>SXGS01112170.1_pt1 | contig 14356 bp, 12 predicted proteins | sample 3174681 | NCBI WGS metagenome assembly SXGS01 (sample SAMN11356861, study PRJNA531348) | freshwater metagenome | isolation source: freshwater sample F1-80 | place: China: Fuxian Lake, Yuxi | collected 2017-12-25
CGACGACGCCGACCTCGACGAGGTCGAGATCCGCGATCTCCGCGTGGACGACCAGCCAACCGTGCACGACGTTCGAATCCTGCGGAGTCAGCTCGTCTCGGTGTCGCTTGCCGGCGTGCACCTGAAGGGTCTCGACCGGCGCGACGCCGCGCTCGACGCAGTCGACGCGGTCGGCGCGCGATTCCCCGAAGCCGGATTGACGCGTGTGGAGTTCCGCGATGCTCGACTCAGCGGCATCGATTTCGGGCAAGCCGCATTACGCGACGTCGGATTCATTCGCTGCCGCATGGATGCCGCCAGCTTTCGCCTCGCCCAACTCGAACGGGTCGACTTCGATGAGTGCGAGTTGCGCGAGGCGGACTTCGGCGGAGCAACGTTGCGTTCGGTGGGGTTCGCCGGAACCCATGTCGATCGCGTCGACTTCTCGAATGCGCGATGCGAACGCGTCGACCTACGCGGTGCTCGCCTCGGGTTCGTGAGCGGTATCGCTGGATTGCGCGGGGCGACGATCGGCGTCGATCAGGTGTTGGTCCTCGCGCCGGCGGTGTTCGCTGACCTCGGTATCAAGATCGCCGACGACATCACCCCATGACCGCTTTCCCGGAGAGTTAGTTGCGGTTTTCGTAGCGAACTCTCCGGGAAACGGGTAGGCGTCAGGAGTCGAGGGCGGCGCGCGAGTCGAGCATTGCCGACCGATAGATGCCGCTCGCCATGAAGCTCGCCTCGGCACCGCGACGCTCGTCGTACACCGCAGCCCGCACTTCGTGGGCGCGCCGCGACTCGGGTTCGGCCTGGACCGCCATCTCGGCAAAGTGGCACGCGAGGCGCAGGTCGCCCGACTCCGCCAGTCGTTCGGCGCGCTCGGCCAACGCATCGGCGCCGCCGGCCAGCGCCGCGACCTCGCGGGCGATCTCGACATCGCGAGCGGGTTTGAGGTTGGCCGGGTTCCCGTCGTACCAGCCGCCGTACAAACGCCACAGGTTGCGCACGACGAACTCGGGTTCGTCGTAGGTCGGACGCAGGTAGGGCTTGCCCGCGAGATCATCGGGCAGCCGCACCGAGTGGATGACGTCGTCGAGCCGGGCACCTGTATTCATCAACGCGAGCGTCTGATCATGCAACGATTCGAGGGCGCGTGCCGTGTCGAGCAGCACGGTACGGATCCGGTCGGTACCGGCAATTGCCGGACCGTGCGCGGGCAACAAGAGCTCGGGGTTCATCGCGGCCATATCGCGCAGCGCGACCGCCCAATCCCACGCGTACCGCTGCACTTTCTGCGGGTTGCCTGCGTTCGGAAACTGCCAGATGAACAAGTCACCGACACAGATCGCTTTGCGCTGCGGCACCCACGCCCAGGTGTGATCGTCGGTCTCGCCGCGTGCGTGGCGAAGATCGAACGTCAGGCCGCCGACTTCCATCGCGGACGCGCTTCGATACGTGAGTTCCGGATAGTGGAACTCGGTGGGCCACGCCGGCTCGGGCAGGCGGAACTGCCGCATATTGATGTGACCGTTGTAGCCGGCGGTCTGCTGGTATCGGTCGAAGCGCGTCGGCACGGCTTCATGGCCGACGTAACGGATTCTCGGTGCGCCGGCGGCCTCGGCTTCGGCGTCGAAGGTGTGCGCACCGGTGACGTGGTCGGCGTGTCCGTGCGTGTAGACCGCCGTGTGCACCGGCGCGCTCGACCAGGCTCGCAACGCTTGCACGACACCCGGAGCGAACAGATGGTGCGAGACGTCGAACACGACGAGTCCATCGTCGGTGTCGAACGCGACGACGTTGCTGAACGCCTCGGCCAGCGCGACGCGCTCGCCGACTTCCTCGGCACCGCCCGCCGAAGCATTGATGAGCCCATGCATCGACACCTCGGCCGTGCCGTCGATCCAGGCCGCGGATCGGTCCAACATCGATTCGGTCATGTCGTTGCTCCTTGTGGGTTGTCGCCGTCGATTCGTTCACCAAATGCTTGGAGCAGGGAGCCCAATCCGCCGAAACGACTCACCCTGAACTCCTCGGCCATCGCCAAACAGTGGCGCGAACCAACGACTTCGGCTTGGCGTCGCAGCAGCGGGTCGATCACGGTGCGGAGATCGCCCCGCTGCGCATCGTCGAGTAGGGGAACCCGCCAGCCTCCGGTACGCGCCTGGAGCCGGAGTTGATGGATGAAGTTGCGGAGGGCTCGTTCGTGCGCGAGCGCGGCATCGATTTTGCGTTCGATGGTCGAACTGATGTCGACCACGTCGGTGACACGGGTCAGTTCGCGGCCGAACCACCATCGTTCGAAGACGCCGTGGACGTCGAGTCCGGCCGCGAGATGTTCGGGATGGTGGAGATCGAACTGGGCCGTCCAGAACGCTTCGTCGGTCGCCGCCGCAACCTGGACGTGATCCTGGTTGTCCTCGCCGTACATGGCCGACTGATCGAACGTGACGAGCGCGTAGGGCCGGTGGGTACGCACCGCTCGAATGATGTGCTCGCGCAGCGCGACCTCGGAAACGTCCGCCAACCTGTCGGTCGGATAGTCGAGTTCGACGATCTCGGCGACGCCGAGCACCGTCATCGCCCGTTCGAATCCGTCGCGATTCGCGGCGATGGTCGATGCTTCGTCGCAGCCAACAGAATCCCAGCGGTCATCGGTGACGCGCACCACAACGACTCGCCATCCTGCGTCCGCCCAGCGCGCCACCGTGCCACCCAGGAAGAGTGTCGGGTCGTCGGCATGCGCGACGACGAGCAAGACGACGCGTTCGTCACCCGCTTCGATGTCGACGGCGCTGGCCACGTTCCGAGCCTCGCACATCTCGGGACCCGGTCGAGGCCGGCGTCGTAGTCTGGCAAACCATGCGCGCCGCCTTGTTGGAACCGACCGGACGTCCCCTCACCCTCGTCGACGACATCGTCGTCGCCGACCCAGGACCGGGAGACGTCGTCGTCAAGGTGCACGCCTGCGGCGTGTGCCACTCGGACCTGTCGAACGTGAATGGCACCTACCCCGTTCCGGGTCCGATTGTGCTCGGTCACGAGGCCGCGGGCATCGTCGAAGCCGTCGGTGCCGGTGTCACGACGGTCGCGCCTGGCGACCGCGTGATCATCAGCCCCATCGCGACCTGCGGGCACTGTTACCAGTGCCTCCGCGGCGATTACGGCGTGTGCGAGCAGGCGATGTCGGTCACCACTGGGACCTTCATCGATGGCTCGTCACCGCTCTCGCGGGCGGGCGCCACCGTGTTCCGCGGGCTGGGTGTCGGCGGGTTCGGTGAGTATTCGCTCGTCCACGCAAGCGCCGCGGTGAAGATCGCCGATGACACACCACTCGACGTCGCGTGCGTCATCGGCTGCTCGATCCAAACCGGTGTCGGAGCGGTGCTGAACACCGCGAAGGTCACGCCCGGCAGCACGGTGTTGGTCATGGGTCTGGGGGGCGTCGGAATCGCGATCGTGCAGGGCGCACGGCTCGCCGGGGCCAGTCGGATCATCGTGAGCGACCCGGTGAGCGCGCGGCGCGACGCCGCCGCTCGCTTCGGCGCCACCGACGCCATCGACCCGACCACTGACGACGTGATCTCCCAAGTGCTCGCGATCACCGGCGGTGGCGTCGACTACGCGTTCGAGGCGGTTGGCAAAGGCGCTCTGGTCGATCAAGCGGTGTGGACGACCCGGCCCGGCGGCATGATCGTGATGGTGGGCGCGGCGCCGATCACCGATGCGGTGACGATCAACCCCGCCGTGGTGTTCATGGCGAGCGAGAAGAAGCTGGTCGGGAGCTTCCTTGGCTCGTGCAACAGCCGCCGTGACATCCCGCGGCTGTTGTCGTTGTGGCGCGCCGGACACCTCGACTTCGAAGGCATGATCACGCACCGCCGACCCATCGACGAAGTCAACGAGGCCTTCGCCGACATGGAGGCCGGTGTCGGGATCCGCACCGTCTTGACGTTCTGATCGAACGCTCCGCACCGGCGGATGACCCGCTGCGGAGCGCCGACACCGACCCCGGCCCGTGCACGTCTTCTCGCTTCGTTGCGCCCGCGGGTTGGCGGCGACGGCACTCGTGACGACGGGCCTGCACGCCATGAGGAGGGAAGGCACATGACGATGTACGTGGTGCTGCCACCCAGTGAGGGAAAACGACCGGGCGGTGCGGGAGCCTGGCAGCCCAGCGCCGACGAGCTGGGCAAGGCCCAACGGCGCGTGGCACGCGAGCTGCGCACGTTCGTTCGCTCCGCCACCGACGCCGAACGCACGAAGTTCTTCGGGGTGAGCGGCGACCACCTCGTACGAGCCGTTACCTCCGCGCGATCGGGGCTCGTCGACACGCCAACGTTGCCTGCACGCGAGCGGTACTCGGGTGTCGTCTGGGAACACCTCGACCTTGCGACATTGCCGGCGGCGGCTCAGCGACGAGCCGCGAACAATGTGCTCGTCGTGTCGGGTCTGTTGGGGCTTGTCCGAGCGGACGAGCCCATCCCCGACTACCGGCTCAAGATGGGCGCTCGCCTCGGACGACTCGGGCCCCTCGCGACGTGGTGGCGGCCGCGGCTGGCCGGTGTCGCGCGGCTCTGGTTTGCCCACCACACCGTGGTCGACCTGTTGACCCACGAACACGGCGCGGCGCTCGATCCGGCAGCGTTCGCGCGGCACACGGTCCGCGTCCGGTTCGTGTCGATCACCGGTTCGCAAGCAGCCGGCCACAACGCCAAGGCGGCCAAGGGCCTTCTGGCCCGGTCACTCGTCGCCGCGCCCGCCAAGTCCGATGCTGTTGACGTGTGCGCCGCGTTCATGGGTGGTGGGTTCGCGTTCGCCGATGCATCGACCGAGGGCACGGTCACGACCGTGCGGATTGCGGCCCGCGCCTCGTAACATCTGCCCGTGCCGACCTACGTGTATCGCTGCGCCACGTGTGACGACGACTTCGAGCTCGATCGGCCGATGAGCCAATCGTCCGAACCCACTGCCTGCCCCAGCGGACACACCAAGACGATGCGCAAGCTCACCGCGTTCACGTCCATGTCGAACAATGGCACCACACCGCTCAAGGCCGCGCCGTCAGGTGGGATGCCGTGCGGCGGATCCTGCGCCTGTCACTGATCGGCCACGAAGGCTCGCAATCTTCGCGTGTCGGTCGCGCATCGTCACCCGACGATTCGCGCCTCCGACAACACCTCGTGGCGTTACCGAGCGCAGTCGTGCACGACGACTTGGGCACCGACGCTGGTTCGGTTGCCACGCGCGTCGCGAGCGATGATCTGAATCGGAATTGTCGTCGAACCACCGGTCGGAGCAATGTCACTCATCGCCGCCGTCGTGTACCAGTCGTTGGTCCCCGATCGGCGTTGCAGCGGCTTTTGCAGCATCTCGGCCGACGCAACTCCTGACGCATCCGTGATCGAAACCGTGTACGTGCCGGTCGGCGTGCACGGCGCTTCGTAGATCGTTCCGGGGGAAGTCCGCAGTGACCCGATCGTTGGACCCTGCGTGTCGGGCGCGGTCGTGGGTGGCGGAGGTGGAACTGTCGTCGGCGGCGCCGTTGGCGCGACCGTGGTGGCGCCTCCGACGGTGGTCGACGGAACCGTCGTCACCGTCGTGGCGGCCGCAACGGTGGTGGGGGTCGATCCCGTCACCGTGGTCGTGACCTCGGGCAGCGTGAGTTCTGGCGGCAGCGTGCGTTGGGTGGTCGTCGTCTCAGCCGGACCAAAGTTCAGTCCCGCAGGAATCGTCTGCACGTCGGGATTGTCGTCGCCGCCCCAGTTGAACAATCCGTAGATGCCGGTCCCGATGAGCCCGACCATCAACACGACGAAGAAGTAATCGACGTAGCGCCGCCACTCCGAGTCTTGCGATCGCCAGATGATCAACAGGGGCCTTCCGAAATGCCGACAGGACCGAACCGCGATGGGTCCGACGCTCTCCAGGCCGCAACGGATCGTCTGCGACCTGTAGAGCATCCAGGCTAACGACCGATTCGTCCGAGTTGCCAGGCACCGTGGCCAGTTTCACGCGATCTCGAAACTGAGCACCAGATCCGGACATCACCTCGGGGTCCGAACCTCGATCTGCAGATCGGCCAGGACGCCGACGTAATAGTCGCACTCGATGTCGGCGCCGTCGCAGAAGGGCTTGCCGCCGATCGTGAGCGGATCGTCGTTGGCCACGACGCCGGTCACCTTGTCGTTGTCGCGGGTCTCGCCGTCGACCTCGATGCGGACCTTCGTGGCCGTGTGCCGACAGGTGATCGTGTGCCATTCGCCGTCGTCGATGCGGTCGGGCCCGGCCACCGCGGCTGCGGCGACATCGCCGACGAAGGTGCAATGGGGAACACCCGGTCGTTCACCGTTCGCGTTCAACTCCACTTTCCAGAAGGTGGGTTGGTCGTTTTGGCCGTGTTGTACGAGGTTGTGCTCGCCCGCGTCGGTGGTCCGAACCCGGATGGTGACCACGAACTCGCCCGCGCCCACATCGAATCCGGGTTGGTCGGGAATCGAGATCGTGCGTTGCGTATCGGGCTCGCGCTCGACCGCAGGGAACGTGATCCCTTCGCTGGTGGCTTCGAGGGCGGTGCCAACCGAACCGTCGAGTCCATTGCCCGACCGCTCGGGCGCCACCCCGGACGCGACGTCGGTGAGGGGCCACGCCCCAACCAACTCGACCGTGTAGGGCAGCGTCGTTGTCGGCGCCGAGGTCGGGACCTCGACCTCCGCAGCGTCCTGGCCGCAAGCGCCGATGCCCACGATGGCCCACACTGTGAGGACGCCCACTCGCACACGCACGGTCCGAGAGGTAAGCACACCGCGGCGCTCGGTTCTCGAGACCCCGGGTCTGCTCTGGGCGATACGTCTGGACTTGCCCGAGACGATGTGATGCCTCCGATCGCAGGACGTCGGGGTCGAGCCGCGCCGATCGGGTCAACAGCGCCGGCTTCCGGCCGATGAGACCGGGCCAAACAGTCGGTGATTGCGGTTGGAGGTCCGGGAAATGGGGAAACGCCAGCGGGTGCAGCGCCGAACCGGCGCGCCGCCGCGGGTTGCCGCAACCCCGGCGAATCTCGCCCGCGCACGCACGCGATTCGCGCAGGGCGTGACCGCCTACGAACAAGGCCGCAACACCGAAGCCGCCGACGCGCTCGACGAGGTCTTGGCGATCCTGCCGACCTCGGCCGACGCGCTGTGTGCACGCGGCATGGTTGCAGCGACCCTCAACGATCGCGACACCGCGGCGCGGTGCCTTGGCGAAGGTCTCCGCCTCCTCGCGAGTGCGCCCGACGCCAGCACCACCGAGGCCTGGAACGAGTTGGGTGTGAGCCAGCGTGCACTCGGCGACCTCGAAGCTGCTGAGACGACCCTGCGCAAGCTCACCGAAACCATCTCCGATTTCGCGCCTGGCTGGCACAACCTCGCGTTGGTCTTGTCCGAACGGGAGCAACACGACGAGGCCGCCGCGGCCGCGCGGCGCGCGTCGAGGCTCATGCCCGACCACCCGGGTGTTCTGGCGCTCCTCGGCAAGGAACTGCGCGCGCAGGGTCGCCTCAACAGCGCCATCGCAGTGCTGCGCCGTTCGCTGGCCAGTGCACCCGACGACGTCGACGTCTTGACCTCGCTCGGCAACTCGGTCTTCTATTCCGGCGACATCGACGAAGCGCTGTCGTTGTTGCGACGTGCGTGCGAACTCCATCCCGAGATCTCCGTCACGTGGACCAACATCGGCACGATGCTCTACGCAGCGCTCGAGATCGACGAAGCGCTGACTGCGCACCAACGCGCGTTGGAGCTGTCGAACGGCGAACCCGCGTACCGATTCCGTTGCAGTGCCGCACTGTTGCAGAAGGGTCGCCTCGCCGAGGGATGGGCCGAGTACGAGCAACGCCTCGATGGTGATCCTCCGCTTCGACGTTGGGCTGGCACACCACACTGGGACGGCACCCCGTATGCCGGCGCCCTCCTCGTGTACCGCGAACAAGGAATCGGCGACGAGATCATGTTCGCCAGTTGCTTGCCCGAACTGCTCGAGCTCGGCAAGAAGGGCTCCCACGTCATCATCGAAACCGATCCGCGGGTCGTCCCACTGTTCGCACGATCGTTTCCGGCCGCGACCGTGCGACCGCAGACCAAGGAGTGCGTGCAATCCGAGGATGCTCCGCCCCCGGTTGCTCCCGACGCCGACTTCGCAGTCGCGATGGGCAGCCTCGGGCATCTCCTGCGGGGCACGATCGACGCGTTCCCGCGGCGCGAGCGCGGCTATCTCCTGCCGAACGAATCCTTGGCCCGGCGTTGGGCCGAGCGTCTGGCCGCAGTGGGCGATGGCCCCTACGTCGGCATCTCGTGGCGCTCGATGATCCGTACCGCCGAACGACGACTCGAATACAGCCGCCTCGACGAGTGGGGCGGCATTCTCACTGTGCCCGGCGTGCAGTTCGTCGTGCTCCAGTACGACGACTGCGAACGCGAAGTCCTCGACGCCGAGCGTCGCTTCGGTATCAGCATCCACCGTTGGCGAGATCTCGACTTGAAGGACGACTTCGACAACATCGCTGCGTTGATGGCGAACCTCGATCTCGTGATCGCACCGCGCAACGCGGTGACCATGCTCGCCGGTGCAGTCGGTGCACCGACGCTCGCCGTCGGGAACGAAGGTGACTGGTCGGAGTGCGGAACTGCACAGCTCCCTTGGTTCGCTTCGGTCGAATGCATCAACCGCAACGTTCGCCAACCGTGGGAGGTCGCGCTCCGTGCGACGGCCGACCGCGTGCAGCGACTCGCCCGTGGCGAAGCCGCGGTGTTCCCTCCGTTTGCTCCCGCCGTCTCCCCCAGGAGTTCCGTGTGAACCTGAATCCTCGACCCGACCTTTCCGGCGCCACGGTGCTCCTCACCGGTGGGACCGGTTCGTTCGGCAACGCATTCGTCGAACGTGCCATCAACGAGTGGCCCGACATCACCGTGCGCGTCTACTCCCGCGATGAGCTGAAGCAGAGCGAGATGCGGGCCAAGTTCGGGGACGGCAACCTGCGGTTCCTGATCGGCGACGTTCGCGACCGTGAGCGCATGCAACGCGCCGCGCAGGGTTGCGACATCGTCGTGCACGCCGCGGCGATGAAGCAAGTGCCCGCGTGCGAATACAACCCATTCGAAGCCGTGCGCACCAACGTCATCGGTGGGCAACACGTTGTCGACGCGGCAATCGACGCGAAGGTCACCAAGGTCGTCGCGCTGTCGACCGACAAGGCCGTCAACCCGGTGAATCTCTACGGCGCGACCAAACTCTGCGCGGAGAAGATCTTCGTGCAGGGCAACGCGTACGCGGCGCAGTCGCAGACGCGCCTCGCCTGTGTCCGCTACGGCAACGTGGTCGGCTCACGCGGATCGGTCGTGCCGCTCTTCCGTCAGCAGATGGCCGAGCGAGGTCGGCTCACGATCACCGATGAGCGTATGACGCGCTTTTGGATCACGCTCCCGCAGGCCGTCGATCTCGTGCTGCACGCATTGGCCAACATGGAAGGCGGCGAGATCTTCATTCCGAAGATTCCGTCGATGCGGGTCGTCGACCTCGCCGAGGCAATGGCCCCGGGCCTGCCGCGCGACGTCATCGGGATTCGGCCCGGTGAGAAGCTGCACGAGTTGATGCTGACCGCCGACGAGTCGCGCCACGCGATCGACGCCGGTGACACCTACGTCGTGCTCCCCGAGCACCCGTGGTGGAGCGACGAGGCGTCGCGCATCAACGGCGCCGCAGTGCCCGATGGTTTCGTCTACTCGAGCGAGACCAACGATTGGTGGTTGGGTGCCGACGATCTCTCGGGGTTGTTGCGTTTCGCACCCGCGACCGCGGCGTGAACCACGGCGAACGCAGCGGCTCGCCTGCCGACCGAAGGATCAATCATGACGACGGACGCACTCATGGACAGCACCGACAAGTTGCTCGGAGACGGTTCGCCGGTGCGCGCAACCGACGACACGCCAACTGAAGCGATCGAGACGTCGACGTCGATTCCCTACGGGCGCCAATCGATCGACGACGGTGACATCGCTGCCGTGGTCGCCGTGCTGCGGGGGGACTGGTTGACCCAGGGTCCCGCCATCGAGCAGTTCGAAAACTCGTTGGCAACCAAGGTGCAAGCCCGGTACGCCGTCGCGTTCGCGAACGGCACCGCCGCACTGCATGCAGCGATGGTCGCGGGCGGGATCGGCCACAACCACTCGGTCGTGACATCGCCGCTGAGTTTCGCCGCGAGCGCGAACTGCGCGCGCTATGTCGGCGCAGATCCGGTGTTCGTCGACATCGATCCCGACACGCTGAACCTCGACATCTCGGCGGTCGGGCGCGCCGACGCCCTCGTTGCTGTGCACTACGCGGGCTTGCCGGTCGACTTGGCGGCGATGCGAGTACGGCCGCGAGTCGTGGTCGAAGACGCGGCGCACGCGCTCGGCGCAGCAACACCCGACGGGCCAGTCGGCAACTGTGCCCACAGCGACATGTGCGTGTTCTCGTTTCACCCGGTCAAGACGATCACGACCGGTGAAGGCGGCGCGGTGACGACGAACGACGCGGCACTCGCCGAGCGGTTGCGGACATTCCGGACGCACGGGATCGTCCGCAAGCCCGAACAAGGCGGGTGGTACTACGAGATCGAGGAACTTGGGTACAACTACCGCATCACCGACCTGCAGGCCGCGCTCGGAACGAGTCAGCTCCAGCGCCTGGGATCGTTCGTTGCCATGCGCAACGCGCTTGCTCGTCGGTATCACCAGTTGCTCGACGGAATCGACGGGGTCACGTTGCCACCGATTGCGCCGGAGGGCACGACCCATGCGTACCACCTGTTCCCGGTGCGCGTGCACAACCGGCGCGCGGTGTACGACGCCATGCGGGCCGCGAACATCGGCGTGCAGGTCCACTACGTGCCGATCTATCGGCACCCGATCTACGCCGACCTCCACTGCTCGCCCGCGGAGTACCCCGAGACCGAGCGCGCGTACGAAGGTCTGTTGTCGTTGCCGATGTTCCCGGCGCTCAACAAGAACGATCAAGACCGCGTCGTGTCGGTATTGCTCGACGCCCTGCGCGCCTGACGCCGCTGCGAACGGCGGCGGACGACGAGCACCAAGGCGATGCCGGCGACCGCGGCGACGACGATTCGGACCGCTACGTAGACCACAGGTGGAGTGCCCGAATCGGTGCCGTTGCCCACGACGACGGCGACGACACCCAGCACGCAGCAACCGTACCCACCGAAACCAGTACACGTTTGCGCGTCCCCATCGCGTCAACCGCCGCAGCGAACCCCGGGTGGACCACGCCCTTCGAATGCAGAGGCGCGCACCAACCTGATGGCCGAGTACACCTAACAGCGGGTAGGGATCCCCTGAGCCGCGAGATATTGCTTCGCCTCCATGGGCGTCTGTTCGGTGAAGTGGAACATCGAGGCAGCGGCGACGGCGGTGGCTCGGCCCGTCGTGATGGCTGCGTGCAGGTGGTCGAAGGTGCCGGCGCCGCCACTGGCGATCACGGGGATGCTCACGGCTTCTGACACGAGCGCGATCGTGTCGAGGTCGTAACCGGCCATCACGCCGTCGTGGTCGATCGACTGGAGCAGAATTTCGCCTGCGCCGAGCGCCTCGACTTCTTTCGCCCACACGATCGGATCGAGGCCGGTGTCGTGGGAACCGCTCGCGGTCCACACGGTCACGTCGCCGTGCGCATCGACCTTGGTGTCGATTGCCACGACGATGCACTGCGCGCCGAAGCGATCGCTTCCGGCTCGCACGACGCCGGGATCTTCGACGGCCACCGTGTTCAGCGCGACCTTGTCGGCACCCACGGCGAGGAGCGAACGAATGTCTTCGATATCGCGCACTCCGCCGCCCACGCACAGCGGCATGAAACAGTGATCGGCGATCTCGTCGATGAGCGTGAAGTCCGGTCGCCGTTCGTCTGTCGTTGCGGTGACGTCGAGGAAGACGAGTTCGTCGACGTTGCGCAGGTTGTAGACCTGCACCGCCTGCACCGGACTGCCCACGACGCGGCGGGAGTCGAACCGCACGCCCTTGACCAGCGTGAAGTCTCGGTACAGGAGGGTCGGAATCACGCGCGTCTTCAGCATCGTCGGCTCCGGATCGTCACAACTCGACGAAGTTTCGGAGGATGCGCAGGCCGTGGACCTGGCTCTTCTCTGGGTGGAACTGCGCGCCGAACACGTTGTCGCGAGCGACCATCGACGTAAAGCCGCCGCAGTACGGCGTCGTCGCCAACACGTCGGCGTCATCCACACATTGCATGTGGAAACTGTGGACGAAGTAGCAATCGACGCCGGCCGGCAACCCCGCGTTCAGCGGGTGTTCACGGGCAGCCCACACTTCGTTCCAGCCGACGTGCGGGATGCGTTCATCGCAGTGTCGGGAGACCAACCGCACGACTCGAGCGTCGATGAGACCGAGACCTTCGGTCGGTCGCACTTCCTCACTCGATTGGGCGAGCAGTTGCATCCCGAGACACACACCCAAGAGGGGGATGCCTTCGCCGAGGACCTGCTCGCGCAACGCGTCGGCCATGCCCAGGTCGTGCAGGATCTGCATCGCGTCAGGAAACGCTCCGACTCCCGGCAGGATGATCTTGTCCGCATGGGCGAGGTCACGCGGATCTTCGGTCACATCCCCCTTGGCACCGCACTCTTCGACGGCGCGCCACATCGAGTCGACGTTGCACAGCCCGTGGTCGACGATCGCAACGCGTTGCATCGAAGATCAGGCCGCGTGGTCGGTCGCCGCATCGCTCGTCGCGACCGCGGGAGCGACACGGTCGTGATGAACGTTGTCGTAGTTCACCTTGGCGAGGTTCCCGTGGCGGTCGCGTTCGAGTTCACCATCGCGATTCGCCACGAACAGTCGTCGGTTCGTGAACCGGTCGCAGATCTGATGGAACTCGTCGAGTCCCATGTCGATCTGGTCGAGCAGGTGTTCGAGCGGCACGCCGAGGTAGGTCCACGGGAACTTGCCATCGTGGACCTTCATCAGGTCGATCGCGTCGGCTCGCGTCAACCGGCCGCGCCGCACGTGCATGGACGCGTGATCGGTCGCCCGCCCGAAACCGAACTTCAAGAACTTGAAGTAGTCGTGGATGCCGTGGAACTGGTTGTCGAGGTTCTCGTAGTTCATCAAGGCGCCCTCGACCGGCTTCGGCCACGACTCGAACCCGTGCGCTTGCGCGAGCAGCGCGTTCGCGTAGCCGTCCCAAGGCAGGTAGTAGCCGAGGAAGATGCCGGTGACCCCGACCCGCTGGAGTTCCTCGTCGCTGGGGTAGGTGTACTGGATGAGGTTGCGCGCTTCGATGCCGTCCTGACCAATGAGGTCGGCGACGCGTAACCCGATGAGACCGCCGAACTCCTCGAGCCAGCGACGGTTCAACACGCGGTCCTCGGCAGCAGTAGCCGGCCCGCCGTATTCGTTCTGGCTGTTCTCACCCCAGACGATGAGGCGAATGCCGTACTGCACCGCGACCCGCACCGGAATCGTGAAGATCGTGACGTGCTCGGGCCAGCTGATGTCGCCGACCTGGCGCAGCGCGAGACGATTGACCCGGTGCCGCACGCGCGGGTTCACCGATACCTCGACGTAGTCGACACCGAGTCGCTTGATGTTGTCGATGTTGCGACGCCCGATCGCACTGAGCGAACAGGTGCTCGCGGTGACGCACAACGGATTCAGCCCGAGCTCGAGCATCTTCAACACCTGATAGGTGCTGTCCTTGCCGCCCGACACCGGTACAACGCAGTCGTAGTTCGACCCGTCACGACTCCGGAACTCCTCGAGAACCTCGACGAGTTCGGCCCGTCGCGCATCCCAATCGACATTGGGTCGCAGCTCGAAGTGCCGACATGCCGAACACACTCCCGCCTCGTCGAAGAGAATGTCCGGTCGAGTCTCGGGCATGACGCACCGAGTGCAGTACCGGATGTGCTTCGGACCCACCCCACCTCGGGTGCGAGGCGCGGGGCGATTCGGGCGCGCGCCGACATCGTGAACCGTCATGGTTCCTTTATCGGCAGCTCGGGTGCCATTCTCAGGCGACGAACGCCGATCGATCGCAATGCCAGACGACGAATCCGGACTCGTCGTCGATCCCCGTCTCGGCGAATCCGGCCCGCCCGAAGATCCGGGAGCTCGCCGGGTTCGCCGGGTGGACGAGGGCTCGCAGCGCGATCACTTGGCAGTCACCGAGCAACTCACGCTGTGCTGCCCGGAGCAGCCCCGAACCCACCCCGTGGCCGCGCCGTTCGGGATCGACTGCGACACTCACCGTGCCGATCCCGGTCGCAACGTCGACCCGCGCCATGCCGACCGGGAGTCCGTCGACGACACCGAGCCAGCGTCGC
>SXGS01543566.1_pt1 | contig 14352 bp, 13 predicted proteins | sample 3174681 | NCBI WGS metagenome assembly SXGS01 (sample SAMN11356861, study PRJNA531348) | freshwater metagenome | isolation source: freshwater sample F1-80 | place: China: Fuxian Lake, Yuxi | collected 2017-12-25
CGAACCCGGAAGCTAAGACCCACAGCGCCCATGGTACTGCACTCGCGAGGGTGTGGGAGAGTAGGACACCGCCGGACAACACCACACGCGAAGACCTTCCAGCAAAGACGCCGGAAGGTCTTCGCCATTTAAAACAACACCCACCCACGCAACCACCAAAAACACCCGGCACCCAAGCACGGCACCGTGCTAGTCGGCTTCTTGGTTTTAAGCTTTCGAAGTGCCTAACCTGAGCGGTGCTCAGAAGAAGCCATTACACTGCGTTCCATGTCTACTTCGGGTTCCATGCCCACCTTGTCCCGGCTGATCGATTCAGTAGCGCACGACTCGCAATTTTCCGGCGTGGTCTCCAGCACGGCCGGCAACTCAGCGGAGTTCACCGTGGAAGCGGAGGCTGCTTTCGGATTCGCCCACCGGGGGTACCGGGTGCCGAATTCGCTGGACACCAGATTCGCGATCGCCAGCGGAACCAAGGGGCTCACCGCGTTGGCCGTGGCCGGGCTGATCCGACTGGGCATACTGGATTTCAACACTCCGGCCCGACAGCTGCTGGGCCGCGACCTGCCGTTGATCGACGACCAGGTGACGGTTGGCCAGCTCTTGGCGCACCGGTCCGGGATCGGCGACTATTTCGATGAAGAAGCGGCCGGCTCGATTACCGACTATGTGCTCCCGGTGCCCGTGCACCAGCTGGTGGGAAGCGAGGACTACCTCCGGGTTTTGGATGGGTTCCCGCAGAAGTTCCGCCCGGATGAACGTTTTTCCTACTGCAACAGCGGCTATGCGGTCTTGGCCCTGCTGGCCGAGCGCGCGAGCCGGTTGCCCTTCGCCGAGCTGCTCCAGAGTTTGGTCTGCCGACCTGCCGGCATGCTGCGGACCGGGTTTGTGCGTTCCGACGAACTTCCTGCCGACGCGGCGATCGGGTATCTGCCGTTGCCCGACGTCGACCGCAGCAATGTTTTCCACCTGCCGGTGCTAGGCAGCGGGGACGGCGGGCTCTATTCGACGAGCGGAGATCTCCGCCGGTTCTGGTCCGCGCTGTACTCGGGTGCGATAGTGCCGGCAGAGCTGCTCGGCGAACTGCTTCAGCCACAGAGCGAGATTCCGGACCGCGGACTGGCCTACGGACGGGGATTCTGGCTCCGTCCGGAGACCGGCACCGTGATCTTGGAAGGATACGACGCGGGAGTTTCGTTTCGGAGCTGGCATGATCCGGTGGCCCGGCGCACGGTGACCGTGCTAGCGAACAGCTCCGATGGCGCCTGGCCGATGGCCGCCGCGATCGCGGACTTCTTCCGCTGACTTAAGCTGGATCCATGGATGGCTTGTTTTCCCATGCTGCGGCAGCCGATCAGCCGGTTCCGGAGCACCGCACCCGCACCGTCGCCGTTTCGGTGCCGGTGCCCCCTGCCGAAGCTTTTGCCGCGTTCACTGATCTGATCCATCTTTGGTGGCCGGTGGAACTGCAAAGCGCCTACGGCCCGGGTAGCCATCTGGGCTTCGAGGCGCAGGCTCTGGTCGAAGAGTCCGACGACGGACGGGAGCAGGTCTTGGGCACGGTACGGAGCTGGGCGCCGCCGTCGTCCTTGGTCCTGGACCTGGGGTTCGGCGTCGGGTCCGGCGAGCCGAGCCGGGTGCGGGTCGACTTCGACGCCGAACCGGACGGAACCGCGGTCGCGGTCGCGGTGGATGGCGGATCGCGCGCTGCGGGCAGTGTGGACTGGGAACCGGCCTTGCGCCGGTTCGCCCGGTTCATGGGGGTGGCTGGGGCATCGCTTAGAATAGACCCGGAAGAGTGACGATAGATCAATAGGGGAGAACCAGCCGGCAGGCTGGATTCGCAGGACGAGGAGCAATCATGACTGAGCACAATGGCAACGACCGGGGGCAGGGCCCCCGGCGCGGCGGTGAGCGTTCTTCGTCCGACGGGTCCCGGGGTGGCCGCGAATTCTCCGGGAAAGCGCCGCGGCAAGGCGGCGGGCGGCCGGCGAAAACCGGCCGGGACAACGCCGGCCGAGACCAGCCGGGCCGCGGCCCCTGGAAGCCGCGCACCGGGGACGCTCCGGGATTCCGCAAGACCGAGCAGGATCGTCAGGGCCGGCCGGAAGGCGGCAACGCATCGGGGCGCCCGAGCCGCGACGGCGAACGATTCGGCAAGCGCCCGGACCGTGAATTCCCGGCCCGCTCCGAGGGGCGCCGGCCCGAACGCAGAACCGACGAGCGGCCGGAACGGGCCGGTGGTTGGAAACCGCGCAGTTCCGACGGTCCGCGCGGCGGCGGTTCGGAACGCCGGAGCTTCACCCGCGATTCGAATGGCTACGGCCGACCCGGGTCTGCCCGGGACCAGGCCGGTTCGGGTCGGCGCAGCCAGGCCGCGGACGGCCCGCGGCGCGAGGGCTTCAAACGGGACACCCCGGATCGGGAAAATCGCAACCGGGACGGGCAGAGCCGCGACGGCCAGCGGAGCGCGCCATGGAAATCCCGCAGTGGCGGCCCGTCGGCGGCGCCCGGGCGCGAACGGCCCTTCAAACGCGATGCCAATGGGTACCGCAGGCCCGACGGCGACGAACCGCGTGCCTCGGAGGCACGTGCCGATCGTGCTCCCCGCGATGACCGTCGTACCGATGACCGGCGCACTGATCCGCCGGCCCGGGTGCACAATCCACGGGATCTGCGCAGTGCCAACCGTCCGGATCGCGAGCGGTCTCCGGAAATCGACGAAGGTGTCACCGGGGCAGAGCTGGACCGGGTGACCCGGGCCCAGCTGCGCACCCTGGAATCGAAAAACGGCGAATGGGTGGCCAAACACCTGGTCATGGCGGGCCGGTTGATCGACGACGACCCGGAATTGTCCTTCCAGCATGCGCTGGCCGCCAGCCGCCGCGGCGGACGATTGGCCGCGGTACGCGAAGCGGTGGGCCTGACCGCCTACGCGGCGGGGCACTATGCCGAGGCGTTGCGCGAGTTCCGCACCTACCGGAGGATCTCCGGATCGAATGTGCATTTGCCGTTGATGGCGGACAGCGAACGCGGTCTCGGCCGGCCGGACCGGGCCCTGGATGTGGCCCGTAGCGAGGAAGCCAACCAGTTGGACAGCGCGGGCCAGGTCGAACTGGCGATCGTGGTGTCCGGAGCCCGGGCAGACCTCGGACAGAAAGATGCCGCGCTGGCAGCACTGGAAATCAGCCAGCTCGACAAGAACCGGGCCTTTTCCTATTCGCCGAGGCTGTTCCGGGCCTATGCAGATGCCCTGGCCGCAGTCGGCCGGGACTCCGAAGCAGCGTCTTGGCGCAGCCAGGCAGCTTTGGCGGACCAGGCCCTCGGCGCAGATCTGGAACCGGAGATCATCGACCTGGACGAAGCGGCCGATGACGACTTGGACGCCGGATCGGATGCGGACCCGGTAGCTACCGAACGCTGAGCGGAAGGCCGGCAACAGATGACCGAGGCATTGATCAGCAGGTTCGACGCACTCTTGAGCGACCTCGACGGCGTGGTGTACGCCGGTCCGGAAGCCATCCCGGGCGCGATTGCCGCCTTGCGCGCGCTGGCCCCGGCCGGCGTCGGGCTCGGCTACATCACGAACAACGCCTCGCGCTCCCCGGAAGCCGTCGCCGCGCATCTGCGTGAGCTCGGCGCGCCGGCAACGGCGGGCCAGGTGACTGGATCCGCCCAGGCGGGCGCGGCGCTGCTGGCGGAGAATCTGCCGTTCGGCGCGAAGGTGCTGGTGGTCGGCGGCGGTGCCTTGCGCGACGAAGTGGCAGCCCGGGGGTTCCAGAGCGTCGCCGGAGCCGGTGATCTCCCGGACGCGGTCGTCCAGGGCTTCGATCCGGAGCTGGGCTGGCGGGATCTGGCGGAAGCCGCGTTCGCCATCCATGCCGGGGCGTTGTGGGTGGCCACCAATACGGATCTGACCATTCCGGTAGCACGCGGCATCGCTCCGGGAAACGGTTCGTTGGTCGCGGCGGTGCGCAATGCCACCGGGATCGAGCCGCTGGTGGCGGGCAAGCCCCAGCCGGCGATGTTCGAGTTGGCTGCCGCGTCCTTGGGCGCACAGCGGCCGTTGGTGGTCGGGGACCGCCTGGACACCGATATCCTGGGCGGCAACCGGGCCGGGATGGCCACTGCCGCGGTGCTGACCGGAATCGACAACGTGCGGACGATTCTGGCGGCGCGAACCGCGGAACGGCCGGAATACCTGATCGAAGATCTGAGCGGGCTGCACACGCCCTATCCGGACGTGCTCAACGATGCCGGCGGAGCCCGGTGCGGAGCCGCAACCGCAGTGCTGCGCGGCGGCCGGATCGAACTCAGCGGGCATCCGGACGATCTGGACTCCTGGCGCGCGGCCTGCGCCGTTTGGTGGGCGGCGAACCCGATGCTGGAAACCGCCGTACTGCCGGAGATCGACTGGCGCTGAGCCGCTGCTCCCAGGACGTCGCTCCAGGACGCCGCTGAACGCGGCGATTGGACGGGCGTGGCTAGGTGTGGCGCGCATTCCGCAGCGTTGCCGAGCTCGAAGCTAGACTGGAGGCATGTCGGAGAACCCCGGATCGCAGCTGCCCGCCGAGCAACGTTCGTTGCTGGATCAGGGGCCGGCGCGTTGGCCCGAGGGGCTGACCGCGACCGGTGATTCGGGCGTGGACCGGGCCTTGGGCGTTTTGGACGCGTTGCCGGAAACTGCGACCGCCGCGCACCAGGGCCTTTATGAAGAGGTGTACGAGAGTTTGTTGGCCGAGTTGGAAGCGGGCCCGGAAGAAACCGGGCCAACGCACTGAAATGCCGCGTCTCGACCGAGAACTGACGATTCGGGGTCTGGCCCGCTCCCGGACCCAAGCAGCGCAATTCATTTCCGAAGGCGCCGTATCCGTGGCCGGGGAGCCGGCCCGCAAAGCTTCCCAAGAAGTCGCTGCGGACCAGGAAATAACGGTACGGCTGAGCGGCTCGGACGCTTATGTCTCGCGGGCCGCGCACAAATTGCTCGGTGCCCTGGCCGAGTTCCCGGAGATCGCCCCGGCGGGCAAGCGGTGCCTCGATGCCGGCGCATCGACCGGCGGATTCAGCCAAGTGCTCCTGGAAGCCGGTGCCCGGGAGGTGGTGGCCGTGGACGTCGGGCACGGCCAACTGGTGCCGGAACTCCGGGCTGATCCCAGAGTGCAGGTCCACGAAGGGCTCAACGTCCGGGATCTGGTTCCGGAGCTGATCGGCGGGCCGGCCCAGCTCACCGTGGCGGACTTGTCCTTCATTTCGCTCCGCCTGGTGCTGGCTGCTCTGGCCGGTGCCACGGCGGCCCCGGGCGATCTGCTGGTCATGGTGAAACCACAATTCGAGGTGGGCCGGGACCGGCTGGCCAAAACCGGTGTGGTCGGATCGGACCAGGAACGGCGGCGCGCGGTTTCCGGGGTCGCCGCGGCTGCGCTCGAAGCTGATTTGGCGCTGTGCGGCTTGGCCCGGAGCCCGTTGCCGGGACAAGATGGCAATATCGAATATTTCCTCTGGCTGCGCAAACCGGGGGCGGGCGGGCAGTCTAAGCTCGGAGTGCAGGCACCTGGAGCGGACGGTGCCGAAGGATTCTTGCGACAATGGTGGCCGGGCGAACGGAAGAGCGGGTGAACATGCAGCGGTACGTTTTGATCCTGGCCCATACCGGTCGGGAAGATTCGATGGTTGCCGCCTTGCAGGTCTGCGAGCAGTTGCAAGCGGCCGGCGTCCGCGCGGTGATGACCGCCGAAGACCTCGCGGACATGACCACGCACTTCGGCCCGTTGAACGTGCCGGCGCAGGAGCTGGACGACGGCGTGACGCTGGCCGAGTTGGAGCTGGTGATGGTGCTCGGCGGCGACGGGACGATCCTGCGTGCCGCCGAACTGGTCCGCGGGCTGGAAGTCCCATTGCTGGGCGTGAACTTGGGACACGTCGGGTTCCTGGCCGAAAGCGAGCGCGCCGACCTGGCGCAGAGCGTCGAATGGGTCGTGCAACGCGACTACACGGTCGAAGAACGGATGACCATCGATGTCACGCTCTGGGTTGCCGGGGCCAAAGCCGCACACACCTGGGCCTTGAACGAAGTGTCGGTGGAGAAAAGCGACCGGGAGCGGATGCTCGAGGTGGTCACCGAAGTCGACGGCCGGCCGCTGACCGCATTCGGTTGCGACGGCGTGGTGATGGCCACGCCCACCGGGTCGACGGCTTACGCCTTTTCCGCCGGCGGGCCGATCGTCTGGCCGGACGTCGACGCCATGCTGATGGTCCCGATCAGCGCGCATGCGCTGTTCGCCCGGCCGCTCGTGGTGTCGCCGCAATCGATGCTCGCGGTCGAGGTCTTGGACCGCACCGGGGCGCACGGCGTGATGTGGTGCGACGGCCGGCGGTCCTGGCCGTTGCCGCCGGGCTCGCGGATCGAGGTGACCCGCTCGGCGACTCCGGTCCGGCTGGCCCGGACCCGCCAGGTGCCCTTCTCCGCGCGGTTGGTGCGCAAATTCGAGTTGCCGGTGCAGGGCTGGCGTGGCCCGGTACCGGACGCGGCGTCCGCCGGCACCGAACCGATCCCGGTGGTCCAGGCGAAACGCCGGATCGCGCCCGGCGGGCTTCCGCTCAAACAACCGAAGAACATCGGAAGGCAGGACTGACACAGCCGTGATCGAAGAAATCCGGATCCGAGACATCGGCGTGATCGCCGAAGCCACCCTGCCCCTGGGGCCCGGGTTCACCGTGGTGACCGGCGAAACCGGCGCGGGCAAGACCATGGTGGTGACCGCCGTCGGGCTTTTGCTGGGCGCCCGTTCCGACGCCGGCGCGGTCCGTCTGGGCGCGAAGTCGGCTGCCGCTGAAGCGACGGTGCAGCTGCCCACCGGGCATGCTGCCCTGAGCCGGGCCGCGGAAGCGGGCGCCGAGGTGGAACTGTTCGACGGCCGGGCGGAGCTCCTGCTGGCCCGCAGCGTGGCCGCGGACGGCCGCAGCAAAGCCTTCGTCGGCGGCCGCAGCGCTCCGGTGGGCGTCTTGGCGGAAATCGGCGCTGAGCTGGTCGTGGTGCACGGCCAATCGGATCAGATCCGGCTCAAGAGCGCCGCCGCGCAGCGTGAGGCCCTTGACTCTTTTGCCGGCGCCGATTTCTTGGCGCGATTGGTGCAGTACCGAGCTCGGTTCGAAGCCTGGAAAGCGGCGCAAGCCGAGCTGAGCCAGATCCTTGAGCATGGACGGGAACGGGCGCGGGAAGCCGAGGAGTTGGCGGCTGCACTGGCGGAAATCGATGCGCTCGACCCGCAGCCCGGTGAAGACGATGCGCTCAAGGCCGAGTCGATCAAGCTCGCGAATATCGAATCGCTGCGGCAAGCCGCGGCGCAGGCCCACGAGGCATTGATTTCGGAGGAGTACAGCGCCGCCAACCCGGCAGACGCGACCACCTTGGTGGACGGTGCCCGGCGCGCGCTCGAACAGGTGGCCGAGCACGACGAGGTCTTGGCCGGGTTGGCCGGGCGGTTGGCCGAGGCCGGGTATCTGCTCGCCGACGCTGCCGGTGAGCTGGCCAGTTACGCGTCCACGCTCGATGCCGAGGGCCCGGGCAGGCTGGCCGCGCTCGAGGACCGCCGCGGCCAATTGGCGGGGCTGACCCGCAAATACGCGCCGACCATCGACGAGGTGTTGGCCTGGGCGGAATCGTCCCGGCTGCGGTTGGACGAGTTGCAGGACGATTCGGCGAGGGTGGGCGCATTGCAAGCCGAAGTCGATGCCGCCGATGCCGAGCTGACCGCGTCGGCTGCGGAATTGAGCAGTCTCCGGCAGGCAGCCGCAGTCGAACTTTCCGACCGGGTGACTGCTGAGCTCAAGGCGCTGGCCATGGCCGATGCGCGGTTGCAGATCGAGATTTCCGCGGCGCAGCGAGGACCGCACGGGGCCGATGAGATCGCCTTTTTGCTGCAACCGCATTCCGGAGCACCTGCCCGGCCGGTCGGCAAAGGCGCCTCCGGCGGCGAATTGTCCCGGGTGATGCTGGCGCTCGAAGTGGTGCTGGCCGCCGTCGACCCGGTTCCCACTTTCGTCTTCGACGAGGTCGATGCCGGAGTCGGCGGCAAAGCGGCGGTCGAAATCGGGCGTCGGCTGGCTGCTTTGGCCCGGCACGTCCAAGTTCTGGTGGTGACCCACCTGCCGCAGGTGGCCGCGTATGCGGACAACCACGTACGGGTGCTCAAATCGGCGGACGGCGGTTTCACCGAATCGGACGTCCGGGCCTTGGACTCGGCGGAACGGGTCCGCGAGTTGGCCCGGATGCTCGCGGGGCAGGAAGATTCAGCCAGCGCGCAAGCCCACGCCCAGGAATTGCTCGAGGAAGCGAAACAGCAGGCGTTCCAAGTCTAGCTCTGCGATCCGGCCGCTGCTCATCCGGAAGCTCCGCCGACCAGAACCCAAACCAGGGCGGTGAGCAGAAAACCGGCGAGTCCCAACACCGTGGTCAGTACGGTCCAACTGCGCAAGCCGTCGCCGACGCTGAGGCCGAGGTAGCGGGTGACCACCCAGAACCCGGAATCGTTCACATGCGAGAGTCCGAGCGCGCCGAAGGCGATTGACAGCGCGATCACGACGACCTGCAAAGGACTGTAGCCGCCGGAGGCGACGGTTTGCGCCAGCAGCCCCGAAGCGGTCAGAATGGCGACGGTTGCCGACCCCTGTGCGGCCCGGATGGCAAGCGAAACCAGGAACGCGAGCAGGATGATCGGCAACCCGGTCGCGAGCAGCGTGTCGGAGAGCGCGCTTCCGATGCCGGACTCCGTGAGGATCCGGGCAAACGCCCCGCCGGCACCGGTGACCAGGATGACGATGGCCGCGGGCGGAAGCGCGGATTCGAAGACGTCCGAGATGTGCGCCCTGGTCCAGCCGCGTCGGATGCCGAGGAAGAACGCCGCCAGCAGCAAGGTCACCAGCAATGCGAACATCGGGGCGCCGACGAATCCGAGGATATTCCGTGCGGGCGATCCCGCTGGAAGCACGGTGGCTGCTGTGGTGCCGAGCCCGATCATCACCAGGGGAGTGATGATGAGGCCGAGGATCATGCCGGCCGACGGCGCGGCCTCGGTGCGCTTCGGCGCGCCGGCCTCGGCCGCAGCATTGCCGAGGTCCTCGGCCGGCCCGAACTTCTCGAACGCGGCTTTGGTCGCTGCCAGCATCGGGAAGTCCTTGCGGTTCAGGAATTTCGAGACGAAATGCGCGAGCACGCCGAGCGGCAGCGCAATGGCCAGGCCCAGAAGCGTGAGCATCCCGATGTCCGCGCCCAACAGCGCTGCGCCGCCGACGATCCCGGGGTGCGGGGGCACCGCCACGTGCACGGCCAGCATGATGCCGGCGATCGGGAGGCCGAATTTCACCGGATTGAGCCCGGCCGCTTGGCTGAAGCCGTAGATGATCGGCACCAGGATGATGAAACCGACATCGAAGAAGACCGGAATGGCGAGGACCAGCGCCGCTGCAGTCAGCGCCCCGGATACCCGGCGCGGCCCGAGCAGTTTGGTGAACCGGCCGGCCAGGCTGGAGGCTCCGCCGGAAAGTTCGATGATCCGCCCGAGCATTGAGCCGAGCGCTACCAGGATCGCCACCGATCCGAGCGTGCCGCCCATCCCGGCCAGGATCGCCGGAATGATCCCGAGCCGTTCGGGGGTGTCCGCCGTGGCCGGAATCGTGGCGAGCGGAACCCCCGCGGCGAGCCCGACGAGCAGGCTCGTGATGAGCAGCGCGAGGAAGGCATTGACTTTGAACCGGACGACGAGCAGGAGTAGGAGCAGGATGCCGCCTATTCCGATCGCGAGCAGAATCGGTACCGACACGGTGCGTCTCCTTTGACGTAGTGGGTTTGGCCGGGAAGCGGTCTAGTGGTCGCGCCGTCGCGGAGCGATCACCCGGATGACCGCGGAGTCGTCCTGAGCGCCGAGGCCTTGGGTTTCGCCCAGCAGAAAGAGCTGTTCTGCTGCGGCGGCGAGCGGAGTGGCGACCCGGGCGGCGCGGGCCGCCTTGGCCACGATGCCCAGGTCTTTGACGAAGATGTCCAGCCGGCTCAATACCTCGGCCCCCGCCGCGTCATAGGCCTGCAGGGCGCGTGGACCCCGATTGGCGAGCATGAAGGATGCGGCCGCCCCCGCGCCGAGCGCTTCGAGCGTGCGCTCCGGGTCGAGGCCGAGCGCGTCGGCCAGGGCCAGGGCTTCTGCGGCGGCGGCGATGTGCACCCCGCACAAAAGCTGGTTGACGGTCTTCAACGCCTGCCCGTCACCGGGCCGGTCGCCGACCACGGTCAGCGTTGCAGCGAGGCGTTCCAGCACGGGGCGGGCCTTTTCGCGGGCACCCGGGTCGCCGCCGACCACGATCAGGAGTTCGCCGGTGGCGGCCCGGCCCGGGCCGCCACTGAGCGGGGCGTCCACCAAATCGACGTCGAATTCACCGAGCCGAGCGGCCAGATCGGCGATTCCGTCGGCTCCGACCGTGCTGGTCAGGATCACGACGGAGCCTGCTGCCAGGCCCGCCGCGATGCCGGAGGCACCGAACAGCACCTCGGCGAGTTGCCCGGAGTCCCGCACGGCGAGCAGGACGACATCCGCGCCGAGGACCGCCTGGCCGGCCGACCCGGTACCGATGATCCCTGCGGCGGCCGCCAGTTCCAGCCGGGCCGGATTGATGTCGAAGCCCTGGACCCGGAGGTCTTGGGCCAGCCGCGATGCCATCGGGAGTCCCATGGCTCCGAGTCCGAGAACGGCTACTGTCGGTGTGCTCATGAGACTGCCTTTCGAGTGCTCTGCTGCTGAACGGTGGGGGAGGGGGCCCGGGCGGAGAGCTTGCGCACTGCCTCGGCGAGGGTCGAATCCGAGCCGACATTGCCGGCGAACACGATGTAGGGAATGCCTTTTGCCGGCCCCTCGACGGGTTCCCACACTGAAACGATCCCGGGAAAGAGCGAGCCGCGCACCATCGCACGCCGGATCGACAGGCCCCGGCTGGCGATGTCGCTGGAGGTGATCCCGCCTTTGGCGATCACGAAGCGCGGTAGCCGTGCTGCCAAGGTCCGGCGGACGACGGCCACGAGTGCGTCCGAAACGGCCCGCGAAATCGCCAGGCTCTCCGCCGGGTCTTCGCTCCGGACCAGGGTGCGGCTGGAGTGCACGACGACGTCGCCGTCGGCCAGGGCCGCGACCACGCGAGCCACGGCTTCCGCGACGGCGGCCTCGGCGGTCGTGGCATCGAGGATCGAAGGCACATCGATTTCGACGATTGCCGCATCCGGCCGATCCGAGACGAGCTGCGCAAGCTGGCGGCTGGTGACTCCGACGTGCGAGCCGACGACGACCAGCCCGCCGCGTGCCGCCGAGGCTGTGGACCGTTCCCGGTCGAATTCCAGGGGGGCGCGCGGAGCCTGACCGATGCGGGCGCGCACGAACGGCGGACCGACCCGGTAAACGAAGGTGCGGCCCCGGGCTTCCGCGAGTTCCAGGCCGAGGGCGAGTTGGCGGAGGTCGTCTTCGGCCACGATGTCGGCGGCGATGACGCTGCCTGGCGGCGCCGACTCCAGGGCCTCGGCGATCATTTCGGCGCCGCCGCGGATCCGGTCGAGGTGCAGTTCGACCACGTCCGCAGCGCCGAGCCGGCCTCCGCTCTTTTCCCGGACCCACTCGGCCAACTGCGATGCCCGGTATCCGAAGGTCGGATCGGCCGCGAATTCGGTTTCGCCCACGGGGGTGAACTCGCCATCGGCGACCATGCCGTGCACGCCGCCGATGGTCAGCCGCCCGGCGTCCGGGAAAGCCGGCACGAGCAGCACCGCGTCGACGGCGGGTTCGCCCAACTCGGCCAGCGTCGCGGCTATCACCTCGGGTTCGAGCGGGAAGTGGCCACGCAGCGTCGAGTCGCTGCGGCTGGCGAAGACCGGGCGGATGCCGCGTGCCCGCGCAGCGGCGACTGCGGCAACGACGACTTCGCGATTGGTTTGGGCCGCGGTCCCGGCATCGAGGCTGCGCGAGTTCGTGAGCACGTAGACGGCCGGCGCTCCGGTGTCCAGCGCCCAATCGAAATCGGCGACTTCCCAGCGGGTCAACACCGGCAGGTCGGCGACCGACTGGGTTCCGGTCGGGTCGTCGTCGAGCACGATCAGCACCCGCCCGGAGCGGCGCACACGGTCCGCGACCGCGGCCGGGTCGATGGTTCGGGCGGCGGGATAGCCGCTCAACAGGCTGGTGAGCTTCATGGGCGACTCCGGTCGGCTACGTCATTGTTAGCTGACTGCTGTCAGTTGTCAGTTGTCATACAGGTTAGGAGAAGTTCTCCGGGCTGTCAACGGCTCGGGGGAGACCGTTCCGGTTCCGGCCTCAGACCGTGGGCGCACCGAGGACGTAGCTGCGCAAGTCTTCCAGAGTCTGCTGCATATGATGCTCCATCGCGGTCCGGGCGCGGGCCGGATCCCGTTCCCTAAGCCCGGCCAGCACGGCAGCATGCTCGGCGATCGCATGCCGCTGGATCTCCGGCACCTGGGAAGTCTGCGCGCGGCGGTCGGCGAGCACCCGGGTGAGTGGTTCGAACATGGTCCGGAGGAACACGTTCCCGGAGCCGAGCAAAATCAGGTCGTGGAACCGGAGGTCGGCTTCGACGAACCCTGCGACATCCCCGACGGCTGACGTTTCGCGCATCTTCGCCACACAGGCGCCGAGTTCCGCGAGCGCCGCCTCGGTCAGGCGTTCCGCGGCGAGGGCAGCGGCCTCGGACTCGAACATCCGGCGCACCGCGATCAGTTGCGTGGCGACTTCGCCGTCGTCGTCCTGGGCTGATCGGTAGCGCAGCATCGCACTGAGCGAGAGCCACTCGTCGACCGGGTTGACCACCGATCCGATGCCCGAGGTGACCCGGATGATCCCTTGCGTGGTGAGCACTCGGAGTGCTTCCCGGACGGTGACCCGGCTGACCTCGTGGGCTTCGCCGATTTCGGCTTCGCTCGGCAAGGCCTCGCCCACTGCGGGTCTGCCGGACACGATGTCGTCCATCAGTGCTTCGGCAACGACGGAGACCAGAGATTTCCTCGCCATGCGGGGCTCCCTTCGTACGCTTAGCGGCTCATCGCCGGGGATGCCCGGGGTGCTGGGCAAAGACGTGGAATCATCGGTGGGTTGCGAACACCGTTGGCTCCGCGCTTCCGTTCCGCGCCTGCCGCGGAACCGGCCGGTCCGGCCCCTTGAGCGCCCGGTCCCATAAGCGTACATGGACCGCAAACCGCTCGGTGCTGCGGACCGGCGGACCCGGTCCGCAGCACCGAGGCCGGTTCAGCCGATGTTGACGTCGACCGCCTGGTAGAAGGCATTCTCGGTGTCCGCGACATCCCAGACCGCGTAGACGACGTGGTATCCGGAACGGTTCGACGGGATGTTCACGGTGTGCGTGAGGTTGTTCGAGGCCGGGCTGCCGTTGTGCGGCACCGTAGCGATCAGCTCGAGTTCGGCCCTGGTCAAGGGCGCGTTCTGGTTCCACCCCTGCTTCGTGATGTAGTAGCGCCACTGGCTCGTCGCATGCGGCGCGGTGTAGGTCCAGGTGAATTTCTGGGCCCCGGTTTTGATGTCGTTCTTGTACCAGCGGGTCGAGGTCTGCTGGTCCAGGATTCCGCCGAACTGGCCGCCGGCCGAGGCGAGCTTGCCGTCCGCCGGGCCTTTGGCCGGGAACCCTTTGGGGGCTTCCAGGCTCTGCGGCTCGTATTGGATTGCGCCGCAGTTCTGGTTCAAGCCCAGCTTGCAGGCTTCGGAACGGCTGTGCGGGCCGGAAATGTAACCGTGCGCATTCGCTGCGGCCATGCCGCCGAACATCAAGGCCAGCGCGACGACCGCGCCGGCAAACACTTTGACCATGTTTTTCACTGTTTTTCTCCTCGGTGAGACTCGTGATGTCTTGGCTGTCGGAAGGTTCTCCGGTTGCCCCCAAAGGCGTGCCCAATGCGCGTCGCCGCCTGTTCCGCGACCGATGCGCCCCCTGGACCCCGAGCGTTGCGCTTGAAGTCTATGAGCCAGCTGAGCGGCTGAACAGGCGGGGAATCACGTACGTGATTTCCCGCCCCAGCGCAGTTCCGGCCGCCGTGTCGCGACGCAACGGCGCGTTCGGAGGCAGTTGCATGCTATTCTTGAATTCCGTGGTGCAGCGATCATTTTCCCGGTTATCAGGTCCCTCCAACGGCTCTTCGGCGGCTTCTTCCCGCCATATTTTCGTCACAGGCGGTGTCGCCTCCTCTTTGGGCAAAGGCCTGACCGCCTCAAGTTTGGGACATCTCCTCCGAGCCCGTGGTCTTTCCGTGACCATGCAGAAGCTCGACCCCTACCTCAATGTCGCTCCCGGCACGATGAACCC
>SXGS01247716.1_pt1 | contig 14348 bp, 11 predicted proteins | sample 3174681 | NCBI WGS metagenome assembly SXGS01 (sample SAMN11356861, study PRJNA531348) | freshwater metagenome | isolation source: freshwater sample F1-80 | place: China: Fuxian Lake, Yuxi | collected 2017-12-25
CACCTCTTTCCAGGCGGTGTATGTGCCGGCCGACGATCTCACTGATCCGGCCCCGGCCACCACCTTCGCTCACCTCGATGCGACGATCGTTCTCGAACGTTCCATCGCCGAGTTGGGCATCTTCCCGGCCGTGGATCCGCTGGCTTCTAGCTCCCGCGCTCTGGCGCCGGAGTTCGTTGGCGAAGAGCATTACAACGTGGCCCGTGGCGTTCAGAAGGTGCTCCAACGCTACAAGGATCTTCAGGATATCATCGCGAGTCTCGGCATGGACGAGTTGTCTGCCGATGACAAGTTGACCGTCTTCCGCGCCCGCAAGATTCAGAAATTCCTCAGCCAGCCGTTCACGGTGGCCGAGCAGTTCACTGGGCGTCCGGGCAAGCAGGTGCCTGTGGCCGAGACCGTCCGGAGCTTCAAGGAGATCTTGGAAGGTAAGTACGACGATATCGCCGAGGCCAACTTCTACATGAAGGGTGGTATCGACGAGATTCAGGACTGACCGCTTGTCCGTCCCACGCTCAGAACCCCAACGACATGGCCACTCTCAAACTGGAAATTGCCACGCCCGAGGCCCGGATTTATTCCGAGGAGGTCGACATGGTTACCTTGCCTGGGCTCGAAGGCGAGATGGGTATCTTCCCGATGCACATCCCGCTGATGACTCAGATCACCCATGGCGAGATCATCGTCCGTAAGGGCGGCCAAGATCACTTCCTCGCCGTCGGAGAAGGTTTTGTGGAGATCACCGGTCAACGGGTGGCCATCTTGACCGATATGGCTATCCGCGTTGCAGACATCGACGAAGTTCGCGCCGAAGAAGCCCGGAAAAAGGCCGAGGCGCGGATCGCTCAGAGATTGGGAGACGAAGAAACGGCTATGGCCCAAGCCTCTCTCATGCACTCCCTGACCCAGTTGAATTTGAAGCGGCGTCAGCATCGATGAACTGATTTATCGGATCGGAGTCGACAGAACGGCCGCCGCTCACACGGCGGCCGTTGCGTTTCGAAAACCCTTCTTTATCCTGATAAGAAGCAGCTCGGAGAGCCGAGCCACCGGCAACCCAATTCAGCGAGCCCAATTTATTAAGTTAGTGAACAGCATGCCGGGAACCATCGAATTACCGACGCCCGACGTCGATGTGGAGACGGATCCCAAGAAGGTTCGTGAGCAGGATTATACCGTCATCGTCTGGGATGATCCGGTCAACCTCATGCCCTATGTGACCCATGTGTTTCAGCAGGTTTTCGGTTGGGGGCGTGAAAAGGCACAGCGGCACATGCTCGAAGTCCATGAGCAAGGCCGCAGTGTTGTGGTTCGAGACAGCTTCGAAAAAGCGGAGTACTATGTGTATGCGCTCCAGAAGTATTCCCTCACCGCCACTTTAGAACCCGCCACGTGAGACTCCACGCGAGCGACGACGAGGGGACGTCCTGGTTTCTCACACCCGGAGAGCGCAATTTGCTGCTCACGCTTTTTTCTCGTCCCATCGACCCCCGCCAACCGGCACGGCTGAGTCGTACCTCCGAAGCCCTCGAGGAACAGTGCCAGTCGGATTTAGCCGGTGAGTTGGAGAAGCACCGAGCAGAGGTACGTTCCCGATTGGTGGTGCTCTTGGGCGTTGCGGTTTCGGCCCAAACGACGATCCAAACCCCCACCGGACCCCGAGAAGATTCGGGCTGGATCCTCCGTCTTACTTCTGAAGACCGTGAATCCTGTCTTCAGGCCTTGAACGAATTGCGCCTGGGGGCCTGGGAACAACTCGGGCGACCCGATCCTCCGGAGGTTCCCGACGATCTGGCTCCCGACTCACCCAACATTCTGCATTGGTGGACCCTGGAGATCGCCTCCCGTTTCCAAGCGCGGTTGATCTCCGAGGAATCTCTCGAATGAGCAAACCTGTCGGTTCCGTGGCCTTCCTATCTCCAGGAGATCGGTTGCCGGATCCGAGCCAGGCCCGGGAAGATGGACTGGTGGCCGTGGGAGGCGACCTGTCGGTGGAGCGGTTGTTAGAAGCCTATCAGAGCGGTCTTTTCCCGTGGTCGGCCAACCCGATTACCTGGTGGTCACCCGATCCCCGCGGCGTTCTTCCGGTGGGCGCAGTGCATGTTTCCCGAAGTCTGGCCCGGACATTGCGGCAAGCTCCCTACACGGTGACCTTCGACCAGAATTTTTCAGCCGTCATTCGTGCCTGTGCCGAGGTGCCCCGAAGCGGTGCTAGTTCGACTTGGATTTCACCCCAGCTTTTGGAGGCGTACGAACAACTAGCCCAGGCTGGACATGCCCACAGTGTGGAATGCTGGCAGGAAGGGCGGCTGGTGGGTGGGGTGTACGGGGTTAGTGTGGGAGGCTTCTTTGCCGGTGAGTCCATGTTTCACCGCGCGGATAATGCTTCCAAGGTGGCTTTGGTCCACCTCGACCGCCATTTGGCTAGCCGCGGATTCACCTTGCTGGACTGTCAGATGGTTACCTCGGTCACCCGCTCGCTGGGAGCGATGGAAATTCCTCGGACCGATTATTTGGATCGGTTGGCCCGGGCTGTAGGCCAACCTTCACGGTGGTGAGGTTTGAAAGACCGACGGTATCGGTCCTGACCCCAGCCTTCAGGCGACCGCCACGGCTGAAGCCCGTCGGGACTCCAGCGCCAAGATCATGCTGTTCAGGATGCCACGGCCATCTTCTGTTCCGAGGATTCCTTCCACTGCTCGATCCGGGTGAGGCATGAGGCCCGCTACGTTGAAGCGCTCGTTGGCGATGCCCGCGATGTTCAGCACGGAACCATTGGGATTGGCTGCCTCAGTTACGGCACCGCTCGCGTCACAGTACTGCCACAGGATCTGGCGCTGTGCCTGCAATCGATCCAGCGTAGGGGCATCGGCGAAGTAGCATCCCTCGCCGTGGGCGATGGGAATGCGCAGGGGAACACCGTCGCGGCGGACTTCTGAAGTAAAGGGAGTCTCGAAGTTGGCGGTTTTCAGAAAAACCTGTTCGCAGTGAAAACGCAGGTCCCGGTTGCGGATGAGTGCACCGGGCAATAGACCCGCCTCGCAAAGGATTTGGAATCCATTGCAAATGCCCAAGACGAGCCCGCCGTTGTCCGCGAAGCGGCTCACCGCCTGCATCACGGGACTGAAACGGGCGATGGCCCCGCAACGTAGAGCGTCCCCATAGCTGAAGCCACCGGGCACGATCACGGCATCGACCTCGCCCAACGAGGTGTCCTTGTGCCAGACGAGTTTGGCTTGGCTGCCCAGCACGCGCAGAGCGTGCACGCAGTCTTGATCGCAGTTGGAGGCAGGAAACTGGAGGATGGCAAATCGCATAACCGAGGCGGTCGTCATTCCACGATCTCCAGACGGTAATCTTCGATCACCGGGTTGCTCAGGAAACGCAAGGCCGCCTCGTTGAGGGCGTTGTGGGCATCGGTGGCCGAGGTGCCTGGGGCCAAGTCGATCTCGATGTACTTGCCCACGCGGACGCCGGTGACCCCAGCGTATCCCATGTGTTCGAGGGCGTTGGCGACGGTCTTGCCTTGCGGATCGAGGACGGCCTTTTTCGGGGTGATGACGAGCTTGGCTTTCATGGCAGCGGAAGTTTCCTCGGGAAACCCGAAGGAGGAAGGAGAATGAGACAGCATCTGGAAGGAGGTGAAGCAGATTTCTGGCGGCTTTGGCTGGCCCAGAGCGAACCCACGCCGTTGGAATTGGACGCTTGCCAGCGATTCGTCGGCCGGTAGGCTCTAGGTTCTTTCCGCCGGACTACCCAGCGGAACACCCATTTCAATTTTATGGCAGTCAACGCGAACGAACTCCGCAAGGGTCAAGCGATCAAGTACAATACCGACATTTGCGTCGTCCTTGAGGTCACCCACCGGACTCCCGGCAACCTACGGGCTTTCGTACAGGGCATTTTGCGCAGCATCCGTACCGGCAAGAGCATGGATGTCCGCTTCGGCTCGGGGGAAAAGATAGAGACGGTGCCGTTGATGACCTACAAGATGGAGTACAGCTACAAGTCCGGTGACGACTATGTGTTCGTCAATCCTGAGACGTTCGAAGAGGTCACGGTGACTCCTGAATTCGTCGGTGATGCCAAGAATTATCTCACCGAGAACAGCTTAGTGACCATGACCTTCGTCGAGGAGAAGGCCGTCATTATTGAAATGCCTTCGAGCGTCATTCTTACCGTGTCCAATGCGCCAGACGGTCTCAAGGGAGACAGCGCCAATAATGTGCAGAAGACGGTGACGCTGGAGACCGGTGTTGAGATCAATGTCCCCCTCTTCATCAAGACGGGCGAGAAGATCAAGGTGGACACACGGACCGGCAAGTACATGGAACGCGCCTGAGCCAGTTCTCTACACTTTCCGACACGTTCAAGTTTTCAGACGCCCGTCCTGCTCCGTGCAGAACGGGCGTTTGCTTTTGGCGGCTTAAAAAAGCGCAGGGGGACTGAGTGAAGGAGTGACCGGATTCAGTTGAACTCTCCTCAAGACCAATCGCAGAGCGCCGACACCGCGGCGGCAGAACCATCGCGTAGCCAGCCATCGAGCTGAGCGGGGTCCTTCAACTGTTGACCCCGAATTCGGGGCACCACCACAAAGCGGGTATCGATCTCGCCCAAGGCACTCAGGTCGCTCCAGAGCTTCTCAAACTGGGCGACAGGAAAGACATCTTCCTGGCCGTGTCCCCAACGCTTTTTCACGTCCTTAATCGTGACATAGGTCGGCAGCCGACTGGCCATGGTGCGGATCGCAGAGGCAATTTTCGGTTGGTTCTGGGAAAGAATATCCTCCCGCGTCAATCCGAAGGCTTCTAGCAACCGGTCGAGATGGATCCAGGTCGTCATGGAGTTGTAGAAGCGCAACCGGAACTCATCTTCCTCTCGCGGCATCGCCAACCCTTCGACCAGCCGAGGGCGGCCATTGACCCGAGCGAGGCCACCTCCCCGGTCCTCCAGCCGTCGCCCAATTAATTCGAAGGTGAGACAAGCCCCGCTGAGAATATGCTGCCCCAACAAGGCCGGATCCATGGAGGCTCCGAGGGTATCGATGTTGTGGAGCAGTAAGTATTTGAGCTGGGGTCGCTCACTCAGGAGTGCGGCCAGCACGCCATTGCGAAAGAGATTGGGAACTTCGAAGAAATGGCCGACCGGATGCAGGCATTGCAGCGGCACGTTGTCGGTGTAGTCGCCGGCCTCGCCTGTAGCGAGGGCCCAGCCAATGAGGGCCGACCGGAGACTCTCTCGCACCTTCTGCTGCTGAACATCGAGTACCTGTTGAGGCATTTCTTCCCACGCGAAGCGAAGATCGCGTTCCGTCGGGATGAGTCTGAGGCCGACGCTGCGGCCAGGTGACAGAATCAGGGGCCCCGGGTAGCCATAGCCTTCGACTTGTTGGAGGAACCGCTGGGTGGGTTCGTGGGTGAGGTAGCTCGTTGTGAACAGGTGCGGCAGGACGTGACCCGCCAGGCGACCTGAGCGCCGGGACTTGGCCAGGTGGGTCTCGATGAAGGTCCGGTGCTGGCCGGCGAATTGGGCGAAGGGATGCAGCGCCTTGCAGGTGCCAGCGCCGCCGGTCCATCGCGATCCGGCTCCCGCCGCCAAGGTCACCACGGCCACTTCGCCGGCTCGCAAGGCTGCTTCACCGGCAGCGCGGACCTCGGGCGGCACCGTGGTTGAAGGGTTGTCCCAACGGAGCACATCGTCTGCTTCGACGTCTTCGATCTGGCTGTCGGCACGGAGGCGATTTTGGGCGAGTCCGATGCGACCCTCCCGCAGATCTGAGCGGATTTGCTCATGCTGGGCGGGATCGAATCCGTTCTCTTCGAGCAATCCCTGCAATCCGCTGCGTTCGCTCGCACTGTTTCGGGAGCGAGGCAGGAGGGCATCGAACAGGGTCTGGATCATCCCGCCCAGCTCCGGACGCGTGCGTGCGGCCATTCCCACGCGGTCGAGTTCAGTACGGCGAGCCGGGGTCAAAGAGCGGCGATCGGCGCGCAGCAGGGTGGGTACCGTGAGGGCGTAGTAATTGAGCGGCATCAGTGCCTCCTCGCCGGAGAGCAAGTCGGCCATGGTGCCGTGCTCGTTGATGGCGTAGTCGAAGACCACCGGATCCATGGCGAAGGGCAGGGCCTCCGCGAGGCTACGTTTGATCTCTAGCATCAAATTCAGGAGTCGATTTTGAGCCTCGGCCTTCCGCTCCGGGGCGAAGATGAAGCCCATGCCGCCGCCCGACATGCCACCGAGCATCCAAAAGCCCCAGAAATCAGCACCAAATTCGGTCTCACACTGTTGAATCAGACGTTCGGTGAAGTGGTTGGAAGCCCAGGGAATAATGGCCTGCAGGGGCTGCCGAAAATTGCGCGTGGTGGCCTTGCCGACGGCGTGGATGTCTCCGCATCGGAGCGCATCAATGATTTCGTCCAACACCCCAAGTGCCTCTTGGCGTCCCGACCATTCGGAGGCGGAGCGCAGGAGGTATTTTTCGGTCACCATTTCGAGAATGGGGCCCACGTTTTGGGCCATGCCTCCGTGGACCACTACCAGCGAATCCATGAGCGCGCGGCGAGACGACTCCGGGATTTCTTGGCGGCTGAAAACATGATGGGTTGGCATGAGGCATCCCCGGGAAATACCCCACTCGGGATCCTCTTCGGTGGCCGCCACGCCCGTGATGAGCTTGATGCCCGGCCAGACCCCGCCCGAGTCTTGCCATCCGCCACCGGAGCCGCCGAGCCACTCGCCCAAGAGGGCCCGTGCGAGAACGAGCCGCCGTTCCGATTCCTCAAGCGACCCGGTCAATGAAGAGGCCTGCCCAGTAGCCCGCATACAAACGCTGATGAGCGAGCCCAGCAAATTCGTGCTGACAGCCAACCGCGATCCCTTGGGGATGTCGTTGACGCTGGAGCAGAGTTCGAGGCCGCGTCCGGGACCGACGATGCGCGCGAGCAAGTCGGCCAGCGATTGACCGGAACCTTCGATGCCCGGAGGAACCACGCCTGCGGCGATGACGGCCGCTTTCAGCAACCCGAGATGGTCTTTGGCGAAATCGAAGACCTCGCTCAATGCGGTGATGTCGGCGGTCGCTCCAAGATCCACCGAGGTGAGGCGGAGCAGCGGTTCATCGAGCACGCGCAGCCAGGCACTCACTGGTGGCCGCGGAGCCGCATCGCGTCCGTGGACACCGAGGTCCACGGAGATGTTGAGCACCTTGGCCCCCTCGGGGTAGTCCATGCCCAAAAAGAAGATGTCGGACCAGGCCGAGTGGGTGAGATCCATCCGCACCGGTGTGAGTTCGCGGAGAATGGGATAGGCGCCCTCTGGGGATCGCTCCAAGAGTTCTGGCCGCAGTCTCAGTGGCTGATCGGCGGGATGGCCCATGCGGAACATCCACTGATTGCCCCGCACGGTTCGCACACTGCGTCGCACCTGATCGGCGAGGGTCTGGAAAGCCAATCGATGGTAAGCGGCCGCCAGGGCCGAAGCGATGCCTTCGGAGGGACCTTGGGTCTCAAGCTCTCCGAGAAAGCAGTCGATGGCCTCTTCGAAGCGGCGGTTGAGGAGATGTTCGAAGCCGGCAAACGGGATCAAACCTGCATGGCCCGAGGCGCTGAGTTTGGGTGGAAGGTGAAATCGTTGGAGGGCCGACAGAAAGAACAGGGCCCGCACCCGTTCGTACAAATTTTGGGCCTCTCGGCGGAACCGGTCCAAGGCCGAGCAAGCGTCCAGCAGCTCAGCCAGTGTGGCCGGCCTGGACCATGCCTCCAGGGGGCGGTTCCGCACGGAGGGCTCCGGCGACGTGATGAGGTCGATGAGCGGGTGGACGGGCACGATGACGTCACCTTCCCCGAAGGTCTTCCTCTCCGTCAACGCTCCGGACCGTGGGTTTCGGTGGCCGGTCGATCCGATCAATCCCGGCGGCCGAGGCCGGACAGGTAGCGAAGAAGGTCTCGGAGTTCGGTTTCGCTGAGTGCGTCCACGAGTCCGGCCGGCATGATCGAGCCGGCCTGGGTCTGGGAGCGGATCTCGGAGCGGGCCAACCGCATAGGTTTCCGGGTGGCCGCGTCCAGCAGCACCACCTCTTGGGGAGACGTGCTTTCGATGCGGCCTTGGATCTCCTCGCCGTTCTGGAGTGTGAGGGTCCACGACATGAATCCCTCTTTGACCTCCACCTGGGGTTCCAGGAGTGCACGCAGGATAAAGTCAGGCGTCTGAGCCGTGCCGAGAGCGCCCAGGTCGGGCCCCAGTCCGGGCTGGGAAGCCCCGACGCCGTGACAGGAAGTGCAGCCGAGCTCGGCCCGCGTAAATACCGAAGCCCCGCGCCGAGCATCACCCGAGGCTTGGACTGTCTTCAGAAATTCTTGGCGGGCGGGGCCGCTGGCCAGTCGTTCGGTGAGGGTTTGGTTGCCGGCGGTTCGACCGAGCGCCTGTGCTAATACCGGGGTGAGCTCGGGCACTTGGCGTCCGGCCTGGGCCAAAAATCCGGCCAGAGCACGGGCCGATTCTGGATGCGGTGCAACTGTTTGGAGGGCTTTGGCCAGAGCGCCGGCCGCGCCGGGTTGACGCAAGATCGGGGTCATTACGGTTTCGATCGCAGCGGTGTTGGCCTCGTGGGCAAAGACTTCGGATGCCAATCGGCAGGCAGCCCCCAGATCTCTGGCAGCGATGGCAGCGGCTGCGACGGTCTTCAGAACGGTAGGCGCCTCAGGGTTCGCCGCGCGGAGGATTCGAGCCGTGTGTTCGGGACTGGGGAAGAGGCCTAGGCCGGCGATGGTTCCGGCACGGACTGCCTCGGGTGTCTCTCGGGATTCGAGAAGACGGACCACTTCGGATTCCAATGAGCGGATTTGCCAGCGACCGATCAATCGGGCCGACGCCGCTTGAACTGAAAGATGGGCCGAAGACAGGAGCGCGCCCAGGGCCGAGCCCACGTCTTGGGTGGGCTTGAGTCCGAGGTTCAGGCCCAGCGTGTCCAACTGAAGCAAGGCTCGGGCGTGGGCTCCGGGATCATAGGCAGTTCCAATCGTGAACGTTCGAGGAGCCAGCAGCAGGGGGATATCCTGAGGCCGGGCGGCGGCCAGCACGGACTCGATGAGCGAGGCTTGGGTGTCGGCGGGTAGGGCGACTTCTTGGATGCGCCGCAATCGGGTCGCCGCTTCGTCCACAGTATCGGCGCTCCGATCGGCTCGGGCAAAGGCGTCGCGTCGGCGCTGGTTGTTGCCGAAGCTCAGAGAACCTTGCGTGTAGGGACCTTTCCACAGCGGCTTGAGGGCGTGGACGCATTGAGTGAAGGCATAGGCTACGGGGGCTTCTTCGGGCTTACCCGTGGCATTCTCCATGGCGATGGAAGCGACCTCTACGGCGCGCGCGTCCGGCACATAGGCGCAGGCGACCACGGCTTCCAGACGCACTGTGGCTTGGGTGTCCGCAGCCAGGCGTGTCAGCACTTCTAGCGGATCTTTCAGGCGACTGGCCCAGTGACCGGTAATTCGCGCGGCGCGGGCGCGGTGGTCGGGATTGCTGGAGTGGGAGAGGAGTTCGATGAATTCCGCATGGGGAACTTCGTGTGAGGCGAGGACACCAATGCCTTCGTATATTCGATCGAGACCCGCCTCTGCGGACGGCCCGGCGTGCACCCAATTTTGGAGGCCAGCGACCACGGGTTCGGTCGGTCGGTCCTTGAGCACGCGGGCAGCGAGTTGCCGGTTCCAGCGCTCGGGAGAAAGCAGCGCGTCGAACAGTGCGGGCAGAGGAGCCTTCTCGAGCGCAGGGGCACGCAGGGCCGGACGCCCTTTGGCGGACACGCGCCAAATGCGTCCGCGGGTCTTGTCGCGGTCGGGATGCCGGAAGCTCGTCTGGTAGTGGCCGATCAGGGAGTTGAACCAGTCGCAGAGGTACAGGGCGCCATCGGGGCCAAAGCGCACATCGACCACTCGGAAGGCGGTGTTGGTCGATTCAACCAGGGGCGGCAGTCGGTCGACCTGGAAGGTGGCCCCCCGCGGGGTGAGGCGGAATCGCTCGACGCTGTTGTGGAGATAACCGCCCGCCACAAACTCTCCGCGGTGCTCGGGGAGCCATTGACTGTTGTCGGCGATATCGGCTCCTCCAAACTTGCGGCCTTGATTCCACAAAGGCGGATGAGCCTCGAAGTGCTCGGTGCGGATCATCGCCTGCGTAAGGTGGGCGATGCCGTGGCCGTTGCCGGCGAAGACGAAGGGTTGGCCGGCGCGGTCGAAGGTAGTGCCGAAGGGATTGTGCGCGCCCATGGCTCCGTCCCAAAAGGCGTCGAGCCGCATGCGCCGGGGCCAGAAACGCCAGAGGCCGGCCTGGTGGAGCGTCTCGTTGCCCCAAGGGGTTTCGATGCGGCTGATGGCGTGGAGGCCCTGGCTCATCATGAGTTCACCAGCGGGGCCCCAGGTGAAGGAGTTGAGGGTCTGGTGGGTGTCGCCAGTTCCGAATCCGCTGAAGATCACGCGTCGTACGTCGGCCTTGCCATCGCCGTCGGTGTCCTTGAGGAAGAGCAGTTGGTCGGCCGCTCCCACGTAAACGCCGCCATCGCCGAGTTCCAGCCCGAGGGGCATGTGGAGTTGGTCATCGAACACGGTGGTCCGATCGGCCCGGCCGTCGTGATCGGTGTCTTCGAGTACGACGATGCGATCGCGCGGGGTCTCGCCGGGGCGGATTTGTGGATAGCTGGTGGTGGTGGTGACCCACAGTCGACCATTGCCGTCGAAGCGGATTTGGGTGGGTTTGACCACGCCGTCGGCTTCGCTGGCAAAGAGGCTAATGGAGTAGCCGTCGGCGACTTTCAAGGAAGCCAGTTCTTCGGCGGGCGTCTGGGTGGCCAGGAGGGTGGCGGGCAGGCAGAGGGCTGCGAAGGCCGCCGCCTGAAGGAGTGCTCGGTGGGAGACGGGGTGCAAGCGGTGAGCAGTCATGGCGGATTAACGGGCGGTCTGGAGTGGGGTCAAGCGGGTCAGGAGGGCGGCGAGGGTGTCGGTCTTCTGGTCTGCTGCCTGAAGGAGCGGGACGAATTGTTCCATTTCTTTGGGGAACCAGCGGATCTTGGGGTCGAGGTGGTCGCGGCTGCTGAGTTGCTCGGTGCGGTCGCCCGCCAGAAAGGCCCAGTTGGTGGGCCGGCTGTAGGCTTTCCACAGTGCGTTGCGCTCGGTAGCGGCCTGTCGTAGGGCTTCCCAAGAGGGTTCGGAGAATCGGCCCGCCGGATCGGTTTGAGGGACCACGAGTCCGTGAAGCCAGGGTTTGAGGGCACTGGCGGCCACTCGGGCTTGTCCGGATTCGGTGAGTTTGCGTCCGTCGGTGGACAAGTTTTTCTGGGATCGTGCGGCTTCGAAGACGTCAATGATGGGCAGGTTTTGGCGCCGGGCGATGTCTCGGATGCGTTGGGTGTAGGCTTCGATCGGGGGTGGATTGCTACGGGTCAGGGGAATGGGGGTGACGAGGAGGACGCGGGTTCCCAGGGCTTGGCAGTCGAGGACCCATTGATTGAGGCGTTCCGCGAAGTGTTCGAGGTGTTGGAGTCCGTCGTAGGCTTCGCCTTGGCCGAAATCGAGGACACAGACGGTGGCCTTGGCGGCGGCCACTTGTTGAAGGGGGCTGGGATAATTGACTTCGCGGAGTTGGCTGAAGACGGTGTCGCCTTCGCGGGCGAGGTTGAGGATTCGCAGGTGGTGGCCGGGGTGAGCTGCAATGAGGAGTGTTTCCCAATGAGCGCTTCGGGCCCGGGCTTCGGCGGAGCCGCCGCCGATGAGGGCGATGATGTCGTTGGTGCGCAGGGAGTGAGCGGGGGGCGGGTTTTCCGCGCCGAGGCTCCATCGTGCCCAGAGGGCTCCGTAAGCAAGGATCCACAGGAACGGTTTCATGCGCAATTGGGAGAGAAGAGCCCAATCAAACAGTCCGGGGCGGGCTTGGGAAGTCTCAACACGGTTTCGTGCTTCTTGGGTGGCTCTGTGGCTCGGGTGTCTGGGTGGGGCGTGGGGTGAAGAGCTTTTGAGGAACGGGTTGGGACTTCAGGTGGTGTGCTTCTTTTTTTTGGTGGCTCCGCGGGACAGGGCCAGCGCTCGCAGGGATCGTACGGGAGGTGGGGCTATCGCGCTGCCGCGCTGTGGGAATGGGTGGCTTCGATCCAATGCTCGCTCCGGCCCTATCCCGCTGCAGCCCGGTTTGTCTTGGGGGGGCGAGGGGTAAAGAGCTTTTGCGGAATCGGGATTGGTTGGTTGGGGACAGGCTCTTTGGGGAACGGGTTGGGAATGGGACTTTAGGTGGTGTGCTTCGTCTTGGAGGTGGCTCCGCGGCTCAGGCGTCTTAGTGAGGCGTGAGGTAAAGAGGTTTTGCAGAGTCGGGATTGGGGTGTGTATGTTGATGCCAGAAATCTATTTCGCCATGACCTTCTCCAACTGGCTTCCGTGTGTCGGTGTCTTGTCTTTGATGGCTGCTGCCGGGGCCGCCGATTCGATGGTTCAGGTTCCAGATGCGGCGCTGCAAAATTCCGTGGGCTTGGGGTTGAAGGCGAACGGTGAACGCCAGCGGAGCGCTGCGGCGGCATGGAAGGTGTTCCATGGGTTTCAGTTCAAAGACCAGGCAGCGGAAAGCGCAATTACGTTTCGACAGGTGCCGGTGGATGATGGGGCACGGGATTATAAGGCGGTTCATTATGATCATGGTACGGCCATTGCGGCGGCGGATGTGGATGGGGACGGCCGGCCGGATTTGTTCTTTGCGAATCAGCGGGGGGGCAATCAGCTGTGGCGCAATGTGGGCGGGGGTCGTTTTGAGGACATCACCGCGCGGGCCGGGGTGGCGATGGCGGGCAAGGTGAGCGTGGGGGCTTCGTTTGCGGACATCGATAACGACGGGCGGCCGGACTTGCTGGTGACGACGGTACGCCAGGGGTTGGTGCTCTTTCACAATGAAGGCGGGGGTCGGTTCCGGGACATCACGGCCGAGTCGGGTGTTTCGGCGGGCGAGCCGGGGCACGGATCGGGTGCGGTGTTCTTCGATTATGACCGGGATGGAAAGCTGGATCTTTTCGTCTGCAATGTCGGGGTGTACACGCGGAATGAGAAGGGGCGCTCCGGCGAATATGTGGGTCGTTCGGATGCGTTCCAGGGCTGGCAGTTTCCGGAGCGCAGTGAGGCGAGCCCGCTCTTCCACAATCGGGGCGGAGCCCGCTTCGAGAATGCTTCGCAGACGACGGGATTGATGCATCGGGGTTGGAGCGGCGATGCGACCTTTTGCGATCTGGACGGGGACGGATTTCCGGAACTGTACGTGCTAAGCATGTCGGGGGAGGACCGCTATTACGTGAACCGTCAGGGGAGCCGCTTCGAGGACCGGACGGCGGTGTTTTTTCCGAAGACGCCATGGGGTTCGATGGGCGTGAAGTTCTTCGACCACAACCGCGATGGACTGATGGATTTGATCATCACCGACATGCACTCCGACATGACGACTGCGCAGATCAATGCGGGCGATACGAATCTGACTGTGGCCTTCGACAAGTCCAAGAGCGATGCATGGTGCGCGGTGGAGTGGAAGCCGGAGTTGTTCCGTCGGGCTACCAATAGTGTGTTCGGTAATGCGTTCTTCCAGAATCAGGGTTCTGGTCACGCGTTTGCGGAAGTGTCTGCGACGGTGGGGACCGAGACCTACTGGCCGTGGGGCGTGACGGTGGCCGACTTCAATGCCGACGGTGACGAGGATGTGTTCGTAACGGCCGGCATGGGCTATCCGCTGCGCTATGTGGCCAATTCGCTGCTGCTCAACGAGGGGGGCAAGCGCTTCGTGGATGCGGAGTGGGTGCTGGGGCTCGAGCCGCGTCGGGGTGATCCGATGCTTCGGGAGGCCTTCGTGCTCGATACGGCGGTGCCTGAAGACCGCCGCCATCCGCTGGCGAAGGGTCGCACCGGCAAAGTCCAGGTGATGGGAACGGCGAGTTCGCGCTCGTCGGTGGCTCTCGATGTGGACGGCGACGGGGACCTCGACTTGGTGACCAATGAGTGGAATGACGCGCCGCAGGTGCTCATCAGCGATCTCTCTTCACGCACGACGCTGCGCTTCCTGCAGGTGCGGCTGGTGGGAACGGTGTCCAATCGCGACGGACTCGGCGCGACCGTTGGGGTCCATTGCGGTTCGCGGGTTCAAACGCGCTTCCATGATGGCAAGTCGGGATACCTGGCCCAGAGCAGCCTGCCGCTCTACTTCGGGCTGGGATCGGAGACAGCCGTGGATCGCATCGAGGTGGTTTGGCCCTCGGGGCGACGGCAGACTTACTCGGGTCCAATCTCGCTCAACGGGACGCTGGAACTGGTGGAGCCGAAATGACCGGTGGTCTGGGAGAG
>SXGS01604325.1_pt1 | contig 14340 bp, 19 predicted proteins | sample 3174681 | NCBI WGS metagenome assembly SXGS01 (sample SAMN11356861, study PRJNA531348) | freshwater metagenome | isolation source: freshwater sample F1-80 | place: China: Fuxian Lake, Yuxi | collected 2017-12-25
AGGTGGCGGTAGTCGACAAAACCGGTAAATTACTGGAGACGGCCACCCTTTATCCGCATGTTCCCAAAAACCAGTGGCAGGAGTCGCTTTACGCCCTGGCCACCCTGGTGGAACGCCATGCGGTCGAACTCATCGCCATCGGCAATGGCACGGCCTCGCGTGAGACCGATCAGTTGGCAGCCGAACTGCTCAGGCACTGTTCCGGCCAGCCCCTGGCCAAGATCATGGTGTCCGAAGCCGGTGCCCAAACCTTAGGTAAAGTGGCTGCCACCTTAGCTTACGGCGAAGGCTTACAAGCCCACGCCAGATCCGCTGAATTTAGGTTAAAGCCAAATAAATGAGTAAATTTTGGAGCGATGTGGTGCATAAGCTAACGCCTTATGTGCCGGGCGAACAGCCTAAACTGGATAATTTAGTTAAGCTAAATACCAACGAAAATCCTTATGGCCCAAGCCCTAGGGTGTTGCAGGCGCTAAAGTTGGAAACCGCTGAGTCTTTGCGTCTTTATCCCGATCCCAATTCGGATGCCTTGAAAGCAGCCATTGCCAGCAGTTATCAATTGCAAAAGGAAAACGTTTTTGTTGGCAATGGCTCGGATGAGGTGTTGGCACATGTCTTTCAAGCGCTTTTGAAACACAGTCGTCCTTTGTTGTTTCCGGACATCACTTACAGTTTTTACCCTGTTTACTGCGGTTTGTATGACATTGAATACCAAACCGTGCCTTTGTCGGATGATTTTACTATTAATCTAGAAGATTACGATCAGCCAAATGGCGGTATCGTATTCCCCAATCCCAATGCGCCGACTGGCATCCCCTTGGCCTTGGCCAAAATAGAGCAGTTGCTGCAAACGAATAAGCATTCAGTGGTCGTAGTGGACGAGGCTTACGTGGATTTTGGTACTGAGTCTGTGGTTGGTTTAATCCCGCATTACCCTAACTTATTGGTGGTGCATACCTTATCCAAAGCCCGATCTTTAGCAGGTCTACGGGTTGGCTATGCCTTGGGCTCGGCCGACTTAATTGAGGCTTTGACTAGGGTGAAAGACAGTTTTAATTCTTACCCTGTAGACCGCTTTGCCTCTGCTGGTGCTATAGCTGCTATGCAAGATACGGCCTATTTTCAAGACACTTGCCGTAAAGTGGTGGCCACCCGTGAGGCGCTGATGGCTGAATTAGCCAGTCTGGACTTTGAGGTCTTGCCATCCGGAGCTAACTTTATCTTTGCAAAACATCGGAAACTAGGCGGGGCGGAAATTACCGCTATGCTTAGGCAAAAAAACATTATTGTTCGCCATTTCAAAGCCCCCAGCCGCATTGCACCGTATTTGCGCATTACCATAGGCACGGATGCGCAATCGGTTTTGTTGCTTAAGGCATTGCGTGAAATACTCAGCCAGGCTTAATGTTGTTTGAATTAAGCAAAATCTTAAAAAATAGGCGGTTATTGCGGTAAAAATGCCTATAAAAAGCGGAAAAAGTTCATCTTTCGCAAAAAAATTTCTTAATTCCACAATCGCGTCGTGTTATTATCGCGAAATGTGTGATTTCTGCACAATAAACTATTTAATTCGTATTTTTAATCTTAAGTAAACGCACATGGCGTTTATTTTTAGTTGGAGGATGTAGCATGGCACAAACCCAAATGGCATTAGATTCATTAGATTTCGACGGTACCGTCGCTTTAGCAACTAAAGTTGCCCCACATGTAGATATTTTAGAAATTGGTACACCATGCATTAAGCACAACGGTATCAAATTACTTGAAACATTACGTGCTAAATTCCCAAAAAACAAAATCTTAGTTGACTTGAAAACGATGGATGCTGGTTTCTATGAAGCTGAGCCATTCTACAAAGCCGGTGCAGACATTTGCACGGTATTGGGTACAGCAGACATTGGCACCATCAAAGGTGTAATCGATGTAGCCAACAAATACGGCAAAAAAGCACAAGTTGACTTGATCAACGTGGCCGATAAAAAAGCACGCACTATCGAAGTGGCTAAATTAGGCGCACACATCATTGGCGTGCACACTGGTTTGGATCAACAAGCGGCTGGTCAAACACCGTTTAACGATTTGTCTATGGTAGCTGGCCTTAAATTAGGCGTTGAGATTTCAGTAGCGGGTGGCGTTAAAGCGACAACCACACAACAAGTTAAAGATGCTGGTGCAACCATCATCGTTGCTGGTGCGGCTATCTACGGCGCTAAAGATCCAGCAGCAGCAGCGGCTGAAATTACAGCTATCGCTCACGGCGGTTCTGCCAGTGCTGGCGGTGTTAAAAAATTATTACCTTGGCTAATCGCTGCCGTTGTAGCGCTAGTTTTGCTTTCTGTATTTAACAAAGCACCGGCACCAGCCGATGCACCTGCAGAAGTAGCACCAGCAGCAGAAGTTGCGCCAGCTGACGCTGCACCTGCAGAAGCAGCACCAGCAGAAGCGGCTAAATAATTAACGTTTTTTTCAAGCTAAGCCATGTGTTCATGCACGGTGTTTAGCAGTTGAGACGGTAATTAGCTTAAGTAAACTAAAAGCCTAGTTAAGATTATCCATCTTGCTAGGCTTTTTTTATTGATAAGCCCATAGGGATAAAAGACTAGGGCTGAAAATGTTGTACAGAGGGTGTGCGCAAAAGAACCAAGCGCAGGCGCTTTAGGTTAAAATAGCAAACATCCATTTTACGCATTCTTTAATTTAGTGACTTCCTATGCGCACAGCTGAAGTAGTAAGAAATACATTGGAAACGCAAATCACGGTTAACCTTAATTTAGACGGTACCGGCGTTTCAAAATATGACACCGGAATAGGTTTTCTCGATCACATGCTCGATCAAATCGCGCGTCATGGCATGATGGACATAGCCGTTAACGCAAAAGGCGATTTGCATATTGATGCGCACCATACGGTTGAAGACATAGGCATCACGCTAGGTATGGCTTTTAGCAAAGCATTGGGTGATAAAAAAGGCATACGCCGTTACGGCCATGCTTATGTGCCCCTAGATGAAGCCTTATCCCGCGTGGTGTTGGATGTGTCTGGTCGGCCTGGCTTACTGTTTTCTTGTGAATTTACCCGCGCTGCCGTTGGTGAATTTGACGTGGATTTGATACACGAATTCTTCCAAGGGTTTGTTAATCATGCCAACGTAACCATGCACATAGACAATTTAAAAGGTCACAATGCCCACCATCAGGCCGAGACAATATTTAAAGCTTTTGGCCGCGCCTTGCGCATGGCCGTTGAAATGGATGCGCGCATGGTAGGCATCATGCCGTCTACCAAAGGCAGTTTGTAAGCTTTTTTGGCAGGGCCTTTCAGCTCGACGAATGAAAAATACAGACATAGCAGTGGTTGATTACGGCATGGGCAATTTGCGCTCCGTGGCCAAGGCCTTGGAACACGTTGCACCAGGTAAATCGGTTGTTATTAGCAGCAATCCGGATGAAATTGCCAGCGCCAATCGCGTGGTGTTTCCTGGCCAAGGGGCCATGCCCGATTGCATGCGTGAATTGGATGCGCGGGGGTTGCGTGCTGCTGTTTTGGAAGCGGCCAACAACAAACCATTTTTAGGCATATGCATAGGCTTGCAAATGCTATTCGAGCACTCTGAGGAGGGCGATGCGGCTGGACTTGGTTTGTTCAAGGGGCAAGTGCGACGCTTCGCAACGGCCGACATGCACGATCGCCATGGCGACAAATTAAAAGTGCCGCACATGGGCTGGAATCAGGTTTACCAAAGCCGTGGCCAAGGTCGTGCTCCCCATGCTTTATGGCAAGGAATCGAAGATGGCGCACGGTTTTATTACGTGCACAGTTATTATGTGCAGCCAGATGAGCTGTCTTTAGTAGCCGGTTACAGTGAATACCCCAATTCATTCACCAGCGCTATCGCGAAAAGCAATTTATTTGCCGTGCAGTTCCACCCAGAAAAGAGCGCTAGTGCCGGTTTGCAAATGCTAAGCAATTTTGTAAACTGGTTGCCTTAATACGGCAAATTAATAGACTAACTTTTAATTATTTTTTGATATGACTATGTTAATTATCCCTGCAATCGATCTTAAAGACGGCCACTGTGTAAGACTTAAACAAGGTTTAATGGAAGAGTCCACGGTTTTTTCCGAGGATCCTGCTGCCATGGCTAAGCATTGGGTTGATTGCGGTGGTAAGCGTTTGCATTTGGTGGATTTGAACGGTGCCTTCGCAGGTAAGCCGGTTAATGAAGGCGCCATACGGGCAATTGTCAGTGCAGTTGGGGGTGATATACCTATTCAGCTAGGTGGCGGTATACGGGATTTGGAAACCATAGAACGCTATTTAGACAATGGCATCAGCTACGTCATCATTGGTACGGCAGCGGTTAAAAATCCGGGCTTTTTGCACGAGGCCTGCGATGCTTTTCCTGGCCAAATCATAGTCGGCCTGGATGCAAAAGACGGCAAAGTGGCAGTTGACGGTTGGTCTAAATTGACCGGCCATGATGTTATCGACCTGGCCATGAAATTTGAAGATTACGGTGTCAATTCGATTGTTTATACGGACATCGGCCGAGATGGCATGCTGACCGGGGTCAATATCGAAGCCACGGTAGCGTTGGCGCAAGCGCTAACCATACCCGTTATTGCATCAGGCGGCGTGACCAATTTGGATGACGTGCGTCGTTTGTGCGCAGTAGCCGATGAGGGCATCATAGGCACCATTACCGGCCGTGCGATTTACGAAGGCAGTTTGGATTTTGCGGCCGCGCAAAAACTTGCGGATGAATTAAGTGCTCGCTAAACGCATCATTCCTTGTTTGGATGTGACCGATGGTCGGGTAGTAAAAGGCGTTAATTTTCTGGAACTAAGGGATGCCGGAGACCCAGTGGAAATTGCCAAGCGCTACGACGATCAAGGCGCGGACGAGCTCACTTTTTTAGACATTACCGCTAGCTCCGATAACCGCGGATTGATTTTGCACATTATTGAGCAAGTGGCCAGCCAAGTGTTTATCCCATTAACAGTAGGCGGTGGTGTGCGTGAGGTTGAAGACGTGCGGCGCTTGCTTAACGCGGGAGCAGACAAGGTTAGCATTAACACCACGGCCGTGCTTAATCCACAGATGGTGGCGGATGCTGCCCAACGCTTTGGTTCGCAATGCATAGTGGTGGCGATTGATGCCAAAAAAGTGGACAATCAGCCATTCGAGTGGGAAGTGTTTACTCACGGCGGGCGGAAGGCAACCGGCTTGGACGCCGTTAAGTGGGCTCAGCACATGGCCAGCCTTGGTGCCGGTGAGCTTTTAATCACCAGCATGGACCGTGATGGTACAAAAATAGGGTTTAATAACCCCTTGAATAAAGCCATTTCAGACGCCGTTGAAGTGCCTATCATCGCCTCTGGCGGGGTGGGTAATTTGCAGCATTTGGTGGATGGCGTGAAACTGGGCGGTGCCGATGCCGTGCTGGCCGCCAGTATTTTTCATTATGGGGAGTACACGGTGAAGCAGGCCAAGCAATACATGGCACAACAAGGCATAGAAGTTAGGATATGACTTGGTTAGATGACATTCGCTGGGATGCCAATGGCTTGGTGCCGGTCATCGCACAAGAGCAGCAAACAGGCCGCATACTTATGTTTGCCTGGATGAATCGTGAGGCCTTGCAATTAACCTATGATACCAAGCAAGCAGTTTATTGGTCGCGCTCGCGTAACAAGTTGTGGCATAAAGGTGAAGAGTCGGGACATTTTCAACACGTGCATGAAATTCGCATAGATTGCGATGAGGACGTGGTGTTGATTCGAGTTGAGCAGGTAGGCGGGATTGCCTGCCATACTGGTCGGCACAATTGCTTTTTTAAGAAATTAGATAAAGGTCAGTGGATAATCGATCAAGCAGTGATTAAAGACCCCAAAGGTATTTATTAGGCCGAATGAGATAAACATGAACGATACATTAAACCGTTTGGCGCTATTGTTGGAGCAACGCAAAGACGCTGACCCACAAACATCGTACGTGGCGAAACTGTATGCCAAAGGCATGGACAGTATCTTGAAAAAAGTTGGAGAAGAAGCTGCTGAGACCATCATTGCAGCTAAAAATCCCAACAAACAAGACTTGATATACGAAACAGCCGATTTATGGTTTCACACCTTGGTGATGCTAGCGCATGCCGGATTAAAGCCAGACGACGTATTGGCAGAATTGGCTAGGCGCGAAGGGCTGTCTGGTCTAGAAGAAAAAGCATCCAGACAAGAAAGTAGCAAGTGAACATGAGTGACAACTGCATATTTTGTAAAATTGTAAATGGCGTAGTCCCCTCCACAAAAATATACGAAGACGATGATGTGATTGCCTTTAATGACATTAGGCCATCGGCTAGCGTACATTTTTTGATTGTGCCAAAATTACACATAGACAGCTTAGCCAGCTGTGAAAACGAACATCAGGCATTATTAGGTAAAATGCTATTGCTTGCGCCGAAATTAGCAAAACAGCAAGGTTTAGCAGGGTTCAAGACCCTAATAAATACCGGTGTAGAAGGTGGTCAAGAAGTGTTTCATATTCATCTGCATGTAATGGGCGGTGGCGATAAGTCACGCAATAACTAACTTTAATATTTTAGGAGTATCGTCATGGGATCATTAAGCATTTGGCATTGGTTAATTGTATTGTTAATAGTGGTGCTGGTTTTTGGCACGAAGAAATTACGCAACATGGGCGGCGACGTTGGTGGCGCGGTAAAAGATTTTAAAGATGCGGTCAATGAAGGCAAAGCCGCTTTAGATAAACCCGTTGCGGCAGCCGCTGTGTCAACAGCCAAACCTAAAGCAGCCGCAAAAAAACCGGCCGCTAAAACAAAGGCAAAAGCAGCCGGCGCGGCAACAACAAAAACCACTGCTGCCAAAAAACCAGCAGCGGTGAAGAAGCCAGCGGTAGCAAAAAAACCGGCCGTTAAAAAGCCAGCCGCAGTTAAAAAACCTGCAGTTGCTAAAAAGCCAGCCGTTAAAAAGCCAGCCGCGGTTAAAAAACCTGCAGTAGCCAAAAAGCCGGCCGCAGCAAAAAACCCCGCTGCTAAGAAACCAGCCGCGCAGTAATTTTTCAATCTGATTTTACGTGTTTGATGTTTCATTTTCTGAGCTACTGGTCATCGCATTTGTTGCGTTGATCGTCATAGGCCCAGAAAAATTGCCGAAAGTCGCGCGCACGCTTGGCGCGCTTGTCGGACGCATGCAGCGGTATCTTGCGGAAGTCAAAGAAGAAGTCAATCGTGAGGCGCGCTTTGAAGAGTTGCAGCAATTGCAAAATGAAATAAAGCAAAGCAGCCATAAGGCCCAGGCCAAAGCGCAGCGTAAAGTCGGTGAGCTGACGCAACAGCTGAATTTCCAAGAATTGGATGACTTAGAAACGGTTACGGTAAAAGAGCCGTCAGCCAACAGTTAACTTCACTCTGTGACCCCAACCGAAAATTTCATTAGCCATTTAATTGAATTCGTGACCGTTTGTTGCGCACGCTGATTGGATTTGTGCTGGTCTTGCTGATGCTGTTGCCGTTTGCCAATAAAATATACAGCCTATTAGCCGCACCCTTGCTCGCACAGTTACCCAGTGGCGGGCAGATGATAGCCACAGCGGTGACCACGCCTTTTTTTGTGCCGATGAAGGTTGCCATGATGGCGGCCTTCATTATTTCCCTGCCGCATACCATGTATCAAGCTTGGTCTTTCGTTGCGCCCGGATTGTATGCGCATGAAAAAAAATTCATGGTGCCTATGATAGTGGCTAGCTGTTGCTTGTTTTTAATGGGCATGGCTTTCGCCTACTTCCTGGTGCTGCCAGTCATTTTTGGATTTATTATTAGCGCTGCCCCCGTTGGGGTGGCAGTTATGACCGATATAGCCAATTACCTGGATTTCGTGATTGGTCTGTTTTTTGCATTCGGTTTGGCGTTTCAAGTGCCTATTGCCGTTATTTTGGTGGTGTATTTTGGCTGGTTAGACGTGATCCAGCTGAAGGCCATGCGAGCTTACGTAGTGGTGGTGGCGTTCATCCTTGGGGCAATTTTTACCCCGCCTGATGTTGTTTCGCAATTTATGTTGGCGCTGCCCATTTGCATGCTCTACGAGTTGGGTATGTTATTGGCTGGGTTCATCACTAAAGCAAGTACTAGCCATCCCGATTCGCCAGCCTGATAAGGTTTTGGGCTATTGTTTGGCGAGGGGTTTAGGTCGTTTGCCGACCTTGACCTTTAAATTCAGGTTTTTTTCAGCTCGGGCAATGTTGAGGTTAGCTTGTTGATTAGGCGTCAAGGCCGCAATTAAATTAAGCATGGAGCCAGTGTCGTAAATGGGCTTGCCGTCTATGGCTAGCAATATATCCCCTGCCAGCACGCCGGCTTTGTCAGCAGGCCCGCCTTTAAGCACCCCGGCCACCAATGCTCCTTGCGCCTGTTTAAGCTTGAACGATTCGGCTAACTCAGGCGTGATGTCCTGTGCTTGTATGCCTATCCAGCCGCGCGTGACGTTGCCTAGGCTAACTATTTGTTCCATTACTTGGCGCGCTAAACTGGCTGGAATGGCAAAGCCTATGCCCATGGAGCCACCACTGCGGGAGTAAATCGCACTGTTAATGCCGACCAAATTCCCTTCGGTATCAATTAACGCGCCTCCGGAATTGCCTGGATTAATCGATGCGTCTGTTTGAATAAAGTTTTCAAAGGTATTGATGCCTAAGTGCGTGCGACCAAGGGCACTAATGATTCCTTGTGTGACCGTTTGACCAACCCCAAACGGATTGCCTATTGCCAGCACTACGTCACCTACGTTTAATTTTTCTGAACTGGCAAACGTGATGGCAGGTAAATTTTGCGCGTCTATTTTAATCAGTGCCAAATCGGTTTCAGGGTCGGTTCCAACGACTTTTGCCGACATCTTACGACCGTCAGACAGGGCGATGTCAATTTCATCAGCGCTGGCTATTACATGGTTATTGGTCAGTATTAGGCCTTGCTCGCTGACAATAACGCCCGAGCCTAGGCTGTTTTCAGCTTGATTTTGACCGTCGTTATCATCAAATTGATCGCCAAAAAAATGGCGGAACATCGGGTCATCCAAGTATTTTTGATGGGGGTTGTCGATGGCTTTTTTACTGGTAAATACATTCACCACCGCCGGCATGGCTTTTTTTACTGCCAAACTGTAGGAGCCCGCCGAACGCACTCCTAAGCTGGGCTCAGCGTATTTAACCAATACAGCTGAGTTTTTCTGTGGGCTTAGCTTTTCTAATAGCTGCGGTGCAAAGGTGCGCAACACAAAAAGGAGCGCTAAGCAAAGGGTGGTGGTTTGGGCAAAAATGAGCCATAGTTTTTTGCTGAGCGATGGGTGCATGGTTATCGATTAATGGTGGGCTAAATGAACAACATACCTAGGTAAAATTAAAAAGGGGTAGCTTGTGATGGCTATGGTTTTTACTTTGAGCAATGGCGCTTTGCAATGTAATATCGGTCTATTGTAGCGAATATTCAAGAGCTAAGAAATAAAAAGGGCGCACGCGATGGTTAAGCTTAATGATTTGATCGACTATACCCAGCAATTCATGCATGTGGATCGCCATAACGATTATTGCCCCAATGGCTTGCAAGTTGAAGGGCGGGCTGAGGTGGGCAAAATAGTCACTGGGGTCAGCGCTAGCTTGGCATTCTTGCAGCAGGCTGCCGAACGTAGTGCCGATTTGGTCTTGGTTCATCATGGCTATTTCTGGCGCAATGAGGACCCGCGTGTCGTTGGCATTAAGCGCAAAAGACTGGCCTTTTTGATGGAAAGAAACATCAGCTTGATGGCCTACCACTTACCCTTAGACGCTCACCCTGAAGTAGGCAACAATGCCACTTTAGGCCGTAAGTTAGGCCTAGATCAAACTGGGTCAGTTGGCGACGCCAACCTGATTTGTTATGGCAGCCTTGAACAATCATGCAGTTTAGCTGCCTTTGCTAAGCGCATAGACACGGTGCTGCAAAGGCCAAGTTTAGTGATTGGCGATTTGGATAAAAAACTCAAAACCGTTGCTTGGTGCACCGGCGCTGGCCAATCTTATATGGAAGATGCGATTAGCTTGGGTGTCGATGCATTCATTAGTGGGGAAATATCGGAACAGACCACCCACTTAGCTCACGAATCTGGCGTGGCTTACATTGCTGCTGGCCACCATGCCACTGAGCGTTACGGCGTTCAGGCACTGGGCGAGCATTTGGCTAAAAAATTCGCGCTGGAGCATGAATTTTTAGATCTATACAATCCAGTTTAACTGTTATTTTTCAATGACTTATAAAATAAAACTTTAACTTATAAACAAAAAATTGTACAATAAGGCCAATTTGAAATTTGCAGGGCTTTGAAGACTAAGCAAAGTGGGTAACTATTAAAAGAATTTATTGTGTACGTGGCTGAATTATTAAGCATACTAGCCATCCAATCCGGTCAATCCAAATTAGTTCATGAGGAAAACATGTCAGACACACCCAATGACAAGAAAAAAATTGCAGCGCAAGCCGATCAAGCCACGGTGGTTGATTTAGAAAAGCGCAACTTTTTAATCGCCACGTCCAGTGTTGGGGCGCTTGGTTGCGCCGCTGCGGCCGTGCCCTTTGTGTTGAGCATGACGCCAAGTGAGCGCGCCAAAGCCGCCGGTGCGCCAGTGGAAGTGGACGTGAGTAAAATTGCACCAGGCAGCATGATGACGGTGGAATGGCGTGGTAAGCCAGTTTGGATTATCAACCGTACCGAAGAAATGACGGCCGAGTTAGCTAAACACGACGATCAGTTGACTGATCCAAGTTGCGAGGTGGTGTCTCAACAGCCCGATTATTGCAAAAGCACAGACCGATCCATTAAGCCAAATTTAGCTGTCATGGTGGGTATCTGTACTCACTTGGGCTGTTCCCCATCCGCCAAGCTTCAACCTAAAGGTGACATGGGTGACAACTGGACTGGCGGTTTCTTTTGCCCTTGCCATGGCTCTAAATTCGACTTAGCGGGGCGCGTATTTAAAGGCTCTCCAGCACCGACTAACTTGGTGGTGCCGCCGCATAAATACTTAACGGATACAACCTTGCTGATTGGTGTGGATACTGAGGATAAGGCTTAAGTCATGACAAATAAAACAAATGCAGATAAAAAATCGCTGGTCGCCAATGCGCTAGGCCAAGGTTTAGAATGGGTCGATGCTCGCTTTCCCTTGAGCAGCAACATTAAGGCCCACTTAACCGAATACTACGCGCCTAAGAATTTCAATTTTTGGTATTTCTTTGGATCGCTGTCCTTGTTAGTGCTGGTATTGCAGATACTAACGGGTATATTCCTGACCATGCATTACAAGCCGGATGCCATGCTGGCATTTGCTTCCGTTGAATACATTATGCGTGACGTGCCTTGGGGCTGGTTGATCCGCTACATGCACTCCACCGGCGCTTCCATGTTTTTTGTGGTGGTGTATTTGCACATGTTCCGCGGCATTATTTATGGTTCCTACCGCACGCCGCGTGAGCTTATTTGGTTGTTTGGTGTGGGCATTTTCTTGTGCTTAATGGGCGAAGCTTTCTTTGGCTACCTATTGCCATGGGGCCAAATGTCCTATTGGGGTGCTCAAGTGATTGTGAACTTGTTCTCAGCCATTCCATTTGTAGGTCCGGATGTCTCTGAGTGGTTGCGTGGCGATTACTTGGTTTCGGATGCCACCTTAAACCGTTTCTTTGCCTTTCATGTGATTGCCTTACCATTTGTTTTGGTCGGCTTGGTTGTGGCCCACATTATTGCCTTGCATGAGGTTGGTTCGAATAACCCAGACGGCATAGAAATTAAAAAATTAAAAGACAAAAAAACCGGTATTCCATTAGATGGCATTCCTTTTCATCCGTATTACACGGTGAAGGATATCGTTGGGGTGGTGGTATTTTTGATGGTGTTCTCTACCATCATCTTCTTTGCGCCAGAAATGGGCGGCTACTTCCTGGAAGCCAATAATTTTGTACCAGCCAATCCGCTGGTCACGCCGGCTCACATTGCGCCGGTTTGGTATTTCACGCCTTATTATTCAATATTGCGTGCGGTTCCGCCGTTTCCCGGTGTTGGCTTTTTGGGCATACCTCCTTCGCTGTTCCCGGGTGTAGCAGCCATGGGTCTGTCCGTTCTGGTCTTCGCCTTGCTGCCTTGGTTGGATAAGAGCCCGGTGAAATCCATACGCTACCGCGGTCGTTTGTATAAACAATGGTTAGCGGCTTTTGTGGTGAGTTTCATTGTGCTAGGTTACCTAGGTACTGAGCCATCAAACGTTTGGGGTCAATTTGGCCCTTGGCTTGGCAATGCAGAGCGTGCCACGGTAGTGGCACGTATCTTCATGTTGGTCTATTTTGCGTTTTTTATACTTATGCCTTGGTATAGCAAAAAAGATAAAACCTTAGCGGTACCAGAAAGGGTGACAGGATAATAACCATGAAAAACACCATTAAACTAGGTTTAAGCGTTTTATCCCTTTTCTCGGCATTGTTGTTTGCTCAGCACGCCTTAGCAAACACTGCCGTGCATTTGGACAAAGCGCCCATCGATGCCTCCAATCATGAATCATTGCAACGCGGTGCGCGCACTTTTGTGAACAATTGCTTAAATTGCCACAGTGCCAATTACATGCGCTATAACCGCTTGCAAGCAATAGGCTTGAGCGAAAAGCAAATAAAAGACAATTTGCTATTTGCCGGTGAAAAGGTTGGCGACACCATGAAGGTGGCCATCAACCCAGAAGAGGCCAAAAAATGGTTTGGCGTGGCGCCACCTGATTTGTCAGTGGAAGTGCGTGCCCGTGGTGCCGATTGGGTTTACAGCTACATGCGTGCTTTTTACCGCGATGAAACCAGCACGACGGGTTGGGGCAATTGCGTGTTTGATCCAGTGAGCTGCAAAGTATCCATGCCGCATGTTTTGTATCAATTGCAGGGCGAACAAATCATGAATCACGAAACGCATCAACTCGAGCTAGCTAAGCCAGGTAAATTGGCCCCAGCGGAATACGATGCATTGGTGGGTGACTTAACGAATTTTCTAGCATTTATGGCTGAGCCAGCTAAACAGCAGCGCAATCATTTAGGTTGGATAGTATTACTCTTTTTAGCAGTGTTGTTGGTGCTCGCCTACAAACTCAAAAAAGCCTATTGGAAAGACATACACTAAAATGATGACCTTATACTCAGGGACAACCGATCCCTATAGCCACCGTTGCCGTATCGTATTATTTGAAAAAGGCATGGACTTTCAAGTAATCGACGTCGACTTGGCCAACAAACCTGAAGACCTTGCGGTGATAAATCCGTATAACCAAGTGCCGGTTTTGGTTGAGCGTGATTTGGTTTTGTCCGAAGCGAATATCATCAATGAATACATCGATGAGCGTTTCCCCCACCCACAATTAATGCCGCCCGACCCAGTGATGCGTGCGCGTGCTCGCTTATTCTTGTATAACTTTGAAAAAGAACTGTTCGATCATATCAAGGATATTGAGTCTGACGACGAGCAGCGTGCGGATAAAGCCCGCATTACCGTGCGCGATAATTTGACGCAATTGGTGCCTATTTTTGCTAAGCAAAATTATTTGCTAGGCGACGATTATTCCATGCTGGACGTAGCCGTAACGCCGTTGTTATGGCGTTTGGATCACTATGGCATCGTCTTGCAAAACCAAGCCTCGCCAATCTTGAAATACGCCGAACGATTATTTTCTAGGCCGCTGTACGCTGAGGCGATGACGCCGTCAGAAAAAGTCATGCGCAAATAGTTGGGCATGCTTTACTAACATGAGCAAAGAGCAAGCATCGACCAAGCCCTACCTAGTTAGGGCTATACACGAATGGTGCATGGATAATGGCTACACCCCTCACCTGCTGGTGGTAGTTAACTCGCAAACACGAGTGCCTATGGCCTACGTTAAAGCGGGCGAGATAGTACTAAACCTAAATTACACCGCCACCAAGGATTTGCTCATGGATAATGAGGCGGTTAGTTTCTCGGCCAGGTTTGCTGGGGTGTCGCAGAACTTGTACGTGCCCATGACGGCGGTAAAAGGCTTGTTTGCTAGAGAAACCGGGCAAGGCATGTTTTTTGAAGTCGACAGCATGCCAGCGCATGAGGCTATATCCGATGAGGCTAGCCAAGAGCCAAATCATTCCAATCCAAGCACGGTAGACAATAGCAAGAAACCTATGTTAACTATTGTAAAGTAGCTTAACTTTTTTCAAAAAGTCAGTATAATACGCGTCTCAAATAAACGCCGGATTAGCTCAGTTGGTAGAGCAGCGCACTTGTAATGAGAAGGTCGTC
>SXGS01565850.1_pt1 | contig 14337 bp, 12 predicted proteins | sample 3174681 | NCBI WGS metagenome assembly SXGS01 (sample SAMN11356861, study PRJNA531348) | freshwater metagenome | isolation source: freshwater sample F1-80 | place: China: Fuxian Lake, Yuxi | collected 2017-12-25
CGCCGCGCGCGACCATGACGGCGTCGGCGACGTCGAGGATGGCCTCAAGGTTCTCGACCGCTTCGGGCTTCTCGATCTTCGCGATCACGGGGACGTTCGCCCCGCACTGTCCGATGCGGCGCTTGAGGTCGACGACGTCGGACGCGTCGCGCACGAAGCTCAGCGCGATGAGGTCGATCCCCTGCTCGATGCAGAACAGGAGATCCGCTTGATCTTTGACGGTGATCGCCGGGATCGGCAGGCGCACGCCGGGAAGGTTCAATCCCTTTCGTTGCCCGAGCGGCCCGCCGACCACCATCAGCGCATCGACGTCGTCGCCGCGCACGCCCGTCACTCGCGCTTCGAGCAGACCGTCGTCGAAGAGGATGCGATCGCCCTGATGCACGTCCCGTGCGAGATACGGATAATCGACCGCGATGCGGCCGGGCTCCGTCCGCGAAAAAACCGAGCTGATGACGGCGGTCGATCCCGTCGGGAATTCGACCGGCTCGCCGCGTTCCGAGATGCCGGTGCGCAACTTCGGTCCGCAGAGATCGCCGACCAACGCCAAGGGGCGCCCGATCTTCTTCGCTACGGCGCGGACGCGATCCACCATGCGACGCTTGCCGTCATGATCGCCGTGCGAAAAATTGAGCCGAAACGCCGAAGCCCCCGCTTGCGCGAGAGCTTCGATCATCTCTTCCGAATCGGAGGCGGGACCTAGGGTCGCGAGGATGCGCGTCCCGAACCGGTCGAAAGCGTGCGACGACGACATCGGGGCTCCGGGCGTCCGCTCAACCAAGGAGCGACTTGACGATCTCGCGTTCGCCCTCGAGTTCCTTGACGGAGGCGGCGAGCTTCTCGCTCAAGAAGGCGTCGAGCGTCAGGCCCTGCTTGATCGTCCAACCGCCCTTGCCGTCGGAGACGACCGGGAAGCTCGAGATCAGGCCTTCCGGGACGCCGTAGGACCCGTCCGAACGCACGCAGACCGAGCGGTACTCGCCCGCCGGAGTCGCGAAGTGGAGATCGCGGACATGATCGATCAAGGCGTTCGCCGCGCTAGCCGCCGACGACACGCCGCGCGCCGCGATGATCGCGGCCCCGCGCTGTTGGACGGTCTTGCAGAAATCGCCCTCGAGCCACGCGCGGTCGCCGATCACCTCGGTCGCCGGACGCCCCTTGATCGTCGCATGGACGAAATCGGGAACTTGAGTGGCGCTGTGATTGCCCCAGATGAGCGCACCCTTGACGTCCGCAACGGCGACGCCGGCCCTCGAAGCGAGCTGCGCGGCGGCGCGGTTTTGATCGAGACGCGTCATGGCGGTGAAACGGTCGCCGGGAACGCCCTTCGCCGCTTGCATGCAAATCCACGCATTCGTGTTGCACGGATTGCCTACGACGGCGACGCGGACGCCCTTCGCCGCGTTCTCCGCGATCGCCCGGCCTTGGCCGACGAAGATCGCCCCGTTGTCCTTCAGGAGGTCGTTCCGCTCCATCCCGGGGCCGCGCGGCTTCGCACCGACGAGACAGGCCCAGTCGACGTCGCGGAAGCCTTCCTTCGGATCGCTCGTCAACACCATGCCGGCGAGGAGCGGGAAGGCGCAGTCTTCGAGTTCCATGGCCACGCCTTTCAGCGCGGCGAGGGCCATCTCGTTCGGGACTTCGATCAAGTGAAGGATCACGGGCTGGTCGGCGCCGAACATGGCGCCCGAGGCGATACGCGGCAGGAGGGCGTAACCGATCTGACCGGCGGCGCCGGTGACGGCGACGCGAATGGGAGCCTTCGTCATGGGATGGTGCTGGCCCCGCAAGGGGGCGCCTCCGTAGTGAGGAACAAGGCAGTATGTCCCGCGGCGGCAAAAAGAAAACGGGCGGACGCGAAGTCCGCCCTGCTTACGCCGATGAAAGTCGGTTCAGCGCTATTTTCCGAGGAATGTCTCGGCGTTGGCGGCCCACCACGCCTCGAAATCCTTGACGCCCTTCTCGCGGCGGGCTTGATCGGCGTCCGGATCGAAGGCCGGCTCGACCCCGACCAGTTGCTTCAACGCCGCCTTCGCGGACGTCCGGACGAAGAGGTCGGAATCCCTGAGGACGCCGATGATCTTCGGAACGCTCTTCAAAGACGCATGGCGACGGAGGGCGCGGACGGCCGCGTCCCGGACATAGCTCTCGCCGTCGCCGAGGGCGCCCTCGAGCGCCTCGACCGCGCCGGTCGCATGAAGATTCGCCAAACCGTTGACGGCTTCATAGCGGCGGCCCGCGTCCGCCTCCTTCAACATGGAGGCCAGCCGGCGCAGTTCGGCGTCTTCCGGACCGACGGTCGGTTCGGACGGGCCGGCATCGGTCGTCGGCGTGCGGCGCTCAGGGCCGGGAGCCGCATCGAGCTTGCGCGAAAGATCGGCAAGACCGGATTTCAGGAGGTCGATCTCCGCCTTCAATGCGGCGATGATCGTCGTCTGTTCGGCGGTCGTCCGGCCCGCCTGCCCCGCGGCGCTGCGGAGTTCCCCGACCTGACCGGCCGCTTCGGCGACGTCGCGATCAAGCTTCGCCAACGATCCGCGCAATCCTTCGTCCAGATTGCGCAGCCGTTCTTCGACCGCCGCAAAGTCCTTCCGGACTTTCTCGGCGCTCTCCGCTAGAGGCGCGATCATGCGCTCGCATTCCGCACGGGTGAACGCGTCGGCGCGCAGACGGTTCACTTCCGCTTCAAGCCTCGCCGCGGCGCGGGCGACGGCGGCGGTGTCGCTCAAACCGCGCTGGATCTCGCGTCCGCCGAGGAAGGCGATGCCCGCCAACGCCGCAAAGCCGATCGCCCCCGCAATCACGCCGGCGCCGAGGCGCGACACCGCGAGCGGACGTTTCGGCGCGCAACCGGCGCAAAAGATCTTGCCGGCGTCGAAGGTGATCCGATTCGAATGCAGATCCTTGAGCGGGATGCTCTCGTTGCAGGAATCGCAGAAGTAGATCTTGAGCGGCATGAGCCGGACTCCGCGCGCTCGGAGCAAGGACCGCCTGCGGCCGGCGTAGGGTGCCGGCTCGACGGCGGGATCTCTACCCGGGCGGCCGCGGGATCATGGCAGAACGGAGCCCGAAAACGAAATCGATCCCGGCGGGGGGCTTTATGAATCGCGGCTTTGATTCCGCATCGAAGCCACGAAAAACCACACGACGACGACGCCGCCGGCGATCCAGATCGACCCGACAATGTTCCAAAAAGACACGGTCGTCCTCCGTGGGACTACTGGATACGACTATTTGGAGTCGGACGTTTGACCGACGTACAAGAGCTCGGCGCGGGTCTTCGACCACCAAGCGTCCCACTGCGCCGCCGCGATTTCGCGTCGCGGTTCATCGGCGGCGAAGTCGTAGCCGAAGTCCTGCTTGGTGAATTGCTTCAACGACTCGAACGCCTTGAAGCGCAACTTGCGGTCGGGATCGCGGAGCGATTTCACGAGGATCGGGACGCCGCCCATGTCGCCGCGCTCGAGCAGCGCCGCGGCGCTCTCGAAGCGGACGACCGGATCTTTGTCGCCCAAGCGCGCAGCCATCATGCGATGCGCCGTGTTGCCGCCGATGCGGCCCAAGAGAAACACGAGGTGCGAACGCATGCGCGGTTCGGACGCCTCCATGCGACGCGCGATCGGCGCCAAGGCGAGTTCTTTGTACGACGAGATCCGGTCGAGGGTCGCGAGCAGATCCTTGCCGCGGCTCCTTCCGAGTTCGTCTAAGAGATAGTCCACCCGCTCTTCGGCGGTCTCGACCGGCGACTTGCCGCCTTCGTCCACGGCCTCGGCCAGGACTTCTCCCGACGGGCCGGTCGTTTCAGAGACGCAAGCGACCATCGCAAACGGCAGCAACAAGACGGATAGGGCGAAAGTCGGACGGCTCATAGAGGTTCCCCTGCCCGTCTCTTTCGGTCCGCGGCCCCCCCCGCCTTGACCCGTCCTCCTTTGAGGCGCGGGATTTCGCGATCGACTTAGCTTGCGAAGCGCCGGGACTTTAGGCCGGACGGCCCCCCGAAGACGATGAAAACGGCCCAGGCGAACAACGCCAGGAAGAGCGGTATCGACCGCCGGACTTCCGCCGGGCCTGCGGACGGAATCGACGGTCCCGGCGGCAACGGCTCGAAGGACCATTCGTGGTCGCCTTCGTCGCCGACGGTCGCGACTCCCGCCGAGGATCCGTCGGATCCCGCTAGGGCCGCCGCCTCCCCCCCGAACTCGTCCCGCCACGGGACGACGTAGACGCCCGGCGAACGCTCCGCTGCGACCATATCGAAGCGCCCGATCCGAAGCCGCGGGCCGCTCAAAGGCGGCGTCGCTTCCGGCCCGAGGGTGAACACCAACCGGTCGGCCTCCCGGGTCGCCCGCGCTGCGCCGACGGCCGCGGGACGCGCCGCAGACTCGAGATACGCCGCCCACGCCGCGCGGTCGAGCGGCGCCGCGGTCGCGACGACCGTTCCCCCGCCGCGCCGCGCGACGCCGGTCAACGGAGCGCCGTCCGCCGCGCGCAGATCGATGCGGGACGTCTTGCCGTCGCGCACGCGGTTCCGCCAAGGCACGGACGCCGGAGGCGCGCCCTCCGCATGTTGCAGAGGCGTCGGGACCGACTCGAAGGACCCGGTCTCGAGAGCATCGAACAAAAGCCGCGGCGAGATTTCGCCGACGCGCAGGACCCCGGCCCCGAACGCCAGAGCGCGGGCCTCGGTCTCCGGGCGCGGATCCAGCAGAAGAAAAATCCGCTCGGCATCCGCCGCGTCGAGCTTGGTCCGTCGCGCCGCGACTTGGTCCGGATCGTCGAGCGCGGCGTCGTCGACGTCCGAAACGACGAGCAACACGAGCCGACGGCCTTCCGAAGCCGGATCCTCGAGTTCCGCATCGAGAGCGGGCAGCAACCGCGTGCCGCCTTTCGGCGGCGTGCGCTCGAGGCTCGAGACGGCCGCGGCAAGGACGGCGCCCTTTCCCGGTACGGCCGGAATCGGAGGCCCCGGCGTCGCGGCGAAAGGACGGACGCGGAGCACGTCGTCCGGTCCGGCGGCGAGCGCCAGTCGGCGGACGGCTTCGATCGCCCGACCGTACCGGTCGTCGCGGTCCATGCTGCCCGACGCGTCGAGCAGAATACGGACGTCCCGACCTCGATCCGCGCGCGACGACAACGGCGATAAGTCTTCCAGCACCGACGCCGAATAGCCGCCCGCCCGGAACGCCCGCGGGCCGCCGATGACGACGAGCCCGGCGCCGCGGTCGACGACGCTTCGACGCAACTCCGCCAAGAAAGGTCCGAGAGCAGGATCGGAAGCGTCTTGATCGACCAGTACGACGAGGTCGGCGCGGGCGACGGCGGCCGGGGCCGCCTCCCGCAACGAGGCGGCGCGCTCGACGTGAAAGGAACCCGTCGCTTCGCGCAAGGCCGGCCGGGAGATGCCGTCGAAACTCCCGTCGTCCACCACCAAGGCGCGCCGGATTCGGCGGAGGACGGGCACGCGCAGGACGTCGTTCTCCACATGGGCATCGGGACCGTCCGTCGGGACGATGCGAACGGACACGACCTCGGCCCCGTCCGGAAGTTCGGCTTCGAACACCGCCTGCGAGGCCGAGTCCCGCCCGGCGGACACGCGCGCGACGCCGCCGATTCCCGGCGGCTCGGCCCGGACGGCGACCGTGGTCGAAGTCGCTCCGGTCGTGCGGACTCCGACCCTGATGCGGACCCGGCCCGGCGCAACAGGCTCGGCAGGTCCGAGCGGCACCAAACGGAGGTCGCTTGCGGGTTCGGCCAAAGGCCCGATCTTCCGGACGCCGATCCCGGCGGTCGCGGCGGCCTCCGTCGCACGCGCGAACGACCGCTCGTCGGTCCGACCGTCGGTGAAGAGGAGGATCTCCGTCGTGCGCTCCGGATCCCGTCCGGCGCGGACAAGTTCTACGGCGCGATCCAGATGCGTCTCGTCGCGAAACCCCGCCGGCAGCGCCGGGGCGGCGGTAAAGATCGGCGGCCCGGGACCGAGGGCGCGGAGAAGGACGGCGTCACGGCCCGCGAGGACCACGGCGACGCGGATGCCGGGCTCGGCCAACGCCGGATGCTCCGCGGCGCGGATCAAAAGCTGCCAGGCGTCGGGGCCGTGACTGCGGGAAACGTCGACGACCGCGTAGACGTCCCGTGAAGCGGCGCCGCCCGGGAGCCCCGGGATCGCGACGATCGAGGCCAACAGCGCGCAGGCGGCCGCGGCCCGCGCGACGAAAGTGCGGGCTTCGGCGCGGTTCAAACCGCGCGGCCCGCCGACGCGATCCAGCCGCCGAGCATCACTCGGCCGTCGTCGTCGTAGAAGACCGCGGCCTGCCCCGGCGCGACGGCGGGCACGGGCTCGTCGAAACGGATGCGTACGGCGGAGTCCGACGTCGTCGTGACCAGAGCCGGGACCGGCTCGTGCTGATGCCGGACTTTCACGCGACCGCGCCACTCGCGACGCCGGTCCGGATCGGCGCCGGAAAAGACGACTTGATCCAGGTCGGCCGTGGTGGACCCGAGATCCTCCTTCGCGCCGACGACGACCGTGTCCGTGGTCGGATCCAGCGCGACGACATAAAGCGGCTCCGGCCGACCGCCGGGAAGACGCTTTCGCTGTCCGATCGTGAAGCCGACCACGCCGTCATGCCGGCCGATCTCGCGCCCCGCGAGATCCTTGATCGGTCCCGGTCGAAACGACTCCGGAGCGCGCTCGCGCAAGACGTCGCGATAATCGCCGGTCGGCACGAAACAGATCTCCATGCTTTCCGGCTTCTCGGCGGTCTTCAGTCCGAACCGCCGCGCCGCCGCACGGGTCTCTTCCTTCGTCATGTCGGCCAGCGGGAAGACGGCGGCGCGAAGAGCCTCCTGCGCCAAGGGGAACAGCACGTAGGACTGATCCTTCGCGGCGTCGCGCGCCCGTCCGATCGCGAGACGACCGTCCTGCTCGACGACGCGCGCGTAATGACCGGTCGCGACGGCATCCGCGCCGAGTTCCCGTGCGAGCCTGAGCAATCGCCCGAACTTGAAGCTCCGATTGCATTCGACGCACGGATTCGGCGTCCGTCCGGCGCGGTACTCGGCCACGAACCGGTCGATCAGGGAGGAGAAGCCGTCTTCGAGGTCGACGGCGTAAAACGGAACCCCGAGTTGGTCGGCGACGCGCCGGGCGTCGAAGGCGTCGTCGACGCCGCAGCACCCTTGACGATGTGAAGCGGCCGCCTGCCCGGCCTTGACGCCGTTTCGCATGAACGCACCGACCACGCGCCAGCCTTGCTCTTGCAGGAGCGCGGCGGCGACCGAGGAATCCACCCCGCCGCTCATGGCGACGAGGACGGTGCGTGTCGGCGTGGTCATAGGTAACGGTCCGATCGAACGGACGGTCCGGATCTTAGGTTCGAACGCCCGCCAAGGAAGCGCCGTACCCCGTCCGTTCCCGACGATCGGGCTCGAGGCTTCGGTCTTAGGCCGGGGATGCTACGTTTCCGGCCAGTATGGAATTCCTGCTTCAAGCGGCGCCGCAGGGCGGCGGCGATCTCCTCGGCTCCCTCGGCGTCCCCCTCGGCGCCATGTTCTTGATCATGTACTTCATGGTCATTCGTCCCCAAAACAAGGAGCGCAAGAAGCAGGAAGAGCTTCGTCGCAACCTGAAGAAGGGCGACCGCGTCGTCACCCAGTCGGGGGTCGTCGCGGACATCCGTCAAATCAAGGACAACTCCGAAGTCGTGCTCGACTTGGACGGCACGGCCAAGATGACGGTGCTGCGATCGACGATCCTCCAAGTGCTCGGCGCGCCCGCGCCCGCCGACAAAAAGTGATTGCGGCCGTGCGGCGTACGGCCGCACGCCTGCCGATTTCCGCCGGTCTTTGAGGCCCGATCGGCGGAGTTCGGACCGCACGGGCACTCCCTCCGTCAGTGTTTGCACCATGACGGTTCGGCGGCGGACGGGCGTACGCGCCATCCTGCGCGCTATGTCGACTCCCTTGGATTGGGCGGAACGCGGCCGCGAAGCCGAAGCCCGCGCCGCCTCGCACCTCATCGCCGCCGGTTTCGAGATCCTGGCCCGAAACATCCGAACGGCGTCCGGCGAAATCGATCTCTTAGCTCGGGAAGGCCCGGTCCTGGTCGTGGTCGAAGTCAAGCTGCGGAGGACTCCCGCGGAGGCCCGCCGCGCCTTGTCGCCGCGGAAGCGGCGTTTGCTCATCGCGACCGCGAAAGAAGTCCGGCAGAAACTCCGCATCGCGGGGAGGTTTCCCCTCCGCTTCGACCTGGTCTCCGTCATCGGCGACGACCCGCCGATCCACGTTCGCGGAGCGTTCTTCGCTTCCGATACGTTTCGTCGTTGACGAACGTCCGGACCAAGGCCCGGTACACTTCCCGCCGCACGACCCGTCCGTCGTCGCCTCCGGAGCTCCGCATGCGATCCAGCCCGTTCGCCGCGCTCGTCTTCTCAGCCGTCTGTCTCGGTCCCGCGGCCGCTCAAGACACGACACCGAACCCGGTGTACGGGGAAAAGAAAGCGTTCCCGCTTCCTTTCACTCATCCGGCCGCTCAACCGGAGGAGCTCCGCGATCGTCGCGAACGACTCGCGGCGCTCATGAAGGACGGAGTCGCCGTCCTCGTCTCGGACGAGATCCCGTCGCTCTATTCCGGCGGTCGTTACCGGCCGGGCAACAACATCCATTACTTCACGGGCGTCGAAACCGACTTTTGCGCGCTCGTCCTCACGGCGAAGGGCGGCAAGCTCGCCTCGGAGACGCTCTATCTCCCCGCCTACGATACAAGCTACGAGCTCTGGAACGGGAAACGCGCCGTGGCGGACGACGCCGCCCGCGCAAGCACCGGAATCAGCGACGTCGTAGCGCTCGGCGCATCGAGCCTCGGCGATACCTACGGCGCGTTTGAGACGGCGTTCAACGCGCTGATCGACTCCGGCGCGGTCCTCTTCCTCGAAGCGGGACCGGCGGCCGGTCGGGCACGAACGAAGTCGCTGCAACTCAACGCGAAGACGCGCGCGTCGATGTTGCGCGACCACGTGCAGGCGCGGCCGGCGAACGCGACCAAGTCTTCCGGCGACGGCGACGACGACGGCAAAGCCGATCCTAAGAAGAACCGGAAGCCTTCCGAGCCTTCGGCCAAGGCGAAGATCAAGAACCTCACGACGGAAGCCGCCAAGCTGCGCTCGATCAAGTCCGCGCACGAGATCGCGCTCCTCCGCGAAGCCGTGCGCGTGACCGGCGAAGCCTATGCGAACGCGATCCCGCAGATCCGCCCCGGGATGTGGGAATTCGAATTCGATGCGTTGATGCAAGGCGCGTTCGTCGCCCACGGCTGCACCGGGCTCCCCTACTACCCGATCGCCGCCTCGGGACCGAACGCCTGCATCCTGCACTACAGCGACAGCCGGCGACGGATGGAGGACGGCGACCTCTTTCTCTCGGACATCGCCGCCGAGTGGGGCTGGTACGCCGCCGACGTCACACGGACGTTCCCGGTGAACGGCAAGTTCACACCGCGCCAACGGCTCGTGTACGAAGCCGTTCTAGCCGGCCAGACCGCGGCCGCGACGATCCTCCGCCCCGGCGTCGATTGGGGGACGCTCGATCGCGAGTGCAAGGCAGCCATGCAAGCCGCGGGACTCAAACCGTCCGAGCTTCAACCCCACGGACTCGGCCATCCCGTCGGACTGGACGTCCACGATTGCGGCGATCAAGTCATGGCGCCCGGCATGCTCGTGACGATCGAACCTGGCTCCTACTTGAAGAAGGAAGGATTCGGCGTCCGGATCGAAGACGTGTACTTGATCACGGAGACCGGCAACGAGTGCCTCTCGAAAGGCATTCCGCGAAGCGTCGCCGAGGTCGAAGCGATGACGGGCCGCGCACACCGTAAGTAGCGGCCGCCGGGTGCGACGGATCGAACGGAGACCGCGCGGGCGGTCTCCGTAGTCGGAGATCGATCAGTCCCCGCCGCCGCCGCCGTCTCCGCCGCCGCCGGAGTCTCCGCCCGACCCGCCGCCGTCCGACGACCAATCGCCGCCGAACCCTCCGCCGGATTCGCCGCCGCCGAACATCCCTTCGACACCGGAGGCCGCGCCGCCGTCGGAAGCGTCGAAGCCTGATCCCGAAACGGCGCCGGTTCCGTAGTCGCCGCCTGCAAACTCGCCGCCGCCGCCTTCGGACGGACGCGAGGCCGAAGCGTCGACCGTCCCGCCGGATCCGATCGACGACGTTTCGATCATCGGCGTCGAATACATGCCGCCCATGTTCATGCCGTAGAGCGCGAAGAGCCACGGCGCATGGCCGTACGCGACATCGGACGCTCCGTCCGTTTCGTGTCGCCGGTCTAGCATCGGCTTATGGCGTTCTTGCTCGCGCTTGAGCGCGCGCCGCCCTTCGGCGGTCGTCCCACCGCGGCGGCCGCGGGATGCGACGAAAGCACCGAAGAAGCACATCAGCCCGATCATCAATCCGGCCATGTTGCCGGAGGCGCCGCCGTAGGCGAAGCCGGCGATGGACGCGACGATCAAAGCAATGGCGCCGAGCTTGGCCCCTCCGCCGCCGCGTCGGACGAGACCGCGCCGTTCGAGTTCGCCGCCCATGGCGTCAAAGACCGCGACGACTGCGGTGTCCCGCCAAATGTCGGCGGCGGTCTCCGCTCCGCGTCGAACGGCCGCGTGGACGGCTCGGGGCAACGGGTGCAGCGAGCCCGAAAGCGGCGCTTTCCCGACCCGGTATCGGCGCGATCCCGGCTCGAGGACGACGGCGCCCGCATGCTCGAGATCGCCGAGAGCCAAAACCAAAGCGGCGCGCGGGCCGGCCCGCAGAAACGCCGCGTCGAACGGTTGCATGTCCTCCATGCCCGGGATGTTAGCCGCAAACCCCGAGGCCGATCCCGGCTCTTCAGACCGATATCGCGCTCCGCCCGATCAGCTCCTCCGCCGCCTTAAGCACGGCCGAAGGCGTGATCGACGTCATGCAGCGATGATCCGTCGGACAGATCTTCAAGTGACACGGCCCGCACGGAACATCCACGCGCACAACGCGTTGCTTTTCCATCGCATAGTCGGTCCATGCCGGATGGGTCGAACCCATGACGCAGACCGTCGGAACGCCGGCGGCGACCGCGAAATGGCGGGGGCCGGTATCGTTCGTGACCAATAACGCGAGCCTGCGGACCAACGCGCGTAAGGCGGGCAACGGCACCACCGCATCATGCGTCCCGATCAGCCGCTCTCGTGCGGCCTCCGTCACCTGACGGCCGAGCGCGCGCTCCTCCGGGCCGACGAGTACGAGCACCTCCGCACCGTAGCGGCGTACGAGTTCGTCGCCGACGGCCGCGAAGCGATCCGGAGCCCAAAGCTTCGAGGCGCCGAACTTCGCGCCCGGATTGAGCGCCATCAACGGCCGGGACGGATCGACGCCGAGGTCCGCGAGCCTCTGCTCGACCTCCTCCCGATCGGCGTCGGTCGCCGGAAGCTCATAGGGCAAGAGCCCGCCCGCAATCCCCGCCGCTGCCAGCACGCGCGCATAGAGGACGGGCATCGGCTGCGGCGGGATCCGGAGCGCCTTCGGCACGCGACGGTTGATCAAAAGGCTTCGCCCGTCGCCCGCGTAGCCCGCCCGGACCGGAATCCGCGCCAGCATGGGTCCGATCGCCGTACCGAACGAATTGGTGAGGAGGATCGCCGCATCGAAGCGCGCGGCCTTCAATCGAGCCACATAGGCTCCGAGACCGCCGAACGGTCGCGACTCCCCGCGATCCAAAGTCCAGATCTCGTCGACGGCGTCGTAACCTGAAAGCGTCGCCGCCGACCACCCGCGCATGCCGAGCGTAATGCGGGCCTGCGGCAACGCCGTGCGGAGCGCGCGGACGGCCGGCGTCGCCATGACGACGTCCCCGACCCAGTTCGGCATGCGGACGTAGACCCGCTCGAACGCCGCGGCCGAGACGGCCGGACTCACCCGAGTTCGCCCGACCGGATCTTCGCTACGACGTCCGTCGTCGCATGGTCCTTCGGATCGCCCACGATCTCGACCTTGCCCCCGCAGGCCTCGACGACCGCGCGTTCCGGCACGGCGTCCGCCGCATAGTCGCGGCCCTTCGCATGGACGTGCGGCCGGACCAGGCGGATCAACGCCTCCGCCGTGCGCTCGGAGAAGACGACGACGAGATCGACGGCGCCGAGCGCGGCGACGAGTTCCGCACGCTCCGCCTCCGGAACGACCGGCCGACGCGGGCCCTTCGACGCGCGAACGGAGGAATCCGCGTTCACGCCGACGACGAGAAATCCGCCGCGCGAACGGGCGTCCTCGATCGCGCGGACGTGTCCGACATGCAAAAGATCGAACGCGCCGTTCGTGAGGACGACGCGGAGGCCCGCAGCCTTCGCCGCCGCGACCCGGGAGAGCAGTTCCGTTTCGTTGCGGACGATCTTCCGCAGGGCGGAAGGCGCGCGGAAATCCCCGTCAGCCGGCGTCATCGGAGGTACCGGTCCACGGAAGCGGAGAGCTCTTCCGGCGTACACACGGCCGCTCCGGCCTTCATGACGACGACGCCCGCCGCCGCGTTCGCAAGCTGTGCTCCCTCGACGTACGACGCGCCCGCTGCGAGCGCCAACGTCAGGACGGCGATGACCGTGTCGCCCGCGCCCGAGACGTCCGTGACCTCGCCTTCGCCCGTCGCGGGCATGTCGAAACGGTCGCGGCCGGGTTCGAACAAGGACATGCCTTGATTGCCGCGCGTGACCAGCATCGCCTTCGATCCGACGCGTTCGAGCAGGCTACGTCCGGCGCGCTCGAGCGACGCTTCGTCGCGTATGGAATAGCCGACCGCGGCCGCGGCTTCGTCTTCGTTCGGAGTGGCGATCGTGACGCCGCGGAACGCCGTGACGCGGTAGCGGGAATCGGCGGCGGCGACCCGACCGCGGAAGGCCTCGCGAGCGGCGGCGAAAACGTCGTCGGAGACCGCTTCGTATCCGTAGTCGGAATAGATGATCGCGTCGACTCCGGGGACGAGGGCGAGGATGCGCCGCTTCAGTTCCGTCTTGGCGGCTTGATCCGGAGGCGCGGCCGGCTCTTGATCGACCCGGAGCAACTGTTGCTTCGAGCGATGCGGATCGCCGGCGAGGATGCGGGTCTTCGCGATCGTCGCGTATTCGGATGAACGCACGACGCCGTCGGTCGCCATGCCGCCCGCGCGAAGCTGCGCCAGCAGGGCGTCGCCCGCGTCGTCGGCGCCGATGAAGCCGAGCGGCAAGACCTCGGCGCCGAGCGCGCGGAGATTGTTGGCGGCGTTCGCAGCGCCGCCGAGGATCAACCGCTCGGAGACGCGACGGACGACGAGCACGGGAGCTTCGCGCGAGAGGCGGGAAGGCTCGGTCAGGAGATAGCGGTCGGCGACGAGATCGCCGAGCACGGCGACTTTCAAGCGGGCGAAGCGGCCGAGCAGGCCGCGGACGTCGACGGTCATGGGGATCCGGTCTCCTCCGGCGGGCGCGTCTTGAAACGGCGGTGGGTCCAAAGCCATTGATCCGGCTCGGCACGGACTCGGGATTCGAGCTCCGACGTCGCGGCTTGGAGCATGCGCAATAACTCGGCGTCACGGTCCTTCGCACCGAGGTCGGGGACGATCGGCGTCCCGATCTCGATCAAGAACCGGAACGGTAGCGTATCGCGACGGCAGAAGATGGGTACCAGGGGACGCCCGGCCCGGTATGCAAGCAAGGCGGCCGTCTTCGCCGTAGCGGCTTTGACGCCGAAAAACAAAGGGAAGAGAGCGCCGGTCTTCGGCATGTTGAGGTCGACGAGCACCGCGACCGAGCGCCCGGTTCCGAGATCCCGCTTCAGGGTTTCGAGGCCGCCGCGGTTGCCCGCGAGCCGCTGTCCGAACCGCGTCCGGAAACCGTTCAAGAAGCGATCCAAGAACGGATTGTCGAGCGGCCGCATCAATGAGGTCGCGGCGGAGCCGTAAAGTCGCGACGCCGCTCCCATGATTTCGTAGGCGCCGAAATGCGAGGCGGCGAACACGAAAGGGCCGTCGCCGAATTCGGCCGTGAGGAGCGGGACCGTGCGCCCTCCGACGAGACGCACCATCGTCGCGAACTCCGCCTCTTCCGCCGCGGACGGCAACAAGAAGAGTTCGAGAAACGAACGGCAAAGGCTCGTCAACGAGGAACGGCAGAGCTGGTCGGCGTCGGGCCGGCCGGGATCGTTCCCGTAGGCGAGATCGACGTTCGCTCGGACGACTTTCCGGCGCGATCCGAGCACGCGATACAAGACGCCGCCGCACCAACGCGCGACGGCGGGCACGGCCCGGCGCGGAAGCAACCGCGTCACCGCGACGACGGCGCGGACGCC
>SXGS01602368.1_pt1 | contig 14335 bp, 7 predicted proteins | sample 3174681 | NCBI WGS metagenome assembly SXGS01 (sample SAMN11356861, study PRJNA531348) | freshwater metagenome | isolation source: freshwater sample F1-80 | place: China: Fuxian Lake, Yuxi | collected 2017-12-25
CCCGCCCGGTGCAGGGCGCGTCGCACCCGCATCTCCGGCACGGTGTCGCGCCCACGGATCGACGCCATCATGCGCGACCGGGTGGCAGCATCAACGATGTCTGGCATCTCCGGCCAAGTGTGTCAGTGCAGGTGGCAGGTGACCAACTTGTGGGCATGGTGTGGGCAGAGGCCGTGGGGTACCGGACGGATCGGCCGTGTCTATGGCCTCGGATTTGGGCGTGCAGATGAGTTGACCCGTCTCCGCAAGTCCGCTATATTCCCGTTCATGAGAATGCTTCCGCCTCGCATGTTTAACGGGACGCAAAGCAGGGCAGAACGAGCGCTTTTTTCAAAGTTTGCTATGCCAGACTGTCTCAAGAATGCTATATGCCTTCACTCGGTTGGACTTCCGGAACACGAGAGATACTCAGGGGAAATAGATTTTCTGATAATTAGCTCTAACGGAATCCTTGTCCTCGAGGTGAAGGGAGGATTGCTCACCTGCCGAGATGGCATATGGGGATACGAAGGAAAGTCTGGAACGCCTACCACCAGCCCAAAAAACCCTTATGTACAAGTCAGTGAAGCTTCATCTGCCTTCTACAAGAAGCTTAGGGACCTGCTAGGCGGGGACCTCATGGACAGGGTCGCTGTCGGTCATGGTGTGATCTTTCCTGAAGTGGACAGGTTTGACTACGTGTCCGTCGAGACACCGGACGCCAGAAGCATCACCATTGATGGCGCCAGGATAAGAAACCGAGGCCTTGACGGGGCACTACAGGATCTCTACCGGCACTGGAACAGAAAATATACCGGCAAAACATTACTTAATGATAAAGAAATTACGCAGCTGAAAAATGCAGTACGAGGTGATTACGAGGTTGCCGAGAGCCTTGCCGTCAGGGGTGACTCAATCATCCAGAAACTGGACGCCTTTACGGAGGAGCAGTATGCCCGTCTGGACATATTGGCGTTCCTGAATCGTGCGATTGTCACGGGCGGTGCTGGAACCGGGAAAACGTTCATAGCGACCGAGATGGCGCGCCGGTTTGCAGGGGACGGGAAGACGGTCCTTTTCATCACCTACAACGCCAGTCTGGCCAGCTACTTAGCGCAAAAGTTGAAGAACACCAGTGGCGTCACGGTCCAGTCTTTCAACACCCATCTCGAATCCCGTGTTCAAGGTTGGAGAAGACTGCCAGGCTACAGCGCTGACCTCGACGCTACCGACCCATGGTACCGCACCACGCTGCTCAACGCAGCAAAGGCATCGGCAGTTCCCGCCCAGTCAGACATCCTGGTTATTGACGAAGGCCAGGACTTCCTCACCATGGATTGTCTCGGTGTATTGTCTCAGGCACTTCGGGGCGGACTGGAATCTGGAACCTGGCGGTTCTTTCATGATGCGACCCGTCAGGCGTCACCGTTTGCCAGCAGCGATCCCGAAGCCCTTCCGTACCTCGAGTCACTTGTTGACAACCCGCAGACATTGACCTCCCTCACACTTACCAAGAATTGCCGGAATTCGGAAAACATCGTCAATTTCGTACGGAGAACCTGTGAAACAAACATCGGGGCTCCATTGAAAACTGATCAGGAAGCGTTGGCAATCAAGCGTGAGACTTGCCATTCGACCGATGACTTTGTCAATGAATTGGTGAAGAGACTCAATAATCTGCAACAGGGTGGAATTTCCCTAGAGAATGTAACCATTCTGTCACCCAAGAGATTCAGTGACTCGTCGGCTGCAAGATTGCCAGAAATCTGGAAAAGGCGCGTCACCCCCTGCAGTCCGGGAGCAAAATGGGAAGAACCCTTGCCGCCTCTCACGTTCGTCTCCATCGACGACATGAGGGGACTCGAGAACCAGTACATCATTCTTACCGACCTGGAAAGTGTTGACGCAACCCCACTCGATCGTTCGCGGTTCTACGTTGCCACGACCCGTGCACGAGTCGGCCTGACCATCCTCCAATCTCCTGAGGCGAAGGCGCGTATTGCCGACTTGATGGAACAATCATTCATAACAAGTAAATGAGATAAAGGTCATAGTACGGAGGAAGTGCGTGCAACGACAGACCATGGCCACACAAGACGCCGAGGCAGCGATCGACGTGTAGCCTAAATGGAGCATTATATTATACTATTTTTTAATTATATCAATCGTGTGTATGATAGAATTAAATACTATGCACGAAAGGCGGATAGCGCCAGATCCGATGATCAAGCAGATTGGGAAGGACAGCGACGGTGGGGGCTTCCCGATGCCACTTCGTGACCGTGTTCGCGACTATCTGATCAGCCGTCTTGTCGGACCAATTGGTGGTGACACCGAGGAACTCGATGACGACCCGATCAACCTTTACACCGCTGGGATATTGCACCCACAACCGGGGGAACCAGGGGATTCGACATCTGGTCGCGAGGTCATCGATGTTGAGGGCGGTCATTCAATGGACTCGGCCCATTCTGGCGCGCAAGAGGATGACGGAGATGACGAACCTGTCGTCCTCGCTTCCCAGCATTATCCGTCTGTCCTCGGGGTCAGTTTCCTCATTTCGGGCGCATCACCGGTTGTCGATGTCCATGTGAATTTTGCCTTGTATGTGCAAGACAGGCGTAGGGGGGTTTATGCCCGCAAGCCATTGCTGCCTGCAGGGGAAATGGGCACGCCGTACCGGCTTGCGTATGGAGGGGGGGCCTCACATGATCTGATGGATGGAAGCGCGCGTCTGCGCGGAATCTTCAGGAGGCATCGACACGGATGGCTTGTGACGGTGGTCCTCATGAACCTCAAACGCACGTCGGGGCCGTCAACGGACAATCTCTTCCAGCCGTCATTGTGCTGCGCGCCCGGCCCGGGTTGTAGCGTCCTTCCCTGGCCGGTTCCGCCCACCGTTGCCGGCGGTCCAGAAGTTGCCGAACTCGAGATGGCTTACCGCAACAGGAAGGTATATGCCGTCGGACATGGCTGTGCCGCCCAGTGGGACACGACTTCGGACCCGCCTCCGACCATCCACTCTGAGGTGATGCCGTGGCTCGAAGTGCCGGCGACCGATTTTCGCCAACCTGATGGGACCACGTCACGTGTGCTTCGCATTGGTTGGATTTCGGAAAATCCCCAAGACCTGATTGCGCTCCTAGGGGAATTCGTCTCCAAATATGAAGCGTGGATCGAGCGGCTGGACTTAAGCGACGAAGCGCGTGCCGATCAGCATGCGGTAGCCCGGGCCACCACGATTGCGAGGCTACGAACCGCGGTCTCAAGGATGCACCGAGGTGTCGACGTTCTCAGGACAGACAGCAATGCACGAACGGCATTCTGCCTTGCATCGAGCGCGATGCTGGCGCAGATGAACCGGGTGGCCGACTACCGCCAACGATCGGATGCTGTCCCAGCCCCACCGACCACCGTTGTTCATGATCCTGCGGATCATCGCGAGTGGAGGCCATTCCAGCTCGCCTACCAGTTACAGGTTCTTTCATCGCTCGTACAAGCAGATGCGAAGTTAGAGCCTGATCGCGAGGTGGTTGACCTTCTGTGGTTCCCGACCGGGGGCGGGAAGACTGAAGCGTATCTTGCGCTGGTCGCTTTCGAACTCTTCTACCGGCGTCTCAGGTTTCCCGGACGAAGTGGTGGCACCGCCATCATCATGCGCTATACGCTCAGGCTTCTCACCACCCAGCAGTTCCAGCGCGCGACGGCGCTTGTCTGTGCTGCGGAATTGCTGCGCCGCGAACACATGCCGGCGCAACCACCGGTAACCATCGGACTTTGGGTTGGGGCAACCCAGACGCCCAACTCTATCCAGGATGCGGAGGCGCTCCTTGAGGACGCGTATAGGGGAAGTCCGCCGCGCAATCCATTCGTGATCGGGGGAAGTCCGCCGCGCAATCCATTCGTGATCGAACGGTGTGGCTGGTGTGGCACGCATTTGATGCCGGTTGCACCCACTGAAGACCGGGGCAAGTTTGGCTTCCGGATCGTTGATGCAGGCGGTGCAATGCGCCTTTCCACATACTGCACACACCCGGATTGCCCGTACCATTCCGGCCTGCCCGTGGTTCTGATCGATGACGACATCTATCGCACCCCGCCTTCCTTCCTTCTCGGGACCGTTGACAAATTCGCCCGCCTTGCGTGGGAGGCGAAGGCTGGCGCAATCTTCGGCGCAAACACTCAGAACCTCCCGCCTGGCCTGATCATCCAGGATGAACTTCACCTAATCAACGGACCGCTTGGCACGATTGTCGGCATTTACGAAGCAGCAATCGACGAACTTGCGTCGCGCCGACCCGGTTTCATACCGAAGGTCATCGCTGCGACGGCAACAATACGGTCTGCTTCCGAGCAGGTCCGCGCAATCTATGACCGTGAAGTTGCGATTTTCCCACCGCCCGGGCTAAACGCGTCAGACTCATATTTTGCACGTGATGATCATTCCCGCCCTGGAAGGCTGTATGTCGGTGTTTTTTCTGATACCCATTCGGGTCAGATGACCGTAGCCCGTGTCTTGGCAGCACTGTTGCATGCGCCGGATGCACTAGGTCTAGTGAACGATAGGGAGCGCGATGCCTACTGGACACTCGTCGGGTATCACAACAGCCTCCGGGAGCTTGGAAAGGTACTTACCCTCGCATCCGACGACGTCCCAAACTGGATGCGCACCTTTCGCGGAAACAATGGGGAGGTGCGACGCATCGGAGGCGACGCAATCCAGGAACTCACGAGCAACCGTTCTGGAAGCGAACTCGTGGAGTTGCTGGCACGGCTCGAGAGGCCTCTCGACATCTCGGTGCTCCTGGCGACCAACATGCTTTCCGTCGGCGTCGACATCGACCGACTCGGGCTGATGTTCGTGAACGGGCAACCCAAGAGCACTTCCGAATACATCCAGGCGACCAGCCGTGTCGGGCGTTCCGGTGTCCCCGGGCTAATCGTCACCTATTACGCGTCGTCGAAGCCTCGCGACCGGTCACATTACGAGCGGTTCCAGTCCTATCACCAAGCCCTCTACCGCGCGGTCGAACCGATGAGCGTCACCCCGTTTGCTGAGCCCGCCCGCCGAAGGGCACTGCACGCTGCGCTCGTCATAATTGTCCGGCATCGCCTCGGCCTCGCTGAGGAAGAGAGTGCTCCCGACTTCAAGGCACTTGATCCGGAAATCCGTGCACAGGTCAAAGAGTATCTTCTGGGCAGGATAAAATCTATTGATCCTTCAGAATATGAGCGCAGCAAGGACATGTATGAACAGCTCGAGTCCGAATGGTTAAACAAATCGGAAAGGAACAACCTTCGCTATGGCGAACGTTCTAGGCAGTTCACACGGTTGATAATGCCATTCGAAGAGACAAGTGGCCCACGACCACCGGTGCAACGTTCCGGGAGGGATTTTCCCGCGTGGCGAACGCTAAACAGCATGCGCAATGTTGATCAAAGTGTCGTGATCCAGAACATTGATAGACAGCACAGGTGATACGAATGGCAAGCAAGCGCCAGTGGCCGACTCTTCGCCGTGTCCAGACACTGAGCCCTTTCGGCATGGGAGCAGTGGTGGACATCAGTGGTGAATCCTTTGCGGTTGCCGGCCAGGAACTTTGGAGTAAGCAGGAACCACACGACATCGTGCATCTGAAGCGCCTGGAAGAGAAGCTCGGGCGGGCCTACTTCCGGACTGCTCCTGCAGCTCCCGGCCTGAAGGACACTTCCAATAAAAGCCGTGGCCTCCCCGTCGTCCGGTTTCCTCGCTGGCAGTTCTGTCCTGATTGCCGGGGCATGGTTCACCTCGACCAGAGCGATGAGCATCGTCTCTGGCCACGCTTCACTACCGGGACTGAGCCAATTGATGAGCCGGCGAGCAAGCCTGTCTGCCCGGAATCCGCGTGCCGGTGCAAGGGAACGGTGCTCGTGCCAATGCGTTTCGTGGCGGTATGTGCAAACGGTCACCTTGATGACGTTGACTGGGTAGGGTGGGCTCACTCGGAACATCCCGGTCCACCCTGTTCCAATTACCGTCTAAGTTTTGAACAAAGCGGCGTGGGAGGTAGCCTTAAGGCACTGCACATCACCTGTAGGACCTGCGGTGCAAGGCACTCACTTGGGGACATCTCCCATAGGCGACCAAGTCGACGTGACCCGATGGACCCCGAGAATGGCTGGAGGCCCTTCAAGGATGGGTCCGGCCAGAGTGGAGGCTGCCGCGGACGGCAGCCTTGGGAGCAACGCACCAGGGAACGCTGCACTGCAGTCCCCTTGATCGTCGCGCGTGGCGGCTCGAACGTCACCTTCCTGGCGCTTGAGTCCGCGATTGATATCCCACCCGCCTCAAACTACGTTTTTGAAGATCCATTATCCATCGCAAGAAGAATACAGTCCCATGCGATATATGTAACTTTAGTGCAACTTATACAAGACGGTGCCGATCAAAGTATTCCAACTGTTCAACGTCAATTACAGCGCATCGTGCAGACGCTCAGAGATCCGATCATAACCAGAGACCTGGTTTGGCAGACTGCGTCCGAAGAGGCTGGCACAGCAACGCCGACAGCTGCTGTCACGGCGGTTACGGTGCCGGGCGGCGAGGACATTCTGGCCGGAGAATTCTCTGCATTTCTCGGTGATGTACCGAAATATCATCCGGAGAACAAATTCCAGATAGAACCGGTCGATCGTGCTCAGTGGAGAGACACCGCGGCAGGTAGGGAGCTCGGAACACTCATCAGCCACGTGGTCAAAGTGACCGTCCTCCGGGAAGTCCGTGTGCAAAGAGGATATAGTCGGCTGGTCTCCGTCTCCCCACCTTCTGCGGATGCCGCTGAGCGGGTTCCGCGCCCAAGGAGAGCAAGGACAGCCCAACCCCCCTACCCATTCATTAACTACGACGGCAGCGAGGTCGTCCCGAAGTTTGTTCCTGCAGGTCCCGACGGCCTTGGATGGCTGCCAGCCATCGAGGTCTTTGGCGAAGGCGTTTTCTTCGCGCTGGATGAGAATGCCGTGGCAACCTGGAGGGCAGACGAATGGATCAGCACGCGGATTGCCAACTTGGCAGAGCGCCAAGAACGTGTGTCGAACGAGCCAGACGAAGCCAAGGTAACGCCGGACTTTGTTCTCCTGCACACGCTTGCACACCAAGTGTGCCTGCAACTTGCATTCACTTGCGGGTATTCGCTTGCGTCGCTGCGTGAACGTATCTACAGTGGCAGTGCTGCGGACGGAACGCCCATGCACGGCATCCTCATCTATACCTCCGCCAGTGATACCGAAGGCTCGCTCGGTGGCCTCGCAAGGCAAGGAGATGCGTCCCGGTTCCTAGACACCTTGGTTGGCGCTATCACGGAAGCGCGCTGGTGTTCCTGTGACCCGCTATGCATCGGATCGACCGCCCAAGGGCGTGACGGACTGAACATGGCAGCGTGTCACGGGTGCGTTCTCCTACCGGAAACGTCGTGTGTGAAGTTCAACCTGTTACTTGACCGGGCACTCCTTGTTGGGGATCTTGAAGGACAGAACCATCAGGGATTTTTCAAGGACTTCATTGATGCAATCACGCACGTGGACGGTACCCAGTGACGGTGCGCGCAACTCCCGACCAGGACCGAACTGAAATCCTCGCCCTTGGCGGGCCGATGCTCATGACTGCGGCACTCCGCAGGACGCTCCCGGCCGGTGTAAGGGCTAGGGCAAACCTAGAGCTGTACAGGAATCGCATTCATGACTGATGAACGCACGCCCGGAATCCGCCTTCCCTCATTAAGAGAGCTTTCAAGGGAGCAGAGGGATCTTCTTGAAGAGGCGGTCGGCTCACGCCTACTCGTCACCGGACCACCTGGTTCTGGCAAAACGATCATGGCCCTCCATCGTGCGGAGAAACTCCTTAGGGCCAATCGGATTTCCAAGCTGCTCACCTTCAACAAGGTGCTTACTGCCTACGTGACGAACGCAATGCAAAGCCTTGGACTGCCATCTCAAAGTGCCAGCACGTATCACTCCTGGGCCTGGAGGTGGCACAGCGAAACCTTTGGGGGCAGGCCTCCCACTCGAAACGATGACCAGTATGACATCGATTGGATGGCGATTGCGAGAAGACTGCAGCAAGTCCCCGAGCAGGAGGCGCAGTATCTCTTTATCGATGAAGGCCAGGACTTCCCAAAAACTTTTTACCAGGTCCTTGACCTGATCCGCCCCACTGACCTAACCGTTTTCGCCGATGAAAACCAGCGGATTACACCGATCAATTCGACCATCGAGGAGATACGGACAGCTCTGGACATCGATGTCGACGATGTCATTGAACTGAGAAAGAATTACCGAAACACCCGCCCCATCGCAGAGGTCGCCGCCCGATTTCACGTCAGGGGCATTGACACCGGGATACCTGAGCTACCCGACCGCCTCGGCACCACGCCCTCGTATCACGCACTTGGTACCTTGCAAGAGCAATGTGTATTCATTACGCGGTACGCAAGAAATAACCCTTCACTTGAAATTGGCGTTTTTGTCCAGAGGAGAGATCGCCAACCGCAAGTCTTCTCATGTATCCAGAGCAATATCCAGAGCAATTCACCAACTATCTCAATACACATGTATATGCAGGGCGACGCGCAGCATGGTGACGCAGTTGCGCTCAGAATGGGTCTCGCGGGAATCAAGGTCTTGAATGACAAGAGCGCCAAGGGCACTGAATTTGATACCGTGTTCCTTGTGGATGTTGACACACGCAAAACCAATTCTCATGACGAGGACGCAATGACCATGTTCGTGCTCTGTTCACGGCCACGTACGTCCCTCTACTTTCTTGGGAACGCAAGCGCGTTCCCAGACTCTTTGGCACGTGCTCGAGACCTCATAGAGTGCGCGTGACCCGAAACTGGAGAACTTCACGGCATTGCTTGGTTTCCATAAATATTATGATCCGGTAATTGTTGTACATAGAAAGAATGAGCATGTCGGAACGCAAGGCGTCCCGGAAAGGGAAGGGTTCACAGGCGGAGCTGCCCGTGCCTCAAGACACAGACCGTTCACCAATCACCTACGATGTGACCGAAGTTCGTGCCCACGGTCCCCTGCTGTATTCGAGCGTTCGTGCGCTCCGGGACTTCCAAGAATACGGCTTCATTTTTCCGAATATGTTTCATGAACCAGGAGACGAGTATCAGGACGGCAGCCATATCGTGGAAGGGGCCCTCGTATGGTCACCAAACGGCGAGGGCTCGGTGCCACCCCTTGCTGCTCAGAGACCAAGACGGAAAATATATCCGGTCATGCTTGAAATCGATGACACGTGGCAGCCACCGGCTGAAAACATTTACCTCGTCAACAACGATTCGGGCACCATGGAGGGCAGAGTTTCTGTGCTGGTATCTGGCGGATTCGTGCCGCTTGACGCAATCCGTTTGATCTTGGTCAATGATGAGAATGTCGCGGTCGAAGCCGGCGCGGTCTTCAATAGAGGCACCGCGATCCCGGAGATCCGGACTGTTCCACGCCTGTTTGCGAACCACACCGAGGGAGTCGGCCCGATACGTGAGCACCTAGACAACATTTGCGTCACTGAGAGCAATCGCGACATGGTCCACTCAGTGGACCGGCTACTCGGTGCGATCTGCCACGCTTCGTACGCGCTTGCTGGACGGCATAGCAAGGTTGCCGTCATGTTTTCAGACCTGGTGAGGACTGCCCTTGGCATCGCTAAACTCCACTCGTCGACCGTCTCCGCAATTGGCACCGAAGTTGCCATTGCATTTGGGGGCTCAAATCCGCCACTCCCCATCGATCATGATGCCCGGATCGTCGCCGTTGCGACGAAACTCCTGTCGCAGGTTGCTCCGCCCAGTAGCTTTGTCCGTGACACGTTTGTGAAGGACCTTCAGGATGAACTCCACAGTTTGGACACATCCCAAGCAGTGGAGCGTTCGCCACACGTCGCCAGCCTCGATGGGCTCATGGCCGTCCTCCGCAATGAAGCGGACTGGGACGTCACGATCAGCCAGATAAGCGACAACCCGTCTCTGCTGGCAATCGCGTACTTGGTCCGGGGACGGGGCAAGCTTGCCGAGTTGCATGACCCCACTGTGTCTTCCCAAATTTCGCCTGAAGCATCACTGATGGCCTTGGCCCTGTCTGGGACACTGCACCGGCTAACGGGCACTGATGAAGTTGACCGTCCCCATAAGTTGAGGAAATCCCTCACCGGTGTGATTGCACGTGCCGTTAATTCGGCAATTACTGGGGGGGAAGTTCCCAAGGTATCCGTTGAACTGCGATCAGAACCGTCAGGACCTGCGACGCTAGAGTGGATGCTTCTCATCGATCAGGTTGTCGCGCATGAGTGGAGTGGCCCGACGGGTGATGACGAGCGCTCCGGGACTGAGGACCACGAAAATATCCTGGTCGCCACGGACGTCTCGGATATCTTGCCTGCAGGAATAGGCGATCAGCGGACAGAGGGCGACCTCATCGCCGCATCAACCGAGGCGACCGAAGTCCGATCACCGGATCAAGTGGCGGATAGATCCCTCACCCGCGTGGAGATTACACTTGCTACGCACCTCGCCCATTCGGCAGTTGATGACGGGGTGCAACAGCTCATCAAGTGTGCAAACAAGCGCAATGAAAGGTGGTTGAGTTGGCGCGAGGCGAAATATCTGCATCCCAATGGTCGGGAGGTCAAGGACCTCAGCCGACTGCGTGACGAGGCAGACCAGGAGCTCGAGCGTCAAATGCGGCGTCTCCTTGACGAATATGCGAAGCGAGACCGGCTCAGGAAGGAATGGGAGGTAAGTCGGGATGCCAAGCAGCAGTGATCCTATTGCTGCAACCCCGATTGGCCAAGAGCCTACTGGCAGTACGCCAGCAAACTGCGGGACGAACCGCTATGTCGTTTAAGGACGACATTGGTTCTCACGCAGTATTGATGAGCTCTCTCTCATACGCGGTACGGCACGGGCTACATTATGGACCAGTCAATATGAAAAATGAGCATCAAGGAATGGCGGTGCAGTGCCAATCGAAACCCGGAGGGTTTCACCTTTCCTCCCGCAGTTCAGGACGCATTCCTTGCCTGGAACTCCCCGGCGCGCCCGATAAAAGGGGCGAGTGACATCAGCTCGGTAAGTTGCGCAGGCATGAACGTCGCCTGCAGCGGCGTTGGAATGACAAGATGCACCCCTTCCTTCCGCATCTCGACGGTTTGGTTGATGGAAATGCCCGGTTCAAGGGTCAGAAGGTGCTTGGACGGAATGCGGCGGGCTTCATTCAGGATTTGACGCCAACTATCCTTGCATGTCGACTTTGCCGCAAGCATGGTGAGAAGTTCCTTAGGGAACAACGGGTCACGGTACTCACGGATTCCCGGAAAGATGAAGTCCGGGCGCAAGGTGCCTTCGGTGACTGGCGTGCGGCTAAACGACATCCCAGGGACAGCAATCCCGTGTGCCACGTGGCTCTCCAGCGCCAAACCCGCGCGGGCCTTGCGACGCTGAAGGGCACGCTGGCCGAGCTCGATAGCGGCGTCTGCCTCTATGGGTCCTTGTGAGGCTAAGTCCTGAAGCTTCTGGTTGACGATGTGGCGTTCGAGTGCCCTGAACAGGGCTTCCTCCCGGGCCATCCAGTCCAGCAACGCTTGATCCGGGTCAGCTTGCCAGTCGGTCGTGGCGAGTGTCTCACGCGCAAAGTCGGAAAACACCTGGGTTGTCGGGAAATGAGTCCCGAAAACGTGGATCATGTAACTGAGCCAGTCCGACGCATCATCTACCGTGTCGGTTCCGATGATTTCGAGGATTCTCCGCACCGCAAAGCTTGTCTGTGTTGACCTGAGGTCGTCTTCAACCCGCGTCTGGAACCTTGGCGTACCATCTCCGTCCAGACCGAACAGCCAGACGAGCTGCGCCGCCGCCGTTGAGCCTTCCTTCGTCACGACGGCTATCACCCGCTGATCATGCATGCGTGCGATGAACAGCCGGTCGCCCGGCTTGCTCGTGCCGGAAACTGAGTTTGACTTGAAGTACAACCGGTGTTCAGTGCGGTCGATACCGCGTTCGCGTCCCGCTGCGCGCGCGTCATGCCATGTCAGGAAACCGTCGTCAGTGACCGAGTCGAGGGGATCATCGCTGAGGTAGAGAAACCGCGCCGGAAACCGTTGTGACGTCTCGGCGCGCCCGAACAGCCTGATCAGCCCGGTGTCTCCATTGAACTCATGCTGATGTGAACGCGCACTGTCAGTTTCGACGATTGACAATCGCTTGCTCGCAACTGCGGCAACACGCTGTGAGAGGTTGCCGATCGACGCCGGCGCAGTCGGGCTTGGGCGGGATGCCGTCACAGGGTTGCCACCTATCTTGCCGAGACCGCGGATCCGCCACCTTGCAGGGTGTCCAGCGGGCTGATGTGGGCTGGCGGGCAGACTGAAGGGGCATCCGCCCCATGCCGTACCGTCCCGAGTGGCGTCAAGCGAGGCCACCATCAGGCGTGCGACGGCTGTGACAACGGGCACCACCACGCTTTTGCCGAACTGGCGGTAAGCCTGTGTATCGCTTACCGGAATGCGGAACGTGTCCGGGAACCCCATGAGGCTCGCGCATTCTCGGGGAGTGAGGCGGCGGGGGTTTTGGCCAAGAGCCTGCTCTACCAGGATCTCCGACCCGTCCTTGTGATAGCGCGCCGACAGGGTGCGCGACACGCTTCCACCATTGACAAGGCCAAATCCGAAGCCGTTCCCCGCGGCTCGGTGCTTGCGGGCGTAGTCCTGCAAATACGCCCACAAGTGGTCGGACAACGTGAAACGTGACGCCACACGGTCAAATTCATGATCAAAGTAGCGGTTGCCGTCCCACTCCAGCACGGGCTCATCCCCATCGGTCCGGTGCAGGATCGATCCTAGTCGAGGGCTTGATCCGGTGGGCACAAGTCCATCCAGAGAGAACGGCACTGCGTCCCGGTATCCGACGATACAGATGCGCTCCCTGTGCTGGGGAGCAAATCCCTGTACATCGACGATTTTCCAGCTAACGTGATATCCAAATTCATTCTGCAACGTGTCGAGGATGACGCCGAACGTTCTGCCTTTGTCGTGAGAGCGGAGGTTCCGCACGTTTTCCAGCAGGAAGGCGCGCGGCCGCCTGGCGGCGATGATACGGGCAACGTCAAAGAAGAGCGTTCCTTGTGTGGTGCACTCGAACCCGTGCGCCCGACCGAGAGCATTTTTCTTGCTGACTCCCGCAATGCTGAACGGCTGGCAGGGAAAGCCCGCAAGCAGGATGTCGTGATCCGGCACTTCTTCAGCGGAGAACGGAACGATGTCACCGATGAACTGGTGGTCGTCACCATGATTCTCGATGTGGGGCTTTCGACTGAACCGGTCCCACTCGCTGGTGAACACACATCGCCCCCCCCCCCCCCCCGCAGCCTCGAAGCCCAGGCGCAAACCGCCGATCCCGGCGAAAAGGTCGATGAACGTAAATGGATCGCGGACCTGCTTTGTCAGCATGGGATTCACTCGAATTCGCAGTTATAGCGCGTTTGTCATGTCAAAGTTCACAAAACTTTGCATTGAGGGACATACCATGCAACCTAAGAGTACGTCTTACCAAGACTGAGAACTTCGCCGCGCGGCAACCGGGGTTCGTTGAAGGTGTGGAAGCCGTGGGGCACCCATCATGACGGGGTAGCACGCGTCGCACCCGCATCTCCGGCACGGTGTCGCGCCCACGGATCGACGCCATCATGCGCGACCGGGTGGCAGCATCAACGATGTCTGGCATCTCCGGCCAAGTGTGTCAGTGCAGGTGGCAGGTGGCCAACCGGTGGGGGTGGTGCGATGCGGTCTGGCCACTACCTGTCGTCGGAACCGCCGGTCAGCGCGTGACGAACTGCTTCACGTACTCCCACAACACTTCACGGGAACGGTCCTGCCATTCATTGAGCACTTCTTCTGCTGTACGCGCAAGTTCAACATTCCATCCGCGACGCCCAGAATCGACGTAGCGTGCATATTTGTCTCGGCAGTTTTTCAGTCTATTCCCGAACCTACTCGGGCCACTGCCGTCAGACAACCGCGGATGGAACAGGTAGTACGCATCTTTCCAATTCACTTCCCCGAGTTCGGACGGTGGTTCTGCAGGACCAGTCCCGGTGCGGTGTCCGTACCTCGCAAGGAAGTACGCCACGACCCACACGTCTGACGGAACGCGAGTTGCCGTAATTTCCTGTCGCGTATCTGGTGCCTTAGCGATGGTCACCGGGCCGGGGTCTGCGCGCGCAGGAGTGAGACATTCGAGGACTTTTGCGTAATTATTCTCAATCACCGTCAAACTCGCACCCATTGCCTGGTAGATCGCCGCACGCTCAGCGATGGTGC
>SXGS01071069.1_pt1 | contig 14332 bp, 10 predicted proteins | sample 3174681 | NCBI WGS metagenome assembly SXGS01 (sample SAMN11356861, study PRJNA531348) | freshwater metagenome | isolation source: freshwater sample F1-80 | place: China: Fuxian Lake, Yuxi | collected 2017-12-25
CCGGTTCAGCCGCGACGACGTTCCGGTGATCAGCTCAGCGAACACCTCGACGGCGTCACCGACGGACGCCCGCGGAAAGGACCCGTCGCCGATCACCCACCACGCCACGAGAACCCGGAACGGTAAGGGCACGGTGAAAGATGTTGCGGCAGGGAAACGTTCGGACGGTACGGAGTCGTACATGTCGAAGCCCCGAGTAGTAGGAGGAACGCCGCTCGACGACGGCGGACTCGGGGTCACCTTCGACGAGAGTAGCGCACAGGTAGCGACGACACCCGCGAACGAGTATGCGCGAGCGGCCCGAGGCCGAATCGAGTCACCAGTGACATCGTCGCGCGCGTTGTGCGCCAGGCGTTCGTCCGTGCTGTCGCTGCCGAAGCCCGTCCGCACTTGAGCAGGTACAACGGCGAGACGGACACGCCAGAAGCGTTGGGGCACGCAGCGGACCGTGAGATGCGCGAGTTCTTGATCGCTTTGTCGTTAACGGAGATGACCGCCTTGATGGGCGAGCGCTACGCCGAACTGCGTGACACTGCGCGGCAACAGCATGATTCGTTCTCAGCGCGGTACATCAACGGTCTGAGGCGAACGCCCACGCCGGGCCACGCTCCGAGTACACGGCATCAACGGCATACTCGGTCTGGTTGTCCGTCGACAGTGAGGTGGTCTCGGTAGGTCATGGCAAGCGTGCACGAGGTCATCGAAGCGTTCCGGCGACGGCGCCGACCTCCGGTGACACCGGAAGCCCACTCGACGAACTGTCGGACGCGTTCGGTAGTTGAGGCGCGAGGCGGCTACACCGAACCAACGCGTCAACCACACCGATCGGAGACCCCGAGTTGAACGACACATCGCCAGGCGCACCGCCGCCCGACCATCGGTCGGTCACCCTCACCGTCGACGGTGAGATCTTCGTCGTCTCGGCGCGACAGGGTGACGCACGAACGTACGACTACGACTGGGCCTCAGGTCCGAACGCAGGTTACGGATTCTCCAGCACGACACACGCCGCGTTCCCCAGCGTGTCGGATCGCGCGAATACCCCATCGGGGTTTCCGCCGGCCACGCTAGACGAGCACCGCGCGGCTATCCGGGACTTCCTCGCGCAGATCGACCCGGACACCGGTTACCTGGGCGACTGAGCAGAGACCGCCGGTGTCACAAATCACCGACACTTCTGGTTCTGGCACCCCCGGTTCAGCGCACGTCTCTGGCACTGCCCCGTGGCTGTTCGACAGAACAATCCGGCCGGACAGCGCGGTGGTGTCAGAAACGATTGTTCAAGGCACACGCTCGGACGCGGCCCCGTGCGTGCTGTCAGTTTCAGAAGTTGCTATTTCCGCTGAAAGACAACTACATATAGCGATGGATCAGCCGTTTGAGGACAACCGCCGGGTGCTCAGTTTCCCTGATTCAGGGTGGCCAGGACGGCGTCCGGAATCGCCTTGTAGTAACTGAAGCCCGATGCGCGTCGGCAGCCGTCCAGCTCGAATGACACGGAGGTTGTCCCCGAACCGTCCGGGCGGCTCAGGTAGGTCGTTGCGATTCGCGTACTTGTCTGCGCGCAGGGCTGAGCGAAGGGTGCGTCTGCTGTTGCTCTCACCATGGCCGCGCTCTCCGGCCGGTCCAAGTTGATACGGGTTCCCGCCACGAACGCAGCGGGGTCATACGACTCTGAGTCCTCTGCAGGCGAGTAGATACACAAGCTGAGGGCGTCCACGTCGTCGATGGGCATCACCAGGGCGGGAACTATAAGTGCGTCCGGCGATCCTTCGCGTTCTCTGGCGGCGGCCACATCGTCCGAGGTCGTGGTCTCAAAGACGGACCCGGAACCTCCTTCACAGGTGGTGCTGTACTTGTCGTTGTACCCCGTCGGGTGAGACTTGCGGGAGACCTCGGTAAGCGCGGCGAGCGCGGCGAGGGGGTCGTCCTGTAACCCACAGGGCGTCCCGGGCCATGCGGGACGGAATCCGCGTCCTTGGTCGTCCACCAACCACAGCCCGGCCGGGGGTTCCATCGAGTACGCGCAGGACGCCATGATGTGGTCGGGAAATCGCTGCGAGTCTGCTGAGAACGCTGCGTCAACTGCGGCGACATCGCCCTCAAGCCGCACGGAATCCAGTGTCAGGGAACCGTTCTCATCGACACCTCGCTCGCACCTGAGCACGGCAACGGGCTGGAAGTCAGCAGGCGGGTATCCCGGCTCGGGCGCGTCGGTAGTCAATGCTGAGTCCCACGGTCCGAGCCCGGTCAGAGCGGTGTAGATGTTCGTCGACAAACAATCGGGCGATGTGGTGACCGCTGCGGTCGGGGGTCGATACGAGACGTTGTCGTCGTTGAAGGGCCCGGGCAGGATGCTTCCGCACCCGACGGACGCCGCGATGACGGTGGCCGCGAGCATCGTGGCTGACACCGCACGGTTCATGATGCGAGCGTATCCCCCGCACTTGCGGGCACCTCCGCAGGAATACAGATTCGCTGACACCCTTCCGGGAAGTGATACGACCGATTTCCACGAGACCATTGCCATACTGCGGAGATGACCACCATGGAGGGCTGGGTGATGTCGGAGTTCCGATCACTGTGCCTGATCGACGATCCGTCCATGGATGCAGACGACGGCTCATCCGGCGAGGACGTCGACGACTACCTACCTCCCCCGGACGCCCCCGACGGGTACGACCTCATCACCGCAGCGCCGGGAATCGTCACCGTCACCACCGGGGTCATGACAGGCCGAGTCCAAATGATCGTTCATGTCCTCGACGCCGAACCGGCCGGCCTCGCCGAAGGCGACTGGGACACCATCGAAGAAATCGGGTTCCGCGCGTTGAGCGCTTCCACCCGAGCGGCGTCAGGGCAGTATTACCCCTTCGCCGCGGACGGCGACGACACCTTCTCGCAGTCCGTAACGCCTGCGGGCGCCGGCCACTACCGAGTGCGCGCCTACGAGGTCAACCGACACCGCGCACTCGGCGAGCACTTCGAGGAGACCGACGACCCCACGGACGAGCACTACCTCGTCGAGGTGTGGCCGCAGGCCACCACTGACGAGTCCCTTCGCCGCATCGTCGGCACCGACCCACCACTGCTCCGATAGGCCCCCTCCCCGTGAGGAGGGGCGGGAGTTGAACATCCTCGATCACTGCACCCGCCGACATCCATGACGATGTCGTTGCCTCAAAGACGGGAACTCCGCGCACAGCCGCCGCCGACGCCACCGAGTCGACGATCCGATAGTCGTCGCATGCGTCAGATCACAACGGCAGGCCCAGCAGATCGCACCAGTTCCCTCGAACATCGATGACAACGGCAACCGCGCCGTGCAACATGCGGCGCGCGGTGCACCGACGAAACACGCGCCGGCAGTGCACGTCATTGGCGTCGCGTCGCGTCGCGTCGACCCTGAAGAACAACCTGAACCGCCGGGCGGTCACACCACCCACCCAACGCTTCGGCCGACCATCACCCCTACGCGAACCCGGCGTAGCCCCCAGAACGCGACGAAAGAACCCACTCTCGGTCCAACAGAAAACACTCAATTTGCGGACCGTGGTGGACCGTCATGGCTACACGACTCTTAGTCAACCCGTCTATTGGAACCGATACAGAAAATATCGCGACCCACTGACCCGCAAACACGCTGACCTGGGACAACGCAACACATTCGCCCCCAACGAGGGCCTATGAGCGTGAGTGATGAGCTGAAAGTCATGAATAAGTCGTGAGTGGCACCGAAACCAAAACAGCCCCTGATCAGCATAAGTGCTGATCAGGGGCTATTTTTGTGCGCCCACAGGGACTCGAACCCCGGACCCAGTGACTATGCCCGGCGAAGGCCAGGAATCCCGTTGATACCACGAAAGTCCATCTGACCAGCGCGAATTAAGAGTCACATGACCACACGGGACCACCACTGTCCGGGTGGGACCGCAATGAAAGTCATGAATAAGTGGTGAGTTGCCTCTGGAGTGTCGAGTGCGAAACGAAACGCTGTTCGACACAACGATGGATCAGGCCCGCTCACCCTTCGAACACGCACAGCGCTATCGGAAACGACTCGGAGCGGTGGCGGACGATCGCCGCGACACATGGCTCCGATGCTTCTCCGCAGACGCGGACACAGCGCCGTTTGCCGCTTTTGTCCTTTGACGTGCAGGAATACGTGTTGTGAGATCTACCAGTAACGGTCACAGATGCGAATCGCCATGCATACTCGAGTGGACGCAGTAGTTGCGTCGTCAACGGTCAGCAGGGTACGGGAGCCCCGCTTCACGGAAAAAGGGGCCCCATGCCACCCAGTGTGATGACAGCGTCGCAACAGCACATGTTCGGCGGTCGATCAGGCGCCATCGCCCCCCGGAAGCTGCACCTCGTTGCCGCACCCACTACAGGCCCCACCACGGCAGCCCACACAGACGAACTCCGTGCACTCTCGGACCGCGCTCTCGCATCGGCGGCAGCCATCGGTGACCGTGCGGCCTTCGAGGAGATCGTTCGACGCTTCGGGCCCGACATGCTGCGCTACTCGTGCTACCTGCTGCCCGACCGCGGAGCCGCGGAAGAGATCGTTCAAGACGCCCTCGTCGCAGCATGGACAGGGCTCGGGCGGTACCGCGCCGAGTCGACACTGCGCACGTGGCTCTTCAGCATCGTGACGAACAAGGTGACAGATCACCGACGACGACGCAGCATCCCGGCAGCGGAGGCGTGGGTATTCGACCGGCCCTCGACCGATCCACGGCACAACCCCCACACCGCGATATCGAACTCCGACTTCTTGATCGCCCTGGACACCGCACTGGGCGAACTGCCGTATCGCCAACGGGCATGCTGGCTACTCCGAGAAGTGGAAGGCCTGAAACTCACCGAGATCGGAACCGTGATGTCACTGTCGCCGAACGCAGTACGCGGTCACCTCGCGCGGGCCCGGACCACTCTCGGGAGAACTCTGCAGGACTGGGAGAGGTAGCACTCGATACCTACGCCGTCGACACTCCGGTGCCGCTGAATACGGCAGTCCACGCCCGTCGACGACCTGGACCTATCGTTCCGAACAGCGATGGTGGCACTGCGGTTGTGCGACGGCAACCGCGAGCCGTTCGTCGACGCCGATAGCTATCTCGGCATCATCGAGTTGCTGCCGGACGCATCAGGCACCCGGACCGGTGCAGACGTCGATTGCATCGCCGCGGTCATGCAACACGGCTGGGCGCGTCCCACGTTCGACGCCATTCTCGCAACCCCATCGGTACGGCAAGAGGCCCGCTTCGCCAGCGTTCATCACAGCACGATGCAAACTCGAATCGATGCGGTCCACGAGACGGTCGGATTCGGTCCCGTAGTGGGCTACGGACGACTGCGCCTCGGCGTCGCGTGCCTCCGACACCGCCCGTCCACCTCGCGTGTGCTCGACCTCCCCACCCCACTCGGCGCCGTGCCCGCGCCGGTCGGACCCATCGATGCGACCGGCGCGACCTGACACCAGTGCAGTCGGTCTCGACGCGGCGGTGATACCAATCGTCGCTGATGGATCACAACTCGCGACTGCCCGCGGAAGTCCGACGCCTGCTTCACACAGTCCATTCTGTGGCGCTGACCCCGGGTCTCCGATCGGCAGGCTCTGTTCTTTCAGCAGCGCCCGAGGGCAGTGCCCCACCTGTCCCGCGACACCCCGGGTAAAGACTGGGCAAACACCTGGTGTGATCCAGGTCATCTCTGCGAGAGGGTCGTACCCACTCCCGCCCTCGTCTTCTGCGATTTGGCGGGCTCTGCAGTTTCCATGACCAGAGGATCACCCATGACAACTCTCAGCCGCTCCGAAGCCGCCGGATGGGCAAGTGACCGCCATCGGCGCAGCGTGACGTGGATCGTCGCGCTCGCCACGGTCGCCATCGTCTTCGACGGCTACGACCTGGTGGTCTACGGCGCCGTTCTGCCGACGCTCCTCGCCGATCCGACCGCGCTCGGCCCCCTCGACCCCGGCACCGCAGGTGCGCTGGGCTCCTACGCCCTGGTCGGTGTCTTGGTAGGCGCGCTGACCGCCGGCGTGGTCGGGGATCGCATCGGACGACGCCGGACGATGTTGACGGCCATCGTATGGTTCTCGGTCGGAATGGCCGCCACGGCACTGGCTTCGAACATCGGAATGTTCGGGGCTCTGCGATTTCTCACCGGTATCGGAGTCGGCGCACTCGTCGCGACCGTAGGAGCCATGATCGCGGAATTCGCACCTGCCGATCGACGGAACGTGTTCAATGCCATCGTCTACAGCGGTATCCCCGCGGGTGGCGTGCTGGCTTCACTTGCGGCAATCACACTCGAGGACAGCGTGGGCTGGCGCGGCCTGTTCTGGTTGGGCGCACTTCCCCTGGTGATCCTTCTGCCCCTCGCCCTCGTGCGGATGCCGGAGTCACCGCGCTGGCTGGTGTCTCGTGGTCGGATCGACCGAGCCCGAGAGGTGTGCGCTGCCACAGGAATTCCGATGCCCGAGGCGGAGGAATCGGTGTCGGGCGACCACATCGGGTTCGCCGCGTTGGCGCGTCGTCCACTTCTGCGGCCGACACTCTTGCTGGGCTCGATGAGCTTCTGCGGGCTACTGCTCACCTACGGCCTGAACACATGGCTGCCGCAGATCATGTCGGAGGCCGGCTACAACGCGAAGGGCTCTCTGTCCTTTCTTCTGGTGCTCAACGGCGGCGCCATCGTGGGCGGTCTGATCGCGTCGCGTGTCGCGGATCGCACCGGCCCGCAACGCGTGGTGGCCACAACGTTCTGTGTCGCCGCAGTCGCCCTCTTGATCCTGACGTCGGGAGCGCCTCTCGGCATCCTTCTGGTCGCGGTGGCTGGCGCGGGCGTCGGAGCGATCGGTACCCAGGTGCTCATCTACGGTTTCGTGTCGACCTATTACCCGACGCGCTCACGGGCCGCGGGCGTGGCGTGGTGCGCCGGATTCGGTCGGCTCGGCGGCATCGGCGGCCCCTTGTTGGGCGGATTCCTGCTGGGCGCGGGGGTTTCGTCTGCGACTGCGTTCTATCTTTTCGCCGGAGTCGCCGTGATCGGTGCGCTGGTCACCATGACGGTGCCGCGCCGCACGGTCGCGCAGTCCACCGATCCGGTCGCTGCCGCGAGCGTCCCGCGGCCATGATGCCGGGCCTCGGTTCAGGTGCGGGATGCGACGTGGTCGCGAAGGAGTGCTGTCACCTCGTCTGCTCGCTCGACTGCTGCCAGGTGCGCGGCCGGCGAAAGGACGTGAAGCCGGGCGTTCGGCACGCCATCGGCGATCACGGCCATCGCCTCCGGTGGAGTGGCAGGGTCGCGATCTCCGGCGATCACCAGGGTCGGGACGTCGATATCACCCAGGAACGGACGAGAGTCAAACCGCGACAGTGACTCACAGCAGAGGGCGTAGCCCTCGTCGCTCACCGCCGAGACCATCGCGACTGCCCCGGCAACGGTGTCGGGATGATCTGCCGCGTGGTCGTCGGTGAACCAGCGACTCACGATCGATTCCGCGATGGAGGCGAGTCCGTCGCGGCGGACCGTGTCGGCACGGTCGATCCAGGGCTCGGGATCACCGAACTTGGCCGCGGAACACAGAACCGTGAGCGTGGTGACGCGGTCCGGGTGCAGAGCGGCGATGGTCTGCGACACTGCACCACCGAGAGACAGCCCCACCAGATGAACCTGGCTGAGCTCCAGTGTGTCGAGTAGACCGATGACGTCCGATGCGAGATCTTCCACGTCGACAGGTCCGTCTCCGACCGGAGATCCGCCGTGCCCACGCACGTCGACGGTGACGGTGTCGACGATGTCCGACAGCCCGGCCACCTGAGCTGCCCACATGGAGCGGTCGGAACCGAGCGAGCCGAGAAAGACCACGGTGTCCGATCCGGCTGGTCCGGAAACGAGGTCGTGTGCGAGCGGGACCGACATGAAACTCCTTGTAAGCGTGTGTGATGCGAGAATCGGCGAGAAGGCTGTACCGACAGGGTGTTCGGGGACTCAGCCGGACGAGGTTCGCGCGGCCAACTCGGCACGTGACCGTATTCCCAGCTTCGCGTACACCCTCGTCAGATGGAACTGCACTGTTTTCACGGACAGGAACAATTCGGCCGCGACCTCACGGTTGCTCAGGCCCGTGGCCACCAATGCTGCCACCGCATCCTCCTGGGGCGTCAACATGTCGTGGGGCCGATCCTTGCTCAGAACGGCCCGCATACCGCCGGCTTTGAGCTCGCGATCGCAGCGAGCGACGTAAGCAGTCGCTCCGATGGCGAGGTAGCACTCGCGCGCCGCGGTGATGACCGCGTCTGCCTCTCGCCGCTTTCCTGCTCGCCGAAGTGTCTGGCCGTACGCGAAGTTGACCCGAGCTCGGTCGTAGACCAGAGGCAGATCGGCGAGGGCGGCCAGGGCGCCGTCGAACGACGCTCGTGCAGCCGCCAGGTCCCCCCGGGCACCGTGCAACCGTCCGCGGGCGTATCCGAGGCGCGCCTGTGTCGACTTGTGACCGGCGGCGACAGCACGTCGCTCATGTACTGCCAGAAAGGCTTCGGCATCGTCCAGGCGCCCCTCGACCACCAACGCGTTCGCATAGATATCGGCCCAGGGCCAGAAGCCCGGCTCAGAGACGTCGTCGGCAGCCCAGGACTCGGTCAGCGGGGCCAGACACCGTAGGACCCCGGGATAGTCGGCACGTGCCTCGGCGATCGCCGCTCTCCCGAGACACGCAGGCACACGCATGATCTCGTAGTCGCGGGCGCCGGCGTCGCCGACACGAGCGCTGTCCTCGGCGCGCGTCCAGTCTCCACGGAGCGCATGGATCTGGGTGGCCGTCCACTGCAGGAGTGGCGCGATCAACACAGATCCCGAGCGTTCGACAAGATCCACACCGGCTTCGACGACGCGGAGGGCTGCCTCCCAGTCGCCGGTGAGGAAGTACGTGCGTCCGAGCCACGCGTGTGCCCACAGCGAGATTCGAGTAGATCCGCCGAGAAAGTCCGTCGGGACGGCCGACTCGAGCTCGGCGCGAGCGGTGTCGACCAGGTCTGTCGCGAGGTGCAACCATCCAGCACCCATCTGCACTCGCTGGCCTACCGCACCGGTGAACGCGTGACTCCACAGGTCCTCGTAACTGCCGAGGGCTTCTCGAGTGCGCCCGGTGCCACCGAGACCGAGTCCCCGGATGGATTGCGCTTCGACCGCGGTCGCGTGGTCCGGCCCGACGAGTTCGACTGCGCGGTCGGCCCACAGAACCAGATCGCCGCCGCGACATCGCGCGAGATTGTGCAGCACCTGCCGGTGACAGATCACCGCCGCGGTCTGTGGATCGTGTCGCCTCCGTACCGACTCCCATGCGCGCCGGAGCCTGTCGTCCGCCTCGTGTGCTCGTCCTCGGAGGATGGCGAGATACCCGAGCACGACGTCGCGCATGGGGCTGACCGGCAAGCTCTCCACTTCCGCGATGTAGGCGGCGGCGCCCGGAACGTCCCCGGCGCCGATCATGGCGTCCACGGCCAGGACAAGCCGTTCGTCGCGAGCGGTGGGGTCCCGACTCGACCTGCTCGACAATTCGTACAGCCGTGCCGCGGATGCCCACTCGCCTTTGGCCGCTCGCTCTCCCGCGAGTCCGACGAGCTGTTCGGACAGGGTGTCGTCAGGTAGTGCCGATGCGTGCACAAGATGCGTGAGGGCGTCGGCCTCGTCCTCGACGACTCCTGCTGCGCGTCGATGCAGGCGCGCTCTGTCGGTGAAGCCGATCGTGGCGAGAATCGCCGCACGCACCATCGGATCGGGTGGTTCGAACACCATGGCGGTGGGGCTGCGGTGCACCACGATCAGTCCCGCTGCCGCGGCGGTGTCGACCGAGAGCCACGGGTCATCGACGTCCGCCACGGCACAGACCACCGTCACAGACGTAGGAGCAGGCAGAATTGCAACTGCCTCGACGAATGCGCGGGTGGTCGGGTCGCACCGGGTCAATGCTGCACGCACCCGCGAGTTCACGAAGGCTGGGGCGGGCAGTTCCGCGCGGCCCCTGTTCCACGTGTTTCGCGGGGTCTCGTCCAGCAGGGCGACGATGTGGCGAGGCAACCCGCCTGTGTGGCGTACCAGATGGGTCGCAGCGGACAGAGGCAGCACCGCACCGCCGAGAGCCGCGAGGTCTGCGACGTCGGACACTCCCAGTGGGGCGACCACATACGTCTCGTCCGCGGCGCGCTCCAGAATGTCGTGCGCGGCGCCGTTCCCGCACGGCCGTGGGTGCCGAGACAGAAGCACGCCGATGCCTCCGACACGGCGGTGCCGAACCATCGTGGCCAGTGCTCGCAGCGACTCCTGATCCGCGTGGTGCGCATCGTCGACGACGATCAGCACGTGCGATGCGGCACCGGAATCCAGTGCCGCACCGAGCAACTCGGCCTGTTCGAGAATATCGAGCCCAGCGTCGGCGACACCCGATCCCGGGGCGATCTGCCGCACCAGCCCGAACGGAATGGTCGTCTCCCAGGGCACGGCAACGGCGCGCACCACGACTGCCTGTGGGAAGCGCTCGCGGAACAGGTGAGCGGTCTCGTCGATCACCGTGGTGGCCCCGGCACCGGGCTCGCCGTCGACGACGACGAAAGAGGACCGCGTCGCGGCACCGGCCGCGGCAGCGATCAGGTCGTCGAGCAGTCGCTGGCGGCCGACCACGGACGGGCGGATGGACACGGGATCAGCGTAGTGGGGCCTCGACCTCGACATCGGCGAACGAGCGGCGCCGGCAGGGCCGAGACTCGGCGTCACCCGAGGTCACCGCCGGCGACCGGCAGCACCGTCCCCGTGATGTACGACGCCTCGTCCGACGCGAGGAAGCAGATCGCTGCCGCCTGTTCGTCCAAGGACCCGTATCTGCCCAGCAAGGACGAGTCGACCGTCTGATCCACGAGAGCCTGGTACCACGCGCGTTCCTGGTCGTCGGCGGGGCCGGGCCCGCGGGCGATGCGCCTGGGCGGCGCATCGGTTCCCCCGGGCGCTGTGGCGACGACCCGCACCCCGTAGGGCGCGGCCTCGAGAGCGAGCGCGGACGTGATGGCGTTGACGCCGCCCTTGGCGGCCGCGTACGGGACCCGGTGGATTCCGCGCGTGGCCACCGAGGACACGTTGACGATGGTGCCGCCGCCCTGCGCGACCATGTGCGGGATGGCTGCTCGGCAGGACCACAGCGTCGGCCACAAGGACCGATCGATCTCCTTCTGCACCTGCTCGGGTGGGTACTCCCAGAAGGGCTTCGCCCAGATGGTGCCACCCACCACGTGGATGGAGACATCGATACGCCCGTGCCGCTCGATTGCCGCCTCGACGGTGGCCGACGCACCCTCCCAGGTCTCGAGATCCGCCAAGACCGCGTCGGCGGGTGCCGACTCGCTCGACAGTTCGGATGCGACCGTGTCGACCAGCTCGGAGCGGTCCGCGAGAACCAGCGTGCCTCCCTCGGCGGAGATGCGCCGTGCCACCCACTCGCCGATACCCTGCGCAGCACCCGTCACGAGCACGACCTTGCCCGCGAATCGGCCGGGGCTGACGAACTTCGGCCGCTTGCTGTCGATCGTCTCCTGCATCGCTCGCTTCATCGTGATCTTCGACCGCTCGGCATGATCGGCGATCAGGGTTCGGGCGCCGTCGCGGTCGCCCGCCTCGAAGGCGTCGACGATGTCGAGGTGGTCCTGTGCGCACAGCGGGTCGCACCACGTGGCGTTCCGGAGAACCTCAGCCATCGCTGCTTTCACGCCGAGTGCTTGATACGCCTGCAGCAGATGTTCGTTGCGGGTCTGCATGAACAGGTAGTCGTGGAACGCGGCGTTGGTGTCCGTGTACGCCGCGGCGTCGACGAACCGGTCCCCGTCGACGTACCGCGTGGTCGCCTCCGCCAGGAGGCGGTATCCGGCGATCTGCTGCGAGCTGAGACGCCCGATGACCAGTTCCAGTGCACCGAGCTCGAGTGCGCGGCGAGCCTCGAACACGGCGTCGGACTCGTGCACGGACGGGTGCTCCTCGCCGATCTCGTACCCGGTGGGCTGCTGGTCGATCTCCTCGGACATCGGCGTCGTCCGCGCCACGAGCGGCTCGGTCGGCGCAGTGGACCACACACGTTGTCCCGCAACTGATCCAGCATCGGCAGTCACGAGCACGCCGTGCTCCGCATCCGGAGCGAAAGCGCGTCCGCCACTCGAGCCCACGGAGAGCGACTGACCCGCGATCGAGCGCATCGCCGTGAGCTCGTCCTCGGCAGCCACGCGCTCACCGGTAACTGTATCGAGCGCCGCGACACGTCGATCGAAGACGATCTGGCCGCACAGCGTCCGCGGGGACCTGTCCTCGGTCTCGTGCTCAAGTGTGTCCGGAACGACGAAGCCGTCGGAGTCCTCCGCGTCGGCCGACACCGGTTCGGCCGGGGGCTCGGGGGGCTCGACTGTCGGCTGTTCGTCGGCAGGCGCCGCCGTCCCATCGTCCACCGAATCCGCATCGGCGCTCGACGACTTCGCGGACGGCGCGAACTTCTCGTAGTAGAAGCCTGTCGGCTCGACGGCGTTGTCGGCGAAGTGTCCTCGCACCGCCTCGACCATCGGAGGCGGTCCGCAGAGGTAGACCGCGACGTCTCCGTCATTGAGGTGTCGAGGTTCGATGAACCCGGTGACGTACCCGGTGTTGGGTGCGCTGGTGTCGGGGTCGGACACGCAGTAGTCCCACGTGAATCCCTCGAGGCTGCTAGCCAGACCTTTCAGCGTGTCGAGCTCGACCACGTCGTCGTCCGTACTGGCGCCGTAGACGAGGTGGACGTCGCGAGTACTGCTCGTGGCGTCCAGCGTTCGCAGGATCGACAGGACCGGCGCGAGTCCGGTGCCACCCGCCAGAAGGAGCGCCGGCCGTTCCGCCTCGCGGAGGAAGAAACTGCCGTGCGGTCCGGTGAAGGAGATGGCGTCACCCACTGCCGCACGGTCCGACAGGTACGTCGACATCGCTCCACCGTCGATCAGCTTGACGAGGAATTCCAGCTCGTCCGATCCCTGTATGCAACTGAACGAGTACGACCGCGTTTCCTGCGTACCGGGAACGGTGATGTTGACGTACTGGCCCGGCAGGAACGCGAGATCGGTTCCCGCCGGTGACGTGACGGCCAATCGGACGGTGGTCGGAGACAGTCGCTCGACCCCGCTGACCGTCGTCGCGTAGGTGGATGCCTGCGTCTTGGCCACCGCCGACGTGCTGGCGATCTGCAGAACCAGGTCGGACTCCGGCGTCATGCTGCAGGGGAGGCAGTACCCGTTGTCCGCTTCCTCCTCCGTCAGCGCGTCCTCCAGATAGGTGCCACCGTCGTACTCCCCCGACTCGCACACCGCCTTGCACGTCCCGCAGACTCCGTCGCGACAGTCCAGTGGGATGTTGATGCGCGACCGGTAGGCCGCGTCCGCCACCGTCTGCCCGTCGGTCACGGTGATGAAACGGGTGACGCCGTCCTCGAAGGACAACGCGACACGGTGACTCATGAAAGATCCTCTCGCACTGCTGTCGTCGGAGATTCCGGCGGCGGTCAGAGGTGATCGATGTCGCCGACGGGGTGGATGTAGTCGTTCTTCAGGACGACCGTCTTGCGCCGGATCAGCGGCGACTCGCCGGAGAAGTCGATGGTGTAAAAGGACGTCCCGTAGTAGGGATCGATCGTCTTGTAGCGGAAGTACATCGTGTGCCAGTTGAAGCGGACGTCGACGATGTCGCCCGTGCGTTCGATCACCTCGACGTTGCTGATGTTGTGGCTGGTGCGAGGTTCGGGAATGGAGGTGGCGCTCGATCGTTCGGTACGAATGCGGAACACACGATCCTCCAGGCCTCCCTTGTTCTCGTAGTAGATGAGCGAGATGTCGGTCTGCGGATCCTCGGTGAGCAGATCGTCGTCGCCCCAGGACGGCATCCAGTACTCGACGTCGTCGGCGTAGCACGTGAGCCATTTCTCGAACTCACGGTCGTCGAGATAGCGGGCCTCGCGGTAGAGGAATTGCTCGATCGCCGTCTGAGTGATCCGAGTCTCGGTGGAGGTCATCGTCATTTCACCTCGGTGTCGATGGAGCGATCGATCGCAGCCAGCATGGTCTTGCGCCAGTACCCGTGCTGGACGTTGAAGAGACCTTCGTCCTCGTTCTTCACACCCGCGGAGATCACGCCGTGCATGTCGAGCGCCTCGGCCACCGGATCCGGTCCGGTGAGCCAGTGTTCGGCACCACGGCTCATGTCGTTCCACGGCGCATTGGTGGCCTGGAACGTGAGCTGGCAGGACCGGAACTCTTCGAGGTCGTCC
>SXGS01102598.1_pt1 | contig 14328 bp, 9 predicted proteins | sample 3174681 | NCBI WGS metagenome assembly SXGS01 (sample SAMN11356861, study PRJNA531348) | freshwater metagenome | isolation source: freshwater sample F1-80 | place: China: Fuxian Lake, Yuxi | collected 2017-12-25
GCCGCAGATTAACGGGCGGGCCAGTTCCGCGCAAGCTAAAAATGTCGTCGGGTGCGATCGACAGCTTTCCAACCGTCGCGCCAAGAACGGCGCTTTTCCCCTTCATCTTCCAAACTTTAAGTGAACTGTCGCTGTAGTGTAATCCGCCTCCGGATCCCCTGTGGAATAACACTGAGTCCACACCGAGTTGGTTGGACCAGTCATCCTCTGGACTCATCTTCCAGAGTTGCGCCCGATAGAATCCAACCTCGTCGAGAAGATGTTCCCAATCAGCGTACGGCCGGATAACCTCCAAGGTTCGCGCGATCTCGATCCATCGCACCAAGTCGAGACTGCGCTCGAGGCGAACCACGTGTCCAGGGATTGGGCCGGTCTCGATCCGGGGTGAATCTCCGGCCCATTTCAGTGCTAATCCACCACTCGAATCATCAGAGGCCTGAACCACCCCAACCAGCAACCGCAAGGCGACAACCGATCGGCTCGCATAACCGATGTTAGTTCTCCACCAGACAAGCCCATGACCCTTTGCCAAACGCCACATGTTCGACTGTGAAGCTAATCGACTCAGGGCCGCCGTGCAATCCGCCGACAAACGCTCCGCGGGCAGGAATGGCTGGGGTGCTGAATTAGGCCTCCACTTCCCGAAAACCGGTACCCTTGGCTAGGCCGTTCCAATCCAATGGATCCTCCACAGATCACGAATAAGCGCAAAATGTGAAAGTTTTGTCACAAGGTTTGGAATATCCCTTGACCCTCGCCAAAGTCGAAACCTACTTTGGCCGCCGTGTTTGGGTACATTTCATGTTAGCGCAGCTCAAAGGTCTCTTTTCCAACGACATCGGGATCGACTTGGGGACCGCGAACTCGCTCGTCTACGTGCGGGATCAAGGCATTGTGCTGCGAGAGCCCTCGGTCGTTGCGATCCAGGCGGGCACCACCAACGTTCTGGCAGTGGGTGAGGAAGCCAAGCGGATGCTTGGCCGCACCCCGGGTAACATTGTCGCCATCCGTCCCATGAAAGACGGTGTGATCGCTGATTTTGAGATCACCGAGGCGATGCTTCGCCACTTCATTCAAAAAGTCCATCACCGCAAGCTCATCGCCCCACGTGTCGTCGTCGCAGTCCCCTCGGGAATCACGGAGGTCGAGAAACGCGCCGTTAAGGATTCTGCCACCCATGCCGGAGCTCGCGAAGTCTATTTGATTGAACAGCCCATGGCTTCGGCCATTGGCGTCGGCCTCCCGGTTCATGAACCTGCCGGCAATATGATCGTCGACATCGGCGGTGGCACCTGTGAGATCGCCATCATTTCGCTGGCCGGCATCGTGTTCAGCCGGAGCGTTCGTGTCGGCGGTGATGAATTTGACGAGACCATCGTCGCGCACATGAAGCGCGCACACAATTTAATGATCGGCGAACGCACCGCCGAAGAGATCAAGATCCGGATCGGTTCCGCGTTTCCGCTGGAAACGGAACTGACCATGGAGGTCAAGGGACGCGACTTAAGCGCCGGCCTCCCGAAAACGATTACTGTCCGCTCGGAAGAAATTCGCGACGCACTCAAGGAACCATTGTCCAGCATCCTCGAATCTGTCCGTATTATTCTAGAACGTTGTCCGCCGGAGCTTTCCGCCGATCTCGTTGATCGCGGCATTGTTATGGCAGGAGGTGGCGCCCTACTACGAGGCATCGATCGCCTCATCGCAGGAGAAACCTTCCTGCCAGTACACATTGCCGATGATCCCCTGACCGCGGTGGCCGAAGGCACCGGTCGCGTTCTACAAGAACTCTCCTTCCTCAAGCGTGTCGCATCGTCGTCAACCACCTGATCTTCTCTTCGACTTGCGTTCGCCCTCCGATGGGACGAACGAATGTTTTATAAACGCGCGCATTACATAGCGCTCGCTTTCGCGGCGGTGCTGACGGTGGTTCTGTTGAACCTACCTCCCGGCGCCTCCTCGCGTCTAAAGCTCGCCTTGGGCAGTGTCTTCCTCCCGCTTTTCGGGCTGGCCGGATCCGCCTCCACGTTTGTCGATCGGGCTAGTTGGGCGCTGATCCCCAAAAAGGTGGCCATCGCCGAGATCCACCGGCTTCAGCGCGAAAACGATCAACTGAAACTCGCCGCTCAGGAGGGTGCCGACGCCCTTCAGGAAAACCAACGCCTACGCCAACAACTCAACTGGTTGCCTCGAAGCGGTTGGGCAGGTCGACTCAAACCCGCACGCATCGTCGGACGCGATCCCACAATCTGGTGGAGAACCTGCACGATCGACATCGGGAGCCGACATGGCGTCCGACCAAAGCTACCTGTGCTGACGACCGATGGCCTCGTCGGTCAGACCGGGCAGGTCACCGAAACCCAAACCCAAGTAATCCTTGTGGGAGACCCCGCCTGCGGCGTTTCGGTCCATGTTCAGAACGAGACCAAAGACCAGGGTTTCATTAGCGGCTCGCAGGTGTCCGTACTCGACCAAAGCGTCGTTGGGGTCAGTTTTCTGCAGATCAACCGCCGAATCCTCGCCGGACAGACCCTGGTCACCAGTGGACTCGGTTCCGTCTTTCCGCGGGGTATCCCTGTGGGAACGGTTTTGGACACCCAAATTCACGACGGATTGTTCACGCAGGCACGAATCCGACTCGCGGCGGATATCGGCCGCTTGCAGGAAGTGTGGGTGATGCTCCAATGACTTGGCTCACTCCAACTCTGCTTTTTGTGGTGGCTTGGTTGGCTGTCTTCTTCCAAACGCAGTTTCATATGCTCAAACTGCTGGTGGGGACACCTATTGGACTTCTGCCCTCATTGGTGATTTATACGGCGTTGACTCATGGGATCGGATTATCGGCCGCCTTCAGCATAGTTTGCGCTCTTTGGCTCGATGCCCTTTCCCCGGCACGGCTCGGCACCAGCATCCCACCGTTGTTCTTCCTAGGCTTTTTTATTCACCTGCGACAACACCTCATCTTGCGAGACCAACTCTACGCCCAGTTCTGGCTGGGATTGGGAGCAGGGATTGGCGTACCGCTAGTTACCCTGTGCCTCCTGAATATTGGCGGTAAGGAACTTATCGTGGGATGGGGAACCACTTGGCAACTCATGGTCAGTGGTCTCGCGAATGGCATCCTTTGCCCATTGTGGTTCTGGTTTTTCGACAAGCTTCGTTTGACCTTTGAATATCAACCTCTCGCGACCCCTCCGTTCCGTCCGGATCGCGAAATCAAATACGGACGACATTAAGCCCCACGACCGCCTTCTAACCAATCCGGATGCTGATCATCGACCAATTGCGCAAAGGAGACCGCGAGCTTCGGCTCGTGGCCGTGGTCGTCCTCGTCTCTCTGAGCATCTTGTTCCTCAGACTTTGGCAGGTCCAGGTCTTCAAGAGACGCAGCTATCAGCAAAGTGTCGAAACACAAAGCTACCGCACCGTGCGCGTCCCCGCCCTCCGGGGACGAATCCTGGACCGCTATGGAGTGGTCTTGGCTGAGAACCAACCTCGCTACCGACTGGATTTGTATCTGGACGAACTCCGCCAGGATTTCTCGGACGAATTCCGGCGGCGGAAGAGCCACCTCGTGGCCGAGCGAGTCAAAGATCAAATCCAACCCAACTTCTGGGAGCGATTGACCCGCTACTTTAATCGGCGCCAGGTCAAACCTCTGATCGAAATCAAGGAAATCGCTCAACTGGAACGTCAGGCTCGTTACCATGTCGCCAGCAATGTGGTTCAGGATATCAGCCGCCAGATCAAACAACCACTCGTGATGGATGAGCAAAAATTCTTCCTGCATCATCGGGATAAACGGGCGCTACCGTTGCCCATAGTCCATGCCGCTGAGCCACTGCAAGTCGCCCGCTTTATCGAGCGAGGCGATTCGCTCCCGGCGGTCAGTCTGGAAGCACACGCCATCCGTTACTATCCCCATGGCACCACTGCCGCGCATCTGCTGGGCCATCTCAATCGCTCCGATGAATTCGAGGATTTCGAAGGTATGAGCTTCGATTATCGCCTCCCCGATTATGCCGGCAAATATGGCCTCGAATCGACCTTCGATGCTGAGTTGCGCGGTCAAGCCGGCATGCGTTCCTTGCTCATCAACAGCGCAGGATATCGGATCCGCACCGCCGAAGAAGATTCGCTCGCTTCCCAACCTGGCACGAACCTAGTTCTCACCCTCGACCTTGGAATCCAACAGGTCGCCGAAAAAGCCCTGGCAGAAGTGGGCGCCGGAACACGAGGGGCAGTCGTCGTCTTGGACCCTCGTAACGGCGATGTTTTGGCTCTCGTGAGCAGCCCTGCTTTTGATCCCAATTGGTTCGTTGGAACGCGAGATACCAATACCTGGGCGCGCTACATCAATCCTCACTTCCGTCCCATGGTCAATCGAGCCGCCATGGGCCAGTACAGCCCCGGCTCGATCTTCAAGATCGTTACCGCCCTCGCCCTGCTCGAAGACGGCCTGGATCCTGAAGCCGAACTCGGGGTTAGCCCCGACCCAACACGGCCCGGCCGAGGCTGCACTTTCATCGGACGCCGAAAAATCGAAGATACTGCCGCCCCCGGGCCTTATAACTTCCGAAAAGCCTTCATCAAATCCAGCAACAGCTACTTTATTGAACATAGCCAGAAGACTGGATTCAAACGAGTCGTGGAACTTGCCCACCAATTTCATCTCGGAGAACCCACGAATATTCGCGTCACTCAGGAAGAGACCGGTAATTTTCCCAGGCTTGAGGATGAATCCGAATGGAACAAAGGGCAGTTCGCGGATCTTTGCATCGGGCAACAGATTACCGTCACACCTCTTCAAATGGCAGTTTTAGTGGCCGCGGTCGCCAACGGGGGGAAAGTCTTCGAACCTCGTGTCGTCGATCGACTGGAGCCCGGCGATTTCCAATCGCCGCCTCCCTCCAAAGCCACCTTCAAACCCGGGTTTCTTCGCAATGAACTCAAAGTAAAGTCAACCAATCTGGACTTGATCCGAGCGGCCATGCGCGCCGATGTCGAAGACGATTCCGGCACCGGCATCAAAGCCCGCGTCACCGGCTTCGAAGTGAGCGGCAAAACCGGCACCGCCGAGGTGAAACGCGGCAACACCTTGATCGACAAAATCGTTTGGTTCGCTAGTTTCGCCCCCTTTGATAACCCGCGCTTCGCGGTAGTGGTCATGGTGGAAAGCGGTGGTAGCGGCGGTCGCACATCGGCACCCGTCGCGGCCCGCATCTACAAATTCATCCACGACCGAGAGACCCAAGCGTCTCGGGGAGCCGTCGTCAGCAACTAACCATGTACGACCCAGCTCTCAATCGACGTGAATCAGGAATCGACTGGCTGCTTTGGGCAGCTGTTGGTGGACTCATGCTCATTGGGGGTTCGTTCATTTTCAGCGCCCGGGAAGTCGCGGAATTGACTCGCCCTTGGTGGCGACATACTGCTTTCAATCAATGCCTCTACTTCGCGGTCGGCATCGGGGGCGTCATCAGCCTATGTCTGGTGGAGTACCGACGACTCGCTCGATGGTCTCTCGTCGCTTACTGGTTCAGCATCTTGCTCCTTTTATCGGTCTTCGTCCTGGGCGTTTCCAGGAATGGAGCTTACCGATGGCTCGACCTTGGCCCTATCCAATTCCAGCCGAGTGAGTTCGCCAAAATCACCTTCTTGTTCGCCATGGCGAACTTCCTCAGCCGACCGGTCGACGAGCTGCGGTCACCACCGCTCTTCGTCAAGGCTCTCGGCATGGCTATCCTGCCCTTTTTGCTCATCTTAAAGGAACCCGATCTGGGCTCCGCCCTGACATTCCTGCCGGTCTCCCTCGCCATGATGTTCGTCGCGAACGTACCCCGACATTACCTCACACGGTTCATCGGCGGCGGGGCCGCACTCGTAGCACTCGTGCTCGTGGATGTCATGTTCGCACCCGAAGGTTGGCGCTTCATCAAACTGGAGGAATACCAAAAGCGCCGCCTCATGGTGTATTTCGATCTCGATTTCGCTCCACCCAACGCCTCGGAGGCGGAGCGTCACAAAGCCCGGTTGGACAAGGCCAACGCCTCTCAAAATGTCCGCCAGGCTCTCATCTCCGTCGGATCCGGTGGTCTGACGGGAAAAGGTTGGCGTCAGGGCACTCAGCATTCGCTGGGTTTCCTGCCCCGACTCGGGGCTCACAACGACTTCATCTTCTCTGTCATCGCCGAAGAGAAGGGATTCGTGGGCAGCGTCTGCGTCATGGCGTGCTACACCGTCATACTGTTCTCCGGAATACGAATTGCCGGCCAGGCGCGCGATCGCCTCGGCAAACTGCTCGCCATCGGCGTCACCGCACTGTTCTTCACCCACGTCGTTGTCAACATCGGCATGAACATCGGCCTGATGCCTGTCACCGGCATTCCACTGCCCCTGCTGAGTGCAGGTGGAACTTCAGTGCTCTGCTCGTTACTTGCCATCGGCATCCTTCAAAACGTCCAGTTATACCGGCGTCACTACTAACCACAATCCCACATGAGTGGACAACATTTCAGCCGCCGTGGAGGTGGCATGCGATTCCGCCCCAAAGGGGGCTTAGGCTCCGTCAACCCCAACAACCGAAATTCCCGCGACGCAGTCTCCGCACGCAAAGATGCGCTCGGCGACAAAATCGTCGACGAACGCGTCTTTGATACACGTCGGCACGAAACTGAAATCCGCCGTTCCGAGAATAAGGCCTTCGGTCTCCCCGAAGATTCCCAGGATCATACCGAAGCCAAAGACTTCACCGCAGCCGGTCGTGACCAAAGCTTTCGTGCCCCCGACCTCAGCCGACCCGCGGAGGTCTCCGAGGAAACTGCCGCACGCGAACACCCCGCACCACCGCCCAATCCCAAAACTCTGCTCGGCAAAGCTCGCGCCGTCGTCCAGAAGGTCGTCAAAAAAGTCCGACAGTTCGTCTCGCCCCAACCCGAAATCGTCAAAGAGGTCATTATCAATGCCGAACCTCTCGAAACCCGGGTCGCTATCCTTGAAGACAGCAAACTGGAGGACTTCACCGTCGAACGAACAAACGACGAACGTCTCGTCGGCAGCATCTACAAAGGCAAAGTCAAAAACCTCGAAGACGGCCTAAAAGCCGCCTTTGTGGACATTGGCTTTGAGAAGAACGCCTTTCTCCATTACTGGGACATTATCCCCAGCAGCTTCGATTCCAGTGTGGAAATCGTCGAGCGTCAAAGTGATCGGCATAAAAAGAAGGACAAGCCCAAGATCACCCAGAAGGATGTTCCCAAAATCTATCCGCCCGGCACCGACATCATTGTCCAGGTCACCAAAGGCCCGATTGGCACCAAGGGCCCGCGTGTTACGACAAACCTCTCCCTTCCTGGACGTTACCTCGTACTGCTTCCCAACTCGGATCAAAGCGGTATCTCCCGCAAAATCGAGAATGGTGAAGAACGCCAACGCCTCAAGAAGATCGTCCGAGAACTGAACATCCCCGAAACCATGGGCGTCATCGTGCGCACCGCTGGCGAGGGCAAGAAGGTCCGCTATTTCGTTCGGGATCTCGCCTTGCTCCTGGAGGAGTGGGCTCAGATCCAAAAACGAATCAGCGAACCCGGAACCGCCCGCTGCGTCTTCCAGGAACCCGATCTCATCGACCGCACCGTGCGCGACTTCCTGACCGAGGATGTCACTCGCATTGTGATCGACGACAACCGTCGCTACGAACATATCCGGGATCTCATCTCCCGAATCAGCCCGCGCTCCGCCAAGAAGGTGCACTTCTACAACGAAGCGCAGCAGTTGTTCGATCGATTCAACATCTCCAAACAACTCGAGCAAGCCTTCAGCCGCCAAGTGCATCTCAAGAGTGGTGGCTACCTAATCATTGACGAAACCGAGGCCCTGGTAGCCATCGACGTCAACACCGGCCGACATAAACAGGCCGGCACCAAGGACCACGATTCGACCATCCTGAAGGTGAATATGGATGCTGCCGACGAAATCTGCCGACAGCTGCGGCTGCGAAACATCGGCGGCATCATCGTTTTGGACTTCATCGACATGAAGTCGCGCAAGGACCAACAGAATGTGTATCAACGGATGAAAGATGGTTTGCGGCGGGATAAGGCCAAAACGCATGTGTTGCCGCTATCACAGCTAGGCCTCATGGAGATGACCCGACAACGTCACACCGAGAGTGTACGCAGTGCCCTCTATGAGGATTGCTCTCATTGCAAAGGACGCGGCGTGGTCAAAAGCGCCGAATCCATGAGCGTCGAGATCCAACGAAAGATCACTCAGATCCTCAAAGCCCGCCCGAGGAGCGAGGAAGATTTTCAACTCAAGATCGTTTGCAACCCAACGGTGCTCGACCGCCTGCGTACCCGCGACGAACAATTGCTCATCGATCTCGAGAAGAAGTTCTTCGCCAAAGTTGGGTTCCGTCCTGAACCCAACTTCCACAATGAGGAGTGGCGTGTTTACGATGCCATGACCAACGCCGAACTCGCCCACTCCAAACCCTAGGCCACTCAACTCCGGATCAGGCCGCAATGATTCCCATCTCAGGACCACGTTCCGCACTTGTCCGGTTGCCTCCACCTTCCTACCCTGTGCCCGTTCACCAACGAACCGCAACTGTTGTCAGCATTTCAGTTCATCAATAACGATTCGCATTATGGCCAAAAAACAGATCCGCATCGGGCTCATCGGCTACGGCTTCATGGGCCGGGCTCACAGCAATGCCTTCGCCCAGGTCAGCCACTTCTTTGACTCCGATCATCAACTCGTTCTCCAGGCGGTTTGTGCCCGAGATGAGGAGAAAGCCAAAGCCTTCGCCGCTCGCTGGGGCTATCAATCCGTCGAAACCGACTGGAAAAAACTCATCGCCCGCGACGATATCGACCTGATCGACATCGCGGTCCCCAATAATCTCCACGCCGAGATCGCCATCGCCGCCGCCAAAGCCGGCAAAATGATCCTTTGCGAAAAACCTCTGGCCCTGAATTCGAAGGAAGCGGAGACGATGGTCAAGGCCGTCGAAAAGGCGAAGGTCCCCAACATGGTCTGGTACAACTATCGCCGTTGTCCGGCAGTGGTTCTCGCCAAAAACATCATCGACGAGGGAAAACTCGGCAAGGTGTTCCATTACCGCGCCAATTTCCTCCAGGACTGGACTATCAACCCAGATCTCCCCCAAGGCGGCGCCGCCCTCTGGCGTTTGGACGTCAAAGCCGCTGGTTCGGGTGTCACAGGAGATCTTCTGGCGCACTGCATCGACACCGCCCTTTGGCTCAATGGCGGCATCAAGGACGTCAATGCCATGACCGAAACCTTCATCAAGGAGCGCAAACACACTTTGACCGGAAAGGTGGAGAAAGTCGGCATTGATGACGCGTGTGCCTTCCTCTGCCACTTCAACAACGGATCGCTGGGATTGTTCGAATCCACCCGCTACGCACGCGGCCACAAAGCGCTCTACACCTTCGAAGTCAACGGCGAACACATGTCACTCAAGTGGGATCTTCATGACCTCCATCGTCTCCAGATCTTCGATCACAAGGACGAAAGCAAGGAACGCGGCTGGAAATCCGTCCACGTGTCCGATGGCGATCATCCCTACACCGGCAAATGGTGGGTGCCCGGACTCCAACTCGGTTACGAACACAGCTTCATTCACCAAGTCGTTGAATTCCTTCAAGGACTCGATAGCGGTAAGCCCGCGCGTCCGGATTTCCGTGATGGCCTCGCCACCGATTATGTCGTCGACGCCGTCCTGACTTCCGCAAAGTCCAAGAAGTGGATGAAAGTTAAACAGACTAAGTCGCAGTAATCCCTTAACTCAAAACCACTTTCAACAGGCCCGCACCTTGAATGGTGCGGGCCTTCTTGTTTGAGTCGCAGTCGGGCTTAGCCCCGAACCGGGAAGTCCAATTGTTCCCACTATCCTCTGGCACAATACTGGCTATGGTAGGCCAATCGGTCGATTCACTCTTGCACATGAAAACCAGGTTGTGGACTGGCGTTGGCCTGATCGTCTGTTTTGTCCTAATGACGATTTCATCCCGGCGCCCTACTCCAAGCGCTGTACAGTCCGCCCATCCTCTCTCGGCTCCACCCCAAAGCCTCGTCACGCCGCCAATTCACCTCCCACCTCTCGAACAACAACCCGCCTCGGATCGGCCTCGAAGGCTCCGAACGTCAACCGAGACCTTCTGGTCGGTTCCCGTCGCTGAACGTACCTTCGCCGAATTTCAAGATTGGACCCGACGTTACCTTGCCGCCCCAATCGCCGAACGAGCTGAGTTGGAATCCCAAGGAATCCGCCTGGCCAAACACCGCCGTGAAGATCTCCACGCCGTGATAGGCTCGGACCCCAAGCGTGCCCTAGAATTGGCCGTTCCTTTCGCCGTGCGACGTGCCCTGCCCGGGCTCATGCAAGCTTTGCTGGAAGAACGTATCGACTCACGCGGGGACCTCGCCGTGCTGGCAGCCTTGGTTCAACCCGGAAACGAATCCAGCGTTGAACCTCTCTATCGAACCGCGAGCCTTGGAGACCGAACTTTCCGTGCCTTCGTTTACGGCCGCCGTGAGGGCGAACCAACTCGCTTCGATATTCCGCTACACGGCATCGCCATCGATGATCGGTTTGCAGTGGACGAAAACCCCGTCCGTCGACTCGAAGTGGCTGAGATCGCCCTGCTCTTGAGACCACCATTGGACCCAACGTGCGCGGTCTCCTCTGCCCCGGCCACCACCTTTGGTACCGAAGAATTCCTCGATCTCGGCGGCGAGATCGCTCTCGTTTGTTCTCCTGCCCACGCAGAACACCTCAATGATCAGTGGGTGGTCGCCGAGGCCGGTGGTTCGTCGGACAAGGAAAACGGCATCCTTCCGAACTCCGCCGCAACTGAGGGTATCAAAAAGTTGCTCGCTATCCGAGTGGACTTCAGCGACTTGGCTGGAGCTGCGTTCAACGATGCGCGGGGGGCGACCATCGTCAGCAATCTCAACCTGTTTTTCGCGAACATGAGCTATGGCAAGACCGGGTTTCGCCCAGTTGGACAAGGGTCGCTCATCACTCAAACCTTGCGTATGCCAAAAACCGCGGCCGTCTATGGCTCCGGAGACGCCGCCGTGTTGCGCTCAGACGCTCGAGCTGCCGCCAGAGCGGCCGGCATCGAACCTCGCGATTTTGACTATGACCTGATCTGTTTCGGCGCAGTGCCAGGCTTTGGTTGGGCGGGATTGGGCTATGTCGGTGCGCCTGGCGCGTGGATCCGAGCGAACTTCGACGCGGCCGCGGGTGTCATCGCCCACGAACTCGGCCATAACTTCGGACTCAATCACGCCAATTTTTGGGACACGAGTGATCAATCCACCATCGGCGCTGGCACGAGTGTCGAATACGGCGACGGTTTCGATACCATGGGAAACGCAGGCGCCGGCAAACGCCACTTCAACGCGCGCTACAAAAACCTCCTCAACTGGCTGCCCAACGCCGCCGTGCTCGCGGTCACCACCAATGGCCTTTACCAAATCGCTGCCCACGACGAACCCACAGCCACAGGCCAACGAGCGCTTCGTATCGTGAAGAATTCCGCCACCAATTATTGGGTGGAGTTTCGACAGCGCTACACCAACAACACGTGGCTCATGAATGGCGTCGGCCTCCGCTGGGCTCGGTCAGGCACCGATAACCGTCAGTCCCTTCTGCTGGACACCACACCCGGAAGTGCCGATGGGAAAAACGATTCCGCCATCGTGATGGGCCGCACGTTTTCCGATCGGGTCAGTGGCATTCACATCACGCCTATCCGGAAACTCAGCACAACACCTGAGTCTGTTGAAATCGCCGTCTATAAAGGGGCCTTCACCAACAATGCCCCCCCAAAGCTTACCCTGGCAGCCAGCACTCTGTCGGTCGCCCTGAATGCCAAAGTCGAATTCACCGCATCCGCCAGCGATCCGGATGACCCCAGCGAATCATTGGCTTACGATTGGGACTTCAATGACAATACCTTTGGAAAAAACCAACCTACCCTCACCAAGCAATGGGCGACAGTCGGCGAATACATCGTCCGCTGCACGGTTTCAGATCTCAAAGGCGCCACCGCGAGCGCCAGTCTGGTGGTTCGCGTGGGTTCACCAACCACACTTCGGATCAGCGGCAACGTGCTGCGAGAGGGACAACCTGTGTCCGGCGTCCGGGTTTATACCAGCAATACCAAGTCCGCCTGGACTGATGATCAAGGAACCTACGTCATCGCCGGACTCGAGAAAGGCACTTACACAGTCAAGGCCACAGCCGATGGTTTGCTGTTCACTCGTCGGGGGTTCAACAATCCACTGAACCTTCAGGCCAACCGCTCCGACGTAGACTTCGAAGCCAGTCCGCCAGGCGATCTCGCCCATCAAATCCTCGTCCCCGCAGGTGCCGTCTGGCGATACTTGGACGACGGGTCCAACCAAGGGACCGCCTGGCGGAACCCGTCCTTCAATGACTCCACCTGGAACCGCGGGGGCGCACAACTCGGTTATGGCGACGACGATGTGCTCACCCAACTCAATTTCGGTCCAAATGAGGATAATAAATTCATCACCTATTACTTCCGCCACTCCTTTAATGTCGAGGACACCTCAGGCTTCGCGTCGTTGGTCCTCGGGGTCGTACGCGATGACGGTGCCATTGTCTATCTGAACAACCGGGAAGTGTTTCGAAGCAATATGCCGTCCGGAACAGTCACGTATACCACACGCGCCATCGCATCGGTGGGGGGCGCCAATGAATCCACCTATTACGAAACCGATTTGGACCCAGGCCAACTGGTTGAAGGCACCAACGTCTTTGCTGTCGAAATCCACCAACACGACGGTGATAGTTCGGATCTAAGCTTTAATCTGCAATTGACAGGACTCCGGCCCGTGGCGTCTCTGGCTCCGGAACTCGGCGTTCAATACACGGAGTCCGGACAATTGGAACTGAGTTGGGGCGAACTACCCAATGCCATCCTCCAATCGTCTACCTCCACCGGAAACGACGCCCATTGGATTCCGGTAACCGACGCGGCCATCGAATCAGTGAATGGGGGTAAAACTGCAAAAATTGCTGTGACCCCTAGTAGTCGCTTCTTCCGATTAATCCTCCCATAGCCGTTCTGCCGTGGCGGAAGTCCCAAACAAGAGGTCTGAAAACCTGCGTTCCCAGGCTCAATTTTTGGTCGACACCGTGGTGTTGTCCGCCATCCAAATTGCGTCTCGGAGCGAATCGCCGGCGTTGCCCAACGGCAGAGGTAATACGGGGTTGCCATTCCGCACCGGCACCTTGATTTTCGACCCCACCCATCGGTGAATTTCCGAGTGACCGTCCGCGAAGGAAAATCCACAGGCCCCGTTGTGGTATGATGCCGGCACGTCAATGATTTGCGCGGTCTTGGCGTCGGGCTTGACCATTTGAACGGCAAACGCCGGGTCGTTGATGCTATCCGGGTGTTCGTCCAGCAACACCCAGGTCTTGACCGGATTCACGATGGTACTGGTCTTCTTATAAATTCGCCAATCACTCGCCGGCAGCCAGGATCCATCGTCGAACACCTGACTCATGGAATTGCTGCGGACACGTTGCATTTTCTGACCCTTAGAATTTTTGACCGTCACCCGGTCGGCAGGGCATTTCCAAACCGCAAAACTCCTTCCAATATAAGGCATGAGCGGGCTCTTCTCGATGTCGACAGTCACGTCCCAATTGGCGGGGGCGGATGAATAGTCCACCCACCCCTTCACCCAGACAGCGCGTTTCCCGTCGACAATGTCCCGCGCCAACAGCAAGTTGTCGCTGTCATCGTCGGCATATAGTCGCCAACCCAACATCATCTGCCGCAAATTGTTCAGGCACCCAATGCCCTGGGCTTTGGTCTTGGCCTTACTTAAGGCGGGCAACAGCATGCCGGCCAGGATGGCGATAATGGCGATGACAACCAACAACTCGATGAGGGTAAAGCCACACGGCGTTGGACGGCCACAATGACCGGCCCTGACGGCAAATCGGTTCGTTCTCATACATGGAAGCCTGACGTATAAACTTTCGCTGAGACGCATCCCTCAATTGAAATAGTGGAAGCATCCTTGAAATGACACATCCACAGAGTTCTGGCTCAGCACCATTAACGGGATTTTCATCACTCTCTGGACCGAATCGAGCGGAGTCAAGACTGTAAAGGCCGAGTGCCCTGCCCCGCAGGGCAGTTTCAAGAAAAGTGGTTTGGCCGGATTGGTTGAAGGATGGACCCGCGGAAGAACAATAGGCAGGCGGGATATTGAGAACTCGGCTGATTTTTCACAATGGCCACGCTTGAA
>SXGS01388842.1_pt1 | contig 14327 bp, 13 predicted proteins | sample 3174681 | NCBI WGS metagenome assembly SXGS01 (sample SAMN11356861, study PRJNA531348) | freshwater metagenome | isolation source: freshwater sample F1-80 | place: China: Fuxian Lake, Yuxi | collected 2017-12-25
CGAAGCGCAAGCGAGTGCGTCAAACCAGCACGTGTTAATAGAGCAAATATCCAGGCTCTCACTCGCTTGCGCTTCGGGCTGGCATTGGTAAATTCCCATCTGCCGCTCGCCGTAGCTTATTGCGAAGTTGCTTGTTAGTAGTTGGATTTCTCTATTGGTGTGAGTCAGCGATCGCGCAGAAATTGATGGAGAGTCTCGATCGCGGCGTCGTGGCAATTCATCAAGGGGACGGACGAGTCTTTATACCTTGGCGTCTGTTGGAAACTGAAACGAGCTCCGCGCTGAGAATTTACACCAGCACCATTCCGACCGAGCACCGTTTATTCACGCTGATGCACGACCCTCAATAGCGACTCGCAGTCGCTTGGCAAATCGTCTCCTACAACCAACCACCCCATCCAAGTTTCTTTCTCGGCCACGATATGCCTAAGCCACCCACACCCAACATTCGGTTAACGGCCGGTCAGTACCAAATTGGCAACCCAAGAACCCAATAGAATGCTTGCCGGTGATGCTGCTTTTGGGTTGCGGATGGTCGTAAGATCGTTTACCTTGAGCCGACCGCGTTGCAAGAGTAGAGCAATTGTCCTCAGTTGCTCAAATGAAGCGATATTGCTCTGAAGAAACGAATTTGCGGTGAAGAAACGACTGAGGACAATCGTTCTATTCTCGTCTAAAATTGGCGTTAATCCCGGAAGTGCACGTGTTCATGGGCAAAGCGAAAAACGTTCTTGGTACCGAGTTAGAGTCGTGCAGCCTCGATCCTGTAACTGGTTTTTTTCGAGACGGTTGCTGCAATACTGGGCCAGAGGACGTTGGCTTGCATACTGTCTGTGCCGAAATGAACGATCAGTTTTTAGCATTTTCGCGAAGCTGCGGAAATGATCTAAGTACGCCTAATGGACTATTCGGATTCCCAGGTCTGAAATCTGGAGATCGATGGTGTTTGTGTGTGCTGAGGTGGAAAGAAGCGTTTGAGGCGGGGATGGCTCCACGAGTCAATTTGTTGGCAACGCATATGTCGGTGCTAGAATTCGTCGATTTGGAGGATCTCCAAGCTCATTCGGTGCCGTCTGAATGAATTCGCATTCAGGGATGGCGGACATCGGTTGTCCTTTTCGAACAAATTCACCACAATGCTGACTTTGAGACATGGCCAACCCAGGAGAAGACCAAATATGAAAAGAACGCTTGTCGTTTGCGCACTTGTGAGTGCGTGGATGGTTGCAATGCAACATGACCCGGCCGTGGCCGAAACACCGTTGGGTTTGCCCACCGTCGTGCATCCAAGCGATAACGCGCCATCGGATGCCAAGATTGCCTTGGGAAAGCAACTCTATTTTGACGCGCGTCTGTCGGTCGACGACAAAGTTTCCTGCGCCAGTTGCCATGACCCCAAGAAAGGCTGGTCCAATGGCGAGGCCACCGCGTCTGGAGTTGGGGGACAACGAGGTGGCCGAAGTGCTCCGACGGTATTGAATACGACTTACCAGCGATTTCAGTTTTGGGATGGTCGCGCGGATACCCTTGAACAGCAGGCACTTGGGCCGATTGCAAACCCAATTGAAATGAATTTGCCGATCGATGCTGCGGTAAAGAAATTGAGCGCGATTGAAGGTTATCAAAAGCAGTTTCAGGCTGTGTTTGGATCTCCAGTTTCAGCCGAAGGAATTGGCAAAGCCATCGCCGCGTTCGAGCGAACCGTGTTGTCTGGCAATGCTCCCTACGACAAATACAAGATCAACAAGGACGAATCAGCTCTCAGCGACTCTGCCAAGCAAGGTATGAAGTTGTTCTTTGGCAAGGCGAATTGCTCAGCTTGTCACGTTGGCCCGAATTTCACCGACAATGGATTTCACAACTTAGGCGTGGGCATGAAGGCTGAGAAGCCTGACCTTGGGCGATTCGAGATCACCAAGTTGGAAGGTGATCGGGGCTCGTTTAAGACTCCATCGCTACGCGATATTGCTCGGTCGGCGCCCTACATGCACGACGGCAGTTTAGCGACTCTCGAAGATGTCGTCGAGCATTACAGCAAAGGCGGGATCGCTAACGATTACTTGGACGAAGAGATTTTCACATTGAAGCTGAGCGGCGAGGACAAAGCCGCGCTCGTGACATTTTTGAACGAAGGGCTAAGCAGCTCAACCTATCCAGACGTTTCCGCTCCAGAACTTCCCTAACCAGAACCATCGTTTCCTCGGAGAAAAAAATAGCATGAAGATTTTCAAGTTTGTGTTTCTATTTGTAGCCATGGCTGCGAGTTCATTGTGCGCTCAAGATGGTCCGGCGATGAACGTCATTGTCGGCGATCTGGACAATCCCTGTGGTATCGCAATTCAACCGGAAACCGGTGCGATATTCGTTTCCGACAGTGGTGCTTCGCGCATCGTGAAAATTGTCGATGGCAAAGTTGAACCGGTGATCACCGATTTCCCGGTCGACATTTATGGAAAGGGACCGAAGTACAACATCGGCCCGTTGGGGCTGCTGTTCATCGATCAGAATACTCTGGTAGTTGGCGGCGGCGACTTGATCGACGGTGAGGAGAAACTGCGAGTTTACGATCTCAAGGATGCGAAACTACCGATTAAAGCAGATCAAATGAAGACGTCGTCTGTGTTGGCGGCGGCAGGTGAAGAAGTCAAAGGAGAAGGCAATTTCTACGCGCTGGCCAAGACCGCCGACGCGATCTATATCACCTGCAACGGCGATGACAACAAAGGTTGGGTTGCAAAAGCTGGTTTCAAGGGGAGCGACGTAGCCTCCATTGAACGCTATCTGGCCACCAAAGAAGCAACACAAATCGATGCACCTGTGGGTGTCACAATCAGCCCAAGGGGTGAGTTAGTGATTGGTCAGATGGGCGAGATCACAGTTCCCAATGACAGCTTGTTGACGTTCTATGACGCGAACTCGAAGGAAATGCTTTTGAATTTGAAGACTAATTTACACGACATCACTGCTTTGGCGTACAGCAATCGCGGACAGCTTTATGCGTTGGATTTTGCCTGGTCGGATACCAAACAAGGCGGGCTATTCCAATTGCTTGCAGACGGTGACGGCGTCAAGACCAAGAAAATTGTGGCACTCGACAAACCAACCGCTATGGCGTTCGATGCCGATGGATCGCTGTATGTCACAGTAATTGGTGAAGAGAAAAAAGGACAGTTGATCAAGATTCAGCCTGGACTGTAATATGTCTAGGTAGATCAGCGAGTTATGAGTGTCGCCGAAGAACTGCGAGCGGTTATTCAGAAACGCTGATTAATATTCTCTCCGATGGCCAGCAGCCACGGGGTGATCTTCAAAGCGGTGTCTGCGTGCGAGTGCGGGCACCGTTTTTCGTTGGCAGGCAATTGAACATTCTAAAGTCAGTTGAATCGTGGCTAAAAAATGAAATCCCATTCATACGCCATTCTTGGGACCGGAGCGCTGGGCGGATTGTACGGAGGCCTGCTCGCGAAGGCTGGTTTTGAAGTTCATTTCTTGCTGAATTCTGATTTCGAGCATGTGCGCGCTCATGGCCTGCGAGTCGATTCACCGCTGGGTGACTTTGTTCTGCCGCAGGTAAACGTCCATCGCTGGGTAAACACAATTCCACGCGTCGATGTGGTCATCGTTGCCTGGAAAACTACTGCAAACGGGCAACTCGCAGAATTGTTGCCAGCACTTGTAAACAAAGACACAGTTTTTTTAGTGTTGCAAAATGGATGGGATATCGAAATCGAAACTGCGGATGTAGTAGGCGCCGACCAAGTTCTAGGCGGTTGTTGTTTTTTGTGCAGCAATAAAATTGGGCCAGGACACATTCACCATTTGGATTACGGTCGAATTATCTTCGGCGAATATAGCCAACAATTCGCCGGCGAGATAACTCCCCGCGCCGAGCAGATTGCGGCTGAATTCAGGTCGGCCAAAATCGATATGACTGCCAGTCCAGATTTGCGTAACACGCGATGGCGCAAGCTGATGTGGAACATTCCCTTCAACGGATTGTCCGTGGTATTGAATGCGGCCACGGATGAAATCATGGGCAACCCGTTTTCAGCGGCACTGGCGGAAACTCTAGTGCGCGAGGTACGGCAAGCGGCTCACAGATACGGGACGGAAATCGAAGAGAGCTTTGTCGACAAGATGCTGTCGGATACGCAACGCATGGTTCCCTATGCCAGCAGTATGTTGATCGATTATCGTAGTGGTCGCGAAATGGAGGTCGAAGCGATTTTCGGAAATCCATTGCGTACGGCGGAACGCTTGGGTTTTGACGCCGTAAATTTGCGCATGCTTTATCGTCAATTGTCGTTCATTAACGATCGACGTACTCGGCCGGCAAAGCAGTCTTCAATCGGAGAGAATTGCCAATGAACTCTAATCGAAATCGTCGACAGCACTACCGCGGTTGGTTCAGCTTAGTTGTCTTTGGTATCGTGATGTTGACACGCCAATTGCCAGCCGATACTTATTCCATGGTGGTTTAATTCCAATACCGTTCAACGAACGTGGGATAAGCTTCCAGCTTGTCAACCTGTAGCGGAGTTTCGCCATTGCTTGCACAATATATTGACAAGCTGTAAGCTTATCCCACGTTCGTTGAACGGTATTGGGTTTAAATCGACGAACGGAAATGTCTAACACGCGTGACCTTCGAGTAGTAGTGAGTTCCTGCGTCCAATTGCTATTGGCCAACGCGTGCGGTATAAGCCTTTGGCGTAATAAACTCTAAATCGGCAGTACGTCGTTCGTCCTTGGCGTACTTTGATCCAAGGTCAATAAGTAGGACGCTAGCTATGTGCCGGAGAATCGCCATTGCGGATTTGCATCTCGAGCTAGGTCTTGATTGGTGAGTTGAGCTCGCAGCAGCTCAATAGGAATAGAGTGCTCTTTCAACACCGCATCGTGGAATTGCCGGTTGCTCATGCGGCCGCCTTGGACGAGTTCTTTGTGCAGTGCCCGAATTTGCAGGCCGCCCAACATGTAGGCAGCTTGATAAAGCGGACCGTAATTGCCCATGATCGATCGACGTACTTCAGCGGCCGCAGCAGATCGTTCATGCCCAACACGATCTACTAAAAAATCCACGCATTCGCTAGGAGACATCTTGCCAAGGTGGTAGTTAAGCGAGAATAGAATCCGCGCACAGCGATGTCGACGCCAAAAGAGCATCCCAACGCGATCCTCGGGTCCATGTGCAAAACCCAAGTCCCATAACAACATCTCCCAGTACAACGCCCAGCCTTCGATCCAAAACGGAGTGTTGAACATCTCACGATACGTGCGATGCCGCGCCAGCATGTGGAATTGCAAGTGGTGCCCGGGAATAAGTTCGTGATGAACCGTGGCACGAGCAAAATGAATGTTGTTGCTGCGCATGCTCATCAACTTTTCATCGTGAGTCATAGAGTCCGTGGGAAACGACACGATGATCGAATCTCCACCAAGAAAATAGGGATTCACACGTTGTGCTTCGGGCGACATCATCGTCATACGCCAGCCCTGAGCAGCCAACGGGGGCACGGTCACTAGATCGTTCGCTTCCAAGAATCGGATCGCTTCCCAGGCTAGGTCGCGGATCATGCGCGGTTGATGACCTGGTTCGACATGCTTGGCCTTGACGCTGTCCATGGCCTTGCGCCAATCGTCACCGAATCCCAATTCTTGCGATGCCAACAACATCTGTTGGTCGCACCACTTCATTTCCTGTTCGGCGATCTCGATCAGCATCTCGGGCTGGTAAGCGATCCACTCGTGTTTGAGTTCTCGCGCCAAACCATCGGCGCCGATCGGTAGACCGATGATAGTATCTTTGTCGGACTCGGGCACTCCGACCAGAGTCTCACGCAGCGCAACGCGGTGTTTGGCCAGCGCTCCATCCAAGCGTTCCCACGGTTTTTTGGCCCACCAAGAATAGAGCGGATCGTAGCCCATGTAGAAGTTGTGCGATTCTTTCAGGACCACCGAGAACTCTCGTATCAATTCCGCAGCTCGCAAGGCTCGCAATCGTTCCGACGTAGGCAGTTCGTTATCGGTTTTCTTGCCGCTAGCCTGAAGTGCTTCGGCAACTTTCTCAACCTCGTGGGCTACTTTGTCCAGTCGTTGGCCTGCGTCGCGTGGATCGATCACATCGACGTCTTCTCGATGCTTACAAAAGTCAATTACGCCATCCGCGTATGGCAGCAAGGCAACCGCCCGTTTGTCTCGTTCCCAATCGCTGTCCAGTTTGGAGCGTCGATATTCCAGCTCGGTGCGCAACAGCAAATAATCGATTTTTCCTGCGGAAGAAAGTCTATCAAAATCCACTTCTTGCAATTTCAATTGCCACTGGGTGAGCAAATTTCGCTTGCGATCCATAGAGGCAGGTTCCAGCGGTACGCGAAATCGATGTTGCAGGGTTGCCATGTCCGCTTTGAATTGCAGTATCTTGTCAGATAGAATCGTCTCGGGCAAAGTCGTCGCTCGAGAGTCATCCGCGTTCAGCTTCGCTGCAGAGCTCAAACACACGCTGATCAAGCCAATGGCAGTCGCCTTCAAGGCAAATCGAATTTGCGCCTGTGCTTTCGTTAGAATTGGTGCAGTACGCGCTTGAAAAGCAATCGCAAATTGAACAAGTTTCCGAATTCTCAAGGCTTGCAGCATCATCGTGGCTCGTTGATGAGATAAAGATCTTAAATTGACCAGGCGTCTAGGAATCACGCTCCAACAGGATAGTGCCTTTGCGGCAGGAACTAACGAGTCTATTCTAGCGAGTAGATCGCCAGCAGAACTTGTCGATGGTAATTCCGCGTTGAGCCCTTAGATCGATCAGGAAACATATCGTGTCAATGAGCGCAAGAGTATTCAAATTGTGGATCGTGCTCCTGTCGGTCGGTATCGCGTTTTCGTGTCGGCCTGTAACGACGATTGGGGCAGACAAGCCGAATATCTTGTTTCTGCTGGCTGACGATCTTTGTTTTGAAGCGATTCGATGTATGGGGAATGACGAAGTTGAAACGCCCAATCTCGATCGCTTGGCCGCTCGTGGCATGACGTTTACTCACGCCTACAATATGGGCTCATGGCATGGTGCCGTGTGCATGCCCAGTCGAGGAATGTTGAATACTGGCCGATTTCTATGGAGTTTTCAGAGTGTCGATAACCACATGGATAACGAACGTCAGGCCGGGCGCATGTGGGCCAAGTTCATGTCTGGAGCTGGTTACCGCACGTATATGGCCGGGAAATGGCACGTGCGTACAGCGGCCGAGTCTACGTTTGACTTGGTCGGTACCGTGCGCGGCGGCATGCCCAAAGATACTCCGGCAAGCTATGACCGCCCTTTGGCTGGCAAGGCAGATCCATGGAGTCCATTCGACACTAGGTTGGGAGGTTTCTGGGAAGGGGGGCAGCACTGGAGTGAAGTCCTTGCGGACCAGGCGTGCGGATTCCTGCAACAAGCGTCACGAGCTAACGATCCCTTCTTCATGTATATCGCCTTTAACGCACCTCATGACCCTCGACAATCACCCAAAGAGTTCGTGGATCGCTATCCCGTCGAGCGAATCAAACTGCCACGAAATTTCCTGCCCGAATATCCGTTCAAAGACGACATAGGTTGCGCTCATAAACTGCGCGACGAGAACTTAGCACCTATGCCACGCACGGAACATTCCGTAAAAGTTCATCGCCGAGAATACTATGCAATCATCACGCACTTGGACGCTCAAATCGGTCGAGTGCTGGATGCGCTCGACCAATCCGGCAAAGCCGACAAGACGTGGATCTTCTTCACCGCCGACCACGGGCTAGCGGTTGGTCAACATGGTTTATTGGGCAAGCAAAACTTGTACGACCACAGCGTGCGAGTTCCGTTTATGGTCATTGGTCCAGGCGTGCCGGCTGGCCGACGCACTAACGAACCGATTTACTATCAAGATGTCATGCCCACGACTTTAGAGCTCGCTGGTGTCCCGCGTCCTCAACACGTTGACTTTCAGAGTTTGCTGCCGATCATTCAACAACAAGCTGCATCGAAGTACTCATCGATTTACAACGCCTACATCGACCTCCAACGCTCGATAACCGACGAAGGCTGGAAACTACTGTTGTATCCTAAGATCAAGAAGGTGCGCCTGTACCATGTGGCCCAAGATCCGCTCGAAATGAACGATCTCGGTGAAGCGCCCGAAAATTCAGCTCGGAAAAAATTGCTGTTTGCCGAGTTGGTTCGATGGCAGAAATTGACCGGCGATCAATTGGAATTGGATGCCACGTTTGCTGAGCTCAAATAACCAGCAAACGGGCAGTGGATTCAATGTTCCGAATGTGCGGCACGACACTCCGCTGTGGGGCAGCGGGAAAATTCGGAAGTGTCGTGCCACACGCGTGAAGAGATGCAAATTGCGTAGTAGCGTTTGAATTGACCGAGCGAACCGCTGTCGAGTCTGCAGGGACTAATGAATTTCCGCGGACTTCTTCGTCATTTTCTGGATGGTTTCAGGTCTGAAATACGGGTTCCCGATGACCAGCGGCGTAACTGGTTTCGCTGCCGCTACGCTGCCGGCGACAGGAGTCTTGGAGGAACTAGGGCTGTAATGCGGGTTGGCAATCGACATTGTTCGATCAACTGCTGGTTGGCCGTGATAGCCCGCGGTGGGCTGCAATTGAGGCCAAGCAGCAAATGGGCTTAGGCCGTATGGTCGCGTATAGCGCTGGCCGTAGTACACCGGCGGGTGTAACGCAAAGTATGGCGGCGATGGCACGTATGAGTGCATTCGGCCAACGTTGTTCGAGCCGTAACCAAACAAATACGCCATGCCCAATCCGTTGCCTCCATCGAAAGCGCGAGCTGATGATGGCACTAAGCTCGGCAGGCAGAGAAGGGCCAAAAAAAACACCAGTGAACGTTGAAACATGATTCTGGATTTCCTGTACAAGTAGATTCGTCACGGTTGTTAAGGATGTTTTCGGTGCACGGCGTGGACCGATCGTGGATAAGCTCCTAGTTTGTCAACTAGTTGTGCCAACCAAGCGCAGGCAGCCAATGACAAGCTGGAAGCTTATCCCACGCCTGCCGCCAGCGGTTCAGCTACTTCATTCCACGCTAATTGGCGTCCCTTAGTCGTCAAGCAATTCAATGGCTATAATTCTACTTGTAACGAATATTCCCTTTTTGACGACAAAATTCGTGCAAGAACTAACGGATCAGTTGAAAGCCAATGCGATGCGGCTTGGCTTTGCGCTGTGCGGTGTCACGGTAGCTGCCCAGCCAACTCGCTACTCCAAGCTGATCAACTGGTTGGATGCGGGCTATGCTGGGCAAATGCGATATCTGGACGAGCGGCGTGAGGCTTACCGGCATCCGAGTAGCGTTCTCGATGGATGCCGAACTCTGTTGATGCTGGGGTTTCCGTATCGCACGCACGAACCTCCTCAAAACAATTCGGGATTGGGGCGTGTCGCCCGCTACGCTTGGAATGATCGAGACTATCACGACTTGATTCACGATCGGTTGCGACAACTCAAGGCTTGGTTGGTAGAAAAGGTCCCGACTGCACGCATTCGCGGAATAGTCGATACGGCTCCACTACTGGAACGCGAGTTTGCAGAGGCGGCGGGGATCGGCTGGGTCGGTAAGAACACACTGCTGTTGGACCGACGGTTTGGCAGCTACTTTTTCTTGGCGGCATTGCTTACTGACTTGGAGTTGGTGCACGATGCGCCACAAGAAAAGGGATACTGTGGAACGTGTCGCGCTTGCCTGGATGCTTGTCCTACTCAAGCATTTCCTCGGCCGTTCGTTTTGGATGCCACGCGATGTATCAGTTATCTGACGATCGAGACCAAAGGGGAGATTCCGGCCGAGATAGCCTGGGAGGTGGGCGAGTGGTTATTTGGATGCGATATTTGCCAAGAGGTCTGTCCATGGAATCGAAAAGCTGAACAAGCCAGCCAATCGCAGTTGAATCCTCTGGATTCATTCAAGCAAATTGACTTAATTGAACTGTTGCGTATGGACGACGCGACTTTTCGGCAGAGTTTCCGTGGAACGCCGTTTACCCGCCCAAAGCGCGCGGGAATGTTGCGCAATGCGGCCGTCGTGCTTGGAAATCAACAGTGCGAAGACGCAGTACCCGCGCTGATTCAACTGCTGAGCGAGTCCGAACCCATGTTGCGAGCCACTGCTGCCGAAGCGCTAGTCAAGATTGCTGCACCGGCGGGAGTGCTGGCAGTGCAAAACGCGGCGCAATTGGAACCAAACGACCAGCTCCGTGCGCGTCTGGCAAGGTTGCTCAAATTAGTGCCATGAACGCTAACGGCGTTTTGAACGCGCGATCACTAGTGCTCCGGTCGATTACACTTCTAGGCTAAACGACTCACCACCGGTGAATGCAGAAGTTGGCGGCACGACCGGCGCTCGCTGGATTGATGAAGCGGACGCGTGTGTGCATTTGATCGCAGATTGGCGCTGAACTAGCTGCCATGTTTCTTCTTCGATTTCGAGAATTCTTCGAAGCTGTCTAAGTTTGGATACATTCCTTTCCAACTCGATCGTCGTAAGCAACTTCAGGCTAAAGACATACAGATCGGCGACTTTTCTCGACAGCGGGTCTTGACCGGAAACACCGGCAAGCAGCTCGCCTAATATATCGCGCAGGCGAATCGTCCACTGTTTGGCAATGGAATCCTGATTTTGGGCCCACAGTTGCTCGACAACTTGGCAAAGGTCCACCCCTTTTCGGAGTAGCAGCCATTTCAGTCGAGCCGGTGAGGCCGTCAGAACTTCTTGCTCCAAATAGGGATTCGAATCCAGCATAAATCTTTACCCGTTTGGTTGATTAGGGAGAAGCGAAGAACGTTTTCGAGCCAACTTCGACTGCTAGCCATTCGTATTACCCGCAGCCAAGATCAAAAATCAATTTCGATTTCGGCGGCGAATAAGACGAGTGATGAGGAGAAATGTGCCTCACCACTCCCGCAAGTTTCGTACAACATAGAGAAGTGGCTTTAGGTATTTCTCGGCAGTCTAGAGAATCCAAGCGGAATGTAGGCGGACCGTATCAGTCGTAACGATTGTGCTCACAATGAGAAACTGACATTGTCGTTGTAAACTCTACACGTTGATGCTCTATGACTTACCTTTTGGTAGAGAGGCGATTAACGTAGAGTCCTTATTCACAACTGTCCGCAGAACTGAAACATTGATCCACACTGAAAACTGTTTTCCGTTTTTGAATCATGTCCAAGAATGAGACCAACTGTTCACAGCCTCCAGAATTCACGTGTCAAGGCTGCGGCAACCTTGCGCGATGCTGGTCAGCGCCGGCAAAGCAAGAAAATACTGATCGATGGAATTCGCGAATCCGCCTGCGCAGCAAACTCCGGAATCGAAATAATTGAACTCTTCGTTGACGCGGCAAAACTGGATGTCGCTGGGAATGACCAGCTCGCACAATTGCTACAACGCGTACCCGCAAATTGTATCCAGCCCATTACCACACAGGTCATGAAAAAGCTCAGCTACGGCGAGCGCCACAGTGAAATTGTGTGTGTGGCGAAGGCTCCAAAAACCGAGCTAAGCGAATTGCAAACATCGTCGAATAGCCTGTGGTTGGTGGTCGACCACGTTGAAAAACCGGGAAATTTGGGTGCGATTGTTCGCTCAGCCGATGCGGCAGGAGTTTCCGGCGTGGTATTCACCAATCCCGTATGCGAATTGTTTAATCCAAACGCGATTCGCGCGAGTCTCGGAACGGTTTTTACTGTCCCAATCGCTTGCGCCAGTACTCAAGCGGCCCAGGAATTTCTGCTGAATCAAGGTTGTCGCCTAATAGCCGCTCGTGTCGATGCCACAGTTCCTTACTGGAACATTGACTATCAGAGTCCCACTGCGATTGTGCTCGGTAGTGAAGCACACGGGCTGGGGGCAGATTGGCTGGGTGAGGAGATTCAAAGCGTCATGATCCCGATGCGAGGCAGCGCCGATAGCCTTAATTTGTCTGCTAGCGTATCGATTCTGTTGTATGAAGCCGTACGTCAGCGCCAGGCGAGAATAAATCGCCTGCAATAATTTGTTCATTGTTTGACCGTACCAATTGTCGCGTGTAGATTTGTGCTAAGGCGAGCGGCAGATGGGAATATACCAATACAAGCCCGAAGCGCAAGCGAGTGAGAGCCTGGATTGACATACGCCTGGATTGACGCACTCGCTTGCGCTTCGGGCTTGTATTGGTAAATTTCTTTCTGCCGCTCGCCTAAGACCAAGGATTCTCTCAGCACTTTATGCGACTCTCGTCAGCAGTAGACTTTTGGATCATGGGACTGACGTATTTCAAACGGTACAAGATGGAGATTCGGCTCGATCCGAATATGCCGTGCGAAATGCAACTTCCGTCAAACTACGATTTTGTCCCTTGGTCGGAAAATATTTTGGCCGAACATGCACGAGTAAAGTGGGAGTCGTTTCGCGAGGAAATGGATGCTCATGTCTTCCCATGCTTGGCAGAGCGGGAGGGCTGCTATCGCTTGATGAAAGATATTGCCGATCGTTCGAGCTTCGCGCCAGAGGCGACTTGGCTGGTGCGGCATACTCTGCCAGGCGGGGTTGAAAAACGTCCATGCGGGACTGTGCAAGGCATGCTCGTAGCGCCGCGCGAAGGAGCCATTCAGAACTTGGGGGTTCACCCCGAATACCGCGACCTCGGCATTGGACAAGCTCTTTTGTTTCGCGCGCTAGGTGGGTTCATTTCGATCGGATGTTCACACGTGCAGCTCGAAGTTACTGTTCAGAATACTGCTGCCATTCGGCTGTACGATCGACTTGGCTTTCGACGTACCGAAACACTGTTCAAAGTAGCAGAGGTTGCTTACTCTTAGTTTGATGGCAACGCAGTGACGAGTGAAAATTAAACTCGCACCCGTTCGCCGAGCACAGGTAAACTGTTGTTGCTGGCGCGCTGTTCACTCTCAGGATCGATCCAGCGCTGTTCTTGAAAGTGCTTGCCGTACGCGCCGAAGTCATTAAAGGCTAACCATTTTGCCAACCGTACCGCCCAGCTTCGCTCTTTGATTTCGATGCCTGGAACGTATTGCGAGCGACGGGGAATGGTCGCCAACAATTCCTCGCGCGCGGTTTGGCGCTGAGTCGTATCGCGAGCACCGTGTTTTTCGGCTAACTGAACCAGCAGATCGGGTCGTTCGAGGACAACGCAGCCGCGTGTATGCTGGGCAGTAATCTCGCGAAAGTCGCGCAGGAACTGGCTAGTGTTGAATACTTCGGCCAGCGGGCGCTGGTCGTAGATACTCTCTTTGGCCAATTGAATGATGGGACACGGTTCGATATCGCCACCCGGTCCGATATGGTGCGTGAATCCGGTCACGGCGGGACACAGCGCGCGGCCTTCACCGTCATGGTAGGCATCGATCACGATAATGGGTTTAGTCGCCCGCGTATCGACTACAAATTGGCGTACTCTCCGAAGCTGGTCGGTGTCGAGTGCTAGGTCGGGATTGCTTTCTGGGCCAACTGGCCGATAGACGTGAAACCAGCAGTACATGACGCCCATTTCGATCAGGCGCTCGACCCACTGGTTGGTCAATAGATCGTCAATGTTTGTGCGACAGATACTGGTGCAAACACCGGTCAGCACTTTGTTATTCAGGCAATTCTGGATGCCTTCCATCGACTTGCTGAATACACCATCACGTCCACGGCGTTGGTCGCTGACAATTTCGCTCCCTTCGACACTGATCAGGGGCGTCACGTTTCCCATCTTGCGCAGCCGTTTGGCGACTTCGTCTGTGATGAAATGCCCGTTGGTAAATACCTGGAAATAGGCATCTGGTTGACCATCGAGAAAATCCAGCAACTCTTTGTGAAGAAAAGGCTCGCCGCCCAAGATACCAAAAAAGGCGTTGCCCATTTCTTTGGCTTGATTGACCGTACGGTTCAGAGCGGCGAGATCAATTTTTGTCTGCTTGGCAGCCACATCGACCCAGCAACCTTGGCAACGTAGATTGCAACTATTGATAATCGATATGTAAAGGAACGGTGGAAAGAACTCGCCACGCTTTAGTCTCTTGCGGTGCTTTTGGACGCTACGCAGTCCCTTCCAGCCGGCTTGGTAAAACAACTTCCAAAGGAGCCGTTTGTCCGTCTCGACCAGCAAGCGTTTGGCCATGCGAAGATACATTTGGATTCTTTTCCCACCTCAAAGCCTGCGAAACGAACTTGCTTAGGCGAGCGGCAGATGGGAATTTACCAATACAAGCCCGAAGCGCAAGCGAGTGAGAGCCTGGATTGACGTGTGCTCTTTTAACGCGTGCTGGTTTGACGCACTCGCTTGCGCTTC
>SXGS01023715.1_pt1 | contig 14326 bp, 10 predicted proteins | sample 3174681 | NCBI WGS metagenome assembly SXGS01 (sample SAMN11356861, study PRJNA531348) | freshwater metagenome | isolation source: freshwater sample F1-80 | place: China: Fuxian Lake, Yuxi | collected 2017-12-25
ATATCAGGATGACGATGCATTTCCGGCCCTTCACCAACTGCTGACGATGGACGACCAACAGTTCCGTGCCCGCTACCGCGGTTCTGCGGTGACCCGCACCAAACGTCGCGGTCTTGTCAGAAACGCCTGCGTTGCTCTCGGAAACCTCCGCGACGAAACGTCAGTAGGACCGCTGCTTTCGATCGTCCATGACCCATCGAATGAACCACTCATCCGGGCCCACGCCGCATGGGCTGTAGGACGCATCGGAGGCCGTCAAGCCCGGACCGGATTGGAAAAGGCGTCAAAGGCAGTTGTCAACAATCAAGCCCTTGACCCTGTCTTGGGCACCTATGTGACCGAACTGAACCTGGCGTTGTCGGGCGCATCGACGCAGTGACCCGGGCATCTGCACAAAACTGCAATCGACCGTATTGACCTAGACCGTCATACTCCCGAACTTGAGACGACGGCGCCAAAGTGGACGGTGCCGTTGGCGTCGAAGGCGGTGGCATCGTCCGCGGACGTCGGTGCGGGAACATATTCGCGTCCAACCTCTTCGACGGCGGGCGCGGAGCCAACTTCGACCCGCCGGTTCCGAGGGCGAATCGTCAGGCGCTGCCCGCCGCTGGGGAGGCGAGACGTGTCAGACGAGTATCCCCTCGTCCGCAGGAGGTGATATGCATTCGCTGTCACTCCGACGAGTTCTGGAGTGTCTCGGAGGAGAACGAGCAAGGTCACATCGCCAGAAATCCGGTCGAGACCTGCGAACAGCCGCCCGATCACCTTGTCTGGCGGTGTCTCCCGAAGATCAAATGTGAATTCAATCGGCGCCAAAGTGCGCCGAATCTCCGGTGCCGGCCTAGGTTGCGCGTAACGGTGACCGGTTGACGTCCGTTGACGAATGGCACCTTCAGGTCGCCCGCGCGTCAACCCAACCGGTTCATTCGCCGAGCCATCGGTATCAGCCATAAGCCCCGCACCCCGTGTGCCCGCCACCGGTCTGCCGGCGTGTTGCACTCGGGAGTATACGGTCGTATCCCCGGACAACACACTGGTTACGATCACCCGCTAGGCGGTGCAGCTCCGACACGTCCCAGTGACATCGAGTTCAACATTGTTGATGGTGAACCCATAGTCGCGTCTGAGCGCATCGCTAAGCGTCTCAATAACCTGTGCGCCAAACTCCTCGACACCGCCGCATTGGCGGCACACCAGGTGATAGTGAGCTTCTCCCGTTAGGGGTTCGTAGTGATGATGGTCTTCACTCAAATGTATCTCGGCGACAAGTTTGTGGCGCTTGAGAAGGGCCAGCGTCCGGTACACCGTCGACAGACTGATCCGTCCATCACGGGCCCGAGCCAGACGGTGAAGATCATCTGCGTTCAGATGATCCGCCGATTGGCCGATCAAATCGATCAGAACGCTGCGCTGCTGGGTCAGCCGATACCCCTCCGCCCGAAGTGCCCCCAACGCACCAACCCTGAACCCTTCCAACCCTGAGGTCGTCTCGCCCCTGATGACTTCAGACGCGCGATGACGACCATGCTCACCGTGCGCAGGTCCAGCAGACGGACTTTCCATGTCAATATCCTACTAGGTCACAAACCGAAAGTCACCGATTGCCGTCGGCATCAAATCAATCCGGTTGTCGAAGCCCCAGACTGCTCGCCTTATCGTGATCTGTCTATTTTATATGCGATACATAGACACGTGTTGTGATTGCGAGCCATCGCTGAAACGGCACCATAAGCAACCCCCCCCTATCCCGGCCCCAAGCAATCGACTAGTGGTCACTCGCACCGCACCCTTGCGGGCACGACCTCGCTGGGAATTCTTTACGACACCGATCATCGGTGCTACTCTCTTTGCATTACGCAGAGACGTTCTGTCACGCACTCAGGCCGGGTGAAGCGTAGACGCGAAGGCTACGCATTCGTGACCCTACCAGCGGCGCATCAAAGGTGACCGAGCTTCAGAAGAAGCCCCGTTCGGTGCGGGTCCGGTAATTTGAGTTGATGTGAAACGAGGCACAGTGCCAGGGATTGAGGCTTCGCGGAACAGCCCCCGACGACCGCTTGGGCTTACAGAGCGTATGCGGGCGGTTGTGGTCCAACGCGTGCCGAGGCCCAAGTCCGCGATACTGGGCCAAGAACGAGGCTTCGGTGCCACCGCACCCATCGGTGGTGTTGAACACCGCCTCGTCGCACTCTCATCGCGCTACCGGGTTCAGGACACAATCAGGATTGCCGCACCAGTCGCCCAGTGGATGACGGTGTCTGTCCTGATCGCCATGACCACCGCACGCCTCACGGCCAACCCGTTCATCGGTTCGTTGATCAGCGGGGCCGCAGTGTTCGCCGCCCTCATCGTGATCGGTCATGCCTTGGTTCGCCATATGGGCCCTTACGAGATTGCACGACGTACCGACGACACGCTCGGGCTGCGCGCGCAACTCGCAACCGCACTTGAGCTGACGGATGCTGGAATTTCTGGCGAACTTGCCGACCGCCAAGTCAAGGGAGCCTCGCGGACGGCGCTGACAATATCGGCAATCGCGGTTCCCCTGCTGCCCCGCGATCCCGCCTGGCGACGCGCCGCGCGCTCAAATCTCGCAGCGTCGACTGTTTCATTGGCCGCTGCCTTCGTGGTCGGGTTTTGGCCCTCAACCGCGACCAATCTGCCAGAGACCACGGAACCAACCCTCGTACTCGCCGATGCGCGCACCCCGTCGGAAAGCCCGGTTGGGGAACCGCCTCCAATAGGACAGGCACAGGGAGCATATCCGGGCGGTGAAGCCGTCGAAGCGCGTACAAACCGGCCCAGCGACACCGGCACCTCATCGTCAGGCCTGCTCGGACAGCGAGACGATCAGGGCGAACCGCGCGGTCGGGAACAGCGAGCGGAGGCACGCCGTGGCGTAGACGAAGCGCAGGGGGCTACTGGGGCGATGGCGCGGGCGGATGGCGCATCGCAGGCGACGACCGCCGCTGAACGAGGCGAAGCTCTCCAGAAATTGGGCGATGCCCTCCGCCAAGCGCAGGCATCTCGCCCCGCTGGAGAGTCATTGAGACGCGGCGATACCGAACGTGCGGCTGACCAACTAAACCAACTCTCCGACCAGGTCTCACGCCTGCCACCCAGTGAACGCGAAGCACTCGCCGAGGCATTCAACCAGGCAGGGACCCAGACAAGCAGCGGTGATCGTCAGATCTCCGAGGCGGCAAGACAAGCGGCTCAAGCCCTCTCGCAGTACAAAACCAATGACGCACGGGAAGCCATTCGACGCGAGGCATCCGCGGTGAGGCAGGCGGGGGATGCAAATGCCGCCGAGCGCGATCGCGAAGGTCGTGCCCAGGATCTCGCACGCTCCGGTCAGACATCGTTGCCGGACCGGAGTGAAGGTTCCAGAGAACCTGCCGGCGGTGAACAAGGGTCAGCCTCCGGACAGCAACCGCGCGATGCTGCCGGTCGCCCAAGCCAGAACGGGCAACCCGGTCAGGGTGCCCAGGGGCGCGACGGATCGGTCAATGAGGGCAGTCTAGGCAACTTAGAGCAACAACTGCGTTCCAGTGGCAAGGACGGCGACGGAACTGGTCTTGGCCAGGACACCGGCGCTGGGCGCGGCGTCGGCAGCACTTCATCAGGCCCGGCAACACGGCTTGACGCACAGTCGGTTCCGGTCAGCGTCCAGGCCCAGGAAGGGGACGGTCCGTCGACGTGGCGTCCCCCACGTCCCGACACTCCGCTGGTAGCTCCACCGCCAGCACCTGTTGTCGCGGCCGGACCAGCGAGCAATTCGCCAGTCGGTGCAGGCCCCGACATCAACGCAGTTCCCCGTGAATACGCCGAGGCGGTCCGCCAGTATTTCCTGCCCGGAAGCGCCCCGCCCGCAGGGACATCTTCCACCCCAGTCCAGCTTCGACCGTGAACCCCAGTGGGATGGTTCATTTTCAAGGGTCACGCGACGAGACAAGACAAGGCTGATTGAGAACCACCGAAACTGAAAGCGACGATCACGATGGCATCCGCCTACACCCGGCCAGGAACACGCGAAACCGACCTTGACCTGTTCGGAAGGGTGTCTGCCGGCATCATTGCCGAGGTCAAGCGCGTAATCGTCGGGCAGGACGAAGTCCTCAATGGCGCCTTGGTTGGATTGCTTACCGGCGGACATGTCCTCCTCGAAGGCGTACCCGGCCTCGGCAAAACGCGCCTGGTCAGGGCACTAGCCAGTGCCCTAGACCTCGCGTATAGCCGGGTACAGTTCACCCCTGACCTGATGCCCGCGGACATTACGGGCACCAATATCATTGCCGACGACCCTTCGGGCACCCGACGGTTCAGGTTTGAACCCGGACCCGTCTTTGCCAACCTCCTCCTTGCCGATGAAGTCAACCGGGCAACCCCAAAAACCCAATCCGCCCTCCTCGAAGCCATGGCCGAAAGCCAGGTGACCGTGGCAAACATCGCCCACCGGCTTCCTGAGCCCTTCATGGTCCTTGCCACGCAGAACCCGTTGGAAATGGAAGGCACGTACCCGTTGCCAGAAGCACAACTGGATCGGTTTGCGTACAAGATCCTCGTGACATTCCCAACCCTCGAGGAGTTGACCTCCATCCTCGACCTGACCACCGGCGATACGTCACCAACCGTGACCCCAGTCGCAAGCGCGCCGGAAATCCTGCGATTGCAGTCACTGATCAGGCAGGTGCCCATGGGGCAACACGTTCGGAGTTATGTAGCAAGGCTGGTCCTTGGCACCCACCCTAGCCAACGTGACGCGACGCGCTTCGTCAGACAATACGTCCGGTTTGGTGCCAGTCCTCGTGCCGGGCAAGCTCTTATCCTTGCCGGAAAAGTCTATGCACTTCTCGACGGCCGCTACAACGTCGGCTTCGAAGATATCCGCAGCGCGGCGCACATCGCCCTTCGCCACCGGCTTCTGCTCAATTTCGAAGCCGAAGCAGACGGCATCGGCACCGATGCCGTAATCGATCAAGTCCTGATGACCGTTCGCACCGATGAATTGGCCGATCGGGGACGCGCATCATGACGACTGCGGCTGCAGGGCAGGAGGAGACCCGACAGGCACCACCGGGTCTGAAGCTTCCATGGTTCAAGATCGCCGGTTCCGGCGCGAACTGGCGCCGCATCCTTGGAAATGGATCCGGCCTGCTTCGCCGACCGTCGGACGCAGGTAACAAGGACGGCGCGCCCGGAACCACAACCGCTTTGCGAGCCGAGCCCGAAGGACCGACGGTATTTGATGACGCTTTTCTACGGCGCCTCGAACGCCTCCAGCTTGTCGCCAGGCGCCAGCAGGGCACAAGTTTCGGTGGTCGTCGCAGCCGTCAGCGGGGTTCGTCGATCGAGTTTGCCGACTATCGGGAATATGCTGTCGGAGATGACCTCCGAAATATCGACTGGAACATCTATGGCCGCTCCGATCGACTCTTCGTCAAGCTGCGGGAAGACGAGGAGAGCCTTCTGGTCCACCTCATCGTTGACACATCGCGCAGCATGGACTGGGGTGAAGTCAGCAAACTCGGCCACGCTAAGCGTCTTGCATCAGCGATCGGCTACGCGGGCCTGTGCAGTTCCGACACAATCGTCGGCGCAGGGATCAGCGACCGAGTAGCCACTGCGTCCCCACCGATCAGGGGCAAGGCCTCGTATCGGCGTCTCTTCCAATTCTTCGGCAACCTGTCCCCCGCCTGGCATACAGACCTTGGCACGTCGTTGCGCGCCTACGCTGGCAGCCATCGACAGCGCGGGCTTGCGGTAATCATTTCCGACCTCCTTGGCCCAGGCGTGCACGAGGGCATCGGTGCCCTCCTCGAACGCGGCTTCGAGGTCGCGGTGATGCACGTGATCGATCAGACCGAAATGGATCCGGACCTCGATGGAGACCTCGACGTCTACGACAGGGAGACCGGTGAGGTCCTCAGGATCACCGTTGACGATGACCTTGCTTCACGATATCGCGTCAGGGTCGCGACCTGGCTGGCGGAAACCGAGACCCGATGCATCGCCCGTCAGGTTCGCTACATCCCGATATCGACCACGACACCCATCGAGGAGTTCCTGTTCCATGACGCGCGTGCACGACGCCTTCTTGCGTGACGCCATGGCGCATGTAGTTGCCCAGTGGTCTCGCTCCGCGCTCCGGCCTCCTCCGGGCGGGGACCGGGGATGGGGAATTGACCCCCGGATCATCGCGTGAACATCCCGCATTTGCTGTCGCCATGGAGCCTGGTGTGGCTCGGATCTGCTGTAGCGATAGGCGCCCTCTACATGCTCAGACCACGGAGCCGCCGTGTCGAGGTCTCGAGCATCTTCCTATGGAGGCGGGCCATCGCACCGGAGACTGCCCGCAGTCCGCTCACATTCCTGCGTCGACACCTCCTGATAATTCTCCAGATCATCGCGGCAGTGCTGGTTGCGATTGCCCTCAGTCGTCCGGCTATCGCTCGCTTGCTACCCGTCGGTCGCACATTGGCAGTCATCATTGACACTTCAGTCCCAATGCTTGCCTCGGACGGAGATCCCCGCGCGGTTGCGGACGGTCCATTCTTTCCAACCACACTCCGGGCATCCCCGCCGACCGCAACGAGACTCGACGAAGCGAAAGCGCGAGCGTCGGTCGCGCTGTCACGCTTGCGACCTGGCGACCGAGCCGTAGTCATCGGAGCAAGCGCCGAACCAATCGTCGTCGCCAGGGGAAGTGCGCCACGGGATCTCGCCACGTTCGAACGCGCGATCGCGTCGCTTGTCGCTCAGCCTTACGAGTTCAATCTCGCGCAGGCACTCGAGTTTGCCGGTGCGCAGATACTGGAAGCACGCCAAGGCGAAATCCTCATCTTGACTGGCGGAGTTGCCGAGGTCTTGCCGGGTATCGCCCGTCCATCCGTGCCAATCCAAGTAGTACGAACCGGTCGGGGCTCGCCCTCCAACACGGCAATCACTGCACTCGTTGCGCGTCGAGCGCCAGTTTCCCCAACTGTTTCCAATGCAGTGACCACCGCCGAACAAGCTCGATCGGGCTTGGGCGTCACTGCCGACGACCGCGTGCAAGTCTTCGTCCGTATAAGCAACACCGGACCCGTGCGGGCCGACGGGACGCTTCGCCTTCGAGTTGACGGCGCCCCATTTGGCGAACGTGTCGTTTCGATTGGCCCGGACGCGACTGAAGCCCTCGCCATCGACGGTGTGCCCGCCACTGCAAATTGGGTCGAGGCCTTCTTCGATCACCCTGACCTACTCGCGATCGACAACCTGGCAACCGCCGCCGTGCCAAGACCATTCATGCGTCGTGTCGCGTTAGTTGGCGGGCGGACCGACCAACTGGAACGCGCCCTACGCGCCGTCCCCGGCGTCACGTTTGACCGCATTGATCCAAACAGGTACGACGCAACCGCACGATATGACGTCACCGTCTTCGAGGCATGGTTCCCTCCAAAGGCACCCACGTCGCACTGGATGCTCATCGACCCGCCACGAACCGACGGGCCAGTGTCCGTAAATGGGCTTTTGGGTCGGCGCAGCGATGGATCGCGGGAGTGGAACTCCGCCCAGATTTCAAGAATCCTCCCGAGCCCGCTGCTTGCGGGCGTCGACCTCGCGGGGGTCCAGATCGCCGAATCCAGGCAGGTCCTGCTGCCCCGATGGGCCGAGGAAGCAGTGTCGGCGCGTAATGCACCCCTGATATTCCTGGGGTATCCAAGCCCATGGCGCGCGGTCGTGATCGCATTTGACCTCCGTTCTTCAAACCTCCTCGGGCGGGTTGGCTTCCCGGTGCTAATCGCGAACAGCATCGACTGGCTCACCGGCACAGCAGATGCCCGTTCGGCGAGCAACCCCGCGAATGACCCATCTCCGTCGGTCAGTGCCACAACCTTTTCGGTGCCGGGCCAGGCTTTGCTGATCAATCCGCTCCCTCGAGCCACCCGGGTGACCGTGCAGTCGCCCGGGATGCCTCCCCGGGACGTTGATCTTCCACAAGGGCGGTCGATCCGGTTCTTGGATACCTCTCGCCCGGGCGCCTACATCATTCGGGAGTTTGAAAACACTGCCGAGATCGCCAGTCATGTTGAAATCGCGAGAGCCATTCCCGTTGGCCGTGAAGTTGCCCTCGCCGACCTGCGCGCGCGGCCGGCGGTGTTCGGCGTAGCGTCTGTCGGGCCAGGTTCAGAACCCGGACCACTCATTGCCGGGCCGGGAGAAACTTCCACGCGAGATGAATGGTGGATGTGGATCGCTCTCGCCTTCCTCGGCATCATCGCCGTCGAATGGTGGTGGTATCACCAGATCCGAGTCTCTGTGACGCTGCGGTCTCTCGCTTCAAGAGGGGTCTCCATGGGTTCAGGCCCGCGCGACCCACTTCCTGCCATCGGAAGTCCTTTGTCTTCTAGGGGGGAGAACGTCGGGAACGACACTGAGCCGACGACGGGACTTCCCCCCAGACCAGGGGTCGGCGCGTGAACGAGTTCCTCGGGTGGTCCCACACCCTCGCGTCCGCCTTGAGTTTCGCTCGCCCCTGGTGGCTGCTCCTGCTAGCAGTCCTGCCCTGGTTCTGGTGGATCGCACGTCCAGCGAAACCGGTCCTTCCCTTTGGCGTGGACAAGGCAATCGCGGGGTCAGGCGCCTCACCGGGGCGTGGGCGCGCAAGTACGCGCAATCCGGGTTCACACTTGGGACGTCTCGCGATACGTTCGGTCATCGTCGTGACCACGGTCCTCGGGATTGCAGGTCTGACAGTGGCCGCCCCGGTTCTAGGGGTGGCAACCGTCTTCCTTATCGACACCTCCGCAAGCATTCCTGCCGACGTTCAGGCAGGCGCAATGGGATTTGCGACCGCCGCTCTTGATGCCCGCGGACCTGATGACCTTGGGGGAATTGTCACTTTCGCCCGGGGCGCTTCCATTGAAAGTCCGCTTGCGCGCCGCGACCCCAACCGTCCGGACACGCGCGTCGCCCAAATAGGCGTGACCGACAACGTCTCGGGTCCTGCGTTGACCACCGCCACCAACCTCGAGGACGCCATCTCAACCGGGGCGGCGCTCTTGCCACCCGCCACCGCCGGATACCTTCGCCGCCTTGTTCTTCTCTCCGACGGTAATGAGACAACCGGAAGTGCGAGATCTGCAGCCCGGTCTCCGGCACTCGTGAACGTCGAAATCGCGACCTACTCGGTTCCGGGCCGTCTCGATGACGCCGCGATTGCCTCATTTGTTGTCGCGCCGACGTTGCATGATGGTGACGACGCCGAGGGCCGCCTCTCGATCATTGCGCCCTCACCGATCACAGCCAGTCTAAAGGTCTGGGCACGCGCAGTCGGGGATCCCGCAGGATCGACTGGGACCGGCAATCGCGGGACGCTGGTCTTCGATCGAACCCTAGACCTTGATCAAGGCCCCGCGGAAATTTCCGTTGCTCTCGGACGATTGAGCCCGGGCGCGTGGGCTTTTGCTGCCGAACTCTCGGCACCTGCAGATGCGCTTCCAGACAACAACTTTGCCTGGGCGCACACGCTCGTTTCCAGCCCCGCACGCGTGCTTGTTGTCGAAGGTTATCCAGACACCGCAACGGCACTCCGCCGTGCCCTCGTTGAGGCGCGCATCCTTGCAGACGTGGTCACCCCGGACGGCATCCCCGAAACCGCACAAGGCTTCGCCAACTTCGATGCCGTCCTGCTCGTCGACGTGCCTGCAACGGCGATGACAAACGCACAGATGATCGCAATCCGCGAGACGGTGTCATCAGGCGGGCGCGGACTGGTTGTGGCCGGCGGGGAACACACGTTCGGGCAGGGCGAGTACGCCGGGACACCGCTTGAAGACGCTCTTCCTGTCACGGTGCAACTTCCTGAAAAGGATCAGGCGTCGACGCTTGCAATCGTCATCGTGATCGACCGTTCCGGCAGCATGTCGGGTATCGACACGCGAGACCGACGTGCAAGCCGCATGGATCTCGCCAAGGAAGGCGCCACCCTTGCTATCGAAACCCTGCGCGAAGGTGACCAGATAGGCGTCGTCGCCTTCGACTACAACGCCCGTTGGGTCTCGGAAATTCGTCCGCTACGCGGGCCTGCAGACTTCAAGATGGTGGCCGACCGAGTTGCGACGATCCAACCCGATGGTGGCACCGACATATATGCCGCCCTCGACGTCGCTTACCGGGGACTTCAGACGACTCAGGCACGCGTCAAGCATGTCATCCTGCTAACCGATGGCGAAGGCACACCGGCGCCATTTCCGAACCTGCTCAATGCGTATCGCCGGGCGAACATCACTCTTTCAACCGTCGGCGTGTCCAGTGAAGCGGGAAAGAGTCTGCTGCAAGATCTCGCTCGCCGAGGCAGTGGACGGTATTACTTCACCGACACCCCAACCGCCGTGCCCCAGATCATGACCCAAGAGGCACGCTTGGCGGGACGCGCGCACAAGCAGGAACGCGACTTCAAACCCAGGCTCGCATCCGCCTCCAGTGCAGTACGAGGCCTGGTCCCGAATGACTTCCCCCAACTCCACGGCTACATGCGGACCACACCGCGTCCCGGTGCAGAGATCATCCTCACCAGCGACCAGGAAGAGGCAGTTCTCGCGCAATGGCAATACGGGCTCGGACGCGCACTCGTCTGGACAGCCGACCTTGAGGGTCCGTGGTCTCGAGATTGGTCCGATACCGCAGCCTTCCGGTCACTCTGGGTGCAAGCAATCCGTTGGTCAATGCCCGCGCCGGGCAATCCAAACATTGCTGTCCGTGTGATGCCGTCATCTGACGGTGACGGAACGCGGGCCCGCATCCTTGTGGATACCTGGGCGCCCGGAGGAGGGTTCAGAGACCTTCTGGCCTCTTCGGCCGACATCGCCGGACCAGACGACGCTTCAAGGCGTGTCAATCTCTTTCAGGTCGCCCCCGGACACTACCAAGGCGACTTCGACGCGCGCTCCACTGGGGTCTACTTCGTGCGAGTAACTCAGACTGACACCAGCGGGCAGGTCGTCGCATCGGAGATTGCCGGGTTTGACCGCGCATATCCGGTCGAATACGCACCGGCGTGGGGAAACCGGACACTGCTCGAACGCCTCGCCTCCGAGAGCGGTGCCCCAACCATCCCAACCCCCGCGGACGCTTGGAGACGCGACACGATCCATCGAACCGCCCCACGCGACATTTGGCCGGAACTCCTGATGACCTCGGTGTTGCTCTTCGTGGTCGATGTCGCGTTCCGACGGCTGAGACCAACGTTTGCCGATGTCCTTGGGGTCATCGCAACCGCCAAGAGAGTTGGCCGAATGCCGGTCACCGCGACTGCACGCGGATGGGAATGGTTTGTGGCATGGCAGGGACAAGGCAATGAGCGGTAGAGAGCCAGCTTCACTGAACCACCCAACCCTTCAGGCTGCCCATGTTGGTAACCCAAAATGTCCACCGATACGGCTGACCTTGGGGTACACGAACGACGCCGCCATTCAAATGACGTTGCTGACATGGGACGCGCTGCAATGAAGCGTCTCGGCGTCGGTGCGATTGCAGTTGTCATGGCCCTGGGGGTAATCGGAGCAATTCGCATCACTGCGGAGAACGAGGGCATCTCTATTCTCGACGTGATCGACCCGGCAGGCGCAACTGAAATGGTCGGCACGGCGGATCCCACACCTCAACCTCGGTTTCCCGTTCGCATCCGCATCCGCGATGCCTCGGGCGCTCCAGTTGCCGATGCTACCGTCGAGGTCAGGGACCGTTTCGGTGGCCTGATGATAGAAATCCAACCAACCGATGCCCGCGGTGAACTCCGGTTCACTTCTCCACCGACCAATGGGGTCATAGTCCGCGCGCGGAAGGCCCAAGTCGGTCAAGCGGTCTCGGAACCAATCGCACTTGTTCCACCGGGCGCCGGGCAAACTTCCCGGGACATCGACCTCGCGCTCTCAGCAACCGCAACACTTCCGAGTACGGCCGCCGTGCCAACACCTACCTCTTTGGGCGGCACACGGCCGATTGCGTCGCCGACGACGTCATTCTCACGGACACCGATGCCTGGCACGGCCACTGCACCGGTCCAGACACCAACACGCGGTCCAGCAACCATGGCACGACTGTTTGTGGGTCACTTGCAGCCGCGTATTTCGGCAGTCGACATCGCGTCGGGCACCGTGCTCAACCCATCGTCAGCTCCAACCCTCGGGGGGGGACGGTTCACCTACCTTGCCGGCGCGCCTTCATCACGACGACTGTTTGCAAGTTGGGGTGGGTCTAACGAAATCGTGACCATCCGCGCCGACGACATGTCGATTGAGACACGCACCGCGCTGAACGCCGGCGCGGTCAGCGCAATCGCCATTGGTCCTGCAGATGGGCACGTCTGGGTTGCGACGGCAGGCGCTGAAGGGCAGGAATATTCCAATGTCATTGAACTTGATGCCCGCGGTAGCAGAATTATTCGGCGCCTGAACTTTCCCCGGCGGACGGGAACGCTCCGCTTCGCATCTCAGGGAACGATCATGGCGGTGTCGCATCGGACGACGAGCGAGGTGTCGATCGTCGACGTCGCGTCAGGCACGATCCGACCGCCAATCCGGACCCCAGTCTGGCCAGGCGACACCCAACTCTCCGACGATGGCCAGACCCTTTTCCTGGGCAACCAATCGACCACGACCATCTACGCCTTGGACGCGTCAAACGGCGAAACCCGCAAGGTCATCGACGTCGGAAATGGCGTCAACGGCTTCGTTCTTCACCCGGACGGCGCACGACTGCTCGTCGTCAGTGGCCAGTTGGGTCTGATCCAAGTGGTCAATCGCGAGACCGCCGAGGTCCTGGAAGTCATACCGGTGGGCCAACAACCCCTGTCAATTGTTCTCGGTGGCGGTGGTCAGCGTGCGTATGTTGCGAATTCGGGGTCTGGAACCGTCAGTGTCATCGACCTTGGGTCGATGACACTGACCGACACCATCACAGTGGGTGCCGGTGCGGCTACCCTCGCGCTTGTCCCGTAGGCGTCGGTTTCTTCACAGCGCAGAACGGTCGCGATTAGCAGTCTCGCTTGCCAACTGCTAACGGCCCTCGTATACTCAAGTTAGCACTCGCGCCGGACGACTGCTAATCCCTGCGGGACGTTGGCAACGCGCGCAGGTTGGGACACTCAGATCGTCCGGAACCGAGGCGCTGCACGCGGAAACGTGTGACTTTGGATTGAAGCGGTCGACTGCCCACCACGGCGGTGAGACCAGCGACCACACCCCCGAAGTAGGGGTACCTGATACCGGTAGGAGGATTAACCGTGCCGAAGCAGTTGGCTTTCGATGCGGATGCCCGGCGAAAGCTGAAGCAGGGCGTCGACACCCTGGCGGAAGCGGTCAAGACGACACTCGGCCCGAAAGGCCGCAATGTTGCCATTGACAAGAAGTACGGCGCACCGACGGTGAGTCACGACGGTGTGACCGTCGCCAAGGAAATCGAACTTCCTGATCCGTTCGAAAACATGGGCGCGCAGCTCCTCAAGGAAGCCGCGACGAAGACCAATGACGTGGCCGGTGACGGCACCACGACGGCAACGGTCCTCGCCCAGGCTATCGTGCACGAGGGCCTCAAGAACCTCGCAGCCGGCGCCAATCCGATGATCATCAAGCGTGGCCTCGACAAGGGGTCGGCTGCAGTTGTGCAGGCGATTCGCAATGCCGCTACTGCCGTCTCCGGGCGTGACGAAATTGCGAATGTCGCAACCATCTCAGCCTCCGACTCCGAGATTGGCAATCTTATTGCTGATGTCATGGACAAGGTTGGAAAGGACGGCGTGATCACCGTCGAGGAAAGCAAGGGCCTCCTGTACGAGACTTCGTATGTTGAGGGCATGCAGTTCGACCGTGGGTACATTTCTCCGTACTTCGTTTCGAACCCTGACCGCATGACCGCGGAGATCGAGGAGCCTTTCATCCTCATCACCGAAAAGAAGCTCTCAGCCATCGGCGACATCGTCCCGATGCTTGAAGCGCTGATGCAGCAGGGCCGCAAGAACATCGTGATCATCGCCGAGGAGGTTGAGGGCGAGGCCCTGGCTACCCTCGTCGTGAACAAGATGCGTGGCATCCTGAATGTCCTCGCGGTCAAGGCTCCGGGCTATGGCGACCGGCGCAAGGAAATGCTTAAGGACTTCGCCATCATCACCGGCGGTACCGTCATCTCCGACGAACTCGGCCGTAAGCTCGACAGCATCACCCTTCGCGATCTTGGCCAGGCGCGCCGCGTTTCGTCCGACAAGGACAACACGACGGTCATCGAAGGCCGTGGGTCGTCGGACGAGATCCAGGCACGCATGAAGCAGATCAAGGCGCAGATCGAG
>SXGS01405705.1_pt1 | contig 14326 bp, 14 predicted proteins | sample 3174681 | NCBI WGS metagenome assembly SXGS01 (sample SAMN11356861, study PRJNA531348) | freshwater metagenome | isolation source: freshwater sample F1-80 | place: China: Fuxian Lake, Yuxi | collected 2017-12-25
CAAACAGCCCCTGACCTGCGGAAACGCGGGATCAGGGGCTGTTTCGTTTTGGTCCGCGTGTCCACTACGTGTCCACCAACCGTCCATCAGTGGCCGCTGGAGGGGAGCTTTCGGAACGCTGCCTCGAGGTCGTCCAAGCGGATCCGGATGTTGCGGCGCCCGCATCGGTAGGCCGGGATCGAGCCGTCGCTGATGCGACGACGAATCGTCTTCGTGCTCAACGACATCACTCCAGCTGCCTCCTCGATACTGAGGTACACGGGCAGCACCCGCGGTCGCGGGATGCGGGGGCTGGGGTGCGGCTGCTTGGTCGGCATGGGGCCTCCTGGGCGGTTATGGGTACCTAGTAGGTGGGCCGGTCACCCCGAGACCACGCAGGGCATCTGCTACTGCCAGGAGGGCAGCGAGGGAAACTGCTGGTTGACAGTCGAAGGCGGCGAAATGAGGCACTTCGGCATACGCCTCCGTGCAGCCTCGGCTGCCGCGTGGCTGCCATCACGTCCTGTGCTTCGCACCCTGCCCGACAGGCGGCGAAGAGGCGCTCATCGTGGAAGCTCGGAGCTGCTACCCCAGTTGACGGCACTCGAACGCTATCGGCGTGTGGTCGAGGCGGCGCGGCCCCGGCAGCAGTGTTGGCGCCGGCGTCCCTCTTGGTCGTTGATCTGCCGCATGCCGCATGCCGCATGCCGGTTGGCTGCAAAGGCGGGGTATCTCTGGCTCCAAAGCAGTTGTCGACGACGCTTGAAAACGAGGCCATAGCGACGGTCGAAAACGAGGCCACCCAGACAGATTGGATGGGTGATCTCTGTGGAGGATTGGGCTCTGATTCGGCGGCTGGTGGCGGACGGTGTTCCGCAGCGTCAGGTCGCACGGGACCTGGGTGTGGGTCGGTCGACGGTGGCGCGGGCGTTGGCCTCGGACGGGCCGCCGAAGTACGAGCGGCCGGCGGTGCCGACGGCGTTCACGCCGTTCGAGCCGGCGGTGCGCCAGCTGCTGGCCAAGACTCCCGACATGCCAGCCACGGTGATCGCAGAACGGGTCGGCTGGACCGGGTCCATCACGTGGTTCCGCGACCACGTCCGGCGGCTGCGGCCTGACCACAGCCCGGTCGATCCCGCGGATCGGCTGAGGTGGCTGCCGGGTGACGCGGCGCAGTGCGACCTGTGGTTCCCGCCGAAGAAGATCCCGCTCGAGGACGGCACGAGGACGCTGCTGCCGGTCATGGTGATCACGTGCGCGCACTCGCGGTTCATGGTCGGGCGGATGATCCCGACCAGGCACACCGAGGATCTGCTGCTGGGCATGTGGACGCTGTTGCAGCTCCTCGGCCGGGTCCCGCGCCGGTTGATCTGGGACAACGAGTCCGGCATCGGTCGCGGCAAGCGGCATGCCGAGGGCGTCGGGGCGTTCACCGGCACCCTGGCGACCACGCTGCAGCGGCTGAAGCCGTACGACCCCGAGTCCAAGGGCATCGTGGAGCGACGCAACGGGTTCTTCGAGACCTCCTTCATGCCCGGGCGTGACTTCACCTCACCGGCCGACTTCGACGCCCAGTTCAGCGACTGGCTGACCAAGGCGAACAACCGAATCGTGCGCACGATCAAGACCAGGCCGGTCGATCTGCTGAACGCAGATAGGGCGGCGATGCTGCCGCTGCCGCCGGTTCCACCGGCGGTCGGGTGGGCCAACCGGGTCCGGTTGGGACGCGACTACTACGTCCGCGTCGACTCGTCCGACTACTCGGTCGACCCCGCGGTGATCGGCCGGTTCGTCGACGTCACCGCCGACCTGACACGGGTCGAAGTCCGCCACGAGGGGCGCCTGGTCGCCGTCCATGACCGGGTCTGGGCGCGCGGCATGACCATCACCGATCCTGCCCACGTCGCGGCAGCGAAGGTCCTGCGTGAGCAGTTCCAACGCCCCCGACCAGCACCGGACCCGGACGACGGACTGCTGCGGGACCTGGCCGACTACGACCGCGCCTTCGGTCTCATCGACGGTGACCTCACCGACGGTGAGGAGGTGGCCTGATGGCGACCAAGGCGAAGAGCGACACCAACGAAGCGCTCAAGCAGCTGACGTATCTGGCGTCGGCATTGAAGGCACCCCGGATCACCGAAGCCGCTGGACGGCTGGCCGACCACGCCCGCGACGCCGGCTGGACCCACGAGGAGTACCTCGCCGCCGTCCTCGACCGTGAGGTCGCCGCCCGCAACGCCTCGGGGGCCCAACTGCGGATCCGGGCCGCCGGGTTCGGTTCCCGCAAGACGATCGAGGAGTTCGACTGGGACGCCCAACCGGCTGTGCGGCAACAGATCGCCTCGCTGGCATCGGGCGGGTTCCTGACCGAGGCTCGCAACGTCGTCCTGCTGGGTCCGCCCGGCACGGGCAAGACCCACCTGGCCACCGGGCTGGGGATCGCGGCCGCGCACCACGGCCACCGCGTGCTGTTCGCGACCGCCACCGAGTGGGTCACCCGACTCACCGGCGCCCACCGCGCCGGACGACTGCCCCAGGAGCTGGCCCGGCTGCGGCGCTACGGGCTGATCATCGTCGACGAGGTCGGCTACCTGCCCTTCGAGCAAGACGCCGCGAACCTCTTCTTCCAGCTCGTCTCATCCCGCTACGAACACGCCTCACTGATCCTCACGTCCAACCTGCCCTTCAGCGGCTGGGGCGGCGTGTTCGGCGACCAGGCCGTCGCCGCCGCGATGATCGACCGCGTCGTCCACCACGCCGACGTCCTCACCCTGAAGGGCGCCAGCTACCGGCTACGCAACCGCGGAATCGACACCCTGCCCAGCATCAGAACCCAAGACACGGCAGACTAGAAGACACGAACCGGTGGCCTCGTTTTCGAGCGTCGGATCGGCATCATTTTCGAGCGTTGCCGACAGCAGTGCGTGCGCTGACTCTGCGCAGGCTGCGCGTGTGCTCCTGGTCCTCTGGCACGGGGTGCGGTTGTCGGTTGGTTCTCATAGCCTTGGCTTCAGCGACGGGGCTTGCCGTCGCACGGGGTGTCGGGGGACCTGCCGCCACGAGCCGCGGCTGAGGAGTTCAATCGATGGGTTTTCGAGACTGGATGCGTCGGGCGACGAGTCGGGAAACCGAGCCTGTTGCGCCGAGTGGAGGCCAGGACTTCGGTGACGTCGACGACGCGGTGACGTTCTCGATGACGATTCAGGTCGGACCGGACTGGAGCTCGGGCGAGCCGGTGAAGATGGCCGGCACGACCACCGAGGCTGCGGACGAGTGCCGACACATGTTCGCGTTCAAGGGCCTCCCGGACGGCGCCCACTTCGAGGCGCCGGCGACGCTGGTCGCGGTCGGGGCAGAGGGGCGCGCGGACCCTGTCGTGGCAGTGCACGTCGACGGAGCCCGCGTCGGGTTCTTGCCCGGCTACATGGCCAAGGTGGTCAACCCGGACAACAGGCCGTTGAGCGGTGCGGCGGCTGTTGCGCAGGTGCAGATGTGGGGCGCCCGCGTCGGTGACGGGATGCGAGTCATCGGCTGGGTTGCCGCCGGGTCGGCGCCGGTGTCGTGGCCGAGATCTTCGCCTGATCTTCGGGTGTGAGGGGCGGCGGCGCGAGCGCGCCCGCCGCCTCCTCTCCCTGGCCGTCCCTGGCTGTCTCGCCGGTCTCCGCCTTCGCAGGAATGCGAGGGAGGAGAGGCGGGTTGCAGGTCAGGTTCGGCGGAGGCCCTGGACAACCTTCTGGATTTGTTGGAGAATCCAGCGGGTTGGCGGCTTAGGCCAGTAGCACAATTGGCAGTGCACCGGACTCCAAATCCGGAGGTTGTAGGTTCGAGTCCTACCTGGCCTGCTTTCTTCAGGACCTCCTGGGCGCACGCTCGGGGGGTTCTTGTTTGTGGAACCACGGCACGGGGTGCCCTGGTGTGTGGAAGTGATGCAATATTCCAGGTACATCAACCTGAGCTTCGCCGTGGCGGGGATCATCGCCTTCGTGCTCTTTCACAAGACCACGGCGCTGCTCCTTGACACCTTCGAGGTGTCCGACACGTTGATCATCGGCGACGCGCTCCGCCTGTCGCAGGTGATCGGGTTCGCGCTGGCCCTGGGGTTGACCCTGTACGGGTGGAAGCGCGCGGACGTCCAGCAGTGGGCCAGCGAGATCGCCGTGGAGCTTTCGAAGGTGACGTGGCCTCAGTGGCCCGAGACCAAGCAGCACACGCTGGTGGTGATCGTCTTCTCGCTGGTGCTGTCGGGTATCCTGGCCATCTTTGACTTCTTCTGGAAGTGGCTCACGGACCTGATCCTGCTTTAACATCGCCAGGATTCTGGCCGGGATCGGTCGAACTGAGCGAGGAGATCGCCATGAGCGCAGACATGAAGTGGTACGTGGTCAACACGCACTCGGGTTACGAGAACCGGGCCAAGGCCAGCCTTGAGGATCGCGCCAGAGCGCTGGGGATGGTCGACAAGGTCGGCGAGATCCTCATCCCGACCGAGCAGGTCGTCGAGATCAAGAAGGGCGAGAAGCGCACCTCGACCCGGAAGTTCTTCCCGGGCTACATCCTGGTCAACATGACGCTGACCAGCGAGACCTGGCACCTGGTCAAGAACACCCCGAAGATCAGCGGCTTCGTCGGCGGCTCCACGAACCCCCCCGCGATCCCGACCCACGAGGTCGAGCGGATCATGGGCCGGATCGAGGAGGGCAAGAAGGAGCCGGTCATGATCCACTCCTTCGCCGAGGGAGATGCGATCAAGGTCGTCGACGGGCCCTTCTCCAACTTCAGCGGCCGGGTCGAGCAGGTCGAAGAGGAGAAGAAGCGCCTCAAGGTCCTCGTCCAGATCTTCGGCCGCGATACGCCTGTCGAGCTGGACTTTGCCCAGGTCGAGAAGATCTAACTTGCTTCGTCGCCGGGCTTGGGTTAACACACCACCCGCTCTGAGTGGATGCGTCGCCGACGGACTTCGGGCGGCCGACGCGAATGATGTCTTGTCTGGAGAAGAGTTGTCATGGCCAAGAAGGTTGTTGGACTGATCAAGTTGCAGGTTCCCGCGGGCAAGGCCAACCCTTCGCCTCCCATCGGCCCCGCGCTCGGACAGCACGGCGTCAACATCATGGGCTTCTGCAAGGAGTTCAACGAGCGTACCAAGTCTGAGATGGGCATGATCATCCCCGTGGTGATCACCGTCTACGCCGATCGCTCCTTCTCCTTCATCACCAAGACCCCCCCCGCGGCGGTCCTGATCATGAAGGCCGTCGGGATCGAAGGCGGCAGCGGCGAGCCCAACCGCAAGAAGGTCGGCAAGATCACCCAGCAGCAGGTGCGCGACATCGCCAGGCTCAAGCTGCCCGACTTGAATACGACCAGCGTCGAGGCCGCCGTCCGCTCCATCGAAGGCACCTGCCGCTCGATGGGCGTCACGGTGGTCTAAGCGGCGGCCCTGCGGCTGTCGTCCTCAATGATTGATTCGAGATGTGAAGGGCCCCGGCCCGGATGAGGTGTATGATGCCCAACAAAGGCAAGAAGTTTCAGAGCGTGGCCAAGTTGGTCAACCGAGAGACGCGCTACGGCGCCCTCGAGGCCATGGACCTGGCCAAGAAGGTCGCCTACGCCAAGTTCGACGCCTCCGTCGACGTGGCCGTCAACCTCGGCGTCGACCCTCGCCATGCCGATCAGATGGTCCGTGGCGCCGTCGTTCTCCCCCACGGCATCGGCAAGACCGTCCGGGTCCTCGTCTTCGCTGAGGGCGAGAAGGCCAAGGAGGCCGAGGATGCCGGCGCCGACTACGTCGGCTCCAAGGACCTCGTCGCCAAGATCCAGGGCGGCTGGCTCGAGTTCGACTCGGCCGTCGCCACCCCCGACATGATGCGCTACGTCGGCCCCATCGGGCGGATCCTCGGACCCCGCGGTCTGATGCCCAACCCCAAGGTCGGCACCGTCACCATGGACGTCTATCGCGCCGTCGCCGACCTCAAGGCCGGTCGCGTCGAGTTCCGCGTGGATAAGGCTGGCATCGTCCACGCCCCGCTCGGCCGCCAGAGCTTCGAGGCCAAGAAGCTCTTCGAGAACTACGTCACCCTGATCGAGACGATCACTCGCCTCAAGCCCGCCACCGCAAGGGGCGTCTACATCCGGGCCGTCACCGTCTCGCCGACCATGGGCCCTGGCATCAAGGTCGACGTCAACGCCTCGCTGGAGATCGAGCCCGCCGCTTGATCCCCCAGCCGCTCAATCCCAGACCCGGGAGGGCCAAGGATCCGACGACCAGAAACCACCCACGATAGCGCAACCCAGGCTTCTTCAAAGAAGCGGGTCGGGGCCGACAGGCCCCTTAATCGACGCGAAAGCGTCACCCCGCGGAGAGAGCAAGCACCAGGGCGAACGCAAACCGGCCCCCCCGAGCACCGCGCCACCGCGCGCGGACTCACGGCCCTGCGATCCACCCTGCCTTGTGACCCTCCGCGACGCCATCGCTGAGGGTTTTTTGTTGTCCTCCGAAGCCACCCCGCGTCACAACGAGTTTCCGTCAACCCCATCGGGGCCCCCGCGCCCCGACGATGACAAGAGTGAGGTCCAGAGTGAATCGAGAAGAAAAAGCAGAGCTCATCGCTGAACTCCAGGCGGAGCTCGGACAGGCCGCTTCGATTCTCCTGACCGATATGACCGGGATGGACGTCGAGTCCGTCAACAGCCTCCGCGTTGAATTCCGCAAGGCCGGCGTCAAGTACAGGGTCGCCAAGAACACCCTGATCCGACGCGCCGTCGAAGGAACCGACGCTGAAGCCCTGGGCGCCCTGCTGACCGGCCCTACCGCGCTGGCCTGGCACAACGAGGAGCCCGCGATCCCGGCCAAGATCGTCAAGGAGTTCGTCAAGAACAACAACAAGTTCGTCGTCAAGGGCGCCTACATCGACGGACAGTCCTTCGCTGGCGTCACCTCCCTGACCACGCTGGCCGACATGCCCAGCAAGGACGAGCTGCGCAGCCGGCTCCTGGGCCTGATGAAGAGGGTCCCCGGCAAGTTCCTCGCGCTCGTGGAGACGCCTCCCCGCAAGTTCCTCGCCGTCCTTCTGGCCTACGAGGACAAGCTCAAGGAAGGCCAGGCCTGAGTCACCCGCGTCTTTCGACAGGATGCCCACGCCAGATCCGGCGTGGGCCCGCAGTTTTGACAGGTTAGACCCAACGCCCCGCCATTACACAACATCGGGGCCACACTTGAAGGAGACATCACCATGTCTGATATCACCCGCGCTCAAGTCAAAGAGTTCCTCGGCAACATGCGCATCAAGGATCTGGCGGACTTCGTCAAGGAGCTTGAGAACGAGTGGGGCGTCGAGGCGGCTGTCGGCGGCGGCGGCGGCGTCATGATGGTCGCCGCGGCCGACACGGCTGCCGTGGCCGAGGAGAAGACCGAGTTCGACGTCGTCATGACGAACTTCGGCGCCAACAAGATCCAGGTCATCAAGACCGTCCGCGAGCTCACCGGCCTCGGCCTCAAGGAGGCCAAGGCCCTCGTCGAGAGCGCCCCTGTCGCCGTCAAGGAGGCCGTCTCCAAGGACACCGCCGACGACGTCAAGGCCAAGCTCGAAGAGTCCGGCGCCTCCGTCGAGATCAAGTAGTCGATCCCGACCCACACACGGTCAGGACCTCCGACCCGAAGGGCCGCAGGTCCCGACCCAGAGCGCAAAGGGGCGCGACACACACCCGTGTCGCGCCCCCTCGTGCTCTGAGCCTCGACCGCAAAGCAGGGCGCCGGCCCTCGACGGCGCAGCCCGCGCCCCCCTGCGGTCGCCCGCTGCTTCGACCTCGACGGCGCAGCCCACGCCCTCCCCTGCCGGCTGCCTCGACCTCGACGCCCTCAGGGCCGCCCCGCTCGACGCCATCAAGGCGGCGAAGTCGTCAGGCCCTCGGCGACACCCTCGCCGCCACCCTCAAGGGCGCATCACCTCAATCACCAGCGGACCCAGGAGCGGCGCCTCGTCGCCGATCTCTATCGCGTCGATCAGCCTCGACTCGATCTCCCCCAGATCACAATCCCCCCGGTGGTGGATCGTCGCCAGCGCCTCGCCCGCCTCGACCGCGTCGCCCCGCTTCTTGTGCAGCATCAGCCCGACCCCGTGGTCGATCACGTCCTCCGTCGTCTGACGGCCTGCCCCCAGCGCCATGGCGATCAACCCGACCTCCTTGCACTTGAAGGCCCGCACGAAGCCACCCCGCCGCGCCACGAAGGCCTGCGTCTTCTCCGCCCTCGGCAGCCGATCCAGATCCCGGATCGTCGCCTCATCGCCGCCCTGCGCCGCGACCGCCTTGCAAAAGACCTCAAAGGCCTCTCCCGAGGACATCAGCGCCGCAGCCCGCGCCAGGCCCGCCTCCCGATCGCGCTCCACCCCGGCCACGTGCATCATCTCGGCGGCCAGCTCGCACACCAGCGCCGTCAGATCCGCCGGCCCGCGCCCCTGCAGCGTGTCAACCGCCTCGCGCACCTCCAGCGCATTGCCAATGGCCCACCCCAGCGGCTGGTCCATGTCCGTCAGCAACACCCGCGTATCCACCCCCATCGAGCGCCCAAGCCCCACCATCTCGCGCGCCAGCGCCCGAGCCCGCTCCAAGGACCCCATGAAGGCCCCCGAGCCCACCTTCACGTCCAGCACCAGCCCGTCGAGCCCCTCGGCCAGCTTCTTGGACATCACCGACGAGGCGATCAGCGGGATGCTGTCGACCGTCGCCGTCACGTCCCGCAGCGCATAGAGCCGCCGATCCGCCGGCACGATCTCCGCCGTCTGACCCACGATCGCCATCCCGTGCCGCGCCACCACCGTGCGCAGCCGCGTCGGCGAGAGCGCCACGTCAAAGCCCGGGATCGACTCCAGCTTGTCCAGCGTCCCGCCCGTATGCCCCAGCCCTCGACCCGAGATCATCGGCACAAAGATCCCCGCCGCCGCGCACAAGGGCGCCAGCACCAGGCTCGTCTTGTCCCCCACCCCGCCCGTCGAGTGCTTGTCGATCACCGGCCCCGGCACCTCGAACCTCAGCACCTCGCCCGAGTAGAGCATCGCCCGCGTCCAGGCCGTCACCTCCTCCTGGTCGAGCCCCTGGAAGTAGATCGCCATCGCCAGCGCCGCCATCTGGTAATCCGGCATCTCCTCCTGGATGTAGGCCTGGATCAACCACGCGATCTCCTCTCCCGAGAGCCTCTCCCCGTCGCGCTTGCGGCGAATCAGATCAACAGCCCGCATCACTCCCCCTTCGACAGCAGCCCGAGGAAGGACTCCCCGGCGTCCATCGGTTCGACGCCGAAGAAGTCCGCCAGCGTCTGGCCGACGTCCGCGAAGGTACCTCGCGTCCCAAGGTTGACCCCGGCGGCGACCTCCGATCCCGTCACCAGCAGCGGCACGTACTCACGCGTGTGATCCGTGCCCGGGAAGGTCGGGTCATTGCCGTGATCCGCGCTGATGAGCAGCAGATCCCCGGCTTCGAGCGCGCCGAGCAGCTCCGGCAGCCCGGCGTCGAACTCCTCCAGGCAGGCCGCGTAGCCCTCGGGGTCGCGGCGGTGTCCGTAGAGCGCGTCGAAGTCCACCAGGTTGGTGAAGATCAACCCCCGCTGGCCCCCGCGCACCAGCGCGATCGTCTCCTCCATCCCGTGCGCGTTGCCGTGGGTGTGGATGTCGCGCGCAATCCCCCGGTTCGAGAAGATGCTCGGGATCTTGCCCACGCCGGACACCTCGATCCCCGCCTCGGCGAGGCGCTCCAGGAGGGTGGCCCTGGGCGGCGGCACCGCGAAGTCGCGCCGATTGTAAGTGCGCGTATAGTTTGGATAATCTCCAACAAATGGGCGAGCGATCACGCGCCCGAGGCCCATCGGCGCGACCAGCGCGTAGGCCACCTCGCACCACGTGTAGAGCACCTCGATGGGCACGACGTCCTCGTGCGCCGCGATCTGGAAGACCGGATCGGCCGAGGTGTAGACGATCGGCAGCCCTGTGCGGACGTGCTCCTGCCCGAGCTCCTCGATGATGACGGTGCCGCTGGCGGCCTTGTTGCCCAGCACGCCGGCGACCCCGATCTGCGCGGCGAAGCGCTCCAACAGCGCGTCGGGGAAGCCGTCGGGGAAGGTCGCGAAGCCCTCCTCGGTGACCACGCCGCAAAACTCCCAGTGGCCGGTGGAGGTGTCCTTGCCCTGGCTCAGCTCGGCCATCCGCCCGAAGGCCCCCGAGGGCGCCTCCACCGGCGGCAGCCCCGGCAGCGGTCGGATGTTGGCCAGCCCGAGCCCGCGCAGCGTCGGCACCTTCAGGCCCACCCGAGCGCAGATGTGGCCCAGGGTGTCCGATCCGGCGTCTCCGAAGCTGGCGGCATCGGGCATCTCGCCGATCCCGACGCTGTCCATGATGAGGAGGATGGCCCTGCGGTCAGGGCGAGGTGTTTGAGCGCTCATGCTTCTCTGCCTGGGGGCGCGGGGTCTGGCTCCAGGGGTCCCGACCACAAGGGCCTCAACCCCGAGGCCCCCGTTACTATACCTCAGAATCGCTCGCGGGCCGATCTATCTGGCGATCTCAGCCAGCTCGGCCTCGATGAGCTGCGCCAGCTCCGCGTCGCCAGCCGCCCGCGCGAAGGACAGCGCCACCTTGAGGTCGACCTCGGCCTCTTCGAAGTTGAAGCGCGCCGCCTCGAGCCGCCCCTTCAGGCTCAAGAGCATCGCGATCTCCTCCAGCGCCCCGGAGGCCAGCGCCGCCTCCAGCGCCTTGCGCATCGCCTCGGCCTTGACCCCGATGTCTGCCGTCGCGGGCAGCAGGAGCAGCCCGTAGCGCCGCGCCTCGGCGACCTGATCGTAGCGCTCGACACGCTCTGCCGCCGCCACCGCCGCCTCGATCACCCCCTGGCCGCCCTCCAGCGGCGCCTCGGAGGTGGCGCTGCGCGTCGCGAAGGCCAGCGCGCGGGCCAGCTCCACCTCCGAGAGGGCGCCCGCGTCAAAGCTCCTGAGCGCGTCCCGCTTCGCCAGCTCCAGCGCCGCGCCATCCGCTGCAGGATCGGAATCTCTTTTGATCTCAGCGATATAGCGATGCATGGCGGCCCCCTGTCGCCACATCCGGGACTCTTCGAAGAGCCGCGCCGACTCCCCATAGAGCGCCTCGGACCGCGCGCCGTCGCCCTTGATCCGGGCGATCATGGCCTGGGTGCGCCGCAGCGTCGCCAGGTGAGAGGGCAGGGCGGGCTTGTCGGCCTCGATGGCCTTGAAGGTGTCCTCGATCCCCTTCATGTCGCCGCGGGCGAGGTGGACCTCGACGAGCCCGAGGGAGAGCGCGATCTTGATCTCGGCGATCTGGGCCTTCTGGATGGCCGCCTGGAGGTGCTGCTGCGCCGCGTCGGCGCGCCCCAGCGCCACGAGCGCGGCGGCGCGGGCCAGATCCGAGCGCATCCACAACGGCTCGGGCTCTCCGTCCAGCGGGATGGGCATGGATCGGGCGTCGTAGGCCCAGGCCGTGTGCGCCTCGGCCGCGTCGAGCGCGCCGAGCAGGTGCGCCGCGCCGGCCAGCAGCAGGCGCCCCTCGACGCTGCGCAGGCCCGTGTCGCCGAGCACCGCGGGCGGATCGGCCAGCCAGCCGGCCTCGATCGCCAGCGCGGCGCGGATCAGCGGCGCGGTCCGGTCGGCCCCCTCGCGGCGCCCCGAGGCCAGCGCCAGCGCCGCGCCCAGGTCGCCGCGGAAGCCGGCGATCAGCGCCGCGGCCATGTCAAAGTCGCCGGGTTCGACCGAGATCTCGTCCGGGGACCAGAAGGGCGTCCGCACGAGGCGCAGGCCCTTGGGGGCCTTGACGACGAGACGCGGCTCGCCGCTCTGGCAGCCGCGCGGGGACACGGAAAGCCAGGCGTCGCCGAGGCGGCCCGCGTCGGCGGTGACCACGACGCCCTGGACGCCGTGGGCCTCCAGCGCGCGGCCGATCAGCAGGGACCAGCGCTCGGGCAGGTCCTCGTGGCACTGGCCGACGCTGACGATGACGCGCAGCTCCTGGCGATCCTGCTCGGGCGAGAGCGTCGAGACCCGCGCCGCGGTCACCGGGCCGTCCTGGGCCGCCTGGGCGACCCACTTGTCCGCGCGGCGCCGCGCGTGGCCGACGACGCGCTGGGAGGGCGGCCCGTCGCCGTGGCCGATCAAGGCCACCCTGTCGCCCTCCATCGCGCCGAGGTCGCCCGAGAGCGTCAGGGCGCCGCCCTTGATCCGGCCGGCGGCGGCGACGGGGCGCGGGTAGGGGCTGTGCGGCGGTGAGGCGTCGAAGACCCGGCCGCCGTCGAGCCTGGCGCCGGGCCGCGCGCCGATCAGCCAGAGGGCGCCGGCGCCGTCGACCTCGGCGGCCGCGAGGATCGGAGCGTCGAGCCTGCCCTGGGCGGCCTCGGGCCAGGGGCCAGCGCGCTCGATGAGCAGCGGCGCGTGGGGGGGCGGGGCCTCGGCCGCGTCGACCAGCGCCAGCGCGGTGTTGCGGGCGTCCAGCCGCCCGATCGGGGCCGCAGGCTTGAGCGCGGGGGGCGAGGAGCGCCGCGCGATCTCGGGGCCCGGGCAGGCCAGCAGGCTCAGGGCGATCAGGGCGTGGGGCAGGAGGAGGCGGGCTGTCGTCGGTGACATAGGGCGCGTCCGGGGTTGGGGGTCCAGCGCGAACCCTACCACGCCCGGGAGGGCCGCAACCAGATCAGGAGGCCGCGGGCGGCGCGTCGGCGGTCGGCCGTCGCGAGAGCACGTCGGACCAGCGGATCCTGCCGGTCAGCTGCATGATCAAGAAGAGGGTCAGGATCGACAGCACGGTGACGGTCAGGCCCGTGAAGCCGTCCCAGAAGTAGGCCAGCGAGAAGCCGATGAGGTAGACGATCTGGGCCGCGGCGGCCTCGACGAAGGCGAAGCGCGCCGAGACGACCAGGTGCAGGTAGCTGACGACGAGCACCACGCTGACCACGCTGGAGAGCGCGAAGGCCAGCACGACCTCCAGGTGATCGACCGAGTAGCTGAAGAGCAGGTGGAAGGCGAAGAAGGAGCCGCCGAGCATCAGGTAGTTGATCGGGTGGATGTCGATGTTCTTGAGCGTCCCGAGGACGAAGAGGACCAGGAAGAAGAAGAAGAGCGAGATCGGCGCCGAGAAGGCCAGCTGCGAGGCCAGCTCCCCCGGCTGGATGCGCTGCGGCATCGTCATGCCGATCTTGTGGCCGGTGACGACCTGCTTGAAGTCCCACCCCAGCGCCCAGCCCCCCTCCGTCCGCGACCTGCTCGACGGCGACATGGTGTAGGGCGGGAAGTCGATCTTGTCGAAGTCCGTGGTCATCGCCAGCGAGAAGTCCTCCAGGTTGGCCACGCCCTGGGCCGGCTCGTAGCGCCAGTTGTCCATCCCCCGGCTCTTGTAGCTGACCTCCAGGACCACCTCCTGGCCGGGCTCGACGGGCACCATCGTCGAAAGCTGGCCGTTGTTGGGGCGGAGCGTCCTGGCCATGTCCTTGCCGTCGACCACGAAGCGGAAGTCGTCGTAGAGGCCCATGGCGTTGGGGAAGTCGAAGCCCAGGTGCAGGTCGGTGCGCTCGGGGCGCTCGTGGGTGTAGACCCACCGGCCCTTGAAGCCCACGTCGTAGAGCGCGTACCACATCAACCCCTTGAGGCGCTGATCCAGCTTCAGATCCACGTCGATGTCCGAGGACGAGGGCGACATCTCCTCCTGCTGCGGCACGTTGACCTGCTTGCGCACCGTCTTCTGCTGCCCGTCGACCATCTCCGTGCTGACCTGCTCCTCCGGCGTCGTCCAGCGCCGCGTGAAGGTCGGCGCGCGCTGGATCTGCTCGTTGCCCCAGAGGTCGGCGACCCTCCCTTCGAGCTTGCGGGTCTGTGAGCTCGTGCGCTCCATCATGATCCCGCCGAGCACGAACCAGGCGAGGGTGGTGATGATGAAGACGACGGCGATTCCTGCGATCCTGACGATGGGGTGCATGACAGCTCCTCGGCGGCCTCGGGTTCCACTCCCGGCGCGCGGGCCATTGACCCAGCCCCTAGCGCCGTGAAACCAGTATGCCCACCGGCTTTGACGACCGTCGCGCGCCGCCGTGGAGAGTCCGAGGAGAGCTTGTGCAGGAGTTGTGCAAGCGCGCCCCATGACACAAGATCGCGCCGCCCCACCAACCGAGGATGGGCCTGATCAAGACCCCAGGGGCCGCCGCCCCGCCACCGCCCAGGAGGCCCGCGTTGACCGATCCCGCGCAGCGATCCCTCGGCGCGCTGCTCGACGCCGCGCTCCACGACCCCGACCTCGACGCCCGCGCCGCCCACCGCGACGCGCTCGCCCGCGCCGCCGGCCTGCCCGCCGAGGCCCTGGCCCGGCTGCCCGAGGGC
>SXGS01766371.1_pt1 | contig 14326 bp, 15 predicted proteins | sample 3174681 | NCBI WGS metagenome assembly SXGS01 (sample SAMN11356861, study PRJNA531348) | freshwater metagenome | isolation source: freshwater sample F1-80 | place: China: Fuxian Lake, Yuxi | collected 2017-12-25
GGCATCGACTGGCCGGTGCAGAAGACCATGTTGTCCTTGCCGAACTGGACGTTCTTCGCCGGGTTGCGCGACAGGAGGGTGAACTCGGTCGGCGTCGTCTTGATGCGCTCCAGCAGCCAGTCGGGATCGAAGAAGACCACTTCGCCCTCAACCCTTTGGCCCTCGCGCTTGAATAGTTCGAGCGATGGCTCATGCATAAACGTGATACCGAGCTCGGAGACAAGGCGCTTCCAGCCGCGGTCGATGGTGTCGAGCGCGTCGGCCGAGAGTGGTTCAAAGCGGGGAGTGCGATTGACGAACACGTGAGGCCTTTCCCTAGTCCCGTAAATATGGCAGGCGGCGGGCTTGCGTGCGCTCCGCACCCGACCTGAGCGAGGCAGAGATACACCTCCTGATTCAGCAGCCCTCGGCGTGATCCGTCATGTCGACATGGCGTCGTCACGATGGGTGCTCGCGTCGAGATTTAGCGTGCGCTCTTGGCGCAGCGTGCGGCTACGGCGCCGCTAAGCCAGATACAGGATCTCGACGGGTTGATAGGCTACGGACGCCTGACTGGTTGCCCTGTATAATATGAGACATTCTAACCAGTGTTCGTCTGCGCTGAGCGGTCACGCTCCAAAGTCGAGCATCGTGCTGTTGGCGTTCGGCGCCATAGGCATCATCTACGGCGACATTGGCACGAGTCCGTTGTACGCGTTTCAAGCTGCCTTTAACGATGTCTTTGGCCTCAGCACGAATCGGGAGGAGGTGCTCGGTCTCCTCTCGTTGTTCATCTGGACGCTGGTGTTGGTGGTCACGGTCAAGTACATCCTCGTGATCATGCGGGCTGATAATGAGGGGGAGGGCGGCACGCTTGCGTTGGGCGTGCTTGCACTACGGTACGTGCAACAACGGCATCGCGTCGTTGTGATTGCGATCAGCATGCTCGCTATCTCGTTGTTTGCGGCTGACGGAATTTTGACGCCGAGCATTTCGGTGCTGTCTGCGATCGAAGGGCTCTCGATGGTGGCGCCTGGTGTCTCGAGGTTCGAGGACGACATCGCACTCGTGATTCTGGCGGTGTTGTTTGCTGCCCAGCGATTTGGCACGGGCAAGATCGGGCATGTCTTTGGCCCCGTCATGGTGCTCTGGTTTGCTGCGATTGCGGCACTTGGTGTGCGAGCAATCATTGGCAATCCGGAGGTGCTGGCCGCGATCAACCCGCTCTATGCGGCGGAGCTCGTGGTGCGCCATCCGCTGCTGACGTTCGTACTGCTTGGTGCGGTCACCTTGGCGATCACCGGAGTTGAGGCGCTCTATGCCGATATGGGTCACTTCGGGCGCCGTCCAATTGCTGCCTCGTGGCTCGTCGTGGTACTTCCTGCGCTGACTTTCTGCTACCTCGGCCAGGGCGCGCTCGTCCTAGAGAATCCGTCGGCAGCGACGAATTCGTTTTACCTCCTCGTGCCATCACAACTCCTCGTCCCGATGATTGTGCTCGCAACACTGGCGACCATCATTGCCTCGCAGGCGGTGATCTCGGGCATGTTTACGGTCGCCCAACAGGCGATGAGGCTTGGGTGGATACCGCGCATGCGCGTGCTGCACACCTCAAAGACGGTCAGGGGCCAGATTACAGTGCCGATTGTCACATTGCTGATGTTTGTTGGAGTTGCCGGCACGGTGCTCAACTTTGAAACCTCTGCACGCCTCGCAAATGCCTACGGCTTGACCGTCACCGGAACGCTGTTGTGCACGACGCTCCTCGCTGTGATCGTGGCACGACACCAGTGGCAGTGGTCTGTCTGGCGGCTGGTTGCGGTTTTCGTGCCGATCGCGATCATCGACGTTGCCTTCTTTAGCGCCAACCTTGCCAAAATTGTGCACGGCGCATGGTTCACGTTGTTGATCGCAGCGCTTCTGATGTTGCTCTTTAAGGCCTGGACACGGAGCCGGGACAAAGCGCTCGTTGCGATCGAGCAGATGTCGCTTGATGTCCCTGCCTACCTACAACTCGTGGAGCGCTCTCGACCGGCCCGAACGATCGGGACTGGCGTTCATCTTGCGTCTCAGGCCGATCGGGTCCCGCGGACGCTGGCTGCCACGTGCGCCGTGCTGGAGACGGTCTTCGAGCAGACCATCATGATCACCGTCGAGACGGCCAGCACGCCGCTGGTGGCTGATCAGACGCAGGTCGAAGAGGTTGCGCCCGGCCTCTGGCATGTCATCTTTCGGCACGGTTTCGCTGAGGCTGCTGATATCCCACGTGCGTTGAGCGAGAGCGCATTGGGGAGTCAGATCGATCCGTTGACCACCACCTATTTCGTTGGACGTGACAGCATTAATGTTGTGTCGAAAGGGCTGGCGATGATTCCGCTCAGGGTCTTCGCGATGCTCCATCAGCATTCGCAAGGGGCGACTGACTTCTTCGGCATGCCGTCGTCGCGGACGATCACGATTGGGGCGCGAATCGACCTCTAGGTCGCGGCGCGTGCGGCGTCGAGGAGCGCGCGCGTCAGGGTCGGCAGCGGGTCACGGTCGGGGACGACGACGCCAATGCGTTGCTCGACGGTTGGGTCGGTCAGGGGGATCGCGACGATTGAGTCGGGAAGCGCACCCCCGTCAATCCATGAGGTCGGTCCGATCGTGCACCAGCGACCGTGGGCGACGTGCTCCCAGAGCGGCACGATGTCGTCCGATTCGACGCGCGGCGAGGGCGCCGTGCCAGCCGTTGTGAAGGCCGCGTCGATGATGCGGCGGTTCTGCATGTTGACGGTCAAGAGACAGAGTGGAAGGTTGGCGGCTTCGCGCCAGGTCAGCGAGGCGCGAGTGGCAATCGCATCGTCTTGGTGTGCGTAGAGCACGTAGCGTTCCTGGGCGACGGGAATTGCGCGGACACCACGAAGCGGCTCGTTATCGAGGTACGTGATTCCCGCATCGATCTCGAACTCGAGCAGTTGCCGCTCGATCTCGCGGCTGGCAAGCGAGAGCACGGTCACGGAGACGTCGGGGTGTTGTGCGGTGACGGCGGAGGAGAGCGCACTGGCAATCGGCAGTGCAGTGGGGATGGCGCCGAGGCGCAGGCGGCCAGTGACCGCGCCCTGCATCGAGGCGAGATCCTCGCGCAGTCCGTCGGCGTCGGCGAGGATGCGGTGTGCCCAGGCTACGACACGTTCTCCCTCGGGTGTCAGACCTGCATAGCGGCGCCCACGAATCACGATTGGAATACCCAATTCGGCTTCAAGGCTGCGGATGCCAGCACTCAGAGATGGTTGCGAGACATGGCAAGCGGCAGCGGCGTGACCAAAGTGGCGTTCGCGGGCCAGCGCGGTGACGTACTCCAGTTGGCGCATCTGCATGCGACAATGATAGCCCCTGCCTATCAACCGGTTGACGAATGCACCTTGCCCGCGGCTCCCAGCGGGGGGATGCTTGAACCGGACGCTTTCCCTGGACTCAACCATCGACATCTCCGACCGCCCACCGCTTGCAGGACCCACTGCCGATGTCGGCGTGCTGCGCCTTGCGCGCGGAGAACGTCCGGTCGAGAAGCGCGATCGCGTGGCTGGCGAGGAACCACTCGAGATTCGCGTTGGCGGCCCCGGCCAAGAACTGACCCAGGTGGCCGTGACGATGCGCACCCCCGGCGCCGACTTCGAACTCGCCGCCGGCTTTCTGCTGACCGAAGGCTTCGTGGTCGATGGGAGCGAGATCGCCGATATTCGCTACTGCGCCGATGTGGAGAACTCCGAGCAGCAGTACAACGTGCTGTCCGTGCGCCTGACTAAACCGTTCGACGCGACTTCGCTTCAGCGCAACATGTTCGCCTCGTCGAGTTGCGGGGTCTGTGGCAAGGCTTCGATCGACATGATCGAGGTCGCCTGCCGACCGCTGCCCGAGGGGCCTGTGGTGGCGTTCGAAACGCTGCTCGAATTGCCCGAGTTGCTGCGCGCCAAGCAGCGGCAGTTCGAACGCACGGGTGGTATCCATGCGACTGGTCTGTTTACGCCCGCCGGCACACTCGTCGAGCTGCGCGAGGACATTGGTAGGCACAACGCGATGGACAAGGCGATTGGTGCGCGGCTGATGGCAGGCCAGTCGCCGCTGCACGACACCGTCGCCCTCGTCTCGGGGCGCGCCGGTTTCGAACTCGTCCAGCAGGCAGCCGTCGCAGGCATTCCGATCGTGGCCGCAGTCGGTGCCCCGTCGAGTATCGCCGTGCAGGCTGCGAAGCGCCTCGGCGTCACGCTCGTGGGCTTCTTGCGCGACGACCGTGCCAACGTCTACTCGCAAACGCACCGCATCGCGGTCGATTCGTGAGTCACGATCCAGACCCAACCGAGGCCTGGAAGCGCTGGCACGCTGCGCTGGCCGAGGCAGGCTTCATTACACCGCTGGGCTCCGAGCGCGTGCCGGTCGGCGAGGCGGTGGGGCGCATTGCCGCGAAGCCAGTGAGTGCAGTCCGTCCATCGCCACCACTGCGGGTTGCTGCGATGGATGGAATCGCGGTGCGCGCGCTCGACACGGAGGGTGCGCCCACGCGCATTGCTTCCCCCGATTTCGCGCTGATCGACACGGGGGCGCCTGTGCCCGAGGGCTTCGATGCCGTGGTCGTGCGCGAGCAGGTGACAATCGACGACGCCAGTGCGCTCGTGCAAGAGGCGGTCGCGCCCGGTCGGCATGTGCGACCAGTCGGCGAAGACATTGCACTCGATCAGGTGTTGATCCAAGCCGGTCAGCGGCTCGGCGCCTTCGATGTTGCGCTCGTCGCAGCGGCAGGGCAGCCAGTGGTTGACGTGGTGCGCCAGCCTGGCGTAGCGGTGATTCCCACCGGGGACGAGTTGCGATCCTCGGGCGAGCGGCTCGATGCACACCACGTGATCGACTCGAATGGGCCGATGTTGATCGCACAGGCGAGAGCGGACGGTGCGCGGGCCACGCTGCATCCACGCGTGCCGGACGACCCGAAGTTGTTGGGCGAAGAGGCCATGCGCGCGGTGTACTCGAACGATCTCGTGCTGCTCGTGGCGGGCTCTTCGCGGGGACACCGAGACTATGCACGCGAGGTCCTCGAAGAGCTGGGTGCGGTCGCGGTCGATGGAGTGGCGGTGCGACCCGGCCATCCAGTGCTGCTGGCTGTTGTTGGTACGACACCAGTGATTGGCGTGCCGGGCTATCCCGTCTCTGCGGCCTTCACCTACGAGCTCTTCGCACGCCCGCTACTGGGTGAGTTGTTGGGAGCGTTGCCGCCACGCCCGATGGTCGAGGTGCGGCTGGCCGAGGCCGTTGGCGGGCGCGAAGACTCGACCTGCATGGTTGCCGTCGAGCTCGACTCCGTCTACGGCGACATACCCACGGCGACACCGTGTGCTCGGCGGGCTGGTGCGTTGCGTTCGTTGGCTGGTGCCAATGGCTATGTGACCGTCCCGCCCGGTGAGGGGTTTGCCGCCGGAAGTGTTGTGGCAGTCCTGCTTTTTGCCTAGAGTGGACTCATGTCGACTCCCCGTACCCGCGTCAAACGCCTCCCAAAGCGTGGCCAGTACGATCGCCCCACGATTGACGCGATTCTTGACGAGGCGATCGTCTGTCACATCGGCATCGAGGTCGACGGCCAGCCCTACGTGATTCCCTCGCTCCACGCACGCGTGGGGGACACCCTCTATTTGCACGGGTCGAGTGCGAGCCGCATACTGCGGACGCTCGCGGGTGGCGCGCCGTGTTGCGTCACCGTGACGTTGATCGATGGTCTGGTGTTGGCGCGCGCAGTCTTCGATCAATCGGTCAACTATCGCTCGGTGGTCGTGCTCGGTACGGCCACGCTGGTCGGTGACCCGGCCGAGAAGTTGGTTGCCTTGGAGGCCCTGTCCGATCAGCTCGTGCCGGGTCGCTGGGCCGATACTCGGCCACCGACTGCCAAGGAGATCAAGGTCACCTCGATCTTGGCGATGACGCTCGACGAGGCCTCCGCAAAAATCCGCACGGGTCCGCCGGGCAATGCTCTGGAGGATGCCGAGGACTACGCGGCGACGTGGACCGGCGTGTTGCCAATCACACAGACCGTTGGCACTCCGATCCCGGCTCCCGATATTGCCGACGGCGTTGCGCTGCCAGCCAACCTCACCCGGTGGGGCGAGCGGTTTCAGCGCTAGGAGTCGCTGCCGCGTAGTTCGTCGAGCGTTGCCCACTCGAGCATGCGTGCGTGTGTCGCTTCGAGCACGACCGCTGGGGCGCAGCCGGCATCGAACGCCTCGCGCCAACGGGCTGCGCAGAGGCACCAGCGATCGCCGGCCTTGAGGCCAGGGAATTCGTAGAGCGGCAGCGGCGTCGAAAGATCGTTGCCTGACTCCTTCGAGAACGCGAGAAACTCATCGGTCATGACGGCACAGACGACGTGCACACCTTGGTCCTGCCCTCCGGTGTCGCAGCAACCAGTGCGATAGAAGCCCGTAATCGGATCGTACGAACACGCCTCCAACTCGCTGCCAAGAACGTTCTCTGCCATATCGGCATCGTACGGGTCCTGTCTTGAGCGCGGCGTCGATCTTCGAGCGTCTGCGGCGCACACCGGGCATCGAGTTCGATGCCGAGGTCGGAATTGGTGCGCTCGTGACCGACAATCAAGGCCACGCTGCACTGTGGGAGATTCATCGAGAGTATCTCGCGATCGGTCGCGACGCCTGGCTTCCCGTCTTGCTCCAAACCGACACGTGGCGGGCTCATCCGGAGCGCATTGCGCACTCGAACTATGCGCGCCGCGATCTCAACACGGAGAACCAGTGGATGCTGCGCGATCTTCGCCAGGCCGAGGCTCAGCCCGGTGACGTGATCATCATCGGTGGTTGGTTTGGCGCCCTAGGAGATGGGTATGGCGCCGGCGTTGCACCGAGCGCAGATGTCGCCGAGACGATGATGCGTGCGCAGGCCGAGGCGCTCGAAGATGGTGGCGTCGACCTCCTGATCGCCGCCACCTTGCCGAATGCCGAGGAGGCTCTGGGGATTGCTCGGGCACTATCAGCCTCCATGCTCCCGTACATCATTGGTGTCGTCGTGCGCCCTCATAGAACGCTGCTCGACGGTACGCCGCTGCGCCAGTTTGTGGAGACCGTTGATACGCGAACGGCGCGGCCACCACTCGGCTACGCGCTCACCTGCGTCCACCCATCGATCGCGGACGCGGCGCTGACAGCCGAACCGATCGGCTCGCGTGCGATCGGATTCTTCACCAACACGTCGGCGCTCTCGCCCGAAGAACTTGATGGGCGCGAGGATCTGATCGCGTCCACTCCGAACCCGTAAGCGGCAGCGTTGGTGGACGTCGGTCAGCGGCGTGGCCTCTCGATCCTCGGTGGTTGCTGCGGCACAGACGAGACGCATCTCGCCGCCGTCGCTCGCCAAATGGTCGCTACACGCTGAGGGTCTGATCGCCGCTCTCGTGGTCGAGCAGTCGCTGCTTTGTTTCGAGGCCCTCGCCACCCGAGTAGCCCGTGAGTGCGCCACTGGCACCGATGACGCGGTGGCATGGAACGATAATCGGTAGCGGGTTGCGACCGTTGGCGGCACCAACGGCGCGCGTGGCCATGGGCTGTCCAATCGACTTAGCGATGTCGCCGTAGGAGGCTGTCGCGCCGAAGGGGATGTCGCACAGCGCCGTCCAGACCGACTGTTGGAACTCGGTACCTGCGGGTGCGAGCGGGACGTCGAACGACATCCGATTACCCGCAAACCACTCCGTCAACTGGGTCGCTGCTGCGTCAACGATCGGGCCACCCTCGTGTACATCGGTAGAAACAGAGACGTCGTCGCCGGGCAGGATCAGCTTGGTCAACCCGTCCTCGTTGGCCACGACGGTGATGTCGCCGAGCGGAGTCAAGACGGTGCGAAAAGTGGAGGACATGCGTCTAGCCTAGCGGCTTGGCATGAAGCGCTTGACGATCCGCACGCGTTTCGCAGGTCGTCCCGTGCGTTCCTCAACCACATCGGCACTCGACAGAATGCCGGAGATTGACTTGGCTGCGATCGCCCGCAGTGGCTCTGGTTCCCATTTGCGGCACGTATGGCCCACCCAAGGCAGGCGCAGCAAATCCGTTTCGCGTTGTAGAATCAGGTCGGCGAGCGTGCGGCCGGCGATGCTGGTGCCCGTCAGTCCATGACCGGCAAAACCGCCTGCAGCGCCGAGCCCGGTCATTGGGTCGAAATCGACCTGCATGCTCCAATCGCGTGGTGCGGCGAATGAGCCGCCCCAGCGGTGCTCGATCTTGGCCTCGCCTGCGGCGGGGAAGTGTAGACGCAGAGCCTCATCGATGCGCACAAAAATCGCTTCGTTGTGATCGTTCGTGTCTGCGATGCGATCGCCGGTGTAGTACGACGTCCCGCGTCCGCCGAGGGCAATGCGGTTGTCCATCGTGCGTTGCGCATAGAAAAAGTGGAAGCGCTGATCGGCGATTGGCTCGCAGTTGTCCCAGCCGAGCTCGTCCCAGACGTGGTCGAGCAGCACCTCGGTCTGCAGCATGTGTGAATAGATCCGCAGGTAGCGGCGCTTGCCGCCGGGCAGGTCGCGCGTGAAGGCCTCGGTCGCGCGGATCACGACGTCGGCTTGGACCGTGCCTTGCTGGCAGACGAGTCGTCCGCGTTCGATCGCAGTCACAGGAGTCTGCTCGTAGATCGTCACGCCGAGGTTTTCGCAGGCACGGGCGAGGCCCCGTGTCAGGCGGGCCGGATCGATTCGCGCGCAGTGTGGGGTGTAGGTCGCAGAGACCGCGCCATGGAAACGCACGCGCTGCTCGAGCTCGTCGAGCGAGATCTCCCAGACGTCCTGCTCGGTGAAGCCGCGTGCTCGACGGCCCGCCACACCGGCCTCGACGCGGGCGGCCTGCGTCGGCGAAGTCGCGATCTGCAGCGCGCCACCCTTATGCCAGCCGCAGTCAATCTGCTCGTGCGCGACGACGTCGCCAACCCAATCGATGCCATCGATAAACGCACGCTCAGCGCGACGCACAATGTCCATGCCGCCGTACCGCTTATAGACGCGCATCTCGCCGGCCATCCCCGCCGATTGGAAGCCGCCGTTACGTCCCGAGGCGCCATAGCCCACGATCTCGCGTTCGCAGATGACGATGCGGAGACGGGGGTCACCTTTGGCGAGACAGTACGCGGTCCAGAGGCCGGTCAGCCCACCGCCAGCGATCGCAACATCGACCTGCTGGTCACCCAGCAATGGATCGCGCGGATCGAGCGGCTCGGGCAGGCCAGCCAGCCAGCCGGACACCTGCCGGTAGCGCTGATCCGCCGCAGAGCAGGTGGGGTGCTTGGTAGCAATCACCATTCCCAGAGTATCGCAATCAACTGCCTACAAGGGTCTGGTCCCATTAGGAAGTTGATCAAACATTCGACATTGCCCTGATCGTCGCCACGCCCTAAAGTCGCACCATGAGCACACACGAATCTACTGAGCCATTCGAAGGCTGGTCCTCCGAGCTGCTCGCAGAGTTCGACGCAAACACGTGCAACGGCGCCGTGGGTATGGAACTGCTGGACGAGAACAAACACGCTCGCGTCTGGACAATTTGCATTCCACCGGGCGGGCGGTGTTCTGCGCATCGCCACGTGCTCGACTACTTCTGGATCTGCACCTCAGGTGGCCTCGCTCGCAGCCATTTCGAAGACGGCTCGACGCGATTTCCCGAATACGGTGTCGGTCAATACGCGGCACTGTGATTCGACGAAGGTGGATCGCTGATGCACGACCTAGAGAGCATTGGCAACGAGGACCTGACGTTTATTACCGTTGAGTACCTCGCCAGCGCCAACGACCCACTTGCACTGGACTAACGATGAAGCCTGCGCCCTTTACCTAGCACGCACCGACGACCATTGAGCAGGCGTTGGGACTGCTCGCGAGTGAGCCCGGCGCCCGTGTCTTGGCAGGCGGTCAGAGCCTTGTGCCGCGCATGCGCCTGCGCGTTGAGAAGCCCGCAACGATCATCGACATCAATCGTGTCGTTGGTCTCGACGGGATCTCTGTCGATGCGGGTGCGGTAACTGTCGGTGCACTCGTTCGCCAGCAGACACTCGTCACGCATGACGGCGTTGCTGCTGTCCACCCGCTGCTCCGTGAGGCAGGCTCGTACGCGGGCTTTCACACGACGCGTCATCGGGGTACCGTCGGTGGCTCGATCGCCTTCGCAGCGCCCTGGGCCGAGCTCGCTGCAACGACAACGTTGCTTGGCGCAACGATCACTGTGCGCTCGACCAAGGCGCAGCGCACGCTCGCTGCCAGCGACTTCTTCCTCGGGCCGAATCAGACGGCACTCGCTGCCGACGAGCTGGTCACCGAAGTGCAATTTCCGCCCGCGCCTGCCGGCACTGGCTTCGGCTTTCACGAGGCGAGCCCTCGCTATCGCGATTATGCAACCGCGGCGGCGGCGGCGTCAATCACGATCGCCGATGGCGTCTGCAGCAGCGCAGCGTGGGTGTTGCTGCGCGCAGCACCCGCACCGCTGAGTATCGACGTCGCGAGCACGCTCGTTGGTCGAGTGGTCGACGATGCGGCGATTGAGAAGGTTGTGCAGTCCTTGGCTGGCCTTGATCCTCCGACCGATATCGAGGCGAGCGGTGCCCATCGCCGCCGTCTCGCTGTGACGCTCACGCGGCGTGCTCTTGCCGATGCGTGGGCCAATGCCCAGGAGGCAGTCGCATGAGCACCATCGAGCACCAGATTGTCACGGTGACGGTCAACGGTCGCACCTACGAGCGAGCGGTCGAGCCGCGCAAGGTGCTGTCCGATTTTCTTCGCGAGGACTTGGAATTGACGGGCACACATGTCGCCTGTGAACACGGTTTTTGTGGCGTCTGCAACATCTTGCTGGACGGACAGACCGTCCGCTCGTGTCTGCTCTTTGCAGTGCAGGTGGATGGAGCCTCGATCGAGACCGTGGAATCGCTCGCTGCGGTCTTGACGAACAAGAATCAGCAGGGTGCCTATCGAGGCTTTGGTGCCGAGGTTTCAAACTGGATTCTGGAACGTCTCGTCGATCATGCTGCTCACGATCTCGGGATGGATCGCGTCGAGATTCGGCGAAAAAATCTGATTCAAGCGGACGCGTTTTCGTACCGCACACCAACCGGCAATATCTACGACAGCGGTAACTACCCCGGCGTGCTCGACAAGATCCTCGCCGATTTTGATTACGACTACTGGGTCAAGTACGGAGACGATGCTCGCAAGGAAGGGCGCCACGTCGGCATCGGCGTTGTCGCCTCACAGGAGCGCAGCGTCTTCAGTTCGACAGAGTTTTGGCTCTGGTTCGACGAACCCGCTTTTTCGCCGACGAGTTCGCCGGAGAGCGCCAGCATTCAGATCGAACCGACGGGGCAAATCGTTGTGACGCTGCATTCGCATGCGATGAGGGGCAACTCGCCCGAGACGGTGGTTTCGCAGGTCATCGCGGAGGAGTTCGACGTCGATCCCACCTCCGTTGTGATCACGTACGCCGACTCGCAACACGCACTCCCAGGGACCGGGCCGGGCGGCTCGCGCTACACGGTGATGGTGTCGGGTGCTGTCGCTGGTGCCGCGTCGCAAATGAAGGACAAGATCAAGCGGATCGCGGCCAACAAGCTCGAGGCCGCCGAGGGTGACCTCGAGTTCCGAGACGGTGGTGTTGGCGTCAAGGGTGCGCCGGACAAGCAGTTGAGTCTCAGTGACATCGCGATGATGGCGTACATGTTCAAGCTCGATCTTCCGCCCGACATGGAGAGCGGCTTGGCGACGCAATGGACGTACGATCATCCGCTGACGACGCTACCGAATGCCGATCGATCCGATCTCGGAATGTTCTATCCGTTCGTCGGACATGCCTGGCACATGGCCGTGGTCGAGGTTGACCCGGGTACGGGTGGCGTCGAGTTTCTCCGCTATTCGGCGGTCCACGATGTAGAAACGGTTGTCAACCCGAAGACCCTCAACGGGCAGATCATTGGCGGCACCGTGCAGGGATTGGGCACCGCGATGCTCGAGGAATACATTTACGACGATCAAGGGCGGGTGCTCAACGAGAACTTCAAGCATTACCACCTCCCGTCGTCGATGGATGTCCCGACGATGACGATCGGCCACCAGGAGACGCCATCGCCGTACACCGCCTATGGCATCAAGGGTGCGGGCGAGGGTGGGCGCATGCTAACACCGGCGATCATGAGTGCCGCGGTCGAGGATGCGCTGTCGCCCTACGGCGTTCGCATCACGTCGCTGCCGATCTCGGCCGAGCAGATCGTGGCGTGGGCGGCAGGAGACTAGGTTCTCTGGCCGCACCGCTGGCGCGGGCTCGGAAAACGGCATGATGTCGCTATGGATGTGCTCGCCCTCCTTCAGCAACGCGGCATTTTGGATGCGCAGTCGGACGTTCGCCTGACCGTATTGCACGGCGGCTATTGGAACACCGTCTGTCGCCTTCAGGGCGATGGGATCGACTGGGTGGTCAAGGTGTTTGCGGCGCAGGATGGCTGGCGCCTATTTCCGATCTTGCCGGATGACGAGGCGCGGGCGCTGCTGCTGCTGAAGGGGCATGACGTCGCGCCGGAGTATGTCGAGTACCACCCGCGCGTCGGCGAGCTGCCTGCGGTGTTGGTGTACCAGTGGGTTGAGGGCACGATGTGGACGACAGGCACGTCAGAGGTTGCGCGGCTGCTTCGTCGTCAGCACGCGGTGGTTGTGGAAGGATTTCGTGAGGTGCCGACCGGGTCGATTGGCATCGTCGAGCAGGGTGAGCGTCTGCTGCAAGCGGCCGATTCGCACGAGGCCGCGATGCTCCGCAAGGTATGTCCAACTGCGCGCGTCCAGCCGACGCCACGCCGAGCGCTGATCCACACCGACGCGGGGACGGGCAACTTTATCGTCGGTCCGCAGGGCATTCGCCTGATCGATTGGCAGTGCCCGGCGCTTGGCGATGCGGCCGAGGACCTCTTTACGTTTTTCTCGCCCGCCTTCCAGGTGCTCTACGGTCACGAGCCGTTGACAGTGCTCGAGCGCGCCGAGTTTCTCGACGTCTACGAAGATCCGATGGTGCTCGCGCGCCTGGCTGCGCTCAAGCCTGCACTGACCTTCCGGATGGGGGCGTACTGCGCAATGCGACGCCTCGAACTCGCCGACTCCGATCCGCCGGCGGCTGCGCGCTACGCTCGTGCTTTAGAGCTCTCAATCGCCGAGCTGACCGAAGGATCCTGATGACACTTCCCGCGATCGACCTCTTTATTCACACCTATTCGTTTCGCTTTCGGCTGCTGCACGACCCAAACTTCGGGATCATCGATCTGCTTGATCGCGCGGTTGCGGATGGCAACGTCGGGATTGGACTCAACGTCAATGGTCCGCACTACCGTTTTCTTGGCGGCGAAAGCCCTGCGCACGTCAAGCTCGTCGCGGAGGCGATCCGCGAGCGCAGCCTCGACGTCGATGTCGAGACCAGTTCGACGGATCCCAAGCATCTGACGACGTTGTTGGATCTTGCCGTTGCGCTTGGCGCGAAGCATTTGCGCACCTACACGCGCCACGAGGGCCCGCGTGCACAGGTGCTGGATGCGACCACGCGGGATTTGATTGAGGCCGCGCCGATCGCAGAGGATCGTGGCGTACCGATTCTCCTCGAAAATCACGAGGAGTTCACGGGTGTTGAGGTCGGCCGTATTCTCGAGCGCGTCGACCATCCCTTCGTGGGCGCGCTCTACGACTACGGCAACTCGATGATGCTGCGCGAGGATCCGATCGAGGCGCTCAAGGCGATGCTGCCGTGGACGCGCAAGGCGCACCTCAAAGACCATGTCGTGATGCACGGCATGATCTGCGGCGCACCGGTGGGGGAGGGCGTCGTGCCGATCATTCCGATCACCGAACGCCTGCTCGAGGCGGGTATCACGCGCATCGGTTTCGAGAACGTCTGGTCCTACACGTGCCCGTTCCACCCTCGCGAGGATGGGCTGCCAGAAGAGACGGCGGAGAGTCCGATTTTTCGTTTGCACGAGGACCCAATCGAGCCGGCCTTCTTCCTGCCCGACGTTCTGGCCGAGGTCGAACGCGACCCGGCGCGCGTGATCGAACTGGAGGAGACTTCCTATCAGCGGGCACTTGGGCACTGGCAACGGTTGATCGCCGACGCGGGCCTGACGACGACCTAGTCGCGATCAACGTTGCTTGAGGGTCAGACCCCCAACGCAAAGGTAGCTCTCACTACGGCATGCGGTTGGTGCGGACATGACAAGTGCGCACTTGTCATGTCCTCTCCCACCAGACAGCCGCCTTGGATTGCCTGCTCCAGCAATGACGAAGGGACCCTTGCGGGTCCCTTCGAATGAC
>SXGS01300091.1_pt1 | contig 14325 bp, 12 predicted proteins | sample 3174681 | NCBI WGS metagenome assembly SXGS01 (sample SAMN11356861, study PRJNA531348) | freshwater metagenome | isolation source: freshwater sample F1-80 | place: China: Fuxian Lake, Yuxi | collected 2017-12-25
AGCAAGGCATTCAGCAAGGTGCCATCGGCATGTCCGGCTGCGGGATGCACAACCAGGCCGGCGGGCTTGTCGATAACGAGGATCTGATCGTCTTCGTAGACGATATTCAGCTCGATATCTTGGGCGATCCACTCACCCTGCGCCTCCTGCTCGGCTTTGAGCGCCAGTTGCGCGCCGCCATGGACAATGTCGCGCGGGCGCAGCACAGCGCCGTCGACGGTAAGCCGCCCCTCTTTGATCCAGGCAGACAGACGCGAACGCGAGTGCTCGGCAAACAGGAGTGCGGCGACTTGATCGAGGCGTTGACCGCCCATTTCATAGGGCACCTCGGCGTTCAGTTCAATGATCTGCTTATTAATAGAGGACATGCTCGGCAACGGCGGGGAGGTCTGAGAGGTCTAGCCTTTGGTTTCGGCTACACGCTTGTGGTTAAATACGGCGTCTTTGCCCCAGGGGTACCGGGGGCGCTCATCATAACAGGACGGCTCTACTCAAGACAGCCGCCGTCACAGGGACGCAAGCCGCCATGCAAGTGAAACACCTGCTGCTGATCGCAATCCTCGCCCTCACCGCCGCCTGCTCCTCTAAGGAAGTGGTTGACGAGAACCTGAGCGAAGCCGAACTCTACCAGCAGGCACAAGCCGACCTGGACAATAGTAGCTACACCTCAGCTGTTGCCAAGCTCAAGGCGCTGGAGTCGCGCTACCCGTTCGGGCGCTACGCCGAGCAAGCGCAGCTTGAGCTGATCTACGCCTATTACAAAAACGTTGAGCCAGAAGCAGCCAAGTCTTCTGCTGATCGCTTTATTCGTCTGCACCCGCAGCATGCCAACGTTGACTACGCCTATTACCTCAAAGGCCTGGCGTCGTTCGACCAGGATCGCGGCCTAATCGCCCGATTCGTGCCGCTGGACATGACCAAGCGCGACCCCGGTGCCGCGCGCGACTCCTACAATGAGTTCGCCCAGCTCACCAGCCGCTACCCCAACAGCCGTTATGCGCCAGACGCCAAGCAGCGCATGATTTACCTGCGCAACCTGCTGGCGGCCTATGAAATTCATGTGGCGCACTACTACCTGACGCGCAATGCATACGTCGCCGCCGCCAACCGTGGCCGCTACGTGGTGGAAAACTTCCAGGAAACCCCTGCCGTTGGCGACGGCCTGGCCGTAATGACGGAAGCCTACCAGCGCCTGAGTCTCGATGATTTGGCCGCGACAAGCCTGGAAACGCTCAAGCTCAACTACCCAGACCATCCAACACTGGTCGATGACCAATTCGTGCCGCGCGAAGAAGAAGCAGACACCCGCTCCTGGATCGCCAAAGCCACGCTGGGCCTGATTGAAACTGACGTGCCGCTGCCACCGGGTGAAACCCGTGCTGGCCAGGACGTGATTCGCCAGTACGAAGATGCCGCCGAGCAAATTCCGGACGAGCTTAAAGCTGGCGCCGCAGCAGAGACGCCGAGCCGCTCGTGGTTCAGCTACCTGACCTTCGGCTTGTTCGACTAAGCAACAAGCACGCACACAAAGGGAGGCTACAAGCCTCCCTTTTTTATGGACTGGCACCACACAACCCAAGTCAAACCGCCAGCCTGCGAAACAACACGCAGCGCACTGTTTCAAGGCTGGGCGCGCGTCAGAGGGTTCGCTAAACTCCGTTCAAACCTACCCAAAGAGAGCGTCATGGGCCTGCTTCGCTTGCTGATCTGGATTGCCATCATCGCCGCCGCCTTTTGGCTTTGGCGTCGCTTCACCCGCCCCAAACCCTCACAGCCCGACACGCCCAAAGCGCCAACCGAGCCCGCCCCCATGGTGCGTTGCCAGCATTGCGGCGTACACGTGCCGCGCGATAACGCCTTGGCCAACGGCGAGCAGTGGTACTGCAGCCAGCTTCATCTAGAGCAAGGCCCGCACGACAATGGGCGCTGACTTCGCCCTGAGCGGAGAGCAAAGCCGACGCATCCTCAGGCTTTATCACCTCTACCGGCTGGTTATCGGCATCACGCTGGTGTTGCTGGTATCCAGCGACCTGCACACCGACCTGCTGGAAATCACCCACCCAAGCTTGTTCCGCAATGGCAGCCTGCTGTACTTGGCAATTAACGCCTTGCTGATTGTCACCGTTCGCAGACCTAAGCACCTGCCGCAGATTTTCAGCCTGGCCCTGATCGATGTGATCCTGCTGTCTGGGCTGTTTTATGCCGGCGGCGGCGCAGCCAGCGGCATCGGCAATCTGCTGATTGTGGCGGTGGCCATTTCAAATATTTTGTTGCGCGGCCGGATTGGCTTGTTGATAGCCGCCATCGCCGCGATTGGCATGATTTACCTGACCTTTTACCTAAGCCTCAGCAGACCGGCCGTCACCGCGCAGTACGTGCAGGTCGGGGCATTCGGGGCGTTGTGCTTTGCCGCCGCACTGTTTGTGCAAGGCCTTACACGCCGCCTGCAAGCCAGCGAAAACCTGGCTGAACAGCGCGCTGCCGATGTCGCCAACCTTGAAGCCCTCAACGCGCTGATCCTGCAACGCATGCGCACCGGCATCTTGGTGCTGGATGAAGTGCACCGCGTCCTGCTCGCCAATCAGGGCGCTAATCACTTGCTTGGCCACGCGGACCTAACCGGCAAAATCCTCGACCCCCGCTGCCCCGAGCTGATTAAACGTATGCAGCAGTGGTCGCACAACCCCAGCCTGCGCCCGGCCAGCCTGCAAGCGGCGCACGATGGCCGCGTGCTGCAGCCAAGCTTCATTGCTTTGCAGCGCGGCGAACACAAACACACACTGATTTTCCTCGATGACATTTCGCAGATCGCCCAGCAGGCCCAGCAACTCAAGCTCGCTTCACTGGGTCGCTTGACAGCCGGCATCGCCCACGAAATCCGCAACCCGCTCGGCGCAATCAGCCATGCGGCGCAGCTGCTGCAGGAATCCGAAGACCTAGAGGGCGCCGACCTGCGCCTGGCGCAGATCATTCAGGATCACTCACGCCGCATGAACTTGGTCATCGAAAACGTCCTGCAACTGTCCCGCCGCCGCCAGGCCGAGCCGCAACTGCTGGACCTTAAATACTGGCTGCACCGCTTTGCCAGTGAGTTTCGCAACAGCGCCAAAGCCAACCAAATGCTGCACATTGAGACCACGCCGGGCAGCATTCAAACGCGCATGGACCCGCACCAACTGACTCAAGTGCTGAGCAACCTGGTTGAAAACGGCATTCGCTACAGCGCGCAAAAGCATAAAAACGCGCAAGTCTGGCTACGCCTATTTCGCGATCCCGAAAGCGAATTGCCAGTATTGGAAGTACTCGACGACGGTCCCGGCGTAGCCGAAGAACAACTGCACCACCTGTTCGAGCCCTTCTACACCACAGAAAACAAAGGCACCGGCCTTGGCCTCTACATCTCTCGCGAGCTGTGTGAAAGCAACCAGGCACGCCTCGACTATAAACTGCGTGAAGGTGGCGGCAGCTGCCTGCGCATCACCTTCGCCCACCCGCGCAAACTGAGCTGACCATGAACCGCCAGAGAGCACTAATCGTCGACGACGAACCCGATATCCGCGAATTGCTGGAAATCACCCTGGGCCGGATGAAGCTCGACACCCGCAGCGCACGCAACGTCAAAGAAGCGCGCGAATGGCTGGCCAAAGAACCCTTTGACCTGTGCCTAACCGACATGCGCCTGCCCGACGGCACGGGACTCGATCTGGTTCAGCATATTCAGCAACGCCATCCGCAAGTACCCGTGGCGATGATCACCGCCTACGGCAGCCTGGACACCGCGATCAATGCACTCAAAGCCGGCGCATTTGACTACCTAACCAAGCCTGTGGACCTCGGCCGCCTGCGCGAACTGGTGGCCGCCGCGCTGCGCCTACACAGCAATTCCGGTGAAGATCAGCCCGTCGACAGCCGCTTGCTGGGCGACTCGCCGCCGATGAAAGCCCTACGCAAGCAGATCCTAAAACTGGCGCGCAGCCAGGCACCGGTGTACATCAGCGGTGAGTCCGGCAGCGGTAAAGAACTGGTCGCACGGCTGATCCACGAACAAGGCCCGCGCGGCGAACAGCCTTTTATCCCAGTGAACTGCGGAGCCATCCCAACCGAGCTTATGGAGAGCGAGTTCTTCGGCCATAAGAAAGGCAGCTTCACCGGCGCAATAGAAGACAAACAGGGCCTGTTCCAGGCCGCCAACGGCGGCACACTGTTTCTCGATGAAGTCGCTGATCTGCCACTGCCCATGCAGGTCAAACTGCTGCGCGCCATTCAGGAAAAAGCCGTGCGCGCCGTGGGCGGCCAGCAAGAATTGATCGTCGATGTGCGCATCCTCTGCGCCACTCACAAAGACCTCGCCGCAGAAGTCGCCGCCGGTCGCTTCCGCCAGGACTTGTACTACCGCCTCAACGTGATCGAGTTGCGCGCACCCGCCTTGCGCGAGCGCCGCGAAGACATCGTCCTGCTAGCCGATGTCATGCTCAAACGCCTGGCCGAAGGCACCGGCATGAGCGCCGCCAAGCTGGACGAACAGGCGCTGGAGAAACTCAAAAGCTATCGCTTCCCCGGCAACGTGCGCGAACTGGAGAACATGCTTGAACGCGCCTACACCCTCTGCGAAGACGACCGCATCAGCGCCAGCGACCTGCGCCTGGCCGACAGTTGCAGCCCCAGTGAAAACGGCGAAGCCAGCCTGGCGCACATCGACAATCTGGAAGATTACCTGGAGAGCATCGAACGCAAGCTGATCATGCAGGCTCTCGAAGAAACCCGCTGGAACCGCACCGCTGCCGCCCAGCGCCTAGGCCTGAGCTTCCGCTCCATGCGTTACAGATTAAAGAAGCTGGGCATCGACTAAGGCACGCATCAATTGTGGGAGGGGCTTTAGCCGCGAGCCCCGCCCAAAACCCGCTCACCCCACCGAAGCCAACCGCCCTGCCGGCGCGTAGGGTGCAGGCTCTACAATCGGCTCACGGCCGAGCATTAAATCCGCCAGCAACTGGCACGAGGCAGGGGCCAGCACCAACCCATTGCGGTAATGCCCGCAGTTCAACCACAAACCTTCATGCCCAGGCACCGGCCCAATAAACGGAATGCCTTCAGGCGAACCCGGCCGTAATCCGGCCCAATGCCCCACCACTTCGGCATTCGCCAACGCTGGCAACAACTCAACAGCAGAGGCCTTCAGGCTCTCAAGGGCATCATTCGTCGGCGTTTTATCGAAACCAGCATGCTCAAGCGTGCTGCCCACCAACACATGACCGTCACGCCGAGGAATTGCATAACGTCCTTTAGCCAAGACGATGGAGGGTAAAAAGTCGGCCGCACACTTGTACAAAATCATCTGACCCTTAACTGGCTCAACGGGCAGCCCAAGCCCCAACGTCTTCATTAACTCGCCACTCCAGGCTCCGGCAGCCAGCACCACCTGATCGGCCCGCATATCGCCCTGGCTGGTCTGCACACCAGCAATACGCTCACCCTCACGGATAAAGCCCGTTACCGCACAGTGTTCATGCAGCGTGACGTTCGGCATTTGCAGCAACGCAGCACGCAACGCCTTGATCAAGCGCGGGTTACGCACGTTGGCCACATCCGCCATATGCAACGCTCGGCCAAATCCAGGAGCCAGAGCTGGCACCGCACGCTGCACCTCCGCCATGGCCACTTCACGCAACGGCCGCCCCTCACGCCGCGCCCAATCAAGCGCCTGCGCGTCGTCATCCAGATCCAACCAATACAGCCCCGTCGCATACACCTCAGGATCTACCTGCGTCTGCTCCAATAACTGCTCAGCCAAACGCGGATAAAAATCCTGCGACCAATGCGCCAACGCCGTCACCGCCGGGCTGTAGCGCCAAGGGTAAAGCGGCGAAACGATGCCACCACCGGCCCAGGAGGATTCGCCGCCAGAGCGGCCACCCTCAAGCAACACGACCGATGCCGCTGACCCAGCTAACTGCAAGGCAGAAAGCAGACCCAACGCACCAGCACCAACAACGACCACCCTATCCACACTGTTCATCACACCAACCTAGACTAATGTTAATTGTCACAACCTACCCACTAGCAAGGATGCTGGAATATGGTCGCGAAATGCCATGGACGCTCACTGGTCGAATTAATATGTGTAATCTTTATCATCTCAATCATCACCGCCATAGCCCTACCCAATCTGCAGGAACTTCGGGACAGAAATACGCGCGCACAAACCACCAACCAAATGGTGTCACTTCTCCACCACGCGCGCAGCAATGCTGTGTTTTCCCGAAAAATAGTCAGCATCTGCTCAGGAGTAGTACGCTGCTCGGGCAACACCCGTTGGCAGAATGCCCTCCTGATATTCATTGACCGAAACGCCAATGGTCAGCTGGATAGCGATGACGAGTTGCTGCGTCAAGCCAACATCACAGACGAATTCTCTTGGCACTGGAATCGCACCAAAGGGCATATCCAGTTCGAGGCCGACGGCACCACTAGGGCTATGAACGGGACACTAACGTTGTGCCGCAAAGGCACGCCAGAACACCAGATTATCATCGCGCTTGCGGGTCGAACTCGCAGCCAACACCCGAGCCATGAGGCCAAATGCTGAGGTCTTGCGTGATCCTCATCACAGGCCATCACGCAAATGGCTCAGCTCGTCAGAGGATAAGCCCGCTTGTCAGCAACGCCTGAGGACATCGCGGAAGAGAAGTTAACGTTAACGTGTACAGACTCAAAGACAAGCTGGGCCAGGCATCCAAATCGAGGGATTCATGAACTCATGTAAAGGGTTTTCGCTGATCGAACTGATAGTTGTAGTAGTGATCATAGGGATCGTTGCGACCATCGGAGTTCCCAGCTATGAGAATATGATGGAGCGGGGCAGGATCACGTCAGCCAGCAACAACCTACTCGGCGCTATGCAGCTTGCTCGCAGCGAAGCAGCAACCCGTCGCATCAGCGTTACCGTTTGTGCCAGCAGCGACCAAAGCGCTTGCTCCGGCACTGACTGGAGCAACGGCGGCCTAGTGATCACAAGTGATGACGAGGTGATTCGCCTCATCCCGCCGACCACCGATGTAGTCATCGCTGGAGCTGCGATAACTTTTCGCAGTGACGGCACACCTACTGCCAGCGGCTCCATCGCGGTGGATAGTAAGAGCGTCTCCGTAAACGCCATTGGCCATGCCAAAATTGAGTAGGCATTCAATGAAAAAAACCATAGGAAACACTACCCGGGGTTTCACACTGATTGAAGTGATGATCGCCATGATCATTTTAGCGGTTGGCCTGCTCGGCATGGCCAGCTTGACAGTTCGCAGCCAACAATCCAACGAAAGCGCCTATGCGCGAAGCCAGGCCAGCTTACTCGCCTACGACATTATCGAAAGGATGAGAGCCAATAAGATCGCGTTCTCCGCACTTGAAACACGCAGAGTGAGCTTCGCCACCCAGAGTAATGCATACGCATTTGCTAGCCTCCCAGCATGCGCAACGCCCGCAACAGGGACACCGGCCACCCCAGCAGCACAGGCCACGCAAGACTTGGCCGAGTGGTGCACCGCTCTGCGTAACAGCGTGCCAGGCGTCAATCCAGGACAAACACTTATCAGCAGAACCGGAACTACCTACAGGGTACAGATCGCCTGGCAGGACTCTGGTCCAGATAATTCTGCACAATTTGTTGAAGTGGTGGCCGAGCTATGAAACGTCAATCGGGATTTTCCTTGATCGAGTTGATGGTCGCTATTCTCATCGGTTCATTGCTGATCATTGGTGTGACAGAGCTGTTCAACAGCTCATTTCGCTCCGGCCTTAGTAACAGCGAGCTGGCAAAAATGCAGGAAAATGGCCGTATAGCACTTGAGGTAATCGGGGCAGATGCCCGCAGGGCAGGCTACCGCGGCTGTACTGCGGCCGATCAAACATTCAGCCTAGGCAGCAACGGAACACTTCCGGATGATGCGGTGACCAGTACGGCGGCAACCAATGTCACGTTCAGATTTGCAGCTCCTGGTAGTGGCTGCGAGGCACCAGACGGCAACGGGTTTATTGCTCTGGATATCAGTAGCCCAGTAGTAACTTACAGCAGCGCAGGCAACACAATATCCCGAAACGGCGACCCCATCCTCGACAACGCCAGCATGGCGGTTGCCTTTCTCCCGAACGGTAATCCTGGAACCAGCACAGCAATTCGCTTGACAATTACTAGTCGCGACTCGCGAAACTCAAGCGACTCACTCGGCAATCGTACATTTAGCGCGACTTACGAACTCAGGAATCGCCTGCAATGAACACCCATAAACAACAAGGTGTTGTCCTATTAGTGAGCTTGATGCTGCTGCTGCTGCTCACCCTGATCGCCATTACAGCCGCAAACCAGTCCTCACTACAGCTGCGAATTTCCTCAAATAGCCAACAGCAGAATGCAGCGTTCCAAGCAGCGGAAAGCGGTTTGCAACGATGGACGAATGCATACTTCGCAGCAGCCAGCAACGCTAACTTTCCAGCCGAGTCAGTTGCTGTGCAGGTGGGCAACTCAAATGAGCGTTTCAGTGTTGCCACCGTATACACCGGCCCCTGTGCAGGCAGCGGACTTAGCAGGGTAAGTCTTAACTGCTTCGAGATTCGAAGTACTGGTGAGACCTGCGAATCCGGCACTTGTAATGCCACAGCCATACACCGCCAGGGCGGCCAGCGCCGCCAGATTCAATAACAAACAGCAGAATTACTGCTTCATATCCTCTTCAGCCTGCAACGGCCAAGGTACGCGACATGAAAAGCTCCCACTTCCTGCGCACGACTCTATCCTCCTGCCTGGCCGGTGCCCTGATAATGCACAGTGCCGTGAGCTACGCCGACGACACTGAGATTTTCTTCGGCGGGCCCAACGCGAGCCAAGGAATAAAACCCAACGTACTGTTCATTCTGGATAACTCCGGCTCCATGGCCTGGAATACGACGAGAGACGGGAGTACTTCAGCTCCAGTGCGAATGAATGTTTTGAAAGATTCATTCAGCGACATCATCAACAATACTAACGGCATTAATGTTGGTGTCATGGCACTGAACGCCCGAACCGACTACGGCAACTCCCGCTTGGTCTACCCAGTGGAGTATATCGACGGCCCGGTCGGCATCTCGGCGGCCACACCAGAAATCCGCGTATCGGCTGACGATGCGAGTAGACAAACTACAGCTCCGACTTCAACCAACATAACCAGCCCAACCCTTGTGATGGGCCATATCAGAAATCATCCAGGCGACACCATAACCCGCGACCTAAGTAGTATCAGTCCCTACTCCAACAACAACTCCTCTTACTACCTCAAGGGGAACTACACCTGCTCGGTCAAGATCGGTACTGCCCGCGACAATTGCGATACCGGTGAAAAAACCAGACTCAATGCGAGCAACGGCACAGCAGGACAAACCGGTTTGTTTCTGTTTCGCAACCTGAACATTCCTAAAGGAGTGACCATCCAGAGCGCTATCCTAACTGTTACTCCGCAAACGACTAATAATACCAAACCGGGCATCAGGGTTCGCCTAGAAAGCAATAAGACTCCCCCTGCATTGAACGATGCTGAAGAACTAGGTGACCGCAGCTTCGACATCACGACGGGAAATTTGGCAAGCAACAATGCCAAGCTTGCTGGCAGCACATGGACACTTAATAGCGCGTTCAACATCGACCTCACCAGCGAAGTGCAAAGCATGCAAGGCACTGCGCCTAACGCAGACCCCATCGCCGACATGCTGCTGGAATTCCGTACCACCAACAACGCAAACTACTTCTATCATGTCGGCGACAGTCCAAACTCGCCTAAACTGACTGTTGTTTACACCGACAGCGAGAATTCATCTCGCTCAACTGGATTGCGCTTTCAGAACGTAGCAGTGCCCCAGGGGGCCACTATTACCTCAGCCCGTATCGATTTCGTGCCAGCCGGCTCTAGCGATCAACCCGTAACCTTTGAGGTAAAAGGTGAGAACACCGGCAATGCCACCCAATTCAGTGCCGGCGAAGATTTTACCGGGCGCGGGAAAACTACTGCCCTCACCACCTGGTCACCAGCCGAGTGGCGTACCGAAAGCCCACCTGCATACATTGAAGGCCCCTCTGTACTCAGTCAAGCACAAGAGATAGTCAGTGGCGGTTCTTGGTGCGGCAACAATGCCATGGCGTTTTTTATAGAACCCACTGCAGGGGACGGCAACCGTAGCACTTACAGCAGCGACGGCTCGCCACTCAAACCTGTTCTCAATATCACTTACGAGGGCGGTGAAAATGGCTGTTTCCGGCCAGTGCTGGAAGCCCGTATAACCGCGCCAAAAAACGATGCCCGACAATCCGGCGCCACCGTAACCGTCAATGAAGCCACCATAACTCTGGACAGCACCACCAGCCATATCGGAGCCCGTTACGAGAACCTACCTATCCTGCGTGGAGCGCAGGTGCTTGACGCAGAGTTGATCGTCACCCGCGGCAGCGGTAGCGGTAGCGCCAATGTCACCGTCCATGTACAGGACACGGGTAACTCCGCCGAGCTGTTGACAAACAGCAATAACCTCAGCTCCCGCAGCCTAGTTGCCCCCGCCGCCGGCATGAATTGCATCCTTAGCGGCGAACAGAGCACCTGTACTGGAAGCTACCTGAAAGACGCCTTGCAAACTGTCTTCGCCAAGAGCGGTATCGGTAACAATGGCTGGAACGACGGCAATGCGCTGTCCATTATTCTCAAACGTACAGGTGGCAGTGGTAGCTACAACGTCGCGGCCTACGAGAGCAGCCCTGCTGAGTCCATCAAACTACGCATAAAACTTCAAACTGGAGGCATGGGTACAAAATTCCGTACAGTGCGCACCCACGTTGATGGCTTAGTAAAAGGCATGGTGGCCAGCGGCGGGACCCCGATAGTTCCAGCCTTATATGATGGTGCTCGCTACCTATCGGAGAAATTCCATGGCAACAGCAATCCCAGCCCCATTACCAGTGCTTGCCAGCCCACCCAGTTGGTACTGCTGACCGATGGCAAACCTGAAGGTGCAGTTAACAGCGCAACACAAACCGCAATTCAAAGCATGACCGGCAGCACCTGTAGCACTAGTGGTCTTGGCTTTAATGACGAGAAGTGCGCGCGCGAGCTAGTGCGCTGGATGGCAACAACCGACCAGTCGAGCTTTGAAGGCGACAATCTTATCTACACCCATACGGTAGGCTTCGCGCTAGACGCTCGCCCAAACGACAAAGACAAGATCAAAAAATTCCTTGCTGATCTGGCAGAGGAAGGAAAGGGGGGATTCTATTCGGCGGATAACGCCTCATCACTGTCCAAGGCATTCGACCAGATACTCCAGCAGGTACTGGCCACAGACACTACCTTCGTAAGCGCCAGCGCGCCTGTAAACACGTTCAACCGTCAGGATAACAAGGACGAACTCTACTTCTCGCTTTTTCGTCCATCCGTTAATGATCGCTGGGTCGGGAACCTAAAGCGCTACCGCATGGCCACTGGTAATGGCGCAGCCTGGATTGTTGACCGTGACGGCATACCAGCCATCGACACAAATACCGGTTTCTTCCGCGCCGATGCGCGCAGTTGGTGGTCCACAAGTAACGACGGCAGTAATGTTGCAGCCGGTGGTGCTGCAGAAAGATTGCCAGCGGCCAATAGCCGAAACCTGCTTACTAACGTGTCAACCAATAATAGTTTGACTGCTATTAACACAAGCAACAGCAACCTCACCCAAGCGAAACTCGGGGCAAGTAATGCCACAGAACGCGCAAACCTTATATCGTATATTCGTGGCTTTGATTCGAATGATCCAAGTTTAGAGCGTAAGACCCTAGGAGATCCTATTCATGCGACCCCTAGCTTGGTAACTTACAGTTGCGAAGCCTTTAGCAACGGAGTTTGCACAGATGAAAAACAGAGTGCTATTTTCGGCACTAACGAGGGCTTCGTACAAATGTTCGACACAACCACTGGTGTTGAACAGTTTGCCTTTATGCCAGAGGTGCTATTACCTAATATAAAGCGTCTGCGAGCAAATGCTGGAACAGCGCCAAATACACACATGTATGGAATGGATAATACCGTTACTGTGTGGGCAAATGACGTCAACAACAATGGCGCTATTCTCTCAGGCGGCACAGTCGATGCTGGAGAGTTTGTCTACGCCTACGCCACGATGGGGCGCGGCGGTCGTGATATCTATGCCCTTGATATAACTAACCGTACCGCTCCCACCTTGCTCTGGAAAATCCAAGGCGGAACCGGCTCTTTTTCTCGGTTAGGTCAGACATGGTCCGCTCCAGTTAAGACCAAAATAAAAATCGGGGGCACTGTAACAGACGTACTGATTTTCGGTGGCGGCTACGATCCGGATCAAGACAATGCCACAACTCGCACCGCTGACGACCAAGGTAATGACCTTTATATAGTCAATGCGCGAACCGGCGCGCTAATCTGGTCCGCCTCTAGTGCTGGCATCAGCGGAATGAACTACAGTATTCCCAGCGGCGTCAACGTAATTGGGCTTCAAGCAAACGAACAGGGTCAAGTTGTGCTTGATGAGAATGGCTTAGCTGGGCAGATTTTTGTCGGCGACATGGGAGGGCAAGTATGGCGTTTCCATGTCAAAAATGGCCAAAGCGGGGCCGGACTGGTAACAGGCGGAATCTTTGCCCAGGTAGCAGGGAATGGAACTGCCGATGCAAGACGCTTCTATCATGAACCTGAAATTGCCTTAGTAACCGTAAAGAACAAACTCAACCTTACAGTTAATATCGGATCTGGCTATCGTGGCCACCCGCTAAATAAAATCATAGACGATCGGTTCTACTCTTTCCGTACTGCTGATCTTGCAGGAACGGGCGGCATACTCACCGAAGCTAACCTATTCGACGCTACCGCCCTCGTTACAGCGACAACAGCCCAAGAGGAGAGTCTTCTGCAGAAAGACGGCTGGTTTATACGCCTTACACGGAGCGGCGAAAAAGTACTCTCGCGCCCGCTCGTCGCAGATAACAAGCTCTATTTCAACACCTACGAACCAAAAGCCAATCAGAACTCATGTCAAGCCGCAACTGGGGTGACTCGCGCCTATGGAGTAAATCTGTTGAACTCAACAGCCATAAGCACAACCCGCTTCGTAGAAACCAAAGGGGCCAGCCTGCCATCCAACCCGCAAATATATTGCTCTGGGAATAGCTGCTGGGTTTACAACGACCCATCACAACTGGTCCCTATGAGTGGCGGTGGCGGTGGCGGTGGTGACGGATGCGAAAACTCACCTAATCCGGAAAAATGTCGCTGCGACAAAAATCCTAATTGCCAATGGATGCCGAGCACACCCCGAACTTTCTGGACCGATGAAAGATCCAATTGAGAGCTGATATGAATAAACAGAACGGGTTTACTCTGATTGAACTGATGATTGCAGTTGTCATTATTGGCATACTTGCTGCGATAGCCGTTCCGAGTTACACGGACCACCTGGAGCGTGCGGCTTGTGAAGACGGCAAGGCCCTAATAACGGGGGCAGCAAATGCGATGGAGCGCAGGCGAGCACAGAACAATGCTAGCTACGATGCAAACACTGCTCTGCCAGCTAATACCGACGAGTTCGGGATAGCAGTAGCCAACGTTGCGGCTAATACCTACACCCTGACCGCCACAGCCAATGGTCGACTGAATGGCACCCTGACCTTAACGGCCACAGGCGCGCGAGGTGGTGCCTTAGCTGGGCGGTGCAACTGGTAACAATCTCGTGCACATAGTCCTGAAATAGGCTCACAACGCTTCAACTAGTTTCGCGGCACCCAAAACGCCTGATGCACTGCTCGGGCGTTTTGTATTTCAGGGACATATGCGGTCGTTGCGCGTTGTAGATCTCGACGGCCATCAAGACCAAGGACGGTGAAAATCTCAAAGACCCGCCACCCTGTGGACCGGAAGACCGCTACGCTTAAGTGAACAGCATTGCTGTGTACCGACCTTTTTAGTGACTTGTAAGCTCGCTTAAACCTGTCTGACCCTCAACTCCTTCGGCATCGAGAACGTTACGTTCTCAGGACGGCCGATGAGCTCTTCGGTGCCTTGTGCGCCCCATTCGCCCAGCTGTTGAATCACCCCTTGCACCAACACTTCCGGCGCGGATGCGCCGGCGGTGATACCGATGGCGGCGACGTTGGTGAACCACTCCTGCTTTAAGTCCTCAGCACCGTCGATCAGATAAGCCGGGGTGCCCATGCGCTCGGCGAGTTCGCGCAGGCGGTTGGAGTTTGAGCTGTTGGGGCTGCCTACCACCAGTAATACGTCACAATCAGCGGCGAGTTGTTTA
>SXGS01367543.1_pt1 | contig 14324 bp, 11 predicted proteins | sample 3174681 | NCBI WGS metagenome assembly SXGS01 (sample SAMN11356861, study PRJNA531348) | freshwater metagenome | isolation source: freshwater sample F1-80 | place: China: Fuxian Lake, Yuxi | collected 2017-12-25
CGACGGGGACGCGATCCACATGCTCAACGTGTTCGCCCACGAGGCCCGCGTGTGCCTCGCGGACTGGCCCGTCGGCGACGGCAAGGAAACCGAACCGGAGGTTCTCAAGGCCCACCTCGACGACCTGTTCGCCTTGTGGCCGTCGCTCCAGATACTGACCGGGGATGCCTTATTCTGCCAGCGTCCGCTGGCCCGCGCGATCATCGACGCGGGTCGGGATTACGTGCTGGCGGTCAAGGACAACCAACCCGATCTTCACGAGACGATCCGCACCGCCTTCGCCGACGCCGTTCCCGAAACGGCGCACGCAACCACGCGTGAAAAAAGCGTGGTGCGGTCGAGACCCGGCACCTCTGGTGCGACGCGGCGACGGCCGCGTATGCGCGTGAGGCGTTGAAGTTCCCGGGCCTGCGGGCGGTCCTGCGTGTGGACCGACGCACCCGAGGGGCCGACGGAACCCGGACCTGCGAGACCCGGTACTTCGCGACCAGCCTGAACCCGGCCTTGGTGTCCGCAGCGAGGTTCCTTCGACTGGTTCGGGGTCATTGGTCGGTGGAGAATAATCTGCACCACGATGAAGGATCGCTGGTGGGACGAGGATCGCCACACGTGCCGGCGTCCCGGGTTGGCCGAGCGCTTCACGACCCTGCTCAGTGCGGCCGTGAGCGCGTTGCGGGTACTCAACCCCGGCGCGCCGGGCGAGCCACTCAAAGCTCAAGCCGATGCACTCAACTGGGACATTGACAAGGCCGTCAACCTCTTGATCCGCTGATGTCTACGACTTTGCAATCGTCCTGTGAGAACAGCCGAGTAACGCTTGACGCGCACTCACTCCGGGGGACAATGACGGCTATTGCCCGTCAATGTCCCCCGGAGTTCTTTTTCACATGACCACCGCCACCGCGCCAGCCACGAAGCCTTCTCACATCAAGCCCCGCATCGCCGATCAGAAGATGCTGATAGGCGGGAAGTGGGTCAACAGCGTCAGCGGCAAGACATTCGAGACCACCGACCCTACCGATGGTTCGGTCATCTGCAACGTCGCGGAAGGCGACAAGGCCGATGTCGATCTCGCGGTGAAGGCCGCGCGGGCGGCCTTCGAGGACGGGCCGTGGGCTCATATGACCCCGGCCGACCGCGGGCTTCTGCTCCACCGACTGGCGGACAAACTCGAATCGCACAAAGTGGAACTCGCGGCACTGGAATCGCTCGACAACGGCAAGCCGATCAACGACGCGCTCGCCGCCGACCTGCCGCTCACGATCGCCTGCTACCGCTACTACGCGGGGTGGGCCGACAAGGTGTTCGGTCAGACCATCCCGATCAACGGCCCGTTCTTCTGCTACACCAGGCACGAACCGCTCGGCGTCGTTGGGCAGATCATTCCCTGGAACTTCCCGTTGCTCATGCAGGCGTGGAAGTGGGGACCGGCGCTCGCGTGCGGCAACACCGTCGTCCTCAAGCCGGCGGAACAAACACCGCTCACGGCGCTTCGCGTCGCGCAACTCGCGCAGGAAGTCGGCTTCCCCGACGGCGTGATTAACGTGGTGCCGGGTTACGGCCCGACTGCGGGCGCGGCCCTGTCCGGTCACATGGACGTGGACAAGATCGCGTTCACCGGCGAAACCGGCACCGGCAAAATCGTAATGACCGCGGCGGCGCAGTCCAACCTGAAGCGTGTGTCGCTCGAACTCGGCGGCACGTCCCCGAACCTCGTCTTCGCGGACGCGGATCTCGACGCCGCGGTCGAAGGCGCGTACTTCGGACTGTTCTTCAACCAGGGGCAGTGCTGCTGCGCCGGGAGCCGGCTGTTCGTGCAAGAGTCCGTGTACGACGCGTTCGTCGCGAAGATCGTGGAGAAGGCGAAAGGACGCAAGGTCGGCGACCCGTTCAGCACCGAGACGGAACAAGGCCCGCAGGTGTCGCGGGAACAGTTCGACCGCGTGCTCGGCTACATCGCGGCCGGTCAGAAAGACGGCGCAAAGATGCTGGTGGGCGGCGGGCGCGTCGGCGACAAGGGCTACTTCATCCAGCCGACCGTGTTCAGCGATGTGAAGGACGAAATGAAGATCGCGCAAGAAGAGATCTTCGGGCCGGTGATGAGCATCCTGAAGTTCAAGGACACTGACGAGGTGATCGCACGCGGCAACCGCACGCACTACGGTCTCGCGGCGGCGGTGTGGACGAAGGACGTGAAGAAGGCGCTGCGGTTAGCAAACGGTTTGCGGGCCGGGACGGTGTGGGTGAACTGCTACGACGTGTTCGACGCGGGCGCACCGTTCGGCGGGTTCAAAATGTCGGGCGTAGGCCGCGAACTCGGGCAGTACGCGTTGCAGCACTACACTGAAGTGAAGACCGTCACGATGGCGATGTGAAGGCCGGTATTGAGACACCGGGGCCACCGAACCGCCCTGCAAGAGCGGTTCGGCGACCCCACGAATTTCCCGCTTGCGTCTTGTAACAGCCACTCGCGCCGGGGTATTGTTTATTCCTTATTCATTATCGTCCGTAATTTGCGTGTTCCATTCACCTGCATTTCTTCGAGGTTTTCGCCATGAGTTTGCCGACCCTGCGTCGGCGGGCATTCACGCTCATTGAATTGCTCGTCGTTATCGCCATCATCGCGATCTTGATTGGGTTGTTACTGCCCGCCGTTCAGAAGGTGCGCGAAGCTGCGGCCCGCATGAAATGCTCCAACAACCTCAAGCAGTTCGGTCTGTCCATGCACGGCTACCACGACATGGCTGGACAGTTTCCGCTCGGCGCCCGTAACAACCCTCGCCAAACATGGGTCATGTACCTGTGGCCCTACATCGAGCAGACCGCGCTGGCAAGCCAGATGAACTACGCCACCCAGCAGTTCTACGAGCCGCCGGCGACCGTTGGGAACTCGATGACTGGTCTGACCGGGGCTAAGGTGTCGATCCAGTACTGCCCCAGCGACAACGGCTCAGACCTCAACTCGCCCGGCGCATATTACCAACGGACGCGGGGCAACTATGTGGTGAACTGGGGGAATTCGACCTACGGGCAGAACCCGCAACCGGCCGCGCTCGCGCCATTCTATCACCTCGCCGGCAACCGAAGCACACCCGGTATCGTCAAGATCGCAACCATCACCGACGGCACCTCCGGCACACTGATGCTGGCCGAGACGCTGTCGGCGAAAAGCCCTGACGACAACGACTGGCGCGGCGACATCCACAACGACGACGGGGTGTTCAAGTTCATGACCCTGACGACCCCGAACTCGTCGGCCCCAGATGTGGTGAACTGGGCGGTCGGTCCGGTCGATCCGGCCATGCCGGTGAGTACTGCGGGCGCGCAGTTCAGCGCCGCCCGCGGTCGTCACACGGGCGGGGTGAACGTCGCCATGTGCGACGGCAGCATCCGGTTCGTCGCGAACAGTATCGACCTCGTCACGTGGCAACGGTTGGGCACCATGAACGGCGGCGAAGTCGTCGGCAACTACTAAGTCGGGAGCCGAGATGCGAGGGTTATGTTGCGCCGGGGTGTTCGTCGCGGTCGCCGCGTTGGTCGCCGGATGTTCCGGCGGGCCAGAGTTCGGCGACGTGTCGGGCACCGTCAGCTACGACGGCAAACCGGTCGAGGATGGATCCATCACCTTCACCCCGACCGACGGCAAGGGGCAGGGCGGTGGCGGGACCATCAAGGACGGCAAGTACACCGCAAAGGTGTCGCTCGGGACCATGAAAGTGAACATCTCTGGCAGCAAGGTGGTCGGCAAGAAGAAGGTGTACAACACACCGAACAGCCCGGAGATGCCGATCACGGAGGAGATCTTGCCGAACAAGTACAGTGACCGGAACAAGACCGAACTGACCTTCGAGGTCAAGCCCGGCCCCGGCGAGAAGAACTGGGAACTGCCGAAGTAGTGTGATTTCCAGAACGGCCACAAGTGAATAGATCCGCGACCAACCGGTCGCGGATCTATTCGCTTGTGGCTGTTGAACGTTCCTCGGTTTGTCAGTCCAGCGTCACCGGGTAACCGTCGGCGCGGGAACACATCAACTGGAGGTTCACGAGGCTGACGCTTGTTTTGAGGAACCGGACCGACCCGTCGCCCATCGAGACGTTCGCGCCGCTGGTGTGGAAACTATAAATTTCGCCCTGGTTCGCGCAGTTGACCTGACAGGAGGTCGGCACCTCAGCAGCCGTCGCAAGCGTGCTTCCGGCCGCGTTCGACCCGTCGACGGCGATGTCGTTGCCCGAGTGTGCCCACGCCCCGTTCATGTACGTCGGGTCGGCCTGACGCACGTTGAATCGCCAACTCTGGGGCCGGGCACCCGCTTCGGCTAGCATAATCGTGTTGCTCAACCCATCGGTGACCGTGAGCAATGGGGTGAACACGTTGCTCCCAAGAACACCCTTGATGCCATCGGGGCCGGGGTAGGTCAGCCCCATCGCGGTCCAAACCACGGCCCGGTTGTTCGACCGGTTGACGGACATGTAGTCGGACGTGGCGGGTATCCACCCGGTCCCGTAGGTTGCCGGCTCCAGGATCGGATTGATCTTGTGGTCATAGGAAACGGAGGGGCACTCGAACGTCGGAATGCGGGTGGCGGAAGCCGCGCGGTTCCCGGTGGCGAACCAGTCCTGCCGGAAGTCGTAAGCCACCCCGCTCTGTTGGAGGACATTCCCCTGTTCGATATAGGGCAGGATGATCGCCAGGAAGCAGTGCTTCGCGTAGTCGGTGTTCACCGTTCCGGTGGTTCCGACTTTCTGGAAGTCCCGCAACCCGGGCATGTCCGCTGCTGCGGGTGTCTGGATGCTCGACGGGGGCAGCGAACCGCGGGTGCCCTCGTAGTTGTGGAGAGCCAGACCTAGTTGTTTGAGGTTGTTGCTGCATTTCATCCGCGCGGCGGCTGCCCGCACCTTCTGCACCGCTGGCAACAACAGCCCAATCAGCACCGCGATGATGGCGATAACGACGAGCAACTCAATGAGCGTGAACCCAGGACGTGAGCGCGAAGAAAGACGCATTATGATCCCTCTGGATGGATAAGGTGATGAATCCCTCCCTGACCCCCGCAAGATTGTTTCGCAATCATCGGAGGCGCGGTTGGTGGGCGGGGCGCTCGATCACGTTTCCCCGTCGGGGGTCGGGCGACGCAACGGGCGCCCGACGGCTTTGCATCCAATCGATTCCATCCGGTCGAACAGACTCGTCAGCGTGCCTTGACCCGCTTTGCTTCTACAAGTTGTACCCCACACCACCCGCGAGGGTTCGCGGGATCAGCGCCAGCGTGTATTTCCAACAACTCTTTTTGGCGGTTGGCGCGGTTGGTGCGTTCGGTTCGCTCCTGTGTCGCGGGTTAGTGTGCGAGAGAGGAGGACGCACAAGGGGAATCGTAGGTGGTGGCGGTCGTTCGTCAAACGAAGAAATGATGAAGACGAGAAGGGCGGAAGCCGCTTGCGGCTTCGCGAGCAGCCACTCGCGAAGCCGCAAGCGGCTTTGAGGTTGGGAGAGGTCGCTTTGCTCGACTACTTGCTGCCGAGCGAGGTGAAGTCCACCACGATTCGCTCGCCGGCGCGGAACGGAACCTTTTGGGTCAGCGTTTCCGGTTGGCCGTCGCGGACAATCTCGGCCTTGATCAGGTACGCGAACTCACGCCCGGCCGGCAGCAGCGGAGTCGCGAACTGCCGCACGGCTTCCTTCGACGGGCTTTTGCGGTCGTCCACGTACAGCGTTGCGCCAGGCGGCAGTTTCACGGTGATTGTCGCGCGGTCGTTCGCAGGCGAACCGGGGGTATTCACACCCGGAGTCGCCGGTGCTTCGCGAACCGGCGGTTCCGTCTTCGCCGGCTCTTGCGGAACCGGTGCGAGCGGGGTGGCGGAGGTCGTCTTCCCCGGCGCGGGCGTCGTCGCCTTTGCTGCAGTCAGGTCCGCGAACTCAACGGTCACCGTCGCTCCGGCGTGAACGGGCACCCGTTTCGTGACGCTCACCGTTTCGCCGTCGCGCTCGTACTCCACCTTGAAACGGTACACGAATTCCTGGTTCAGCGGCAGTTCTGGCGAAACGAACTTGCGCTCCGCACCGGTCAGGTTCAGCGCCCGGCCGTCAGCGGAGAGGCGTGCGTCGGCGGGCAGCTTCACGACCACCGCGGCGCGCCCTGTCTGGGCGTTCGATGCCGGCGAAGCGTGCGCCGCGGGACGCAGTCCGAGCGAGCCGGGCGCCGAGTCAGGCACCGCGTACGGAATCCCCGGCTGACCAGGATACGGCGGGAACTGGTCGAACGCCGGCGGCGTGGTGTGCAACAACCCACCCTGGCACGAGAGGCCGCCGGTGGATGTCGGCGTGTACGAAGTCGGTCCGCCGAAGCACGAGTACGCGGACCCGTTGCACGAGTAACCACTGCACGAGTAACCGCTGCACGAGAAGCTCGCGCCAGAGCATCCATAAGCACGCGAACCGCAGCACCCGGAACCGGAGTCGCGGTCGAAGAAGCTCCGCACGCGGTCGCCCATGCCGAGGCCGAAGGCGCTGCCTCCGTTACAGCCGTTACACCCGTTGCACGACATCGGGTACGCCGCCGCGCCGGAACAGCTGCCACCATAGCAACTGTACCGCGGGCCGCCGGAACAGCCGTTGCACCCGTTGCTGTCGCGGCTGAAGATGTCGCGGAAGTAGCCATTGAACTGCGGCGCGTCCGGTGCGGACGTGAGCGCGGTCATCATCACGATGCTGTACATGGTCGGTTTCTCGCGGGGCGCGTTAAACTGGAGGATTTGCGTAGACCACAGTGCGAGGATAACCGGCACGTGATGAGCGGGCAAACCGGCGTGAGGTAATCTTTACAACTAAACCGCAAGCGTAAGCTCCACTCCCGCGTGATGCGACGTTCGCATATAATCGGCGTAATCGGAAGAGGGCCGTGTTCTCCGAGAGTGGAGTCGACTTGCCGCGGAATTGGTTTTCGCCCCGGAGGGGCTAAAACCAAGAAGACGCGCCCAGGAGTTTCTATGCCGCTTCGCAATCTGGCCTGGCTGCTGATGGTGCCCGCGATCGTGGGGCTGGGTTTGGCGGTCAGTTTCAGCGCGCCCCCACCGGAAAAGGACTACGACCGCGTCCGTCAGATCGTGAACGTACTCGCGGAGGTGGACGCCAACTTCTACCGCGAACTCTCCGAAGACGAGAAACAGCAACTCGTCGAGGACATGATCAACGGCGGGCTGCGCAAACTCGACCCGCATTCCGAGTACCTCAACGACAAACAGCTCAAGCAGTTCGAGTCTGACGCGAAGGGGAGTTTCGGTGGGGTAGGCATCGTACTCACGACCGACGCGACGACGAGGTTCCTCAAAGTCGATCACCCGATGCCGGGCACGCCCGCTTACGACGCCGGGATTATCGCTGACGATCTCATCGTGAAGGTGGGCGACAAGTCTACCGAGGGCATGACGGTGCCCGACGCGAGGAAGCTGATCGTCGGCGAACTGAAAACGCAGGTCAAACTCACCATCCGGCGTGCGGGTCGCAACCCGACCGACGAAGAGGTGATGCTAACACGCGCCGCCATCTCGCAGCACCCCGTGTCGGGGGTGCGTCGTCGGGCCGACGACCCGAACAAGTGGGAGTGGTTCCTCGACAAGCCGAACGGCATCGGCTACATCCGCCTCAGCGGGTTCAACGAGCTGACCACAAAGGAACTGAAGGCCGCGGTGGAGGAGATCGAACGCGACGGCGGCAAGGCGATCGTCCTCGACCTGCGAGAGAACCCCGGCGGGTTGCTCAGCGAGGCGATCGATGTCGTGGATCTGTTCCTCTCCGAAGGCAAGATCGTCAGCACGCGGAACGACCGGGGAAGCAAGGAACGCGTGTGGGATGCGAAGAAGGACGGCACCGTGTTTCTCCCCACAGAGCAGAAGTTCATCGCGGTACTGGTGAACGACGGCAGCGCGAGCGCCAGCGAGATCGTCGCGGCCGCGCTTCAGGACCACAAGCGGGCAATCGTCGTCGGCGAGCGCAGCTACGGTAAGGGAAGTGTTCAGAAACTCCACCACATGGGCGGGCAGGGGGACCAGCGGACCGCGGTAAAGTTCACCACCGAGACGTACTGGCGGCCGAACGGGGAGAATATGGACCGTCTTCGCGCCGTGAAGATCGGGTCCGACCAGTGGGGCGTGAAGCCCGACTTCGAGATGCCCACCACGAAGGAGGAGAAACTTCGCGCCGACGTGGAACAGTTGAAACTCCAGTGGGTGGCGGGCAAGCCGGACGTGGTGAAGCCACGACCGGCGCCGACGCCGAAGAGCATCGACGGCAAACCACTGGTGGACGAGAGCAAGCCGTTCGTGGATCAACCGTTGAAGAAGGCGATTGAACTACTCAAGAAGAAGCTCGGCGGCATGGGGGTCGCTCCGCCACCGCCAGTGCGCCGCGTGCCGGAGCCGATCTTGGGCTAAGTTGTCTGAAGGCGTCAGGGTTAAAAACAAAGACGACTCCGATGAACCGTTCCCTCATCATCCTCGCTTCGCTGCTCGTCGTGCTGTGGGCGCGGTCCGCGTTCTACACGGTGGACGCGGCCGAGTTCGTGTACGTCACGCGGTTCGGCGCGCCCGTCGCCGTTCACGACGGCGGCACCAACGCGGGGCTGCACGTCAAGGCACCGTGGCCGGTCGATTCCACACTGCGCATCGACCGGCGCGTGCAGTCCTTCGATCTACCCGCAGTCGAAGCACTGACCCGCGACCCGGTCACGAAGACCGTCGATAAGACGCTCGCGGTCGATGCGTTCGTGACGTGGAAGATCCCCGACGACGCCGCCGCCGACCGGTTCGTGAAGACCGTTCGCACGCCCGAACAGGCGAAGAAGATTCTGGGCCCGATCGTCAACAACCGGCTCGCGACGCTCATCGGTGCGATGCCAATTGAAGACCTCATCGGCGTGACCGACGATCTTCGGCTCATCGACGAGCGAAACGAGCGAGTCCGGCGCCGGTTGCTCGGCACCGAGAACTTGACTGGCGGACCGGCAAACCCAGCCGACGACATCCGTGCAAAGGCGCTCGCGGAATACGGCATCCAGGTGATCGACATCCGCATCCGCCGGTTCAGTTACCCGAATGAGGTGCGGAGCAGCATCGCGGAGCGCATCCGCAGCGAGCGTGCGAAGAAGGTGGCCGAGTACGAGAGCGAAGGCCGCAAACAGGCCTCGGCCATCACCACCGACGCCGACCGCGCTGCCCGTATCATCGAAGCCGACGCGAAGGCACAGAAGACCATCATCGAAGGGCAGGCCAACGCCGACGCGGCCCGCATCCGCGCCACGGCCTACGCGCAGGATCGCGACTTCTACCTTTTCTTGGAACAACTCAGGTCGTTCCAGGCGATGCTCGCCGACACGCGTGACGTGCTGCTGCTGACCACCAAGCACCCACTGTTGCGGATCATTCAGGGACCACCGGCACCGCCGAAATAGGCGAACCCCGACCGCAAGGCCGGGGGTGCGTCCGCGAGTCGAAAAACCCCCTGGCCTCGCGGTCGGGGTTCGCCAAACGGTCACGCCAGGAAACCCATGTTCCGCGCTCGTTACATCTTCGTTCTGGCGCTCGGCATCTACCTCCTCACGGGCGTCTATCAGGTCGCGCCGGAAGAACGCGCCGTCGTGCGTCGGTTCGGAGCGGTCGTGTCGCGCCCGGGGCCGGGGTTGGGCGTTGGCCTGCCCTGGGGCATCGACCGCGTGGACCGCGTGCCAGTGCGCACTGTGCGGCAGCTTCGCGTCGGCTACGACGCCGAAGCCGTCAACGACACGACCACGCCCGTGGGCCAACTGCTCACCGGCGACCAGAACCTCGTGAACGTGCAGATCATTCTTGACTACGCCATCGGCGAAGCCGACCAGGATCTCGATGACTACGTGATTCACCGTGAGTTGGTGGATGCGACCCTCTCACGCGCGGCGGAAGCCGCTGCGGGCGAGTGGGTCGCGGGGCGCGCGGTCGATCAGGTGTTGCTCACGGGAACCGGCACGCTGCCCGCGTGGGTTCTGGACCGTCTCGGTGAGCGATTGCCGGAACTACGACTCGGCATTCGCGTCCAGCGCGTCAGCGTTGCGCTGATCGCGCCTCCAGACGAAGTGCGATCCGCGTTTGAAGCGGTCACGCAGGCCCAGACCGCCATCCGCACGAAGGAGTTCCAGGCGCAGCAGGAACGCGACCAGCGCCGGCGCCAGTCCGAAGCGTTCAAGTACCGACTGGAGCAAGAAGCGAGCGAGTACCGCGACACGCAACGACGACAGGCGGAAGCCGACGCGACTGAGTTCCTCGCGCAACTTCAGGCGTACCGCGAGGTGCGCGCGACCAACCCGGACGCGCTCGCGTTCCTGTGGTGGGACGAGATGCGGCGCACGATGGTTCTGATGAAGGCTCGCGGCGGCAAGGTGCGCCCGCTCGACCACCACCTCCAGAACGGCGAACTCAACATCACCGAGTTCGTCCCATTGCCGAAGCGATAACTCCTGAATCGCGACGCCGCGAGCGGCTGATCGTGGCTGCGCGCACCTACCGCAACAGCAACGGCCCGCGTTCGCTTTCGGTCAGCACACCACTCACGACATCCGCTCGCACCGCGGCGCGTTCGGCGTCGGCCGCGTGCCGGTTCCCGGTGCGGTCGTGGACTTCCGCCAGGTACACCCGCACCCGCGAGTCGCCTGGGCGTTGTTGCTTCGCTTCCGTCAGCGCGGTCAGCGCCTTACACAGCATCTCTTCGCAGAACACGTCGTCGCGCTTCGGGACGGCGTCCTGTTCCTTCACGAGCAGGAGCAACCCCGCGCCGCGGTGGAACGCTTCGCCAAACCGGTCGCCGGTACTCACAGCGATGTCGCGCAGCTTGATGTGCGCCGTGACGAGGTGAACCCGGAGCGTGACCGGACCTGCTTGCGCGTCCATCACGAACCGCTCATAGTGGCACTTCGCTTCTGGCTTGCGATCGGCACGCAGATAGAGTTCCGCGAGTTGAAGTCGGAACATCGGCTGGTCCGTGTGTTGTCGAACGTAGCCTTCGAGGTGGGTCGCGGCGCCGAGATTGTCGTCGCGTTCAAGGCACTCTGCCACAAGAACCAGCGGATCGGCCTCCGGTGGTGAAGGCGGTTGCGTCGCGGAGACGCGAAGCACGTCGATAGGCCTCTTCGGTGCGTCAGCGGGTTTGCCCACAACGCGAACCGGGGCGGTTACCGGCGGAGGTTGAATCGGCGCGGGCGCGGCTGGGCGCATTGACTCACACCCGACAACAGCGACAGCGAGAACCAACAACAACGCAACCCGCATCGTCGCCCCTCCGGTAATGCGGAGAGAATCGACGGCGTGGGTTGTATCGGTTCACGCAGTTCAGGGGGCGTGGCGAACTCGGGCGCGAAGATGGGAAGACTGTGCGCGTTGTTCCGCACACGCCGCGCGTCGCACACTGCCCGGTCCGCAGTGTGTGACGCGCGCTCAAAACACTTGCGACCCCTCAGCCACAAGCACCACAGCAATAGTATTCACACGTCCACTAATCGTCAAGGCAAGAATTGTTGCGTGGTACTCTGCGGGGAGTTTGCGCCGGAGTGGCGTGGTTAGCGTCGGACCCGCAGGGGACGTCTTGCCTTTGCGAAGCAAGATGTCCCCCGCGGGTACACGCTGACCGCACTTGCGAACAACGTCTGCCCTACTCGCCGTTGAGGTCTTCGCCCAACTTTGCCAGCGCCTCGCCTTCGATCTGACGCACCCGTTCGCGCGTCAATCCGAGGCATTCGCCGATCTCCTTGAGCGTCTTCGGCTCCTCGTCGTTCAACCCAAACCGCATTCGCAACACTGTGGCCTCGCGCGGGTCCATCTTGTCGAGCAGAACGAGAACCTGCTTCAGGTCGTCGGTTTCCACCATCTCGTCGTCGGGCGTCTTCGCGCGGTTATCCATTAGCATCTCCTCGATGCTCCAGCCGGCGTCGCCCTGGTCCGATTGCGGGGCCGCGTTGTACACGCGAATCGCCTTCTTGATGATCGCGAGCTTTTTCTTCGGAAGGCCGAGTTCTTTCGCGATTTCTTCGTGCGTCGGCGGGCGACCGAGTTCGTCGCCGAGTTTGTTGGTCGCACGACGCCACTTCGCGAGCAGTTCAACCATGTACGCGGGGATGCGGATCGTCTTCGCGGTGTTCACCAGCGCACGCTTGATGCTCTGCTTGATCCAGTAACTCGCGTAGGTCGAAAACCGAGTGTTCATCGTGGGGTCAAATCCCTCGACAGCGCGGAGCAGGCCCAGGTTCCCCTCTTCGATGAGGTCTTGAAGGGCCAATCCCTTTCCGGTGTAACTGCGGGCGATGTTCACCACGAGCCGCAGGTTGGCGCGGACCATCTGGTCGCGGGCCGCAGTGTCGCCCACCGCGATGGCGCGGGCCAGCGACTTCTCCTGGTCGGCGGTGAGCAGTGCGGTCTCGTTGATCTCGCGGAGATACGTTTCCAGTGGGGACTGGACCACGTCTGGGCGGTAGCGGCGGAGTCGCGACATGGTATTAGGCATCCTGTCTACAAAGTTCCGGCGTCGGTCGCGGTCGGCGAGTCCGTAGCGTCCTCCCACGGGAAGGATGCTTGGGACCGTGCGAGGCAACGTAACTCGCCTTCGGACGAACCCGCAGGGACGTATCGACCGCTGAACACAGACACTCAACGAGTGTGTGGAGTGGAACGCCCGGAGGAGGGGATTTCGGGCGTTGTCGGGCGAACCACGAACACAACCCAACCACCGCAACGAATCGTTACGGCCGGTGCGACCGGAGGAGGTCGCACATTGTCATCGGGTCGGCGGCTAGCGGAAACCGGACGGGACGGTTTTGCAGCTATCTCAAGGATACGTTTCGCTCCCGCGCGAGTTCAACAACTATTTCCGCCCGAAGCCAGTACGAAACTCGTGCCTCCGCTCCAAAGCGTTATCACGTCACCAGTTTGAGAACGCGATCCGCGCGAGAAAGTTTCGGGAAAGTCAACCGACTTCTCTTCAGGAACGCGATGGGCGCAAAGCAATCACAGGGCTTCCGCCCTGCGCTACAAACGCCGGCCCCTCCGGGGCGGAAGACAAAAGGCAACCTGCCCTGTCTTTCCGCCCCGGAGGGGCCGGCGTTTGTAGCACAGGGCAGAAGCCCTGTGGTCTGGTATCACTCTTCCTTCTTATCGCCGGGGAGTTGGAACAGCGGGCCAGCCGCGCCGGTGCCGCCACGCAGCCCTTCCTTTGGCTGCTCCTTCTCCTTCTCCTTGGGCGGCGCGGCGGCGCCGCCTTCCTTGCCTTCCTTCTCTTTCTTGGCTTCCTTCTCGCGGGTGGCCTTGAGTTTCTCCTCCATGGCCTTTTCCGCTTCCGGCCCTTCGATCGGCATGTCGATCACGTCGTCCGGAACGGTGTTGTCGTCCACGTTCTTCATCGAGAGGCCGATCTTGCGGTCTTTCGCGTCCACGCGAAGCACCTTCACATCGACCTCGTCACCGACCTTCACCACTTCTTCCGGCGACTCGACCTTCGCGTCGGTCAGTTCAGAGATGTGAAGCAAGCCTTCAAGCCCCTCTTCGAGTTGCACGAACACACCGAAGTTGGTGAGCTTCGTGACCTTCCCGCGAACCTTCTGGCCCGGCACGTAGCGGCCCGGGATGTCGGTCTCCCACGGGTCGTTGCCCATCTGCTTGAGGCCGAGGGCGACGCGCTTGCGCTCTTGGTCGACGCTCAGCACGACGCAGGTGATCTTCTGGCCCTTCTGAACGACTTCCGAGGGGTTGGACACCTTGCGGACGTAGCTCATGTCGCTGACGTGGAGGAGACCGTCGATTCCCTCCTCTATTTCGATGAAGGCACCGTAGTTGGTGAGGTTCCGCACCACGCCGGTGATGATCGTGCCGGTCGGGTACTTCTTCGCGACCTCGCCCCACGGGTTGCTCTGGCACTGCTTCATGCCGAGCGAGATTTCCTTCTTGTCGTGGTTGATGTTCAACACCTGAACTTCAACCTTGTCGCCGATTTGGACCAACTCCTTCGGGTCGGCGATGCGCTTCACCCAACTCATTTCGCTGATGTGAACGAGACCCTCGATGCCGGGTTCGAGTTTCACGAACGCGCCGTACGGCATGATGTTGACGACTTCCCCGTTGTGGCGGCTGTTGATCGGGTACTTGGCCTCGATGTTCTGCCACGGGCTGGGGGTCTTGTGCTTCAGCGACAGCGCGATCTTCTCTTTGTCGCGGTCGATGTGCAGGATGTACACTTCGAGCGTCTGGTCGATCTGAACCACGTCGCGCGGGTTGGTGACGCGGTGCCAGCCCATGTCGGTGATGTGGAGCAGGCCGTC
>SXGS01763074.1_pt1 | contig 14320 bp, 17 predicted proteins | sample 3174681 | NCBI WGS metagenome assembly SXGS01 (sample SAMN11356861, study PRJNA531348) | freshwater metagenome | isolation source: freshwater sample F1-80 | place: China: Fuxian Lake, Yuxi | collected 2017-12-25
CCGATCGCCAGGAGCCAGAGGTGGGCGATCGCGATCGCGTCGAGCGCGGCCGGCCCGGCCGCGGCCAGCCACGCCGGTGGATAGAGCGCGCCGTGGGTGCCCTCGGCGAGCAGCGGCACGCCGAAGCCGGCCTCGTGCCACCACGCCGGCAGCTCGCCGTGGGCGATGGCGTCGCCGGCGGCGAGACGCGCGGGCGCCACCTCGCCCAGCCAGGTGAGGTCGGCGAAGGTCTGTCCGCCGATCAGCACCGAGGCGTACGCGAGCGCCACCAGCGCGCCCAGCGCCCACGTGATGCCGCGGGTCGTCACCGGCACATCCTAACGTGCCCCGGTCCGGTGCGTTCTTGACAGCCCACGGACCGGCGTCGATAACCGTGCGGTGATCCGCACCCTCGCGTTCGCGTCGCTCGTCGTGGTCGCCGTGGCCGGCTGCAAGAAGGGCGCGGGTTCGTCGAGCTGCGACGCCGTCGGCGCGCGTTTCCTCGCCATCGCCGAGGCCGATCTCGCCAAGCAGGACAAGGTCAGCCCCGCCGAGCGCGATGCCGTGCGCGGCTTGGTCGCGCCGCTGCGCGACGCGATGGTCAAGGCCTGTCGCCAGGACGGCTGGTCGGTCGACGCGCGCGCATGTTACGTGGCCGCGCCCGACGAGGCGCGCTTCCGCGCCTGCGAGGCCAAGCTCAGCGGCGAGCAGCGCACGTTGCTCGAGCAGTCGTCGGCGCGCGGCATCCAGCCGAAGTGACACGCGCGTCTACCGAAGCGCGAAAACTCTTACGCAGGTGGGAGGTCGAACCACAACCCGCGGTTCGCGATCGGTCAGCTCCCTTGCACCCAAGTCGACGGGTGCTGCTAGATTCCGATCGATGGAGATCGACTACAAGCACGAGCTGCCTCCCACGGAAGCTCGCGCGCGCCTCGAAGTCCTGGGGGAGTATCTCCACAACCGGCACGGCATCCGCGTGACCTGGTCCGACGACGATCGCGCCCGTTTCCACGGCAAGTACATGGTCGTGAAGATCGACGGCGAGATGCGGCTCGAGCCCGGCGTGGTCCGCTTCCGCGGCGAGGACCCTGGCTTCCTCTGGCGCAAGAAGGCGACCGAGTACATCAAGGGCAAGCTGCAGAGCTACCTGGATCCGAAGCACACGCTCGCCGACCTGCCGCGCGGCAAGTAGGCAACTCCGTCAGCGGCGCTCGATGGCGTCGCCGACGTGGATGGCGCCGGACTCGATGACCCGCGCGTACACCCCGCGCCGGCGATCGGTCCGCGTGTCCTTGGCGTTGACCCAGCGCAGGGCGTCGGCGCCGAAGCGGGCCATGAGCTTACGGCAGCCGAGGTGTGGCTCGTCAGTGATCTCGAGCAGCGCGCCCCCGATGGCCAGGCGGTCGCCGGGGCGGAGCGATGCCTCGCCGATGTCGAGATCCACGAAGAGGTTGTCGCCGAAGAGCGACCAGTCGTCGCGCGCGGCGATGGCGCCGGCGACGCGGACGTCCATCAGCGAGACCTGGGCCTTGGGCTTGCCGACCGTCGCCCAGTGATCGCCGGTGAGGCCGCGGTCCTGGACCAGCGCGGCCTCGGCCGGGGTGGCGCGGTGATCGACCGCGGGCCGGACCACGATGAGCTCGAGGCGGGCCGTGCGCGTCGATCCGGCGGTGGCGGCGGCGAGCGCGGCGTCCATGGCGGCGCGCGGCCGGTGCTCGCGGGCCGGGCGACCGTAGGGCGGGGCGCCCAGGGTCGCTTCGAGGCGCGCCTTCCACTGCAGGAGCTGCGGCGGCAAGGCGGCAAGGCGATCGGCCGCGCCGTACTCGACCATGACGATCTGGCCGTACAGGGCGGCGTCGGCGATGGTGGGCTTGTCGCCGAGGAGGAACGGGCGCACGGCCAGGGTCGCCAGCGTGGGCGCGAGCAACTCCTCGAAGCGCGCGCCGATCGCGTCGGCGTCGCGGAACCAGGCATCGAGGCAGCCGGTGCCGTACTTGCGCTCCTTGATGAAGACGAAGAGCGCGCGCTCGAAGTGGGTGGGGAAGCGGCGCGCGATGGCCGGCGACGAGAGGCGGAACGCGACGTCCTCGAAGAGGTTGTTGGCCCAGTCGACGTAGGCCCAGGCGACGGCGGCCTGGGCTGGTGGGACCAGGCCGGCGAAGCGCGCGTCGTCGCGGCACAGGGTCTCGACGATGCGGCGCGAGTCGGTGAGCACGGTGCCGTCGTCGCGCTCGAGCACCGGCACCTGGATGTAGCCGCGGGTCAAACGGGCCAGCGCCTCGCGATCGCCGAACGGGACCTCGACGATCTCGCACGGCACGCCGGCCAGGTCGATGACGGCCTGGGCGAAGCGCGCGTAGCAGCTGTACGCGAATCGGTAGAGCTTCATGGGGCCTGTGATTCAATCACAGCCCCGCATCGATCGGCCGGCTCCAGCGGGGCACGCCGGCCCGACCCGAGTCAGACCAGAGGCCTCGCGCCGCTCGGTTGGGGCGCAGCGTAGCGTGACCTCGGTGGGTGAGCGACGTGCTCGACACGTGAGCCGCGTTCGAGCAGGAAGTACGACGGCGTGGCGACGCGGCGGCCGGCGATGGCCAGCAGGCTCTGGCCGAGGAGGAGCTCGCCGCGATCGTCGAGGGCGACCAGGGGATCGCGGACGGCGCCGACTGGATCGGTCCGGCGATTGCCGCCCTTGCCGTAGTCGAGCAGCACCGTGCCGCGGTCGAGCACGACCTCGAAGTGGCCGAACGTGACCGGGACGCCGTCGCGCCGGCGCGCTTGCCAGGTGGGCGGGGTGGTCTGCTGGCAGCGCACGTTCCAGCCGCGGATGCGGGTGTCCGGTTCCCGGACAAATGCCTTGGCGAAGGCCTTCCAGGTCAGGCGCTCGATCCAGGCGGGCAGGCCCAGGCTGGTGCCGTGGAAGGTCCAGCCGGCAAGCGCGGCCGGATCGAAGGCCCGGCCGGCGGCGAGGAGTCGGGCGAGCTCGCCCCTGCTGGCGCTCAGGACGTGGCCGCGATCGATCGAGGTGGTGGTGGTCATGGTCACATCATCCGAGCGACGCCGAGGCGGGCGTCGCTGTCGAGGCGGAAGGAGCCGGCGCGCCAGGCGGCGAAGGTGTCGGCCGGAGTGGTGGGCTGGCGCGCGCACCAGCGCATGGCGCCGCGCAAGGTGAGGTCGGGATCGTCGGCGGCGTCGGCGGCGATGTCGAGGCCGTGGTCGATGGCGCGCTCGACCGCGTCGGCGAGATGCTCGTGGTAGCCCTCGAACACGGTCAGGTCGCGCAGCCAGGTGGCGCGTGGATCGCTGCCGTCGACGATGCCGGCGACGCGGGCGCGCAGCTCCTCGAGGGTGCCATGGCCGGTCATGAGCTCGAGGTCGAAGACGAACTGGTCGCGGTCGTGGTGCGCGCCCAGCAGGTGGCGCATGAGCCGATCGGGATCGCTGCGCAGGCCGGTGAAGTCGAGCGGCGCGACGGCGCGCTCGGCCAGCAGGAACGGCAGACGCAGCGCGCGCCAGTGGAGCAGGCGGGCGCGCAGGGTGGGGCGGACGCGGCCGCCCGGCGAGGTGCCGACGGTGTTGGTGCGGAACACCAGCCGGTGCCAGAGGCGCAGCACGCCGAGGCAGAGCTGCCACGGCGACGGATCGACGTCGACGACACCGCGGGCGCGCATGCGGGCGAGGTGATCGAGCACGCGATCGGGCTCGACCAGGACGGCGCGGACATACCAGGGATGGGTCATGGGGCTTTCCGGGCGGCGGCGGCCTGCTTCTTCAACAGGTCGGTGGTGGCGCGGTCGCGTTCGGCGAGGACGGCGATCACCTTGTCGATGGCGGACGCGCTGGGCGCGGCGAGCCAGGCGCCGAGCGCGCGCCAGCCGGCGACGTTGGTCTCGGGCGCGCGGTACATGGCGGCGCACAGCGGCGTCGAGCCGATGACCACGGCGGTCACCGGGTTGAGGCACAGCCGCAGCACCGGGCTGCGGGTCGCGTCGAGCAGCACGGCGACGATGGCGATGTCGGCGGCGGCGAGCGCGTCGAGATCGGCGGGCGCCTCGGCCGCGATCGCGGCCATGATGTCGACCGCGGCCGCGAACGCGCGCACGTCGGCCGCCCGCGGCGGTTGTTCGGCGAGGTGCTCGAGCACCGCGCGCGCCAGATGCCGCCGGACCCGCATCAGCTCCGCCGCGACCGCCGGCAGCTCGCCCCGTGCGTGCGCTATCGCCGTCAACCCCGGCAACAGGTCGGGCCCGCCCCGCAGGCGGATGTCTTGCACCACGTACCCGGACCCGTGGCGCACCGCCAGCAGGCCCTGGGCGGTGAGCGTCGCCAGCGCCGCCCGCAAGGTCAGACGGCTGACACCTAGCGTGGCCGCCAGCTCCCGCTCCGGAGGCAGCCGGTCTCCGGCCACGAGATCTCCGACGAGCACGGCGCGACGGAGCGCGTGCTCGCACGCCTGATGAGCAGGTTCGCGGGCAGGGATGGCCGAGAGGTTGTGGCTCACTGGATAAGTGGTTTATCCAATAAGGTGTCACCCACGTCAAGGCTGAAGATCGTGGTCCCAGGCGAAGGAGAGGAGGGGGAGGACGGGGACGGTCAGGCTGTCGACATCGATGACCGCGGCGGAGATGCCGGCGCGCATGTCGCGGGCGCGCCACCAGGCGCCGATCCACAGGAGATGGACGGCGTCGCGGGCGCGGCAGGGATGGGAGTCGGCGCCGTGGTAGCCGGCGCAGGTCGAGGGATGGAGCCAGCCGAGGTCGGCGACCTCGGCGTAGAGGAGGCCGGTCTTGCCGACCGTGTGGGTGACACCGGCGGTTGCGAGGCCGAGGCGATCGGGGTGGGCCGCGTGGTTGGCGGCGCGCAGGGTGGCGTGCACCGACCAGCGCGGCTCGCGCCAGGCGATGGTCGCGGTGGCGGCGGTCCAGGCATCGAAGCCGTTGATCCACTCGATCGTCGCCGCGGCGCCGAGCACGAGGCGCAGGCGCGACGACGGCGGCAGGACCGACAAACGGAGCTGCACGTCGCCGCCGGCGATGGGGATGGGCAGGAGCGGCGAGGTCAGGCTGAGCTCTGCGCCGCTGCCCAGGCCGATCGCCGAGTGGTGCATGAACGCGGTGAGCGACTGCACGCGCTGGACGTGGCCGCGCGGCAGCACCTCGCCGGTCGGCGTCAGCGGCGTGGTGTGAGTCAGCGGCGGCGGCGCGTCGTCGGCCGACGCGGTCGCGGCCGCGATCGTGATGACCAGCACGGAAGTGACTCCCACGGGACGCGAGCGCACGCCGCCGCACAGCGCAAGACGCGGGCCGCACGCGCGCGGCTCGTGTCGCGGGGTTGCGTGCATCGCAGATGCGGGCCGCGCGGATGACCGCGACATCGGCGTCGGGGTAGCCTCGTGGCCGTGAAGGTCTATCTCAGCGTCGACATGGAAGGCGTCGCCGGGGTGGTGCACGTCGATCAGACGCGTCGCACCGGCCACGACTACGAACGCGCCCGGCGCTGGATGACCCTCGAGGCCTCGGCGGCGATCGCCGGCGCTTTCGAGGGCGGCGCCACCGCGGTCCTCGTCAACGACTCGCACGGCGACATGCGCAACTTCGTGCTCGAGGAGCTCGATCCGCGCGCCGAACTCATCTCGGGCTCGCTCAAGCCGCTGTCGATGGTCCAGGGTGTGACCGCGGGCATGGCCTGCGCCCTCTTCGTCGGCTACCACGCCGGCGCCGGCAGCCGCGCCGGCATCCTCGATCACACTTACTATGGCCGCGTCGTCGCTCGTTGTCGCGTCGGCGGCCGCGACTGGAACGAGACCGCGCTCAACGCCGCCGTGTGCGGAGCGCTCTCGGTGCCGATCGCGCTGGTCACTGGCGACTCCACGGTTTGCGCCCAGGCCCGCGAGCACCTCGGCGACGTCGACGTGGTCGCCGTCAAGGACGCCATCACCCGCTACGCCGCGCGCATGTTGCACCCCGAGGTCGCCCGCCAGAAGATCCGGGAAGCCTCGGCCCGCGCCGTCGCCCGGGCCCGCGACGGCAAGCTCGCGCCGTTCCGTCCTCCGCCGCCGTTCGATCTCGCCATCGACTTCGTCAACGCCGCCTGCGCCGACGCCGCCGAGCTGGTGCCGGGCACCGTGCGCCAAGGCGGCCTGACCTGCGCCTATCGCGCGCCCGACGCCGCGACTCTCATCCAGGTGATCCAGGCCTGGACGCTTCTCGCCGGGACCACGATCGTATGAGGCCGACATGAGAGACCAGCAGGCCAGTTTCACCGCTTCGTGGGTCGCCGGATGGCGCGGACTCGGCAGCCTCCTCGGCGACGCCCGGATTGCCGACGATCCGTACGGCGCACGCTTCGGCGGTCGCTGGGCCCGGGCCCTGGCTCGCGCCGGTGCCCAGCCGGCCGTGCGTGCCGGACTCATCCGCCTGCCGCAGGTCGCGAGCTGGGTCGGCTACATGCAGGTCCGCACCCGCCTCTTCGATGATCAGCTGCGCTCGTTCCTTGCCGCCGGCGGCCGCCAGATCGTGATCCTCGGCGCCGGCTACGACTGCCGCGCCGCCCGCTTCGCCGACCGCCTCGCCGGTGCGCGCGTGTTCGAAGTCGATCATCCCGCCACCCAGGCCCGCAAGCGCGCCGTGCTCGACGAGGTCGGCGCGTCGCCGGCGGTCACTTACGTGGCCTGGCACTTCGAGCGCCGTCCGCTCGCCGAGCTCCCCGGCGCGCTCGCCGAGCTCGGCCTCGACGTCCGTCGCCCGACCCTCACCATCTGGGAGGGCGTCACCATGTACCTCTCGCCCGAGGCCATCGACGCCACCGTCGCCGCCACTCGCGCCCTCGGCGGCCCCGGCACTCGCCTGGTCTTCAACTACCTCACCCGCGACATGCTCGAGCGCCCGCGCGGCCTGCGCCGCCTCGCCGCCGCCGCCGTCGCCCGCGTCGGCGAGCCTTTCACCTTCGGCTGGCACCCGCCCGCACTGCCGGCATGGCTCGAGGCCCGCGGCTGGAAGCTCACCGGCGATCGCGATCTCGCCGAGGCCGCCCTCGCGCTCTTGCCCCGCTTCGTCGCCGCCCGCGTCGACGCCAGCGATCGTCACATCGCCGTGGCCGAGAAGATCTAGACCACGACGACGTCGACGGAGTGATCGAGGTCGCGGCCGAAGGAGATCACCAGCGTCGCGACGACGCGCCACTCGAGCGGGCCCGAGGTGGGGGTGACGACCGACGAGACGGCCCGGGCGACATCGCCGATGCGGCCGGCCGGCGCTTGCGGACGCGCGCCCAGGTCCTTGGGCACGGTGAGCGTGAAGGGCAGCTCTTCCTTGTGGTAGCGGCGGGCGCCACCCAGCTCGCTCTCGAAGCGGTAGATCGTGGTGTTGGTGGCGGCGATGGCGCGCACGCCGCCGCGGGCGTCGACCACGCGCTGGCTGGCGCGCAGCTCGACCACCAGCTTCTTGGCGTCGACGGGCTCGTTGAGATCGAGGGTGACCTTGCCGCGCAGGTCGCCACCGGGTGCGGCGCGCGCGGCATCGAGGGTCACCCGCACCGAGCCGCGGCCGACGCCGGCGACGGTCTGGCCCGCCTTCACCGCCGACTTGCCGGCCTGCTTGAGCGTGCTGCCGACCTTGCCGAAGAACTTGTTGGCCGCCTTGATGATCTCGTCGTCGTCCGCCACGCCCCGAGTCTGCCATGTCACGGGTACGGCGTCGCGGTGCCACCCCCGGGGACGATGAGACACGCGTCGCCGAGCTCGTGGCCGGCGAGGCCGGCGGCGGCGGCGCGATCGAGCGCACGATCGAGCGTCGCGCGCGGTACCAGCGCGCCCAGCAGGCGGAAGTGGCTCTCCTCCGGACCGTGCAGGCCGCTGATGATGCCGTCGACGACCCGCAGCCGGTGCTCGGGCGTGATCACCAGCGCGGCGAGCCCGGGCCCGGCGACCGGCGCGCCGGTCGCGAGCGCCGAAGCCTCGAGCGCGCGCACCACGGTCGTGCCGACCGCGATCACGCGACCGCCGCGGGCGCGGGTCGCCGCGATCGCGTCGATGGTCGCGGTCGGGATGTCGTACGGCTCGGGCAACGGCAGGGCGGCGTCGAGCACGGCGTCGCCGGTGGCCGAGAGCCCGGCGGCGTGGGTCAGCGTCGCGATGTCGACGCCGCGACGGCGCAGCCCGAGCAGGATGTCCCAGGTCAGCGGCCGCCCCGCCGACGGCATCTCCGCCGACCACGGTCGTCCGGCGTACACGGTCTGCACGGCCCACAGCGGCAGCGACGTGGCGCGGTGCGCGTACAACACCGGTCGACCGGCGGCGTAGATGGCCTGCCACAGCGCCTCGAGCTCGGTCGCGAGCTCGCCGTCGGGGCCGGTCACCTCGAGGTCGAGCGTCGCCTGCCGGCCGGCCACGGTGACGACGCGCGCGCGCAGCCTCCCGCCGAGCGCGATGATGTCGCCACGCACCAGCGGCGGCGGCGGCGGTCGCCGCTCGGTCGGCGTGGTGTGGTCGCCGGCACCGAAGAGCACGGCCGCCACGTGGGGGCCGCGCACCGGCGGGATGAGTCGCACCTCGACCGGGGCACCCTGGCTCGTCCCGCCGGCGACGAGGCCGGCGAACGAGGCGGGCAGGGTTGCGGCGTCGTTGACCACCACCAGATCGCCGGTGGCGAGCCGCGCCGGTAGCGCCGCGAAGCCGGTGACGTCGATGGCCGCGTCGCCCTCGCGGCGTGGATCGATCACCATCAGCCGCACGGCGTGACGATCGACGGCCGCCGCGTGCAGGCGGCTCACGTGGTCTCCGTCGGCGTCCACGCCGGCGCCTCCAGGCGAGCACCGCCGGGCGCACGAACGGGATCGCGGATCATGTCGACGATGGCGCGGGCCACCGTCGCCGGCCCCGCCAGCGCGTCGCGATCGGCGTCGGGGATGGCGGCCGCGTGCATGGCGGTGTCCATCTCTCCCGGATCCACCGCGAGCACGCGCACGCCGCTGCCGTCGAGCTCGGCGGCGAGGATCCGCGACAGGTGATCCTGCGCCGCCTTGGCCGCGCCATACGCGCCCCAGCGCGGGTACGCCGAGGCCGCCGCGTCCGAGCTGATGTGGACCACCACACCGCTGCCGCGCAGCACCATCGGGCCGGCGATCAGCTTGGTCAGGCGAAACGGGCCGACCAGATTGGTCTCCAGCACCGCGGCCAGGTCCTCGCAGTCGGTGTCGAGCAGCAGGCGCAGCGGCGTAGGCCCGAGCGTGCTGGCGTTGTGGACCAGCACGTCGATCGGGCCGATCAGCGCCGCGGCCTGGCCGGCGACGCGCGCGATCGCGTCCTTGTCGGCGACGTCGGCGACCACGGCGTGGGCCTCGCCGCCGGCGTCGCGGATCGCCGCCATCGCGGCGGTGAGCTCGGCCTCGCCGCGGGCCACGCCCACCACGCGCGCGCCGAGCGCCGCCAGCCGTTCGGCCAGCGCTCGGCCCAGGCCGCGGCTGGCGCCGGTGACGAGCACGTTCTTGCCTCGAAGGTCGATCACGTCGCAGCTGGGTTCGTTCATGACTCCAGGTTGCGTCGGGCTGCCAGGAAGTCATCCGTCGTGCCATTCTGTTGGCAGGAGGCCAACCCATGGGCGAACGCCCCAGCGCCAGTGATCACCTCGCCGCCAACGTCCGCTCGATCCGCGAGGCCCGTGGCCTCTCGCAGCAGCAGATCGCGAAGCTGGCCGGCATCCCGCGCGCGACCTGGTCGCACCTGGAGTCGGGCGCCGCCAACCCGACGCTGCAGGTCCTCACCCGCGTCGCCGACGCGCTCCAGCTCCGGCTCGACGAGCTCCTGGCCTCGCCGCGCACCCCGGTCCGCCACCTGCGCGCCGCCGAGCTGCCGGTGCGGACTCGCGGCCCGGTCAGCGTCCGCAAGCTCCTGCCCGAGCCGCTGCCCGGCCTCGACATGGAACGCATGACGCTGCCGCCTGGCGCCCGCATGACCGGCGTGCCGCACGCGCCCGGCACTCGCGAGTACCTGGCCTGCGAGCGCGGCCAGGTCCAGCTCTTCGTCGCCGGCGACGGCTTCCTGCTCGAGCCGGGCGACGTCGTCGTGTTTCGAGGCGACCAGCGCCACGGCTATCACAACCCGTCGCGCGACGAGGCCATCGCCTACAGCGTCATCGCCTTCGCTCCCCTCACGACCTGAGGTCCGTTCCCCGTTCCCCGTTCCCCGTTCCCCGCCTCCCGTTTCCCGCCTCCCGTTCCCCGTTTCCTGTTTCCCGTTTCCCGTTTCCCGTTTCCCGTTCGTCTTCACCGTTTCTCCACATCCCCTCCTCCATCTCTCCTCTCCACCCGCACACAGCCTCGACGACGCTGGCGTCTCCTCTCTCTCACAACCCGAGAGGAACGCCATGTCGACCGCACCACCACCGCCCGAACCCCTCCCGCTCCCCCTCCCGCTCCCCCTCCCGCTCGCCGTCGCCGCCGCCGCCGCCGGCCCGCTCGCCGTCGGTGGCGTGCTCGCCCTGCGCCTCGGCGATCCGGCTCCGATGATCGCCGTGCCGGCGGTGGTGTTCGCCGTCGCCGCGCTGACGCTACCGGCGCTCTACATCGCCACCGCCGTGGTCGGCGCGGCGCCGCCGGTCGGGCACGTGGTGCGCGCGGTCGGCCGTGCCCTCCACGCCCTCGGCCTGGTCCACCTCGGCTTCGTGATGCCGCTCCTGTTCCTGGGCGCCAGCTCGGGTGAAGGCACGGCCTTCGCGCTCGGGGCGGTCACCGTGGCGACCGGCTCGGTGATCGGCCTGCGCGTGCTCCACGGCGCGCTGTTCGAGGGCGCGTTCCCGGTTTCGGGGCGGAGCGCGCTGTTCTGGACGTGGGCGGCGATCACCCTGGTGATCGGCGCGCGCCTGTTCGGCGAGCTGACCACGGAGGTGACGCTGTGATCGCCGAGGCGGTGATGGGAGACGTCGTGATCGGCCGTGTGAGCGGCCTCTCCCTCGTCGATCAACTCCTCCGAGATCGCGCCGGCGTGATGGCCCGGATCGAGGCGGGCGTAGGACTCGCCAGCTTGATGCGCACCTTCCTGGCCACGATCGTCGTCGGTGCCGCGCTCACCGGCGCGGCCATGGGCAGCTTCCGCGGGGGCGAGCAGATCGCGTTCGCCGCGATCAAGCTGCCGCTGGCGCTCCTCGGCACCGCGTCCCTGTGCGCGCCGGCGCTGACCGCGGTCGGCCGCGCGCTGGGCCGGCCGGCGAGCCTGGCCCGCGATCTGGCGCTGGTGATGATGGCGCTGGCCGTCGGGGCGCTCGTCCTGGTCGCGATGGTGCCGGTCCTGCTCGTCGCCCGCGCCGTCGACACCAGCTACCACGGCTCGATCCTGCTCACCGTCGGCGTCGGCGCGATCGGCGGCCTGGCCGCGGTCGCGGTGCTCGCCGTCGGGTTGCGTCGCGCGTCGACCCGGGACGCCGGCGCGCTGCTCGCCCTGTTCGCGCTCCTGTTCGCCGTGGTCGGCGCCCAGGGCGCTTGGACGCTGCGACCGTGGCTGGTGCGGCCGCGGACACCCGACGTGCCCTTCATCCGTGCGGTCGAGGGCAGCCTCTACGATGCGGTGCTGGGGTCGGCGCGCTCGGCGCGCGGCGTCTACACCCGCGACGCGGCGCCGGTGCCTGGCGACGACCACCACGTCGAGTCCGGAGCCGAGCCATGACCGTCATCGATCTCGCCGTCGGCTACGCCGGCATCGGCGCGGTCCTGGCGCTGGTCGCGATCGGCGTCGGCAGGGCCTCGACCGTTGACGGGCTGCTGGTGCTCGCCCTGTGGCCTCTCTACGGCCCGATGCTCGCCGGCGGCTGCTCCGCCGACGACACCGTCGACCCGCGCGAGCAGGCGCTGATCACGGCCTTGCGCCGCGCCGCCGGCACGCCGCTCGCCGCGGTCCTGCCCGACGAGGCCGGCGCCCGCACGCTGGCCCGGCGCGTACGCGAGGGTCGGGCTCGCCTCGCCGACCTCGATCGGGTGCTCGCCCGCCCCGATCTCGACGAGGGCGCGGCGATCGCGCGGGTCGAGGCGCTCGAGCGCGGTGGCGCCCACGCCGGCGCGGTCGCCGCCGCCCGGCGCCGCATCCACACCATCCGCCGGCTGCGCGCGGTCCGCGGCCGCGTATCCGGCGATCTCGAGCAGGTCGACGAGGTCATCGGCCAGCTCACCGCCCAGCTCGAGCTGGTGCGCTTCACCGGCCCGGCCGACGAGACCGCCGTCGAGCTCGCCGCCGATCTGTGCGCGCGGGTCGAGAGCCTCGAGGAGGTCCTGGGGAATGATCCGGCCGCCGACGGCGTTCCACGTCCATGAGCCGCGTCCTCGTGGCCGATGACGAAGCCCACATCCGTGAGGTCGTCCAGTACGCGCTGGTGCGAGACGGACACACCGTCGACACCGCTGCCGACGGCGAGCAGGCGCTGGCCCGTCTGGCCCGCGGCGGCGTCGACCTGCTGGTGCTCGACGTGCTCATGCCCGAGCTCGATGGGCTGGCGGTGTGCCGCCGGGTACGGGCCTCGACCCGCGTGCCCATCATCTTCCTGTCGTCGCGCACCGAGGAGGCCGACCGCGTGCTCGGCCTCGAGCTGGGCTGCGCCGACTACGTGACCAAGCCGTGCTCGCCGCGCGCGCTGGCGGCGCGGGTGCGCGCGGTGTTGCGCCGTTCGAGCGACGACGACGACGCCCTGCCGCCGCCGCCTCCGCCGCTGGTGCGCGGCCGCCTCACCATCGATCGCGCTCGCGCGGAGTGTACGATCGACGCGGGTCACGTCGTGCCGCTCACCGTCACCGAGCTGCGGCTGCTCGCGGCGCTGCTCGAGCATCCCGGCCGCGTGCTGTCGCGCGGCCAGCTCATCACCTGCGCCTACGACGGCGATCACCACGTCACTGCTCGCACCGTCGACACCCACGTGCGGAACATCCGCGCCAAGCTCGCCGTGCACGGGATCGACGCTATCACCACGATCCATGGGCTCGGCTACCGCGGCAGCTGAGGTCTCGAGGGATTCTGAATGCAGGCAGGGAGACAGACCCCGGGCCGCACCAGTGACCCCGCGCGTCCGGAGTCATTGTCGAACGCTCGCTCATCGCTCGCTGGGGCCATGGGCTCGGGTACCGCGGCCAGTGACGGCACGGTCGCGGCGCCGGCGTCGCGCTGGCGGCGCGCGGTCGTGCACCTGGCCCGTATCCGATACCGGCTGCTGCTGGTCAACGTGATCGTCGTCGCCGTGCCGCTGGCCGGCGTGCTCTTCGCCCGTATGCACGAGCGCCAGCTCCTGACCGCGCTCGAGCGCGACATGATCCACCAGGGCGAGCTGGTGCGCGCGCTGGTCAGCGTCGACCCAGGTGGGCCGCGCCTCGCCGAGCGCGGCCCGGCGCTGGCCGTCGCCGCCCGTCACACCCGCACCCGCATCCGTCTGCTCGACGAGCGCGGTCGCGTCGTCGCCGACTCCCACGCCGCCGGTCCGCCCGAGGGCGCCGAGCCGGCGGTGCCGCACCTCTACGGCGGCACTGGCCCGCGCCACGCCCCCGAGGTGCCCGATGCGCTCGACGTCGCGCTGCGCCGCGAGATCCAGCTGGCGCTGGCCGGCCGCTACGGCTCGGCGACGCGACTGTGGGGCCGTCAGGAGCGGGTGTACCTGTTCGCGGCGTTGCCGATCATGGGCGCTGCCGGCGCACCACCTGCAGCGGGCGCGCCGGTACCCTCCGCGCGCGTCCAGGGCGTCGTCTACGTGACCCGTTCGACCCAGACCGTGAAGCTCCAGCTCTTCCGCCTGCGCACGTGGCTCTTCGATCTGCTGGTCGTCGCCCTCGCCCTCACCACCGTGCTGTCGCTGTTCCTCGCCGCCACCATCGCCCGCCCGCTCGGCAAGCTGACCCGCGCCGCCGAGCGTCTGGCCGCTGGCGACCGCGACGCATCGCTGGCGCTCGACCGGGCCGACGAGATCGGCCAGCTCTCGCGTGCCATCGAGCGCATGGCCGCCGAGCTCGACCGCCGCGCCCGCGACCAGCGCGCGCTCGCCGCCGACATCAGTCACGAGCTCAAGACGCCGCTCACCGGCATCCGCGGCGCGGCCGAGCTTCTGCGCGACGGTGCCGCCGACGATCCCGCCGCCCGCGCTCGCTTCCTGACCATGATCCTCGACGACGCGGCCCGCCTCGATCGGCTGGTGGTGCGCCTGCTCGAGCTGTCGCGGCTGGAGTCGGACGACACTCCGGCCGAGGACGTCGACGTCGCCGCCCACGCCCAGGCCGCGCTCGCCCGCTTGACCGAGCGCACCGGCGTCACCGCCGTGCTGGAGCGGACTGGCCGCGGGCGCTGCCCGGCACGGGTCCGACCGGCTGCGCTCGACGCGGC
>SXGS01025247.1_pt1 | contig 14313 bp, 11 predicted proteins | sample 3174681 | NCBI WGS metagenome assembly SXGS01 (sample SAMN11356861, study PRJNA531348) | freshwater metagenome | isolation source: freshwater sample F1-80 | place: China: Fuxian Lake, Yuxi | collected 2017-12-25
GACGGCTTTGGCCGCCAGTGCCTGCTCGCCCGCCGCTTTGCCGAGGCGGGCGTGCGGTTCATCGAGCTCGGCCGGTTCCGAAGCCGCACAGCGGATACAAGGTGCTGGTGGTGGGCATGGGCCCGGCCGGCTTCACACTGGCGCATCATCTGATGAACGATGGGCACGCGGTGTCCGGCATCGACGGATTGAAGATCGAACCGCTGCCCGCGGAGACCGGCGGCGTGGAACCGTCGGGCAGGCGGGCGCCATTCCGGCCTGTTCGCGACATCGAGGATTTGTACGAGTCGTTGGACAACCGCGTCATGGCCGGGTTCGGCGGCGTGGCCGAGTACGGCATCACCGTCCGCTGGAACAAGAACTTCCTGAAGCTGATCCGGCTGCTGCTCGAGCGCCGGAGCGAATTCAATCTGTTCGGCGGCGTTCGCTTCGGCGGCGGCGTCACGATGGAGAGCGCGTTCGAAATGGGCTTCGACCATGTGGCGCTGTGCATGGGCGCGGGCAAGCCCACCATCGTGGACATGAAGAACAACCTGGCGCGCGGCGTGCGGCAGGCCTCGGATTTCCTGATGTCGTTGCAGTTGACCGGCGCCGCCAAGCACGACTCGGTGGCGAACCTGCAGCTGCGGCTGCCGGTGGTGGTGATCGGCGGCGGTCTTACCGCGGTCGACACCGCGACCGAATCCATGGCCTACTACGTGGTGCAGGTGGAGAAGTTCCTCGACCGGTTCGACACGCTGGCGGCCGAGCGAGGCGAACCCGCCGTGTGGGCGATGTGGAGCGAGGAAGAGCGCGGCATCGCGAACGAGTTCCTGTCGCATGCGCGGGCGATTCGCGCCGAACGGGCGGCCGCCGCGGGCGAGGGCCGGGAACCGAACCTGATCGATATGCTCGATTCATGGGGCGGCGTCACCATCGCCTACCGCCGCCGTTTGATCGATTCGCCCAGCTACACACTGAATCACGAGGAAGTCTTCAAGGCGCTGGAAGAGGGCGTCCACTTCGCGGAAGGCCTGACGCCGCTGGAAGTCACCATCGACAAGTACGGCCACGCGGCCGGTCTGAGGGTGAAAAACGCGGCCGGCGAGATCGCGGAACTGCCCGCGCGGGCGATCCTGGTAGCGGCGGGTACGCAGCCGAATACGGTGCTGGCGCGCGAGGACGGATCGGTGGAGCTCGACGGCAAGTACTTCAAGGCCGTGGACGCGGAAGGCGAGACCGCCAAACCCGAACGCCTGTCGAAGCCGAGCGAGGCGCTGATGCTCATGTCGGTCCGGCCGGACGGCCGCGGCGCCAGCTTCTTCGGCGATCTGCATCCGTCGTTCTCCGGCAACGTAGTGAAGGCGATGGGCAGCGCCAAGCAGGGCTACCCGGTGGTATCGAGCTTTCTCGCGCGCCGCGCGCCCGAAGGTCGCACGCCTGTCGAATTGACGGCGCTGCTGAATCGCGAGTTGCGCGCCACGGTGGAAGACGTGATCCGGCTGACGCCGAACATCGTGGAAGTGGTGGTGAAAGCGCCGGCGGCCGCGCGTGCGTTCCAGCCGGGCCAGTTCTACCGGCTGCAGAACTACGAGTCGCTGGCGCCGCGCGCTTATGGCACCACGCTCGCGATGGAGGGCTTGGCGCTCACCGGTGCGTCGGTGGATCGCGAAAAGGGGCTGTTGTCGACGATCGTGCTCGAGATGGGCGGATCGTCCGATCTCTGCCGCCTGCTGGACAAGGGCGAACCGGTGGTGCTCATGGGTCCGACGGGCACGCCGACCGAAACGCCGGCGAGAGAGACCGCGCTACTGGTGGGCGGCGGCCTGGGCAACGCGGTCCTGTTCTCGATCGGCCAGGCGCTACGGGCGGAAGGTTCGCGCGTGATCTACTTCGCGGGCTACAAGAAATTGCAGGACCGCTACAAGGTGGAGGAGATCGAGAAGGCCGCCGACGTGGTGGTCTGGTGCTGCGACGAGGCTCCGGGATTCCAGCCCGCGCGTCCGCAGGACCGCTCCACGGTTTGCAACATCGTCGAGGCGATGGAGCGCTACGGACGCGGCGACTTCGGCGAGGCGGCGATCCCGCTGAGCGACGTCGACCGCGTGATCGCGATCGGCTCCGACGGCATGATGCACGCGGTGGCGCGCGCGCGGCACGAACGGCTGAAGCCTTACTTGAAGCAGGTCCACATCGGGATCGGCAGCATCAACTCGCCGATGCAGTGCATGATGACGGAGATCTGCGCGCAGTGCCTCCAGCGGCATCGCGATCCGGAGACGGGCAAGGAGACCGTGGTGTTCTCCTGCTTCAATCAGGACCAGAATCTCGACCGCGTGGATTTCGCCTCGCTGCGGGAACGGTTGACGCAGAACTCGGTGCAGGAGAAGCTGACCAAGCTCTGGATCGCGCGTTGCATGGCGGGCATGGAGGCTCGGGTCTGACGGACGGTTGAAGGCCGGGGCCGTCGACGCTTTCTATTGCCGGATGCTCGATGGATTGGGAAAGCGAGGCGGCAAGGTGTGTAGCCTCCTGGCGAAGTCGCGTGCATCCTCGAGCAGTTGAGGGACTTCGTCCCGTAGGCGTACGAAAACAGGCTCGTAGTCGGCTCGCTCGCGCTTTTCTTTCAAACGCCCGGCGATTTCAGCCAGTTTGTGGCAAGCCGTTTCGGGGCTTCCCTTGTAGAGCCTCCAGAGCTGAGTATGCGTTCCCTTTCCGGGCAAAGCCTTGAATTCATTCGTCTGGGCGCGTCTCAGCGCCAAGTGATACACGTAATAGTAGGCGCGGCTGACCGCGGTCCGAAGGGAGGCCTCGTCCGCCCGGCTCGCCAGTTGTTCAGCAAGCTCCAGATGGCCTGACCATTCAAACGACGCCGGCATGTTCACACCAATTCATACGTGAACACGACATATTCAGCCGTTTGCCGGGAATGAATCAGCCACCACTCATCGTCGAACTTGTCCAACGCCCTGCGAACGGCGCCTATTTCATCGGGCCAGACAACGACGACGTAGAGGGTGCGGATGCCCGCCTCATCGACCGGAGCCTTCAATCTGAAGATCGCCGCTCCGCCGAAGTACTGCTTCAAACGCGGGGCGGCTTCGGCGAGGACTTGTAGAGTCGAGGGGTAGTGGGTCAAATAGCTCAGCACCGAATCGTCCGCCGGCAGCAAGTAGTGCTTCCTCACCACGTCCAGGACGGACTCCCTCGGAACGGACCCGCCGCCTTGCTTTTCATGCTCCTCGAGCAGACCCGAGGGTCGCGGGTGGAACCGCCGGGGCCCCTCCTGGGGCGCTCGACGAGACGTCTGTCGGGCGGCGGCAGGCCAGGTAATGCCCGATGTCTGGATCGAGTGGTACGCGTTCATCCTTGAACCCCCCTCGACGCCGAGGATCTCAAAAATTCGGCTCTCTCGTCCGTCCTTAGTTGCCGCACTATCTCGTCATAGGCAGCCGCGCCTGGAAAATCACGCTCGAGCCTCAGAAAGATGCCGTTGGCGATGGCGCTAGAGCCATCGATCGTCACCTGCCGGTTGCTCCATTTTGCAACCGTCGCCATCGTGATCACCGGTTCAGGCTCCAGCGAGGCTAGCTGCGCGGCGACGAAGGGACGCAGGATATCGACGAAGCGGAGACTGCGCGGTTGGATGTGGAGTGCAATCGCCGTTTTCTGGAGTGCAACCTTCACGCCAGAAGACCGGGTCAGCGCGGAAACCGCCGTATTCAGGATCTCGATCGTCTCGGCCGCGGCCTGCCAACTCGCATCGTCCCGCGTGAATTTGCACGATGCGGGACCGATGAAAAAGGACACGCGCTCGCGAGGGAGCTTCAGGCTGATGCCCTGCTCCGAAGGTTTGCCACTCAGAATTTCCACATCGTCGATGGCGGGGTCCCAGGGCTTCAGTGCGTCGAAGATGGCTTGAACAACATCGGCCCGATCCATCCATAGTTGCAGTTGCGGGCGCTCGTAGATGGCCGCGAGTTCAAAAAACGAAATCGGTACGGTAACAAGCTCAGGCATTCGTTCTCCGCGATGGGCTCCGTGTCTACATTGTCGCCCGCCGCGAACCGGCTGTGTCGACGGCGGAGACTCGGCGCGGGCGCTAGCTCGACAAAGCGCTCGCTGGCTTTGAGAAATTGCAGGGTCGGCACGGCGGCCGGCGTGGCGCCAGTTCTGCCGCGTCCGCTTCTAGCCGAGGCGTTTCACGCCTGGATCACTTCTTCTCGAACGTAAATGGAGCCGGATGATTTTGGGAGCTAGCGGGCGACCGCGTCCTTGATCGAGTGCCCAAGAGCCCTTGCGGAGAAGCCGCCGTCAGGCGCGTCTTCAACTGGAGAGACGATCTCGTTCACGGCTGGCCTCGCCACATGCTACACCGCGAATCGGAGGAAGCGCCAGATGTAGGCCCGCAGCGCCTAACGCGATTGGGCGCCGTAGGTCAAGTGGCGCCACAGCGCTTCCATCGGGCCGTAGTCGTGGTTGCGGAGCCAGAGTACGCTGAAGGGAACCTGCGCCGCGAACACGAGCACGGCGATCGCGACGCCCGTCGGGATCGAAACTCCGCCGAACAGGCCGAATCCGTAGGAATAGAAGATCGTGGTGCAGATCAGCGACTGCAACAGGTAGTTGGTCAGCGCCATGCGGCCCACCGCGCGGAACGGATCGAGCCATCGGCGGCCTGTTTCCGTACGGAACCAGAGCAGCACCGCGCAGGCATAGCCGGCGGCGAAGACAGGGACCGCCAGCGAGAGGACGATCATTACAGCCAATCCCACCGGCGTCGGGGCCATGAAGGGCGGCTGGAAGATCTTCACGATCGCCACGGCGGCGAGATTGCCCGCGAGCCCGGCCGTTAGGCCGAAGTTGCGCACCTTGCGCAGGAGCGCGGCGTGCTCGTCGAGGTCGCGCAGGATGCCGCGCCGCCAAACCCACGCTCCAAACAGCATCATGCCGAGGACACGCGTGAACGCGAAGAGAAAACCGGCGCCGATCCCGGCAAAATCCTTGGCGCGGCGGACAAAAATCTCCCCCACGGAGCCGCTCGAGAAGATGCGGACGTGATCGGCCAGTTCGGCGGCGGTGGGCGGTTCCGGCATCGGGATCTTCGCGCCCAGTGAGATCGCCGCCAGGAAGAGCAGTCCCAACACGACGGCGAACCAGTACAACGCCACGGCCCAACGGAGAATCGTATTCTCGCTTCGCCGCAGCAGCGGGATCGTCGCTAAACCGGCGAGACCGTAGGTATGCAGGATGTCGCCGAACCACAGAAGCAGCGCATGGGCCAAGCCGAGCAAGAAGAGCCATAAGGAGCGGCGCCGCGCCAGGCCGGCGTCGCGCGCGCGTTCCCATTGAACGGCGAATCCGAGTCCGAAGAGGAAGGCGAAGATCGTGATGAACTTGCCCTGAACCAACACCTCGATCGCCGTCTGCCACGCCATGTCGCGCGGCGAGTTCCAAAAGAGATCCGGTTGGAAATATACCGTCGCGGGTCCCATGAATCCGCGTAGATTCGCGACGAGGATTCCGAACAGGGCGGCTCCGCGAAGTGCGTCGATGGCGCCGATTCGGTCCGCCGGCCGCACAGGTTGTGGCGCCAAGCCGGCATCTTGGTCCATGATCGGACAAGTGTACCAATGGACAATGTGACGCACACACTGACGGCGCTGCTGCTGAGCCGCGCCGGGCTGGAGCGCCTGTCGCCGCGAGCCACGTTGTGCGCGGTGCTCGCCGCCAACGCGCCCGATCTGGACGTAGTGGCGGGGTTCGCCGGACAACACGCCTACCTGGACGCGCATCGCGGCTGGACCCACGGATTGCCACTGGCTCCGCTGGTGGCTTTGGTTCCGGTTCTGCTGGCGGGACTGATCCGCCGGCCAACGGGATTTCGATGGCTCGGCGCGTGGCTGGCGTCGGCGGCCGGGCTCGCCAGTCATCTTCTGCTCGATTGGACCAATATTTACGGCATCCGTTTGTTGGCGCCGGTATCGAACGAATGGTTCCGGCTCGATATCACCGCGGTTGTCGATCTCTGGATTCTGGCGCTGCTGGGCTTCGCCGCGGCATGGCCGGCTCTGGCGCGTCTGGTGGCGTCGGAAATCGGCGCACGCGGGACGAGCCACGGCGCGGGGCTCGCGCGATTCGCGCTGGTTTGCCTGCTGGCGTACGAAGGCGCGCGCTACTTTACGCACGCCCGGGCGGTGGCGATGCTGGAGTCGCGCGTCTACGACAACGAGGCTCCGCGCACCGCCGTGGCTCTTCCCGATTTCGCGAACCCGTTCACGTGGACCGGACTGGTGGAGCTCGATTCGGCGTGGCGCGTGATTCCCGTGTCATTGCCGCGCGACTTCGATCCAGCGGCGGGCCACGTTTTCCATCGCCAGCCGGCGAGTCCCGCGATGGCAGCGGCGGCGCGCACCGCGGCGTTCCAGGCGCTCGGCCGGTTCTCACGGACCGTGCACTGGCAGTCGGTCCCGGCGGACGAGCCGGAAGGCGCTTACGACGTAACGGCGGTGGACCTGCGTTTCGCGCTGCCGGGCGAGGGCCGGTTCACGGCCAGTGCTCGAGTGGACGCGAACGCGCGGGTGTTGGAATCGGGCTTCCGGTTCGCTCCGGGCGGCGCGATGCCGCGGCCGAGGTGACCGTGGAGCGGTACTACACGGAGCTGGCCGAGGCGTTCGTTCGCGGCCGTCTGCGCAACCCGGCGGCCACGATCGAGGACGGACAGCGCGCCGGCTGGCAGAGTTGCCAGAGGTACTATGCCATAGAATTATGGCATCAGCCTATGGCACAATGGAATTGGCGCAAGACATGAAGAACTTCCACCTGCCGCTTCCGGAGCACACCTACGTCCAACTCAGGGCAGAGGCAGAACGAACGCAAGTTCCCGCGACCACACTTGCCCGAGAGGCCATCGATTCGTGGCTATTGCATCAGGCGCGGAAGGCTAGGCGCGATGCCATCATGACATACGCGGCTGAGATGGCTGGCACGGACCTAGATCTGGACGATGATTTGGAGCCTACTGGAATCGAGCATCTCGTGAAGACCGGCACGGTGCGAAAATGAAGCGCGGTGATGTCTACTGGGCCGATCTTGTTCCAAGATCAGGTTCCGAACAGACCGGACGCCGCCCCGTTGTGGTCTTGTCTCACGACGGCTTCAACGAAACGCCTGGGTGGAGGTCGATCATTGTCGTCCCCATCTCAACCTCGTCATCGCAAGGCAAGCGCGGACCTACCGTCATTGAGCTTTCAGGTGGGACGACCGGTCTGCCGAAGACAAGCTTTGCGGTGTGTCATCAGGTGACTACACTGGACCGAGCCAAACTGACCAAGAGACTCGGCAGTCTTTCGACCAATCCCCTGCGTGAGATCGAGCAGGGGCTGAAGGCGGCGATGGATCTTGAATGACCGTCTCCCCCAGCTCGAAAAAGGGCTGCCAACCATCCAGTGACCGGTTGGAAGCCGCATTCCTGGGGGCCCAGGCTGGACAGTGGCTCCCCGGCATGGATTCGAACCACGACTCACGGCTCCAAAGGCCGCTGTCCTACCGTTAGACGACCGGGGATCTCATCCTCAGTTTATCAGAACAGACGTCCGTCCCACCGCAGTCCCGCCCGCCACAGCCTCGGCGGACCGCTCGCCGGCAACGTGGTGAAGCCCACCCAATACTCCCGGTTCAAGAGGTTCTCGAACGCCGCCATCGCCGACAGGCCCCGCCGCAGTTCGTGGCGGACCGTGATGTGCGCCGTCGCATAGCCGGGCAGCGGCAGACGATTCAGGTCATCCTCGAACTGCAGCGCGTGGGACCGCACGCCCGCCGTCGCGAACGTCTTCCGCCCGTTCCAGGTCAATTGCGCCGAGCCCTGGTGGCGCGGAACCTGCGGCACACGCAGACCCGTGGTGAAGCGCGACGACGCGAACAGATAGCTCAGCTCGCCCTGCCACGCTCCGCGCCTGTGGCGAAAATCCGCTTCCACGCCGCGCGACGTCGCTTCCGCCGCGTTCCGCCGCTGGCGGACGATCTGCGCGGGCGTCGAGATCAGCGTCACGTTGGTGATCACGTCCTTCACCGAGTTGTGGAATCCGGTGAAACTGACGCGGCTATTTTCCGCCACGAAGTCCAAGCCGCCCTCTCCGCCGAAGATCGATTCGGGTCTCAACCGGTCGTTCGGACGAGTGGTCGCATTTCCGGCCACGAATTCGCGATATAGTTCGTTCAGGGTGGGCGCGCGGAAACTTCGGTATGACGACCCGCGCGCTCGCCAGCGTCCCTTGCCCGCGGTGGCGCCGAGCGATGGCGAGAAGAACTGGCGGTCCTGCCCCGTGAAATGATGGCGCGCGCCGGCGAACAAGCGCACCGGTCCCAGCTTGGCGTCGGCTTGAGCGAACGTCCCGTGCTGCAGCACGGTTCCACCGCCGATGCGTTTGCCGGTGGGAACGAGCGAATCGATGCTCCATCCTTCGACGCGTTGCGCATCCCCGCCGATCAGCGAGTTGAAGCGCGATCCCGAGTGCCGCCAATACGCCGCGCCGCCGGTCGCGTCCGCCGGCACCGATTGGTTCAACGTCGCGCGTTCGGTGGCGCGATTGGCGAGAATCGTCGAAAAGGCGGAACGGAATTCGGCGCGCGTGTGATACCCGAGCAGCGACACCGTGTCCTTGCCGAAATCGCGCGACCAGTTCGCCCCCGCGTTGCCCATGCTCGACGAGTTTCGCTGCATCGGGGTGCCGTTCTCGCGTTCCTCCACCAGCATGTCGGTCTTCACGAATAGCCGTTGCCGCGCCCCCAAAACGTCGAACCGCACATCGCCCGCCGCGAAGCGCACGCCCGCTTCCTTGTCCACCCGGCCGCGGTTGGCCTCCGGAACGATGTAGTAGCCGTTGGTGGTGAACGCGCGGCCCTGGCCGGAGATCGCGTACTTCGACGACCACGGATGCGAGAAGCCGGCGCCGGCCGCGTGCGTGTTTCTGCTGCCGAACTCGTAGGAGCCGGTCACGCGGCGCGGCTCCGGCTCGCGGGAGAACAAGGCGATGGCGCCGGTGAGCGCGCGGTCGCCGAACACGCTGGTGGACGCGCCTCGAAGCACCTCGACGCGGCCCAGTTCCTCGGGGTTCACGCGCGTCCAATAGACCCAGCCGCCGAACGGATCGTTGAGCGGAATCCCGTCCCACAAAACCAGCGTGCGGCTGGCGCCCGAGGTTCCGATGCCGCGCAACGAGATTCCCTGCGTGGTGGGATGCGCGGCCAGGCTCGACGACCGCCGGAACAAACTGAAGCCCGGGATCATGCGAAGCCGGTCGTCGACATTCACCCCGGGGATGCGGCGCAGTTCCGCTTTGCCGACGATCGCCAGTGAAGCCGGCGTTTCGGCGGAGACCTTCTCCACCACAGTGATCGAACTAGGAACCGCCTGAGTCCGCGCCGGTTGGGCCGGCTCCTGCGCCATCGAGTTCGTCCGCCCCCACAACGCGAGCGCGATGCCAACCAGCTTCCAGCAGGCGAACGGGCTCGGCGCTGACCAACACTTGGATACTCTCTTCAAGACCCGGCTCCGAAACCGCGCTCGACTCCCTCGGCTCCACGAGCGCCAAATATCTCAGGATAGTATAGACGCCGCCTTCGACGGGCGTTGTTACATCGAAATCCGCCGTGCGGAAGCGAAGCCTCGAAGCTTTCGAGGCGATTTCCCACGCAATGAAGGCGCAGCAATCCACCGCGCGTTCGAAAGTCTCCCGGCGGCTTCCCCAACCCGCCAGATCCAGGTAGACCTCCACGAGCGGCTCCCGCTCCTTGGCGAACTCGCGCACCTGGAGTTGGCCAGTGTGCGCGGTGGCTTTCCAATCGACGTGGCGCGCGCTTTCCAGCAGTTCGTACGGGCGGATCCGGTAGAAGTCGTGGCCGCGCCCTCGCGAGGCGGAGTGGATCTCGCCTTGCAAATCGGAAAGCAGCGGACCGAGCCACGGCGCGGGTTCGAGCGATGGGTAGACCAGCGCCTCCCGGCGCAAGGTTACCAGGATGCGGCGCTCGGCGAAACCGAATGGGAATCGCGAGCGGATCTGAAAGCTATCCTGCGTGTGGAGTCCGCGGCGCGCGAAGTAGACTTCCACGGGCTCGTCCAGGACGCCGCCGGCTGGCAGGATCGGGAAGTAGAGCCCCGCCGCGAACGCGCTGCCGGGCGTGCCTTCCACGTGGATCGAGAACGAGGGCATCCAGGTTTTTTCGTTCTGGATGCGCAACCGCGCGGGCGTATTGCGGCGCGCGGAGACATGTTCCGGGAACACGATGTCCACGGCGAGCCCCGCCAGCGACAGGCGGTTCAGAAAGCCGGATATCAGCAGCGCCGCCGACAGACACGACAGGATCAGGAACAGCAGGTTGTTCGCGGTGAGAAACGCGAGCGCGCCCACCACCGCGACCGTGAGGCTGAAGCCGACGCCCGCCCAGGTGATCCGCTGCCGCATGCCACCCGCCAGCGCGGACTTCGCCTTCTGGTACAGCGAGCGGCCCCAGGCATCGGCATGCAGCTTCATCCTTCGTTATCGTGACACGCTTTTGATAGAGTGGAACGCGATGCGCCTGATACCGGTCCTCATCCTGGCCGCGACCGCCGCCGCTCAGACTCCGTCCCGCGAACAGATTCTCCAGGCCATGAAGAAGTCGGCCGGCTTTTTCGTGGACAAAGTCTCCACCGGAGGCGGCTATCATTACTACTATGCCGAGGACCTGAGCTACGGCCGGTCCGAACACGGCGAGGGTCCCACGCAAATCGAGACGCAGCGCGAGGCGACGCCGCGAGTGGCGATGGCCTACCTGGAAGCCTACGATGCCACCGGTGACAGCCTCTTCCTGGACGCGGCGCGCAAGGCCGCGATGGCGCTGGTGGAGGGGCAACTTTGCTCGGGAGGTTGGGACTACATCGTCGAATTCGATCCCGCCAAGCGCGCGGCGCTTCCCTACCGCTCGGGGCGCGACTGCGCGGCTCCGGGCGTTCCGCAAAAGCCTCCGACGACGCTCGACGACAATGTGACGCAGGCGTGCGCGCGCGTGTTGATGCGGGTGGACAAGGCCTTGAACTTCCAGGACGCCCGCATCCACGAAGCGTCGTTGTTCGCGCTGGACAGGCTGGTGGCCGTCCAATACCCGAACGGCGCATGGCCGCAGCGGTTCAACCAGCCGCCGGACGCCGCCGCGCACCCGGTGAAGACGGCGAGCTATCCCGGCTCGTGGAGCCGCAAATGGCCCGGCGAAAATTACTACGGGCACTACACCTTCAACGACAACTCCATCGTCGACTGCATCGACATGATGCTCGAGGCCGCGCGGATCTATTCGAGCGCGAAGTATCGCGAGTCGGCGGAGAAGGGAGGCGGGTTCATCCTGCTGGCGCAGATGCCCGCTCCCCAACCCGCGTGGGCGCAACAGTACGACCTGGAGATGCGGCCCGCGTGGGCGCGCGTGTTCGAGCCTCCGTCCATCACGGGCGGCGAGTCGCAGGGCATCATGAAGATGCTGATGCTGCTGTATCGCGAGACGGGCCGGCGCAAGTACCTGGACGCGGTGGGACCCGCTCTTTCGTACCTGGAGAAGTCCGTGCTGCCGCCGGTTTCGAACCCGTCGGAGATCCGGCGGCGCGTGAAGGAGCCCGCGATCGCGCGCTTCCACGAACTGAAGACGAACAAGGCTCTCTACGTGACCAAGGGAATCATGCTCCAGGCGAAAGGGCTGGGTTCGATCCGGCCCGACGGCTATGAGATCACGTACTCCGACGAGAGCGTCATCACGCACTACGGCGTGCTGGTGAGCGCCGCCGGACTTCCGGCGATCCGCAAGGAGTACGACGCTTGGGCGGCGGCGCCCAAGGCGGCGCAACGACCGGAAAAGCTGCATGGGTTGTCGCCCTGGTCTAGCGAGTCCGCGCCGCGGCCGCGGCGTTCCGGCGGCGGTTCGGTGGCCGAACTCGTCTCGAGCATGGACGCGCGCGGAGCGTGGACCGAAGAGGGAGTGATCGGCAAAGCGGACCGGCTGGTGTCGTTGTTCGCGCCCCGGGCCATGGTGCTCACCATCAACGGCAAGCCGGTCGACATCAAGGAGAACGATCGCGTGGAGATTTTCGAGGGCTCGCAGCCGCCGCGGCAGCGGATCGTGCGATCGGAGACGTTCGCCAAGAACCTCGAGGCGCTCGCGGCGGCGGTGGCGCGGGGCCGGTAGCGGCCTCTCTAGACCTTCGCGCGAGCAGCCTTCCAGCCGCGGTCGAGAGTGCCGCGCATCTGTTGGAGCAGCGCCGCGCTCGATGCCTTGCGCGCGAGGTTGGTGTACTCTTTCGGATCGGATTCGTGGTCGTACAACTCTTCGTCGGGATACGGTCCGGTCCACCGCGTATAGCGGTACCGGTCCGTGCGCGCGGACCGGCCGACGATATCGTCCGGACCGTGCATCTGCGTGAACGCGGCCGTCTTCCAGGGCCGCGCGGGATTGTCGAGCAGCGGAACCATGCTCTGCCCCTCGAGGTGCGCGGGCCGCGGCAGTCCGGCGAGCTCGGCGATAGTCGGATACATATCCACGAATTCGACCAGCGCGCGAGAGCCCTTTCCGTTCCCCTTCCGTCCTGGAGCGGCGACGATCAGCGGCGCTCGCGCCGACTCCTCGAACAGGCTGCGCTTGTGCCAGCGGTGGTGCTCGCCGAGGTGCCAGCCGTGATCGCCCCAAAACACGATCACCGTGTTCCGTAGCCGGCCCGATTTCTCGAGCGAGCCCAGCACGCGGCCCACCTGCCAATCCATGTAGGACACGGTGGCGAAGTAGGCGCGAACCGCTTCGTCGCGCTCGGCGGCGTTCATGCCCATGTCGTTGGCGCGCGTGTTGATGGAGATCTCGCTCGCCTTCGGAATGTCGTCGCGGTCGTTCGGCGGATTCACCACCGCTTTCACCGTACCTTTGGGATACAGGTCGAAGAACCGCGCGGGCGCGACGCTCGGCAAGTGGGGACGCAGCAGTCCCAGGCCCACGAACACCGGCTGCGATCCGCGCTTGGCGAAGGTCTCGATGGCGAGATCGGCGGCGCGGTCGTCGGCCTGATCCTTGCCTTCGCCCGGGAACGACACGACGTTCCAGCCGCGGCCCAGGTTGTAGGCCTCGCCCTTCGTCTTCTGCTCGCTGCCCGGCGGACTGATGGCGACGTCCCACGACGGCGGATCGTCCCATTTGTTCGTGCCCACCGACGCCGGCACGTCCATGTGATACATCTTGCCGAAGCGGTGCGACTTCCATCCGCTGTTCTTGAAATGCTGCGGCAGGGTGAGCGCGTCCGGCACGGTGTCGCGGATCGCGATCTGGTTGGCGAATATCTTCGTCGAATCCGGGCGCAGGCCGCTCAGGAGCGACGTGCGGCTGGGGCCGCATAAAGGGAACTGGCAATATGCGCGGTCGAAACGGACGCCCATCGCGGCGATGCGGTCGATGTTGGGCGACTTGACCAGGGGGTGGCCGAAGCACCCGAGCGAGTTGTTCATGTCGTCCGCGGCGATGAAGAGCACGTCGGGCCGTTCGGAAGCCGTTTTCTGACCGAGCAACAAGGCGGGCGCGGCGATGCCGCCACTCAGGAAGGACCGGCGCGATTGCATGACCACGCTATTCTACAGCAGGCCGATCTGCGATATTGGAACTTGAGCGCACATCCCCGAAAACTCAAACTCCTCGCCCTGAACCGGGGCGAGATCGCCATCCGCATTCTGCGAGCCGCGAACGAGTTGGGAATCGGCACCGTCGCCGTTTTCTCCCAAGAAGACCGGCTTTCGCTTCATCGATTCAAGGCCGATGAAGCCTACCTCATCGGAGAGGGAAAAGGCCCCGTGCAAGCCTACCTCGACGTGGAGGGCATCGTCGGCCTGGCCGCCGAAAAGAAGATCGACTTCATCCATCCGGGTTACGGGTTCCTCTCGGAGAACCCGGCGTTGCCGCGCGCCTGCAAACGCGCCGGCATCGTTTTCATCGGCCCGGACGCGGAACTGCTGGAACTGCTCGGCGACAAGACCGCCGCTCGCGGACTCGCACAGAAAGCGGGCGTCCCGGTGATCCCCGGCACGGCCAATCCGGTGACGGCGTTCGACGAGGCGGAACGCGCCGCGGCGGAGATCGGATTTCCGTTGATCATCAAGGCGGCGTTCGGAGGCGGCGGCCGCGGCATGCGCGTGGTGGACGCGCCGTCTCAATTGGCGGGGCTGCTCGACGAAGCGCAACGGGAGGCGGCGGCCGCGTTCGGCAACGGCGCGGTGTTCCTGGAACGCTTCATCCGAAAGCCGCGGCACATCGAAGTGCAGATCCTGGGCGACAAGC
>SXGS01100707.1_pt1 | contig 14305 bp, 15 predicted proteins | sample 3174681 | NCBI WGS metagenome assembly SXGS01 (sample SAMN11356861, study PRJNA531348) | freshwater metagenome | isolation source: freshwater sample F1-80 | place: China: Fuxian Lake, Yuxi | collected 2017-12-25
AGTCCGGATCTCCCCGGAGCGCACAGGGGATCGACGTGGGGATCGCGGCGTGATCTAACGTATGCGTGAGCAGCCTCGAGGATCGACTCGCCAAGCTCGAGCGCCTCGTCGAGGCGCAGCAGGCGATCATCGAAGCCAAGGACGCCGAGATCGCAAGGCTGCAGGCGCGACTGGACGTGCTGGAGCGGCGGTTGGGCGAGAACTCGTCGAACTCGAACAAGCCGCATTGCATGGCCGCCGGTTACGAGCGCGGCGCGATCGGTCCGCCGGCGGCGGCCAGGCCGGACAACCCGAAGGCGGCGTTCGTGGCCTGCACCTGCACGGCTGACGGCAAGGCCCCGCTCGAGCTGCGCGCCGATACGCTCACCGACCCGTGAACGCGACGCCGCAAGGCGCGCCGGCGGCGTCAGAAGGCAGCGCCGAGCGCGACGCCGAGCGACACGTCGCGGACGGTGAGGTCGCCAGCGAGCGGGAGCACGCGCACCGCGTGCGGCACATCGCCGGTCGGCGCCTCGCGGTCGAGGCCGTCGTCGTGCATCCAGTAGCGGCGAGCCGACGCATCGGCGTGGACCGCGACGGTCACCCTGGGCCCGGGCAGCCGGCGGCGCAGGAGATCGGGGCGCCACAGGTACACGACCCAGGGGATGAGGAGGCGCAGCGCCGCCACCTTGCCCGACAGCTCGAGCCCGGCGCCAGCGCCCAGTCCGTTGCCGGCGGTGCCCGCGAGCGCGCCCCAGCCGCCAGCGCGCGCGACATCGCCATGCACGTTCATCGTGAGGTGCGGAGCCAGCGGTGCGAGGTAACGCACGGTCAGGCCGCCCTCGCCCAGACCAGGGGGCGCCGCGGCGTTGCACTCGTCGCCATAACAATCGATGAAGAGGAAGTCGTCGCCGACCGCGGCCAGCCAGCCCTCGACGGCCACGTCGCCGACCCGCACGCCGAGGGCGAGCCGCAGCCGACCCCGGGTCGCGCTCATGGTCCTGGCGTCGACCTGCGCGCTGCCGCCGGAGATCGACTCGTAGACGGCTCCGTCCCCGTGCGCACTCCCCGCCGACACGGCGGTCACCGCCAGCGCGATCCAGGCTCCCCTCATGAGCTCATCCTGGACCTCGGCGACCACGCCGGGACGCCGCGCTGATGGCACCTGATGGCAGCCTGCGACGCCCAGGCTGCTCCACGGTGTCGCCGGGGCCGGGACGAGCTCGACGACCGGCGAGGTAGGATCGCGGCATGAAGGACGCGGTCTGGCGGATCCCGGCGCGACGGTTGGCGCTGGCGTGCACGCTCGGCATCGTCGTCCTCACCGTCACCGTCTTCCTGATCACCGCCTGGCACCTGTCGCCGGGCTTCATGGCGATCGTCGGCACCATCGACGCCATGGCGCTGGGCCTCGGCATCCCGTTCGTCTACATCGGGACCAAGCGGATCGCCGATCCGAGCCTGACGTTCCAGGGCAGCGACGGCGCCGGGCGCAGCATGACGATGAAGTTCTCGCGCCTGGGCGCGATCGGGTTCACCTGCACCGGCCTGGTGTTCTACGCCGGCCTGCTGATCGGCGGCATCTACGCAGCCCGGTCGGAAGACGACGTCACCGTCAAGAAGCCGCGCCCGCCGGTTCCGGCCGAGCACGAGCCCTGACCCGCTGATCCGCTCAGCGCAGCTGGAGCACGGTGCGACACGTGGTCAGCAGCTGGTCGCGGCCGCACTGCTCCGGTGACTTGTCGTCGCGGATGCGCTGGAACACCGGCTGGAACAGCTGGTGACCGTCGGTGGCGTAGAGGTACTGGACCTCGCACACCGGCTGCTCGCCGCGGGCGAGCGCGGCGTCGAGCACGGCGCGCACCTTGTTGGTGGTGCCGGCGAACACCTTGCCGACCTCGAAGCGGTCGCGGCCGTCGCGAACCGCCATGAGGTAGGCGTTGCCGGCGTTCTCGATGATGGCGACGTCGGCGGTCTTGACGAACTTGTGCTTGCGCTGCGGCCCGCCTGAGCCCGGTCGACCCGCGGCATAGGGCGCGTCGCGATCCTTGAACACCAGGCCCTCGGCGCCGGCGCGGCGCAGCGCGTCGTGCAGGCGTCGCTTGGCGGCGCGCCCGACCGCGGCCGGGACGATGTGCACGCCGCCGGCCAGCCCGGGCTCGAGCTCGTCCTCGAGCAGACTCCAGCGCTCGAGGTAGCCGCGGCCGCGGACGTCGTCCGCGCCGAGCTGGAGCAGATCGAAGATCCAGTAGCCATCGTCGAGGAGCTCGCCATCCACGATGGTGCCGTGGGGCAGGTAGGCCAGGCCCTGGAAGCGGCGCAGGTCGACCTTGGTGCGCTGCCCGTCACGGTTGGTGACCACCACCTCGGCGCCGACCTGGGCCAGCACCCGCATGCCGTCGATCTTCTGCTGCGCGACCATGGCGTTGTCGGCGAGGAGCGCCGCGACCTCGTCATCCTCGACGGCTGTGAGCAGCTGGGCGGCAGGGCCGACCTTGGCCCGCGCCCGCGGCGCCTTCGAGCCCGAACCCGAGCCGACCGGCGGAGCCACCGCGGCCGGCTTCACGGCGGCGGTGATGGGCTGGTAGCCCTTGCCGGTCTTCTCGCGCACCAGCGCGTCGAACTTCTTCTCGGCCGCGGCGCGCGACACCCGCACCGCCTTGGCGCCTTCGTTGAGGGTGCTGCCGCGCCGACCCCAGGCCACCTTCACCGTGAAGGCGCCGCGGTCCTCGACGATGGTGGCGTTGTAGACCTTGTCCGACGCCCCTTCCTGGAAGAAGAGCTCGATCGACTTGAGCACCGACACCGGGCAACGGTACCGCGATCGCCGGATCAGCTCGACGTCAGAAGGCCGCTCCGAGCGTGACGCCGATCGACAGGTCGCGGACGACGAGGTCTCCGGAAAGGGGGAACACGCGCACGGCGTGCGGTACATCCCCGCTCGGTCCCTCGCGGTCGATGCCGTCGTCGTGCATCCAGTAGCGGCGGGCTGACGCATCGGCGTGGACCGCGAGGGTCACCCTGGGCCCGGGCAGACGGCTGTGAAGGAGGTCGGGCCGCCACAGGTACACGACCCACGGGATGAGCAGGCGCAGCGCCGCCACCTTGCCCGACAGCTCGAGGCCGGCGCCACCGCCCAGGCCGTTGCCGGCAGTACCCGCGAGCGCGCCCCATCCGCCGGCGCGCGCGACATCGCCATGCAGGTTCATCGTGAGGTGCGGGGCCAGCGGTTCGTGGTAGCGCACGGTCAGGCCGCCCTCGCCGAGGCCAGGCGGCGCCGGAGCGGTGCACTCGTCGCCGTAGCAGTCGATGAAGAGGAAGTCGTCGCCGACCGCGGCGAGCCAGCCCTCGACCGCCACCTTGCCGACGCGCACGCCGAGCGCAAGGCGCATCCGACCACGGCTCGCGCTCGTGGCCCCGGCGTCGATCTGGGCGCTGCCGCCGGAGATCGACTGGTAGACCGCGCCGTCCGCGTGCGCACTCCTCGCCGACACGGCGAATACCCCGACCGCGATCCATGCTCCCCGCATGAGCCCATCGTGAACTTCTGCCACGGGGCCTGAATGCCGCGCTGATGGCACCTGATGGCAGGCTGCGGCGCGGGCTTCGCCGCCGGGGTCGCGCCATCGGCGCCGAGAAGTGGAAGCACGGCGACTACGCCGGCATCCGCGGCGTCATCAAGGTGCCTCAGCAGCCGAGCGGCTTCACCTACAGCGGCGATCTGATCGCGCAGCGACGTCGGATTCGCGACCGAGGTCGAGGGTCGCCAGGAGGGACCGACCGGGCAGATCGAGTGATCTCGCGCCGCGACGAGACGCCAGCCTACTGCGGGGTGGCGACGCCGCGCACCAGCACGCCCGGGAAGGCGGCGAGGTAGAGGTCACCGGCGCGGAGCGGGCCGCGGCCCAGGGCCAGGTTCTCGGCGAGGAGGATGCCCTGGTCGGCGAGCACCTGGTTCTGGCCGGTCGCAGGATCGAAGCGGAAGAGGCGGCGGCTGTCGGCGTAGTAGACGCGCCCGCGATCGTCGACGGTGATGCCGTAGACCAGGGCGCCGTCGCGTTCGCCGATCGCGCGCATCGACGGCGTCGTACCGCTCAGATCGATGGCGTGGACGGTGCGCCGGTGCAAGCTGACCACGTAGAGCTGGTCACCGTGCCACGCCACATCGCCGATCCTGCCTTCCGGGTTGGTGGCCAGCTCCTGCTCGGCGCCGCCCGGTGGCAGGCGGAAGACGCGAAAGCTCTCGAGGCCGCCGCCCGGCACCGGAAACACCACGACCTTCGAGTAGAAGAGCGTGCCGTCGGCCGCGGAGGCGAGGGCCATTCCGTCGAGGCCGGTGGCCAGCGGTGCCGAGAGCGCGCCCACCGAGGGAGCGTCGACGCTGGCGCGGTGCAGGTTGCCCTGGACGACGAAGTAGAGGCTGTCGCCACGGACTTCGAGCTCGCTGTGCAGGCCGAGCGTCGTCGGCATCCAGTCGCGCTCGAGCACGTACGCGGGCGGACGGGCGCGATCGATGCCGCTCCCCTGCTCGCTCGCCCGCCAGAGAAACACCGTGCCATCCGCGGCGAACGCGATGCCGCGAATCTCGAGCGCGAGGAGCTCGGGCGGCAGCTCGAGCAGCGCGGCAGCGTCGCCGCTCACCGGGGCGCCATCGACGGCAGCGCCGCCATCGATCGTGGCGACGGCGCCGTCGAGGGGACCAGCGTCGTCGGGTGGCTCGCCGCACGCGGCGAGCGCGGCAAGCCCTGGCAGAACGAGGAACAGCGATCGGATCATGCTCGTTGTTCAGCAAGCGCGGTGCCACCGCGAGCGGGCGCCGACCTGACCGGGGGACGCGTGGATAGCCGCGCCGTTGCCGGCGCTTGCCGACGACGCCTCGCGGGTGTCTCGGACAACCCCGACACGCGTGTCGCGAGGCCGCCGATGGCGCCGGCGAGGTCAGAAGGCGGCGCCGATCTCCCCTCCGCGGGAGAGCACCGCGTCAGCGCTCCGCGCCGCCGGAGACCTGGTCGCCGAGTCGTCGGCGCCAGCCGACGACCAGCCACACCAGCGACCCGAGGACGAGGATCCATCCGACGCCGCGGAAGGCGCCGGCGACGCGATGATCGGCGTCGAGCGCCGACCAGCGCTCGAGGATACTGGTCCAGTCGTGATCACCGCCGCCGACCAGCGGCAGCTCCTGAGCGCGGGCATCGGCGACGTAGCGCGCGATGTTGGAGAGGTTCTGGCCGAACCAGGTGACGCACACCGCGAACCCGATGGGATCGCGGCGAACGAAGAACACGCCCGCCGCGATGGCGGGGAAGCTCAACTGTCCCAGGGTGCCGCCATACAGCGAAGCGGTGTCGCCGAAGACGCCGTAGATCAGGTGCCCCGCCTCGTGGAAGGCGAGGTTGGCGTCGTCGAGCGGGCGCAGGAAGCCGTCGCCGTCGACTGCCATCCACAGCGCGCACAGGCCGGCGGCCACGATGCCGGCCACGACGATGTGCCGCTCCGGCCACTCCCAGGGGGCGAGCCGAGCCCTCGGTTCCCGATCGTCCCCCAAGCCCGAAACGTAGCATGCGCCCCTCCACGCTCGGCGCGGCCCTGGACCGGGCGTGGACAGCCTCGACTGTCCACGGCGACGACAGCGCCGGCATGTCGACTAGCCACCGGCACACGCGCCGCGGCCCTCCGATCACCCAACCATGCGAGATCGCCTCCAATCAGGTCGCCGCCGTGTCGCAACCGATGGCCCTGCACTTGCTGTTGCGGTCGCTCGTCATGCGACTCCCTGCCCTCCTGCCCCTCCGCTCCCTGTCGGCCCTGGCGCTGACCCTCGCCGCAACCTTCACCCTCCCGGCCTGCCTGGACGACGACAAGGGCGAGGAGGACGAGATCCCGGCCGACGGCGACGGCAAGGACGACTCGCAGCGCCGCCCGACCGACCACGGCGACCTCGCGTTCGCCACGCCGGTGATCGAGTCGCTCACCGACACCGCGCGCTTCCACGCCTGGCAGTTCGAGCTCTCGGGCGACGCCACCGTCAACGCGTTCACCACCTACGCGGTCCGCGGCCAGCGCCGCGTCGACACCGTCATGTACCTCTACAAGGAGGGAGCGAACGGGTTCGGCGCCTACATCGCGCGCAACGACGACGACGGTGATCGCACCTACTCGCGCCTCATCCGCACGCTCGGCGCCGGTCGCTACCGCGTCCTGATCAAGGGTTACGCCACCACCACCCGCGGCCGCTTCGCCCTCCAGATCGGTTGCGACGGCGCCGGCTGCGCCCCGGCCACCACCACCGAGACCTGTCACTTCGGCGCGTCGTATCCCGACGTCCGCGCCGACACCGCGTTCTTCACGCTCCCCGATCGCTACATCACCGGCACCACCCAGCTCGAGCCCGACGAGATCGCCCAGGCCATCGCCGCCATCCGCGAGTCCCACGCCGACGTCACCGATCTGGCGACCGGCCTGGAGCGCATCGACGAGGGCTCGCTCCGCTTCACCACGATCGTCCACAACCCGACCAACACCGAGCTCGTCGCCGTCGAGTACGGCGCCGGCGACACCTCGGTCGGCCTCATCTTCTACGGCCGGAGCCTGTTCGTCGCCGCCCGCATCAACGACAGCTTCATCGAGTCGTGCGCCTTCTTCGCGCCGCGCTCGCCCGGCGGGTCCGCGCTCGGCGACACCTGCCGCGCCGGGTCCGATTGTCAGGCCGGCCTGCGCTGCGAGGGCATCTTCGCCAACGCCGGCGTCTGCGTCACGCCCGGCAACCCCGCCGGCGAGGGCAACGAGTGCACGTCTGACGCGGCCTGCGGCAACCCGCAGCTGGTCTGCGCCGGCGTCACCCACGGCTACGGACTGTGCCGTCCGTCGTGGATGCGCGGCACCTTCGCCGAGGCGACCGCGTCGCCGGTCCCCGACGGCGGCACCTTGCTCCGCTCGCTCGCCGTCCGCGGCCTGGCCACGGTCGACACCGACGTGGTCCTGTCGCTGACCGTCGACCACCCCCGCGCCTCGCAGCTGCGCATCACCCTCACCAACCCGGCCGGCGCCGAGGCCCTGGTCCACGACGGCACCGCCGCCGACGACGGTCGCGCCCTGGTCATCGACCGCGCGGTCATCGGATACTCCGGCGACGAGATGGTCAACGGTGGGTGGACGTTGCGGGTCACCGACCGCACCACCGGTCAGACCGGGACGTTGCGCGGCTGGCAGCTCACGATCACGTCGCGCTACGACTGAACGCCCGCAAGCCTACGGATTGGCCCACCGGTAGCGGTGGACCGCGGGGCGCACCTCCTCGGGGAGCAAGGTGACGTAGTCGCGTCGGTGCCAGGCCTCGAGGCAGACCAGCACCATGCGCGGCAGGGCGCCGCGATAGGGAACGTCGAGCGCGGGCAGGCCCAGGCTGGCGCGGAACTGCTCGGCCACCTCGCGCGGGGCATCGACGTGGAGCGTGCCGACCAGCGCGGACACGCGGGTGGCGTCCGGATCGCTGCACGCCATCGCCGGTGAGGTGACCAGGTGGGCGCCGCACACGCTCGGCCGGTCCTCGTACACCGTGCAGCGCTGGTCGGGGCCGAGGAACACACACGGCCGCCGGTAGGCGCGCTCGCCCGACGTCTCCATCGCGTGCGCCGCCGCGCCCAGCGCGTCGCGCAGCTCCGGCGTGTCGCGGTTCTCGTCGATCAGGCGGGCGGCGATGGCGGCGCCCTCGTGCAGGTACGCGCCGGTGACCATGGCGCAGCAGCCCTTGGGCGCCGTGCAGTCGAAGCACGAGATCACCGTGAGGCTCACCCGCGCGTGTTCGACCGCCGCGGCGTTGCTGTCCGCGATCACCTCGCGCGTGCGCCGCAGCGTGGCGTCGATCAGCCCCTGCCGCTCGAGCTCCTCGGCGAACGTCGGGGCCTCTGGCTCCGGCGAGTCGATCCCGGGCGCCTGCCGCCACTTCGCGCTCCGTCGCGCCACGGCCGCAACGTAGCACCGCCGACCGCCCGGGGCGGCGTGCTCGAGGGGCTCGATCGCCCTTCTGGCAGTCACTCCGGGTGCGCCGTGCCGATCCGGCACCGACGTTCGCGGCGGCCGATCCGGAAACCTCGAAGACCGCTGGGAGCGGCGGCCGTGGCGCAAGGCACGGCGGTTGCTCTTCTGCGCGGGGATGATCCTCCACGGCATCGATCGGTTCGGTCGCGTCGACGGCGTGGACGGCGAGTACCTGGTGACCCGCTTCCATCACGTCTACCTGATGCCGATCGTGCCGATCGAGTCGGAGTGGGTGATGGCCAGCGACCTGACCGGGCTGTACGGCCGCCGCTGTCGGCTGTCGGGCAAGAGCGTGCTCGCCGCGTACCTGCGGACCTGGGGGATCGGGCTCAGCTTCGTCATCCTGCTGGTGGCCGCGACGGGCGCGTGGTCGGCCGTGATCGTGGCCGCGGGGCTCGGCGCGCTCTCGCTCACCAGCCTGGCCAGGCGCGACCGCTGCGATCCGCGCGAGCGGGATCGGGCCGCGCTCCAGCGCCCGGTGCTCGGCACCGCGCTCGACCCGCTGCGCCTGCCCCACGACACCGCCGTCCACCTCCTGCCTGCCGCCGAGGCGCGCTTCGCCGCGGTCAGCGGCGGCTTCACCGCGTTCGATGTCGCCCGACTGGGCGCGTCGTCGCCGGCGCAGGCGGCGCACGCGTTCGTGGTGCTTCGCCTCCTCGCCAGCCTCGGCGGCGACCACGCCGCCGTCGCGCTCGCGGCATCGAACCGGATCCTCGAGCGCCAGCGCAGCGTCGTCGAGGCCGGCGCTCCCTATCGCGTGGCCTGGGATCCTCCGTGCGCGGCCGCCGCGCCGCTCGTCGAGGCGTACCTGCTGCGCCCGCATCGCTGGTACGGCGGCATCGCCACGGCGACCCTCGTCATCGGCGGCCTGATCCACGGCGCGGGCCACGCCACCCTGTGCCATCACTGCGACAGCAAGGTCGACATCGCCGGCACCGCGGTCAAGAAGGCCGCGTTCGAGGCCTACCCGCAGTGGCGAACCGCGCACCCCGACGCCCCCTGCCCCACCGACCGCGACCTTGGCCAGTACTTCGCCACGGCGAAGCTCCTCGACCCGTGGGGCAACCGCTACCAGATCCGCTGCGACGATCTCCCCGCCGGCGCCGTGGGAATCGCCGTGTGGTCCATCGGCGAGAACCAGCGCGACCAGCAGGGCGCCGGCGACGACCACGCCTCGTGGCGCTGACGGCGCGATCAGTTGCAGTGGATGAGGAAGCGGACGTCCGAGCACGCCGTCGAGATGTCGGCGTACTCGTCGTGCACCAGCGGCGTGGCGCAGTGACCGACGGGCTCGTTCCAGGTCGCGCCGGTCAGCGACGGTCGGCGACGGTCGGCGACGGTCGGCGACGGTCGGCGACGGCGGCAACGCGCGGCAACAGGATCAACGTCACGCAGGCGCGCCGACGCGCGTGCAATCATGCCTCGATGCGTACCGCCCTCGCGTGCTCCTTCGCTCTCGCCGCCGCATGTGGCGCCGACGATTCCAGCACCGGCGACGTCGACGCCGGCGACGTCGACGGTGCCACCACCGATGCGTCGACGGCGCCGCCAGCGCCGATCGACCCGGACTTCGGCGACGACGGCATGAGGTGGTGGCAGTCTGGTGGCCGGATCGAGCTCGACGCGGTCGCGATCGCGCCCGGGGGCAAGCTCCACGTCGCTGGCTTCACGGCGTCCCCCAGCGTGGCCACGCTCGCCTGCCGCTTGACCGTCGCCGGCGCCCTGGACCCGACCTGGGCCGGCGACGGATGTTTCGATGGCCCGGGCGCGTTCGTCGCGGCAGCCACCATGACGACCGGTGGCCTCGTGCTCGCCGGTGGTACCAGCGTGGCCACGGTGTGGCGCCTGCGCGACGACGGCACGCTGGATCCCGGCTTCGGCAGCGGCGGCGCGGTGCCCTTGACCACGACCAGCTCGGCTGCCGGCGCGGTCGCTGTCGACGGAGACGCGGTGATGATCGCGAGCTCGATCGGTGGCAACGTCGTGATGACTCGCTTGAACGCGAACGGCGCGGTGCTGGCCCAGGGCCAGACCGCGAGCCTGCGCGGGCCGCAACAGCTGATCCGCAAGGCCGATGCAACCTGGATGACTGTCACCGACGCGGTGTACGCGGTCCCGGCCGATCTCACGACCTTCACGCCCGTGACGGTGCCCGGCGCGGGCCTGACCCGCCAGGTGCTGGCGCTGCCGGACGGCGCGTTGCTGGTGCTGGAGCACGGCGGAGTCCACCGCCTCCACCGCCAGCTCGCCAACGGCAGCACCGATCTCGGCTTCGGGGTCGGTGGCAGCGTGGTGCCGCCGCCGGGGCCTCGTGCCGAGCGATGGCAGGCCATGGCGACGCTCGCCGACGGCCGCATCGTCGTGGTCGGACATCGCGATCACACGGGCCCGTACCAGGCGGCGCTTCGCGTGTACTCGGCGACAGGGGCGCTCGACACGTCGATCGGCGACGCCGGCGTGCTGCTGTGGCCGAGCCTCGACATCGGCGCGCCGCTGCCGCTGGAGATGACCTTGAACGCGGTCGCGATCGCCGCCGACGGCAGCATCGTCGTGGCCGGAGGCGAGCAAGCCACCAACCCGACCCGCGCGTTCGTCAGCCGCGTCCTGCCGCTGTGAGCGTCAGACGTCTCCCAGCTGGTGAACCGTCACCGGCAGGCGCGGTCGACTCACACGCAGTCTTGGACACTTACAGATTGGTCCGGCCAGTGCATTGACGACTGACCATGCTCGCCACGCTCTCCACGCTCGCCCTCATCTGCACCCCGCTCTCGGCCCCCGGGCTCACCATGCCCGATGTGGTCGCGCCCGTGGAGGCCGAGGTGGTGGTCGAGCGCAGCTACGGCGGCCAGATCATCGCCATGGACGCGGCCGGGCTGGCTCTCCTGGTCGCCGGCGCGGCCAGCGAGAACGGCGCGATCGCCGGGGCGGGCGCGCTGACCATGGCGTTCGGTCCCGGCGTGGTCCACGCCTCGCACGATCGCGGCGGCGCCGCGGTGGCCTCCATGCTGATGCGTCCGTCGCTCGTGTACGGCGGCATGGCGCTCGGGTTCGCGACGGCGTCGTGCGACAGCAACGGCGACTCGTTGTTCTGTGGCCTCGGCGAGGCGTTCATCGGCGGCCTCGTCGGCTACGGCGTGGCGGTGGTGGTCGACTCGGCGTACCTCGCGCGCGAGAAGCGCACGGTGCGCACGCCGTCGTGGTCGCCGACCGTCGCGGCCTCGCCGGCCGGCGTGCAGGTCGGCGTCGGCGGCTCGTTCTGAGTCCGCAGCGCGCCAAGGCCGTCAGCGGCCCAGCCACGCCAGCGTCGCGCCGGCGCTGCCGCGGGCGGTGACCACGGGGCCGGCGCCGGTGAGGTGCGCGACCTCGGCGAGCGCCGAGGCGAGGCCGGCCATCTGCACGCCGCCGGCGTCGAGCCGGAGCGGCTCGCCGGACGTGAGCTCGAGCGCGTAGGTGCGGCGATCGCGCGGTGACGACATGTCGACCGCGACGAAGTCACCGCAGAAGTGGCGCTGGTTGGTGCGGTAGAGCCACAGGTTGCGGCGGCGGCTGAGCAGCGCGCGCGCGAACGCGACCTCGGGCTCACCGAGCGCGAACATCTCGCGCAGGCGCCAGCCGTCCGACGACGAGCAGGCCAGCTGGCTGGCCAGGATCTGCTCGAGCCGGAAGCGGGTCGCTGCCCAGAACGGCAGCCGCAGGGTCGACGGCGTACGCATGACCGAGCCGGCAAGGATGGCACACGCCACGCCCCCAGCCAGCGGGGCGCAACGCGACCCCGAGGTCACTGAGATCGGGGTGAGATCGTCCGACGACGGCGAGCGCCGATACTGCCGGGACCATGATCAGACTCAGCCACGTCGTGTCTTGCTCGCTCCTCGTCCTGCCTGCGGCCGCCTGCAAGAAGGAGACGGCCTCCACCGGCGGTGGCACGGGCACCGCTGGCGCTCCCGCGAGCAAACCGACCGCGGCGCCGGCGGCGGGCGGCGCCGCCGAGCAGAAGGATCTCAAGGCCGAGCTCGCCGGCAAGGCGATGGCGCCGCTCTACGGCGTCGCCCAGCCCAACCCGGGCGAGGGCAACAGCCACCGCCTCACCTTCAGCACGCGGTCGTTCACGTGCGCGACGATGACCAGCGCGCTCGACGGCGCCAGCCCGGGCGAGACCTTCACGATCCGCGCCCACGAGGCGCTCCAGCCCGACGGAACCACGACCTGGGCCTACGGCGGTGTGGCCTCGGGCAACGGCGGCTCGGCACCGGCAGGGCTGGTCGCGATGGGCGGCTACCAGATCGAGGGCGCGCGCGTGATCGGCACCCTGCCCGGCGGCGTGACCACCGAGGACGGCCCCGAGGCGCTCGCCGTCAGCGGCAGCTTCACGGTGCCGGTCTGCGATCCACTGCCGGTGCCCACGCTGCGCGACCTCGCCGACATCAAGAAGATCGCCGAGCCGATCGAGGCCAAGGGCTCGACCGCCCGCGTGACCTTCGCGGGCAAGGCGTTCGACATCAAGGGCGCGACCGCGGTCGCCGGCCGCAAAGGCGGGTGGGTGGTCCGCCTGACCGAGCAACCCCACGGCTGCGTGGGCGACGTCGAGATCCCGGGCAACCTCGTCGTCGTGCTCGAGCTCGGCGGTGACGAGCAGAAGCTCTTCGTGCGCGGCAACTGGATCGCGGGGTCGTCCGGCGCCGAGCCCATCGATGGCACCGCCAAGGTGGAGATGAAGGAGGCCGCCGGCGCGGTCGACGTCACGCTCACCGGCGCGATGGATTACACGCCGGAGGACAAGACCTACAAGCTCGAGCTGACGGGCGCGGTCAGCGCCAAGGTGTGCGCGACCTCCTGAGGGCTGTTACAGTCGGCGCCGATGAAGGCCTTCTCGATCCGCTTCGCGTTCCTGACCCTCGCGCTCGTGGCCGCCGCCTGTGGTGGCAAGAACAAGGGCAGCGCCCCGCCGTCCGGCGGCGGCGCGGCCGGCCCGGCCGAGGGCGACGATGCCGCCACGCCGTTCAACGACGGCGCCGTGAGGACGGCCCTGGCCAGCTCGCCCGGCGTCGAGTCCTGCGGCGTCGACGCCGCCACCACGAGGGGCGCGCACTTCGCCGCCCAGCGCGACTCGCTGATCGGCGGTGGCGATGGTGGCAACGCCGTCGACGAGAGCTTCTCGTGCCGAGCCCAGGACGACAACACGTGGGAGTGCACGTGGTCGGTGTTCGGCAAGGAGGGCCCGGCCGACCCGTGTGACCCGTGCGCCGAGGGTGGCAGCAGCGGCTACCAGATCATCATCACCGTCGGTAACGACGGCGCGATCGTGCCCGACAAGATCTACTGCAACGCACCCGGCTGAACTGAGGTCGAGGTCGAGGTCGAGGTCGAGGTCGAGGTCGATCGATCGCAGACGGCGAGCAAGCGGACGACGGCGTCCCAGCCGGCGGTCGCGAGCGTGCACCCATCGGGGGAGAACCCGACCGCGGCCGCGCGGCCGGCGTGGGCACGCAGGGACACGATCAGGCGGCGATCGGCGATCCGCCACACCTCGACCATGCCGTCGATGCGCGCCAGCGCGATCCGCTGGCCGCCGTGATCGAGGGCGGCATCCTCGACCGCAGCGCCCGCCGCGACCAGGCCGCCGAGCCCGCCGTCGTGGGCGGCGTCCCGGAGCTCGACGCGGCCATCGTGGGAGATCAGGGCGAGCTGCCGCCCGTCGCCGGACACCGCCACCGCCACGGCGCCGGGCGAATCGCCCAGGCGGTGCTGTCCGGCGGCGTCGTAGCGCCACACCGCGCCGCGGCTGCCGAGCGCGAGGATCGCGCCGGTGCGGGTCGGCGCGCTGACGTCGAGCACCGGCTCGCTCACCGCCGCGACCTCGCGGCGGACGTCGCCGTGGAGCTCGAACGCCTGGGGCACCAATCCGTACGTGAACGCGATCACCAGGTCGTCGGCGAGGAAGGCCAGGCGACGCACGCGGATGCCCGGCTCGAGCCAGGCGCCGCGGCGCTCGCCGAGGTCAGCGACCGCGAGCAGCCGCAGGCCCGTGCCGGTCGCGATCCCCACGGCGAGCGAGCGGCCGTCGGGTGTGAAGGCGAGCGACTTCACCACCTGATCGGTCACGGTGGTGCGCTGGACCTGGCCACCGTGAACGTCGAGCACGTGCACGCCGCCGTCGCCGCCACCGAACGCGACGCGGGCGCCATCGGCCGACCAGGCGATCGCGGCCAGGCCGGCGCGCGCGGTCGCACGGTGGGTGCGCGCGTCGACGGCCTGCTCCCACGCCGCCAGCGTGCCGGCGCCGAACGCG
>SXGS01223213.1_pt1 | contig 14305 bp, 11 predicted proteins | sample 3174681 | NCBI WGS metagenome assembly SXGS01 (sample SAMN11356861, study PRJNA531348) | freshwater metagenome | isolation source: freshwater sample F1-80 | place: China: Fuxian Lake, Yuxi | collected 2017-12-25
GCCACAAATGGCATGCGTACTGACTTTCTTGACATCTACCTGGCCCACAATGCAACTTTTGTGGTTTCAACTGCATCAGGTTGGGATAGCGTACCAACGATTTTCAGACGCCCGATCCTCAAAGTGAATGTAATCCCTGTGTTTCAAATAGACTGTCTCGGTTTTAGTCATTTAATCGTACCTAAGATACTTTGCGATTCCAGAAGCAAAGAACCACTATCGATCGGCGAGATCATTAATCGGGAGATAGAAAGCGTTCTTGACGCTGAAATGTACAAAAATGTGGGGGTTGAGATAAGGGATCTGAGTTCAGAAGAGTTAGTTGAAGCAGTGAGAGAAATGGCGCAAAGGGTTGCGGGCACATTCGTCGAGACAGCGGAGCAAAAAGAAATGCAAGCCAAACTCAAGCACATTTTGAGCACGCATCCAAAACTGCAACCCTCTCCGAACCACTACCCGATCAGGGCACAATTCGCGTCCTGCTTCTTAAGCCGCTACCCGAACTTTCTGGACTAACGACTAAGTGCAAGAAGTAAGTGGCAGAGTTCCAGACCTTGCATTGGCTTTAGTGCTTGCCGACGTCGCCGAAGGAGAATTGGACCCCTGCATCAGGTTCTGCGGAGACATCTGGGATCATGCATCGCCATCGGTCATCGTCGAACAAGCAGGTGGACGCTTTGGGGACCACGCAGGTGGCAAACGACTTGACAACCGGATAGCCATCTACTTCAACGGCTGATGCCACAGCCAAATTCTCGACTCACTAGCAAAATTTCAAACCTGACGGCCAGTAACTTCTTGATGGCCTAGCATCAAAGTTTTAACTCTTAAATTATTTGGTTTCGATGCCACCAATGATCGATACCAATCAGAGCATCGGGTTACAACCTGTCTATAAACCATTCCCTTTCCAAGACTCAAACTTTTTCAGTGAACTATGCTCTTTCAAGTGAATTTAAGGTTCAATCTTCCACGCAAACTTCAGAGATATTCCAGCTTTGGCGTAATCACAAAAATTTTGCTGCTACCTCTTGCCATTTTGACTATTGCAACTTTTTTTGTAATACGACCATTTTGCGTGATCAAGTTATTCAAAATAAATTCCTGGCGAATCGGTCATCTCGTAGGGGAAACTGAGATTACCCGCCTTGACGCACTGAATGCATCAGGGCTCAGGAAGTGCTTTATACTCTATTATTTTCCTGAAGATAAAAGACCGATAGCAAACAAGTACGTCGTTCAGAAATGGAAAGAAGTCCTTCCAACACTCACCGGCAGCTGGGGTTGGCTGCTATACGAATTAGCAAGCAAGTTATCAACAGAGAGATTTACAGTGCCAGCAACCCATACGGACATGTTGGGATTAACAGAAAAGTACCCCACGAATTGGGTTTTCACCTCATCAGAGATTCAATGCGGCGAAAAATTCTTAGATCTAAATGGGTGCAAAGTACAAAACTTTGTCTGCTTATTAGTTCGAGATGAAACATATTTAGAGGCGATTCGTCCTAATAAAAGTTTCAGCCATCACGGCTACCGTAATTCTGAAATTCAAACATATGTGAATGCAGCGGAGCAACTCACAATTGGTGGATTTACGGTATTCAGAATGGGTCAGATCGCCAAGCAACCAATGAAGACGAATAACCCGAAAATCATAAATTACGCTACAAATGGTGCGCGCACGGAATTTCTCGATGTTTATCTTGGCGCTAACTGCAAATTTTGCATCTCGACTGGTTCAGGCTGGGACTCAATTCCGCAGATATTTCGACGTCCCGTGTTGTTTGTTAATCTTCTTCCGATTTTTGAATCTGCGAACATTACTGCGCCACTAGTAATTTATCCAAAGTTGATGCTTGAAAAGACAAGCGAAAAAGTTCTTTCGTTAAATGAAATAATTGATCGCAATATATCTCAAAGTAAAAATAGTGCTGATTTCAGCGATGCCGGGGTGCTAATCCGTGATTTGAGTTCGGAAGAACTTGTGGAGGCGGTTACCGAGATGGCGGCACGGGTCGACGGCACGTTTGTCGAGACACCGGAGCAAAAGGAAATGCAGGCCAAACTCAGACACATTTTAAGCACGCATCCAAAACTGCAACCATCACCGAACTACTACCCGATCAGGGCACAGTTCGCGTCGTGTTTCTTAAGTCGCTACCCGAACTTTTTGGACTAACGACTTGGCTTAGCCCGCGACCTTTACATCAACCAAATCAGAAAGTTATTTTGTTTCGGTTTTGAGACCACCGATGATTGATTGTGCAGCAGACAGACGCGCAATCGGAATGCGATAGGGCGAGCACGAAACATAGTCGAGCCCCGCGCGATAGAACAATGCGATCGACTCTGGGTCGCCACCGTGCTCACCGCAAACTCCAAGTTTCAACTTGCGTTTGGCCTTCCGCCCGCGCTTGGCTGCGATCTCGACGAGTTCGCCGACACCAGATTGATCGATCGTCTCGAACGGATTGCGCTTGAGCAAACCCGCCTCAAGATACGCCGGCATCATTCTGCTCTCGACATCATCGCGCGAAAAACCAAAAGTCATCTGCGTCAGGTCGTTCGTTCCGAAACTAAAAAAATCGGCATGTTCCGCCAACTCGTCGGCGCGTAACGCCGCACGCGGCGTCTCAATCATCGTGCCGATAGTAACTTTTGGTCTTGAAATTTTTTTGCTACGCAACCCGCGCTTGCCGACACGACCGCTCTGAACTTTCAATCGCGTCGAGTGTTCGAACAGCACGCCCTCAACCCATGACCGCGCCAACGCCAACTCTTCGCGCGTCACCGTCAACGGAATCATCACTTCAACAACAGGCTCGTAACCCTCGTCAGCCACTTGATCGGCAGCCTGCATCAGGGCTCGCACCTGCATCGCATACAAACCAGGTTTAATCACGCCAAGTCGCACACCGCGAGTGCCGAGCATTGGATTGACCTCCGCCCAATCGTGTGCCGCGCGTAACAACTTGCGTTCCTGCTCGTCGAGACCGGTAGTCGCCCCTTTAATTTCAAGTTCGTCGACATTCGGCAAAAACTCGTGTAGCGGCGGATCCAACAATCGCACGGTCACAGGCAAACCAGACATCGCGCGCAACAACGAGGCAAAGTCTTCTTTTTGAACTGCACGCAACTCTTCGAGCGCGGCGGTTTCTTCTGCGGGTGTGTTCGCCAAAATCATTCGCCGCACGACAGGCAACCGATCAGGCGCCAAGAACATGTGCTCGGTGCGACACAGACCAATACCCTCTGCGCCATATTCGCGCGCCTTCTTTGCATCTTCGGCAGTGTCGGCATTTGCGCGCACGGCAAGTTTGCCTTTGCGAAACTCGTCGGCCCATTTCAGGATCGTCTGGAATTCTTTGGTTGGCTCGGCCGCGGTCAACTGCATCGCCCCGAGCATCACTTCGCCTGTCGTGCCGTCGAGAGAAATAACGTCTCCCTCGCGCACGACGACATCGCCTGCGCGAAACATCTTGCCGTCAATCTGCACGGCGTCGGCACCAACAACAGCAGGCGTTCCCCAACCGCGCGCGACAACTGCGGCATGACTCACGAGTCCACCACGCGAGGTCAAAATTCCTTTGGCAACCATCATGCCGTGCACGTCTTCGGGGCTGGTTTCGCTACGCACCAAAATAACTGCCTCGCCATTTTTTGCAGCCGCCTCTGCATCATCGGCAGTGAAATAAACTTTGCCTACCGCCGCACCGGGTGAAGCAGCCAAACCTTTAGCCACTGCCTTTGATTTATTGATGAATTGTGGATGCAATACCTGATCCAAATGTTCTGCATTCACTCGCATCAGCGCTTCTTTTTTGCTGATCTTCCAGGACTGTTTGCCTCTTCCCGTATAGGTCGTCATGTCCACTGCCATCTTCAGCGCCGCGGCACCAGTGCGCTTGCCGACGCGCGTCTGCAACATCCACAGCTTGCCTTGGTCAATCGTGAACTCTGTGTCGCACATGTCGTGATAGTGGCGCTCGAGTCGATCAAAAATCGCCAACAACTCTTTGTGCACATTCGGAAACTGTCGCTTCAACGCATCAAGATCTTCAGTATTGCGAATACCTGCAACAACGTCTTCACCCTGTGCGTTGATCAAGTAGTCGCCATACGGTTTGTTCTCGCCGGTGGCGGCGTTGCGCGTGAAACCAACACCAGTGCCCGAGTTGTCGTCGCGATTGCCGAACACCATCGCCTGCACATTGACAGCAGTGCCGAGATCGTGGCTAATTTTTTCGCGAACGCGATACGCAATCGCTCGAGCGCCGTTCCATGAACGAAATACTGCCTCGACCGCGCCACGCAACTGCTTCGCCGGTTCTTGTGGAAACTCTTTGCCAGTTTCAGTCTTTACGACCGATTTGAACACCTCGCATAACGCCACCAACGAACCAGCCGACAACGCCGCGTCGCTCGTTACGCCAGCCGATTTCTTCGCTTGTTCGAACGGATGCTCGAATTTTGCACCATCAATACCCAAAACAATGCGTCCGTACATCGCAATGAATCGGCGATAGCTGTCGTAGGCAAACCGCTCGTTTTTCGTCGACTGCGCCAAACCTTGCACGCTGCGGTCATTGAGACCCAAGTTCAAAACCGTGTCCATCATGCCTGGCATCGAAAACTTTGCACCCGATCGCACCGACACCAACAACGGGCTAACCGGATCGCCAAGTTTGGCGCCCATCTTTTTTTCAAGCTGCAAAACATGGTTGGCGAGTTCTTTGTCGAGAGTCTTCGGCCAGCCACCTTTCATATACGCGCGACACGCATCAGTCGTCACGGTGAAACCGTGCGGTACGGGCAACTTCAACACACTCATCATCTCGGCGAGGTTTGCACCCTTTCCGCCGAGCAAATCTTTCATGCTCATCGGAGCACGACGGTGTTTGTGATCGAATGCGAAAATAAAAGGCATGCCGTAGTTTATGAGCCAATCTCGATTGAACGACTGTCTGCCGAGCGTTTGATCAATGCCAACGCAAATTCCTGGCAAACACTCGTATAAATGCCGATCTCCTGACCATCCAAAACGACTGGCTCACCTCTTTGCGCGCCAGCCACAGCACGAATCAAGCGCAATGACCGTGGCGCTGTCGCACCGCGCGAGTCCATTCGCTCAACGAGTTCTTGACCCGGGTAGCAACCTTTCGTAAAACTCACTGCGACATCGGTCAAACCGGTTTCGGATGGCACCGAGTCACTTGTCATATCGACGCCCATAATCGGCCAAAACGCGCGAACGCGCGCTGACTCAAAATCCTCCTGTGATCCCTCTCGCAACGAAGTGCAATCAAAATCTGTTGCGACTACATCAAGCGCAAAATCGCTGGCACGCCATGCTGGCATCACCGAAAATAATTCAGAAAACTTTGCACAATCTTCGGCCAGCAAACCGCGCAGGGCCGCGAACTTCTGCGTCGTTGTCGCGATTTCGCATTTGATCCGAATCTTGAATCTCTTTAAACGATTCGCCGAAACTTCACCAAAACCTGCATCGCAATCAAGAGCAAAACTTTCTTCAGATTCGCATCGCACGCGCAACAAAGAAGTAATTTTGCCGGTCGGCTCAAGCAACAGGCTGTAGCGCGACTCGTCGATTTTCAATGAGGTGATGTCGTTTGCCAATTGCGATTGCAAAAATTTGCGAGCGTCGACGCCGTCAACCCGCAGTACATCACGAACTTGCTCGAAATAAAATGCCATTACTTTTTTCGTCCTTCTTTTGACGCAAGTCGTGCCGCAGTCATTCGTCGCGCGGCAGGTATCGCAGCAATGAGTGCGGATGCCTTGTTGCCACACTCAAGGTTTTCTTCTCTCGCGTCACTGTCGGCGACGATTCCAGCGCCAGCCTGCAATGTTGCGCCATGCGAACCGACGAACATCGTACGAATCGCGATCGCCGTGTCTAAATTGCCCGAAAAATCTACGTAGCCGACAACACCCGCATACGGCCCGCGCTTGGTCGGCTCGAGCGCGTCAATAATCTGCATAGCTCGTACTTTCGGCGCCCCACTCACCGTGCCCGCAGGCAAAGTCGCCCGCAACACATCCACTGGTCCGAGCCCTGCACGCAGAGTGCCCGAAACTTGGGAAGTCAAGTGCATCACGTGGCTATATCGCTCAAGGGTCATAAATTCGTCCACATTCATCGTGCCAAACTCGGCCACGCGACCCACGTCATTTCTCGCCAAGTCAACGAGCATCACATGCTCGGCGCACTCTTTGGGATTCTCTTTCAATTCGCCCGCCAACTTGCGATCTTGCTCATCGTCCACTCCGCGTTTGCGCGTGCCGGCAATCGGTCGACTCACAACTCGACCGTTGCGCAGTTGAACCATCGGCTCGGGAGACGAGCCAACAATCGTCACATCTTCGTGCTTGACGTAATACATATAGGGGCTCGGATTAATCTGTCGCAACACGCGATAGACATCGAATGCATCGGCCTCGAGTTGCACGTCGAATCGCTGCGACAGTACGACTTGAAAAATGTCTCCCGCACGAATGTGCTCTTTGGCAACTTCAACCTCGCGCTCATACATACCGTTGGGCATCGAGGATTCAATTTTCAGTGTGTCGTCGCGATGTGGAGGCTCAACAGGCGTATGCACAACCGGTCGCGACAAATCTTCGACGCCTTGAATTACGCGCTTGATCGCCGCCTCATATGCCGCCTCTCGCTCCGCAGCATCAAGGCCGGCCACCGGTACACTTTCAATCATGTAACAACGCTGACGCCAGTGATCAAACGCCGCCAACGAACCAATCATGCTGATCACGGCGTCGGGCATGTTTCGATCTTCGTGCGGGATGTTCGGCAAATTTTCAATTTCACGCACGACGTCATAGCCGAGAAATCCCATCAAGCCACCTTGCAGCGGGGGCAGATCAGGATGTAGCGGTGAGCGATATGTTGCCAGCAACGATTCAATCGCCGCCAAAATGCCCCTATCTCGCGGCATCGTGCTCGGCACCGTGCCCGTGGTGGTTATTTTTCCGTCGCGCAGCACCAGTGTCGCTACAGGGCCACGACCGACGAACGAAAATCTGCTCCATCTTTCACCATGCTCAACCGACTCGAGCAAAAAGCCAGGCTTGTCACCGACAAGTTTTAGATAGGCAGAAACTGGCGTCTCAACATCGGCCAACACTTCGGCCCACACGGGTATCACCGTGTTGTCTTTGGCCAAGGCATGAAACTCTTGTCGAGTCGGCGAAATTTTCATTTTCAACTTTTAGCGACTTGCGACTACTGCACAAGTCTTGACAAAGTTCTCCAAAATTCGCAATCCCTCGGTCGCAGATTTTTCAGGGTGAAACTGCGTCGCAAAAACATTTTTAAATCGAATCGCCGCAAGCAAGTCAGACCCGTAACTGCAAGTCGCCGCAACAACTGACTGATCCGTCGCCACAGCCGATAACGAGTGCACGAAATACATCCACGGATTCTCGCTCAGGCCCACGAACAAATCATCTTGCTTTATTATTTTAAGCCGATTCCACTGCATCTGCGGGCATTGCACCCCAGCAGGCAACCACTTAATTTCGCCAGAGATAATGCCGAGACCAGCAACACCCGGGCTTTCTTCGCTGCTCTCGAACAACATTTGCATCCCGACACAAATACCCAAAAATGGCCGTGCAGACCCGATCGCCTCGTGCACGCTGTCTTCGAGTTCCGCCTCACGAAGAGCCGTCATACACGCACCAAAGTTGCCGACGCCAGGCAGCACCACGGCATGCGCATCCGCAATTAATTTTTTGTCCCTGGTCAATCGCGCATCTGCGCCGACGAATTGCAAACCCTTTTGCGCCGAACGCAGGTTTCCGATGCCGTAGTCCAATACCGCTATAAGCGGTTTGGCTTGGTTACCAAGCGCAGCATTTGTCGACGACACTCATCTATTCTGCCCGAAAATTCGCACGCTCGGCGACCAGTTGATTAAAGGCGACTGCGCGCTGCGCGCTGCAACAAGCGCACCGCGTTGACTAGCCCACGCTCGGCTTCATAGATTGCCATCAATAAACCATCGTCATTATTCTCTGGTTTTTTAGGATCATGAGTCGCCAGTCGTTGCGACTCGGCGAGCGCAAAGATTCGCTCTCTGCACCGCTCGACGTTTTCAGCCAACGCTGCCAATTCGGCCAGCGCACTTGCACGATTTGGTTGCTCGCTCACTTCTTTCTCGCTCTTTTCACGACTTTCTTCGCGACTTTCTTCGTCGGCTTGGCGACCCGTTTTTTCGTCGGCAACACCGAACTCGGGCACAACGCCTCAAGCAAACACTCTTCGCATCGCGGCTTGCGCGCGTCGCACACACGACGACCGTGCAAAATCAATCGCAAACTGAACTCTCCCCACTCCGCAGGCGGCAACATCGCATTCAATTCATATTCAACTTTCACGGGGTCTTCAAGTTTCGTCAATCCAATGCGTCGCGACAGTCGCCCTACGTGCGTGTCAACAGGCAACCCCGGCAAACCGAACACGACGCTGCGCACGACATTTGCCGTCTTGCGGCCCACTCCAGGCAGCGAAATTAGATCTTCAATTTCCCGAGGCACTTCTCCATCAAATCGCGACATCACTTGACTCGCCATGCCAATCAAGTTTTTCGCCTTCGTTTGATAAAAGCCCGTTGAGCGCACCAACTGCTCGACATCCGAAACATCGGCAATCGCAAGTTTTGCCGGCGTCGGATACGCAGCGAACAAAGCCGGCGTCACCATGTTCACCCGCACATCGGTGCACTGTGCCGAGAGAATCGTCGCCGCTAGCAACTGAAACGCCGACTCGTGAGTCAACTCGCATATTGCCACGGGATATTCGCGTTTTAGCAAGCGCAATACGTCACTCGCACGCTTTGTGATTTCAGTTTTTTTCACAACCATCAGCACGAAACACTACACAGCACGAGTGATAGATAGTCTGAGACGCATGATCGAGTTTGAAATCAAGCGAAACATGACCCCACAAAATATTGCCGAAGTTACACAACTGCTCGATGCCGTAGAAAAAGTAGATGGTCGCAGACCGCTTAATGACCATCTGTGGATCGACATGCGCCAAGGTGGCCGACCCGGTTTCGCAGGTTTGACTGCTCGCCATCACCGCACTGCCGAACCGATTGCGTATTGCCAGATTTCTCGTGGCAACGATTCTTGGGCACTTGACTTGGTCGTTGACCCACTTCATCGCGACAAGACCGATGAACTCGGCACGGCTCTTTTAAGTGAAGCTGCAAAAATAATTTCTAGCGAGGGTGGCGGGCATGTTCATTGGTGGGTCGGCGATCCGACATTCGAACACAAAACACTTGCGAAAAAAATTAATCTACGGACGGGTCGCACTTTATTGCAGATGCAGGTTGCACTGCCGCTTACGCAACAAGCACTCACCGCAACCACACGGGTTGCGACCCAAAGTTTTCGTGTCGGTGTCGACGAAGAAGCATGGCTCGCAGTCAATAATCGTGCGTTCAACGACCACCCCGAGCAGGGCGCTTGGACAAAACAGCTTCTGCGATCACGACAGTCTGAAAAATGGTTCGACCCCCAGGGTTTCTTGTTGCATTTCTCAGCCGCCACAGGAGATCTCGCGGCCTTCTGCTGGACAAAAATTGATCGTGAGTCAGATCCGAAAATTGGCGAAATTTATGTCATCGCGGTTGACCCACAATTTCACGGTCAAGGTCTTGGTCGTTCCCTCACCGTTGCCGGACTCGACTGCTTGACGAATGCAGGTGCTACAACTGGCATGTTGTTCGTCGATCAAGACAACACTGCGGCAATCACCATTTACGAAAAGATCGGTTTTACCATTAATTACCGCGGACAAGCTTTCGTCGGCGACATCGAGTCGGCATCAAAACGAACCTGATAGATGTCTCAACACATACACTGAAGCCCATGACAGACACTCTTTTGCCTCGTTGGTCGGTTGCCGATGTGCACGAATCATTCAATGCCCGTTCGTTCGTAGACGCCATGGAGCGAACCGGGTCAAATGTCGCCCGCCTCGAGGCACAGTTCGAAGAACACAACGTTCGTGCTGGCACACCGCACAAGCCATCAAAACAAGAAGGCGAAATCGCCGACTCTGTAATCACGGCGATGAACGAAGCGATCAAAGAATCTGAAATTCTGGGCTCATATGTTTATGCAACCGTCAGCACGAATACGCGTGAAGAAACTGCACAAGGTCTGCTCAGCGAACTCGAAGTCATCGACTCTCGCCTCTCGCCGCTTCTCGCGAGACTCGCTGATTGGGTCGCCATACTAGGCGCCGAAGAGTTGGCTAAGGTCAGCGAAGTCGCCCGCGAGCACCTCGGACCTCTGCAGAGATTACAAGCCCGCGCCGAGCATCAAATGAGCGAAACCGAAGAGGGCTTCTACGCCGAAATTTCAACAACCGGTTCATCGGCTTGGTCACGATTGCAAGGTGACATCACGTCGCAGTTGACAGTTTCAGTGGACCTGCCAGACGGCACCAAAACTTTGCCGATCACTGCCGTGCGCGGCATGTCGACACACTCAGACTTGCGCGTGCGCAAAGCCGCCTACGACGCCGAGATGCGCGCATGGCCAACAGTCGCTACGCCGTGCGCCGCAGCGATGAATTCAATCAAGGGAGAAGCCAACGTGGTGAATCGTCGTCGCCACTGGGCGTCACCACTCGATGCATCGCTCTACGCCAACAGTGTCAGTCGCAAAACATTCGATGCGATGCAAAGCGCCGTCACCGCGTCGTTGCCCGACTTCCGCCGTTGGATGAACATTCGTGCAAAACTGCACGGCGACAAAAACGGTTTGTCGTGGTGGAATCTCTTCGCTCCACTCAATGTCGCACCGAGTCAAATTTCATGGGATCAAGGCGTGCAACTCGTGCGTGGCGCGTTCGCCGCATACAGCGACAACTTGGCAGGGCTCGTCGATCGATCACTCACCGAAAAATGGATCGATGCCGAACCACGCGAAGGCAAAGTTGGCGGTGCATTTTGCATGTCATTTGTCGATGACAGGTCGCTCGTGCTGCTCAATTGGTCAGGCAGTGTCGACTCAGCGCAAACAACAGCGCACGAACTTGGTCACGCCTATCACAACACACAGTTGGCAGATCGCACGCCGTTACAAAAGCGCTTGCCGATGGCGCTCGCCGAAACAGCCAGCATCTTCTGCGAAACCCTTGTCGTCGAAGAAGGTTTGTCGCGACTCTCTGGCGACGAGCGTCTGGCACTGCTCGACACAGATCTTGGCGGCGCCAATCAAGTCGTCGTCGACATTCATAGTCGTTTCTTGTTCGAGACCGAAGTTTTCGCTCGTCGTCAGCGTCGCACACTCGGTGTCAGCGAACTCAATGAAATGATGCTCAGCGCCCAGGCTTCGGCTTATGGCAACGGCATCGACCAGTCGACAGCGCATCCACATATGTGGGTTCTTAAGCCTCATTATTACGGCAGTCATTTTTATAACTGGCCGTATACGTATGGCTTGTTGTTCGGTCTTGGTCTTTACGCCCAATACAGTCGCGACCCCGATCGCTTTCGCAGTGGCTACGACACCGTTCTCTCGCGCGCCGGCATGGACACCGCCGAAGAACTGGGTCGAGCCTTCAATATTGATGTCAGTGACGAAGCATTCTGGACAGCGAGTCTTGACGTGCTGCGCGCCCGCATAGTCGATTACGAACTTCTCGCTCAAAAGCACCTCAAATAAAGTGAGCGAGCAATCACAATTAATTAAAACGCGTTATGACGCGAGCCGCGACGATATCGCCGCGATCCTCGGCGATAGCCCAAAATACCGACTCGATCAGGTTTGGCAAGGTCTGTACACCAAGTTTCAAGCGCCGCTCGAAATTACGACGATCTCCAAAGATCTGCGCATCAAACTAGACACTTCACTGCCGAGCGGACTCGAACTAATCACCTCTCGCGACAGCGATCGGGGTGGCACGACGAAATTTCTCTGGCAACTAAAAAACGGCCAACACAAAATCGAATCGGTATTGATGCACTACGAGGATCGCGCCACGGTTTGCGTCAGCACGCAAGCAGGTTGCGCCATGGCCTGCGGTTTTTGCGCCACCGGTCAAGCCGGCTTCAGTCGTCAATTAACTGCAGGTGAAATCGTCGAGCAAGTCGTGCACGCCGCGCGAACGAGTGCCGCACGTGATCAGCGTCTCGCCAATGTCGTGTTTATGGGCATGGGTGAACCACTCGCCAACGAAGAAGCTGTTTGGCAAGCAGTCACACGCATTCACGAAGCCATCGGCATCTCGGCGCGACACCTGACAATTTCAACCGTCGGCATTATTCCGGGCATCAACACGCTCGCCGATCGACCACTGCCTGTCAATTTGGCGGTCTCATTGCACGCCGCACGCAACGATTTGCGCAACTCGCTCGTGCCGATCAACAAGCGATACCCGATCGAAGACCTGATGCAGGCGTGCCGAAAATATCTGCAAAAGAAAAATCGTCGCGTCACTTTCGAATGGGCATTGATCAAGGACGTCAACGACACTGCACGCGACGTGCGCGAACTTGCCAAACTTTGCAAAAGCCTTAAGCCAAGTGCGCACGTCAATTTGATTCCGCTTAATCCGACGCCTGGTTATCTCACTAAAGGCAGCGCACCCGAAGATGTCCGTGAATTTGCTGACCAACTTATTGACCTCGGTGTCAACGCAACCGTACGTCGCAACCGAGGCACCGACATCGACGCCGCCTGCGGACAACTTGCCGCTGGTCAGCCAGTGGCGATTACTTCGCGCTCAATTGTCGGATAAGTTTTTCGCGTCCAGTTGTTATCTGCTCGGTAAGCGCGCGTTCTAACACGCCTCCAGTAAACAAACTGCCCGAGTAGTGCAGGTTTGTTTCAAGCATCGCCCCGGTCGCAGTTGCGCTGATCGTGGCGCGCAAAACCCACTCGGCGTGTCGCCGCGAATCTTGTTCACGACGCTCAAACACGACGAGATTTGACGGCTCACAAATAGTTCGAGTCATGCGCAGTCGCTTCGAGCGCGCAAACACGCCCAGTCGCATCCGCAACTCGACGAGCCACGTGGCATCTTTGCAAGTGACATCGCCAACCAATTCGACACCGTGCACTAGTTCAAGCCAATTTGGATAATTCGCCAGATCGGCGACATATTCAAACAGTTTTTCTACGGAAACAGGCACCTCGACAGATGCAACTACATCCATTTACTGCTACTAGTACTCGGGATGTTGCTGGTCATGATCTTGATCATGATCAGTTTCTTCGAAACCCCCAAAGGCTCGTGACAACAATTTTCCGCGCGCTCGCAGTCTTCCATCTAAGTCACCAGTTCGGTCAAACTGTGGCGTCCACGGCATCGCTTGGGTTTCTTGCGGATCGTCACGTTCGATTTCAACTATCGGCGCCAGGTGCTCAACTTCGATTTCAGGCTCGGGTCGTGGCTGTGCGACCACGCGCGTAGCAAATTCAAACAAGTCTGAAACCATGGCCACAGATTTTGTTTTGACAGATTTTGCCTTCTTTTTTGTCGCTAGCTTTGGCAACGCTGGCGCACTAAACAAGCGCTGTTTTTTTGTTCGATTGTCGATAATCGTCCAATCACGGGGCACGACAAGAGAATCGGCGTGTCGCCGACACAAAACATTTACCCGTGATGGATCCCGAGGTACTGGTGCGTCAATATTGACAATCAGGTTCGCCGTGTCGATTACATAGGCGACATCGCCCTTCTCTCGACAAGACGGACGCTCGCAGTGCCTTGACATGATTAAAGAATAGACCCGATCAAGGTTCCAAACATGCGATTCCCATGCCTTGGCGATCGCGATAACCAAAAGTATCGCTCGGGCACGTCCTGTCAAAACCGATCAATTGTCGAACCACGCCATCATTTGGTGCATCGCAAGAAACTTCATACACAGCCTCTGTCGGGTCGATCATCACGCACGATCCGCTCTGGATTAGTGAATCTGGTCGTTGTAAGTCTTCGGTCGTCGCACTTGAGTGAAGAAACAAAACCAAAATCACGCCTACTACTACTGACACCAGCATAAATTTCCATGGAAAACTTGCGCGCACGATAACTTGTGGCAATTCAGGCTCGTAATCTTCGACGAAGTCATCGACATTCGCTCGTTTGAAATTACGCTCCGAGTTCTCTGCAGCTCGAACAATCAAAGAATTGTCATATTCGCGACGGCGCACCGGGTCACCAAGAACTTCCCATGCCACGGTCACGGCGGCGAACGCTGCCGAAAACTCTGCAGTTTCAAGACCGTCAGCATCA
>SXGS01102386.1_pt1 | contig 14301 bp, 12 predicted proteins | sample 3174681 | NCBI WGS metagenome assembly SXGS01 (sample SAMN11356861, study PRJNA531348) | freshwater metagenome | isolation source: freshwater sample F1-80 | place: China: Fuxian Lake, Yuxi | collected 2017-12-25
GGCTCTCATGTTTGACCCGGAGGTCACGTTTACCGAACTCAGGGAGAACCTGGAATTTCTCCGCGAGGCCGGCCTGCATGGGACATCGCCACCCGCGTGTCTCTTCAACGGTATGCGGCTCTACCCGGGCACGCCAGCCCGCGAAAAATATGTACAGATGCTGAGCCTTCCCTCACATCATCTGGCTTCGATTGAACCGGAATTCGTGGACGCTCGCGTCGCTGGTTTCTATCGGCTGACGCAGGAGTACTTCCATACGTTTCAGGACTGCATCACCAACGCTGTTGTGCTGCTTCAGGATCTCTGGCGGTCCGATGAGAGAAAGGCCGAAACTGCTCCGGGGCGGCAGCAACTGGCAGCATTAATTATCGAACTACAGCACGAGCCTTATCTGTTTTTTGACGAAGCACTGACTGCTCACGAGCAGGCCGTTGTCTGGTCAGGTATCTCACTTCGAGATCTCCGTCACATGCCGTGGCATGATCGCGCGTTCTCTTTGCTTCGGAAGGCGATCGCCGCGATCGGGGACCAGAGTTCGGCGGATCCGGGCGACATTGATCGCCCGCAGCGCCCGGCGCCTTCCGCGCCGGCAACTGATGGCAGGGACTCAGGTGGCACTCTTGTCATTCGGCGGGGCGAGACGACTTATTTGATCACTGATCGGGGAACTCCTGTCCGCCTCAACGATACGGCATCGTTTATCTGGACTCGGATGGCGGCGGGCCTGCAGTTTAGCGAGGTGAAGCAGGCGTATTCAGAAAAATTCGACATCGACTTGGCGCAAGCGGAGCTTGATGTGCGCGGCTTTGCGGAACGTGTTGGCAGGCTGGGATGTTAATGCATCCCCCCCCGGGCGGCGGCGATTTCATGCGGGATGCGTGGCGCTGCCGTCCAGTCCTTCTCCCGGCGTTGTTGTCGCAGTCGGTGATCGGATATTTCACAATGGAGCGTTTTCGCGAGTGGTGCTCGACGCATGTGAGGGCGCGAGTCTACGCACGCACGGAATCAACCGCTCCAGGGACCGCTACGGCGCACCTGATCAACAGCGCCGCCGATGGACTGGTGCTGTTGCAGCATTTTGCTGAGCGCGCCGAGCCGCTCACGCTTTTGTTGAATGGCGTCGATGAGGTAGATTCAAGAGTTCGCGAGTTGCAGGATTCGTTCGGGATTCCCTATGACTGGCGCCGGGGCGACACGGTGGCCACGCTCTCGATGACGGGAGCAGGGATCGGTTACCATGCCGGACGCGAAGACGGCTTTGTTGTCCAGACAAAGGGGCGCCGGGAATGGGCTGTCTGGGACCAGTCTGTTCTGACGGACGAGTACCGGCAGTCGCTGTGCGGAAGCATGCGGGACGTGCCTCCGGATCAGCGTTCAAGCGCTGAGCCGCTGTTACGCTGCGAACTCGCGCCGGGTGATGCGCTCTATATCCCTGCGTTGTTTCCACACGAAGGCGTCACTCTGGACACATCCATCTCGCTGTCGGTCGCGTGGCAGGGAATCGCCGCCTCCGACGTCTGGATGGCTTTACGCGACAGCAGCCGCCAGGAGACTGTCACACCCCGATCAGCGCTTTGCCGCCTCTTGCCTGACCCACCTCCGGATAAACCGGCTGCATCCTTTCTGCATTCTGCGATTGAACTCGACTTCCAGAGCCTTGAGGAGGGCGACAGGCCGCCGTTCCAGCGCGTCCAGGCGTTTGTGGACTCGCTGTTGGAGCACCGCTTACGTGATTACAAATTTAAACACTAACGTGTACCGTGTTTCGTGGCACTCGCGTGATGGCGCGCTGGCCCTGTGCGGAATGGCGCCATCGAAGAGTACCACCCGCCCGGGTCTAGGAGGTACGAGGATCGTAGCCTCGCCTGAGTCATTGCAGAACACCGTCTCGGCCATCCACAGGTCCGGCCACTCCGCGTTGCCATATAGAATCGCCGTTACGCCTTCCCCCGGTTCGGCGTCTCGGTGAAGCAGGGGTATATCGCCATATGTCGTACCGTAGGCGTCAATGCGGCGTAACATGAGCTGCCTGTTGGGATAAGCCGCAGCGACGAAATCCACTATCAAACGGAACACCGGTACTGAGCGTATGAAGCGATCGACGGGCACGAAGGAATTGACCCAGTGTCGTGTGGAGAAGGTGCTCGGCGTATCGGCATCGATTCTGCGGAACGGCAACTGAAAAAACCACCTGTGCATCGCCACAATGCAGTTCTCATCAAGCACATTGTCGAACACCGTTATCTCTCCATCCGGCAACTCGTGGCTTCGGGCGGGACGGGAAATCTCCGTCCCGCCTATGCTGAATTGGTCGCAGAAGCGAAATCCCGCCCATTTCGAACTGAAGTCGCCGGGCAGCACGGGGTCATTCACTGATGGCACCGGCAGCAAAATTTGCTGGTCGACGCACTCCGCCACGAGTCCAATCGCATCTTTCAGGTTAGCTCCAAAGACGTCGGTAGCCAAGTGAGGCGTTCTGAATGCTGACAGCAACGAGATCGCGCCGTCGGAAACGTGGAATTGTTCACTTCTCCTTCCCTGGTCCTGGACCAAAAACCAAGTGAGTGACTCTACGGGCCATGCGACCAGAAGCGGATTGGTTTGGAGTGTGGTATGGATGATCATTGCAAAATTCGCCGCCAAGTCCAGTAAGAGCCCGGCGTGATCGAAAACCCGAGCGACTGGTGGAGCCGGATTGAGGACGTATTCACAACGTCGATTAGTGCTTCGGCAGTCCTCGCGCCGCGGAGACGGAACTCCTCGATCGCCGTGGTGAGCATGAATCGACCGATTCCTTGCCGGCGCGCCTCATTGATTACACCGATCTCGACGATCGTCCCCGTGGATGACTCTCCACCGGTGACCTCCGAAAGAGCACAGAGAAGATAACCGGAGGGAACTCCGTCCTTCAGTGCAATGGACCACAGGCGGGTAGTACCCGCGGAATCGGCAACCACGCGCAATTCGGTCAATGTTTCCTGAGACGTGAGAACGGAGTGGCGCTCGGCGCGGTCGAGCGTTGTGTGACGCACTGCATCAAAGAGGCTCGTCACGATCTGCGGTTCGAGCTGATCGTAGGGCACGAATCTGATCCCCCTTTCTCGCAGGGATGGCTCGAGGCTTTGCTTGCATTCGAGATTGCGCTGGTAGAGTCTGCTTTCCGCGATCTGGATCAGACCTTGCGCTCGAATGGCATCCTCAAAAATTTCCAGTTCTGGAGTATCGTGTGCCGGCTGGGTTTCGACGTATCGCGTTGTCGGCACTGAACATGCGCGAGAAATGCACGAACTGACCAGCAATTGAGTCAACGCGCGGCGAGTCGCGGCGTTTTCAGTTAACCGGTGATAAACAGCCCAGAACGTAAGGCGACCATTTGCAGTAAGGTAGCCGCCGACCTTGGCGCGAATTTTGTCGGCGGTGTCCAGTGCCACCAGTCGGAAGTGCGACTTCAGTCCATCGGATTCCAGCGTTGCTCGGAGTCCTGCAGTCGCCTCTCGCAGTTGGGGCGGCTGTTTTCCGATCTCGAACCAGCGTTCGACTCCCACGGACTCGAGAGATGCGACTATAAAGCCTAAGTTCTGATCAACCATCACTTAGCACTAGTGTACCGACCTATTGGCTCCAAGTGGATGTGGTCCGCAGCTGTCACCGGCCCCCGCTCATTCGCGTCACGCCCGGCACCGTGCAGATCGACTCGCACAATATTGTAGGTCACCGGCGGAGAAACGTGGACGTGGTCCCGAGAGGGGTTCAGGAAAGCGTCGAATTGCCCCCCCAGTTGATCGCTTCCGTTAAGAACCGTGGTCCGCCCCCGATTCATCCATTTGCCTTTGGCGGAATCTCATTTAACACCTCCGTCCGACTCGGTTTACACTTTCCGAATTCTCCGCGTATGTTTACAGCAGACCGCTGATTAGCATGCGCGTCAGCAGCCACTCGACAGCGGAACGACCGCGAGGCGGACTTTCGTTGTGGTGCCAATCCACAGCGAGGTGAACCGTCTTGAATATTCCAGCCGAGGACTTCCGATCCATCGCCCGCATCCTCGCCGCCGGGTACCTCCGGCTCCGCGACCAGCGCCGGCGCGAATCTCCACTTGATAGTCCGCCAACATCGAGCCCTCATAGGCACGAGGTTAACGGCCTTGAGAAAGGAGAAACGCGTGGAGAGCACGATGCAGAAAGAGATTGATGAGCTGAGCAGGATGACCGTCAGCCAGCTCCGGCAGAAATACCTGGAGGTGTTCGGCGAGGAGACCCGTTCGAACAACAGGCAGTTCCTGTTTCGGAGGATCGCCTGGCGCATTCAAGCGCTGGCAGAAGGCGGACTCTCAGAGCGCGCCCGCCGCCGTGCGCTGGAGATCGCGAACGACGCTGACTTGCGCATCCGGGCACCCCGGACCAGATTCGGGCAGTATCCAGCTTTGGATCCGAAGTTGAGCGTCACGCGCAAGGTGGCATGCGACCTCGACTCGAGGCTCCCACCGCATGGATCGTACCTGGAGCGCGAGTACAAAGGCCGACGAATCATCGTGAAAGTCCTGGTCGGTGGATTCGAGTTCGAGGGCAACATCTATCGGTCGCTCAGCGCCATCGCCGGCCAGGTTACTGGCACCAAGTGGAATGGCTTCGCCTTCTTCAACCTGGCACCAACAGAGGAGGCATCCAATGGCAAGAAATAGCGCTCCGCGATCGCCCGCCAATGGTTCGAATGAGGTCCCTGTCAGGAGAGTACTCCGGTGCGCGATCTACACGCGCAAGTCCACGGAGGAGGGCCTCCAACAGGAGTTCAATTCGCTCGACGCCCAGAGGGAGGCGGCTGAGGCGTTTGTCGTCAGCCAGAAGCAAGAGGGCTGGCAGGTGGTCGCCGATCACTTCGATGATGGCGGTTACACCGGTGGAAACATGGACCGGCCCGCACTCAAGCGCCTTCTGGCCGCAGTCGAGACCCGTTCGGTGGACTGCGTGGTGGTCTATAAGGTCGACCGGCTCAGCCGGTCCCTGATGGACTTCGCGCGGATTATCGAAGTGTTCGACCAGAATGGCGCGAGCTTCGTGTCGGTCACGCAGCAGTTCAACACGACGACGTCCATCGGCCGCTTGACGCTGAACATCCTCTTGTCCTTTGCCCAGTTCGAACGTGAGATCATCTCCGAGCGCACTCGCGACAAGATGTCGGCCGCGCGGCGGAAAGGGAAGTGGATCGGCGGCCATCCGGTCTTGGGGTACGATATCGATCCGAAGGGCGGACGGCTCACCGTCAATCCGGAGGAGGCAGAGCAGGTCCGAACGATCTTTGGTCTTTACCTGGAACTTGGCTCCTTGCTGCCCGTACTGAAGGAGGCCGAGAGCCGCGGCCTCCAGACAAAGCAGTGGACCACCGGGGATGGGAAGGTGCGCGGCGGCGAACGCATCTCAAAGGGGACGATGCATGGGATCCTCACCAATGTCATCTACACGGGGATGGTCGACCACAAGGGCTGCCTGTACCCGGGTGAGCACGAGCGGATCATCGATCAGAATACTTGGGATCGAGTCCATGAGACCCTGCGACGCAACAATGGCGACAACGGGGCCAGCCTGAAAAACAAGTACGGCGCGCTGCTGCGCGGCCTGCTGTTCTGCGTGCCTTGCGGGACTCCGATGGTGCACACCTACACGATGCGGAAGTCGAAACGCTACCGTTACTACGTCTGCTACAACGCACAGCAGCAGGGTTGGAAAAACTGCGAGACGAAGTCCGTTCCGGCGCAGGCGATCGAATCCGCAGTCCTCGACAGCATCCGCCGCCTTGGGACCGACCCCAAGCTGGCCGAGGCAGTCGCCACCGAAGCCCTCAACCAGGTGGCGCGCCGGCGGCAGGAGATTGACCAGGAGTCGGAGGCCCAACGGCGAAGCATCCGGCAACTCAACCAGAACCTTGCGCGAGAAGCGGCAGATACCAGCGTGGACTCTGGCGCGCGGTTCGAGCGAATGGCTAATCTTCAACGTCAGATCGAGACCACGGAGCGCCGGGCGGCGGAACTCGCGGCCGAGCGCGATGACCTTGACACGGATCACATCAATGCCGACGACCTCCGTCGTATCCTGGCCGAGTTCGATGCCGTCTGGTCCTCCATGACCACCAAGGAGCAGGAGCAGATGATCCACCTGCTGGTTGCCAAGGTGGGCTACGACGGGCGGACCGGCAAGGTCACCGTCAATTTCAGCAACACGGGAGCGAAGGAACTATGCCAAGGAAAATGCTGACCACTGTCGTCCAAGACGCGTGCGAGGACGGAAGTATTCAGGTGGAGATGACGCTGCCGGCGAACCACCGGCGCCGTGAGGCCGCTGCGCCCCGGCGACCTGGACCCGAGTCGAACCCAAACCGCCCGCGGATTCCGCGAATCACGCGATTGATGGCACTCGCCATCAAGTTCCAGGATATGGTCAGCCGCGGCGACGTCCGCGACTACGCTGATCTCGCCCGGCTCGGCTACGTGACACGCGCCAGGATCACGCAGATCATGAACCTGCTGAATCTGGCACCCAACATTCAAGAGGAGATCCTCTCGCGCCAGGGGGATTCACCGGGAATCCAGGAGAGGCAACTCCGCTCGGTGACGTCGCAGGTGCTTTGGCAGGAGCAGCGACGTCTCTGGCACACCATGAGTCCGCCTCCATGCCTCAGCCCTTCGGCAACGGCTTCAGAAATCCATTCTGAATGAGGCTCTCGAATTTTGAACGGATCGACTGCGCCACCTTCGGGTTTTCACGGAACAGCACTCCGAGTTCGATGTTCCGTTCATGCGCGGACTCCGTGAAGTTGGCGGAAGTGATGAATGCGGTGACCCCATCCACGAGAATGCATTTTGCATGGTGGCAGGCAGGCGACGCCGGCGTTTTCTCCGCGCCTCGCGGGTCGTAGAACACCGCAGGCTTCCTCGTCCACGGCCAATGATACTTCCAGAACGACCAGGCATACTTTTCGACGGCAGCGTCGTCGTTCGGCGGGACATTCAGTATGAGGACGACTTCGAGTTCCGGGCGAAACGACCAGGCTTCCTCAATGGGCAGAAAGACTTCGTGGCCGTTGAATATGCTGTACGTGGAGATCCAGAGCGACTGACGCGCCTCGGAGAGCAGTTGCCCCACCACAACGCTCGTGTCGCGAACGTGCGGGCCCTCTTCATCGGGGCTGGTCCAAACCAACTGAACTTGATCGATTGCCCTCTGCCTGGCCGCAGCGTCTTCGGCGAGAGCTTCGAGCGTGATGGCGAGAGTGGTGGTGGTGAAGCCGCACGTCTGCAGCGAAACCAACTCGGCCGCCAGCGAATCGCGACCATATTGCGGCGCCCAGTCGGCGACAGTGAACGCGGTGTAAGGCGGCTTGAGGCGGCCGCCGCGTAGCGCGTGCGCTATGGATTGCAGAGTACTCGCGGGCAAAGTGCGGAGCAGCTTCATGGAAGCGCCAGGTCCTGATCGGTGAAGAATTCCGCGCCGGTTGCGCCCACGGTGGCGACGACCAGCGAGCGATCCAGGTATTGGTTGAAACGCTCGCACGAGGTTTCTGAAATCAGCAAACAGCCGTGGCAGGCCGCGCCCAGAAGGAAGCGTTCTTCCAGCAGTTGCTTGGCGGAATGCTGGGCACAAACCGGGTCGTTCGAGCAGAGGCGTCCGAGTTCGATTGCATCGCGTAGATGCTGGTCGATCTTGCGGCCGATTTCGACGAGGCCGCCCAATGTCCCCTCGGAATCCGGCGAGCCTGTGTAGAGCAGAATGCCGTAGCCGGCGTCCCCGGCGTAGACCCGCTCACGAATCGCGGACGAGGAGTAGCCGCACTCCAGCGATACCTGCGTGATCAGCAAGTGCGCGAGCGAGTGCAGCATTATGTAGGGAGCGCCAACGAACTCGGCCTTCGAGCTTGGATACTGCTTCTTCCACAACTTGAAGCCTTCCGCCAGTTCGAGTTCCCGTTTCGAGACTTCACTCCGCTTTCGCCACGCGCGAATATCCTCCGACTTAAAGGAAATGAAGACGCCCTCGCCGCGATTCTCCACGGCGGGAACCCATCGGACCTCATCGGCAAGCGCGGCGCGATTCACGCCAATGGCGAGTTCACCGTCGATGTCATTGGTCGCGGGCTCAAAGCGCGTAAAGCCTATCAATGAAACGACTTCGCGCAGGCGGTGGATGAGAACGACACGGTCGATCTTGTTCCAGATAGCCTCAAGGGGCGGTGCCGGCCGCCAGCGGCGTGCGTAGAAGTCGCCTTCGATTTTGTCCTGGCCGATCTCGTCAGGGCTCGCGAGCAACGTCTCAATTTCCGCTTGCTTGATGGTCTTTGCCGGGGCAGCGGAAGATCCGCCACGGCGGCGTTCGACTTCAGCCCAAACAGCTTCGTTGGAATAGCCCTCCAGCGCGGCCGCGACCTTCGCCCGTTTTCGTTCGCCGGGCAGATCGTCGATTGACGCGACGTACTGCAGGTGGTCTTCCCATATTTTCTCCACGGCCCCGCGCAGCTTTTCGTCTTCGTCCGGGATGGAGATGACGCTCAGAACCTGGGGGAACCACGCATTCGATGCCGAGCGGTTGAGCAGCCGGTTGAAGGTTGGCTGGCCTTTGGGATCGCGGCAGTTGGGTTCCGAATTGCTGCCGCCGAGCCATGGCCTGCGCCCGCGGCACCAACCGAGTGCAGTCTTGTCCTCCAAAGCGATGATGAGTTGCTTGGTCTTGCCGCAGTCGCAACGAATCACCACTTCGGTGAGGTCGCCGCTGGTGCCCCACTCATCCATGAACAGATCGCGGCGGCACGCCTCTGCCCCTTCAACGGCCATGCCATGGACAAAGGCGTACCAATCGACATCTGAAATATGCCCGTTTGGACACGCCTGCACAAAGCGGAGCGGGACAATATCGTATTTCTTGCGGTCCGGACCCTGCCACTTCGTCTGGGTGATGAGATTGCGCCGGTGAACCAGCGGCCGGGTGCGCTGGCCTTGCGGCCCCTTCATCGGATACTGCGCAGTGAACCATTCCGGGAAGCGGTAAACAACCACGCCACTCGGCGGCGCGTCCGGGTCCTGACTGTCGGCGGGAGGCTCCCACATTGCGAGGCCCTGCCGTTCCAGCGCCGCTTCAATTTTGCCGAGGAGGCGAGGCTCGATGATCTTCCGCTTCCGGTCGTCACCTCCCCAGTCCCACGTGTCCAAGCCGCCGACAATCGCGGCATGGTGCGGCAGGTCCATCAGGGCGCCGGGACCGAACACGTTGATGATCTGGCCGCGACGAATCTGTCCATTGGGGCGGGCCATTAGTCCAGGTCCTCCTCGGGATCGATCGCATTCCCGTTCAGTTCGACCAACCGGAGGTTGCAGGACGGTTCCACATCGCGGAGCGAGCGGTGGGCCTTGAACTGTGCCGCTCTGCTTTCGATCCGCTCCAAATCCGGATCGAGTGGATAACGCAGCAGGTACGGCCCCGTGCCGTCGTCGTATTGCTGGTAGCGAAGCGTGGCTCCCGCGTCCTTCTGCTGTTTGGAAATCTTCGCCCAATCGTCGAGCAGGTCCTCCACTTTGCCCCGGACACCGTCACGGCGTTGCTGCATCTCTTAGCTGTCCAGTGTGGCGTATTGCTCGACTCTGCGACCGAAGATATCCACAACGGGCGAAAGGCTTGACCGCAATTCCATGGCGCGCAGCGCATTGGGACCTTTGGTCATACCGGGCCACCCTTGGCGGCTCATCGCGACTGTGACTTCCGCCAGGCCCCGATCCAACGCGCGCGGCGAGAACGGCGTGACGCTGGTCGCCTCCACCGAGCGGTAGAACGACGCGTGCCATGCCTCGAAGCGCTCATAGTGTGAGCGGTCGCGCGGCTTATGCACATTGAGCATCGTGATGATGAGGCCGGGCTTACCCTCCTCGCGACCCACGCGCGATGTGGCCTGGATGTATTCCGCGGTTGTCTTGGGCTGACCGAAGACCGCCATCAGGCCGAGCCGAGAAATATCGAGACCGACCGAGATCATGTTCGTCGCGAGCGCGATATCAAGGTAATCGGCTTTGGGGAGGAAAGCCTTGGCCAGGCGATCCTTCGCTTTGGAAACCGCGGCGGTTGAGATGCGCGAGGTCAATTCGACCACTTCCTTCAGATCGCGCTTCGCAAAAAGCCCCGTCGTCTCACCCTGCCGCAGGCGGTTGCCATAATCCTTCAACCGCGACGTTACTTCGTCCTCCGCGATCCGGCGGCAACCGCCGAGTTCGCGAAGGCTGTTGAAGTACCCGGTGAGCGTCATGTAAGGATCGGCCGGATTCTGCGGATTGTTCAGACCGCCGTTGGCCAGGAAGGCTTTCTGCGCCGCGCCCAGCAACGCCAGATACGTGCGCAGAAAGATGACCTTCGGCGAACGCCCTTGCGCGGCCACACCAGCATACAGCCGGCCTGGCTTCTCGTCTGACGGCACTGTGATCGCGAAATACGAATCGCGGCGGTCCGGACCAGGGCACGGGAAGATTTCGACGCCATTGCGGCAGAACAGCGCCTTGATCTGCGCTTCGGCGCGGCGAACCGTGGCGGTGGAGGCGACCACTTTGGGCCGTATCGTCTTCTTCTCTCCGTCCGGCCGCGTGACGTCGCGGCAACAAAGTGCGTCGATGGCGGTCTCATATAAGCCGACCATGGTGCCCAGCGGCCCGGAGATGAGATGCAATTCGTCCTGGATGATCAGGTCCGGCGGTAGGAGCGGTTCGGGCAAAGGGTGCCCAGCGGAGTTGGGGTCGCACGGGCCATAGAACCCGCCCGCGTCGGCGCGTTCCACCTTACCGAAGAGTTTGCCCGTCTGGCCTTCCCATGGAAGGCTTGCGAACTTATCGACGGTCGCAATCAGGAACGCCGGCAGACGGCGATAAATAGGTTCATCGACAGCGACAATCGGCAACGGCGAGCCGCCGGAGAATTCGCAATCCCGATTGACGCAGGTGATGCGCAGATCGAGAGGCTCCTTTTCGTTCGGGACGAGATTAAACGAGTTGGGCGAAAACTTCGTTCCGCACCACGGGCAGACTTCAAGGGGGATGGGAGAAGTCTTCTGATCTTGTTTGAATTTCCGTGTGCGGGCGCGGGCGCTATTCTCGTCCCGTTCGCCGGATTTGCCCATGCGATTGGGCGTGGCCGCCTGGCCGACCCAAAGCCCGATCTCGAACGGCCACTTGCCGAGCTTTTCAACGTCGTTCCTACGCTCCAGTTCCATTGCGCAGATGAGCGCCGCGCCGCGGCCCAACTGGTCCAGCGTGAGCAGGCGTAGGGTGTAGCGCATGATGACCGCGACTCCGCACCCGCGAAGCGAACCAGGATTCCGCAAGCGGCGAAGGAACATGGTGAACGCGGCAAGGCCCAGGTATGCTTCCGTCTTGCCACCGCCAGTGGGGAAGAAGAGCAGGTCCACCAGTTCGCGATCCGCGTCCGCTGGTTCCGCCATGGAGGTCAGATTCAGCAGCAGAAACGCCAACTGGAAAGGACGCCACTTCGGCGGCTCCACTGCGTCCTTCCGGCGCTGACGGCCCACAGCCGCCATCACATTGTTGGCGAGACGGAAGGCTTCGAGCACGTTTGGGTCGGCGAGTTCGTTCAGGCCCTGCTCGATCCGACCGGCGACGACGCCAGCGCGCGACAGCATTTTGGTGGCGACGTCGGCGCGACGTTTTTCCATCGCGCTACTTCCACCAGGTACGGGTTGCTTCGCGATCCAATTCCGGTAAGCCTGGATCAGCGGTTCGATCAGGGATTTGGCTTCGGCTTCGTCCTTGATGGCTGCCAGTTTCTCCATATCGAGCGTTGCGCTTGCGGGCGCGGCCCGGTGCTCGATCCGTTCCACTTCACACCGCGGAATCCACGCGGTCTCGACGGACCGGCAGCCGTCGCTCTTTACGGGAAGGGCGCGAGCGGAGACCCCGTGGCCCACGGCGTATTCGAAGGCATCACGGTATTGGAGGTCGGCTACGCGTTCATCGGGATCGGAGGAGATGACGCCGCGAAGGTCGGGGCGGGCGACAAAGGGCAGATCGGATTCCAGTTGCAGCTTGACCTGGAAAACATAGGCTTCATCGCGCCGGATGCCAGTCATCGGATTCCGGTTGTTCACCAGAAACACGGACACAGCGCGCGTGCCGGGGGCAACCAGGTCGAGCCCCTTGTGACTCGGGATGGTCCGCACGGAGAGAACCAGATCGAGACCACCCGAGTCTTTGAGGCGGACCGCGCCGCGAGTGGTGTCCTGGGCAGGGATCGGCAACGGCGCTTGCGCCCACCGGGCGGTGCGACGCCACCCGGTGACCGCCTCATCCTTCATGGCAGCCGCATAGTCGCCCCACGTGACGGTGGCCTTGATGGACTTGCACTTTGGCGGGATCAGAACACTTAGGCCCATGGAGGAGGAAAATGGCGTTTTCCGCGAGGAAGCCGATTCTGGGGCGGCTTCATCGTCGAGGCCGGTCTTGGGCGGGATCAGGTCGATCTGCTCGCCGCTGTCTTCGTCGGTCTTCTCCTCGGGCTTGGCGGCGAAAGGCGCGAGGAATCCGGTCAGGTACCAGCGCAATGGTGCGGTCGATCCCGGCAGGATCTCTTGTTCGAGGTAGTTGCCAGCTTTGAGACCGGCGACCGGGCCCACCAGGTCGAGGATGAGGGAATCGAGAATCTGTTCTCGGACGTCGGCAGAGGTCATTCTCTAGGTTCCTGAGCGTCGAATAGACTCGGGGATGCGACTGGAGCGCCCTCGCTGGACTTCCTGCCGCGATTTGCTGCGGGCCGGGCTGGCGCCGAGTGTGCCGCGTCATCCGCATAACTTCGGTTTAGTCCGATCAAGCGAGCGATTATGTCGTCTCGAAAATCATCCGGCCATCGATATCGCCATGGCTTTTTGCGGCTGTGCTTGGAAGAGCTTTCTGCTTCATGGTTGTCATCTTCGTAATCCAGGATAAAGTCGCATTTGGCGATCTTGACCAAGTCGTGCCATCCGTAGGCTTCCATTGCAGCTCGATCAATCTTGGCGTGAAGATCGCGAAGGATGCGTATCTCTGGCAGAAGGTCGTCTGGGTCGTGGAAACGATTATAGGTTCTTGTTAACCCCTCGTCCCGGCGGATCATCAACGCCGCGCGGTACTCGTAGTAGTCACGACCAATTGCTTCGAGTGATTGGTCGCTCTCGAATCCGCGGGGAAGCGGGAATGTCTCGAAACAATCCGATCGGGTGTATCGCAGATCGTCCTTCAAAGAGGATGCGAAGAACCGGACCCAGACTTCGTGCACTCTAGACTGGAGCACCGCTAGGGCAGAGAAGGAATCGAAAGTAAAGACATTGTGCGGTGACCCTACGACGACACGGGCCGGCACAAATGCAAACGCGAGGTGACCAGAAGTGAATGGATGTACCAGGAGCCTCTCGAGCCTTTGTTTTTGCCGATCTAGTTCTTCAGAGTGACGAGCCCAGCGCCACCAATTCGCCTTGTAGCGAAGCCCATCTGTGTTGTCTTTAAGCTTCAGTCGTTCTGGAAGAACTTTAGCCTCAACGATTGTCATCAACTCGGGGACTTCACTCCACGCCTCAGCCTCTCCCAGATCATGCAGATCAATGACCATTCGCGATGGAGACTGAGTGGGGCTTCGTAGAATGTCCTCCCCACTCAGATACGGAAGGATCCGCGGTGAGTAACGAGGAAGCCGTGTGACAATCTCGTTAGCTACGCAGAGAGGTGTGGCGTCAGGATCTCCGTCGGCGAACGTAAACCCGGCACCGTAAATGTAACTGCCGTGGTGTGAACGTTCCGCGTTTTGTGACAACGAGCCAGGCTGCTCATCACCACCTGTCGAATAGAGGTAGGATGTTATATCGTTGACACTGTTTCCATCGAGCAGTGCCAGGTGGTTGAGCTGTCCTTTTTGAATGTGGACTTGGCTTACGACAACGGCCGCTAGACCCGGCCAGCGCAACCGCTTTATTGCGCAATAGATTCGGCCGCCAGCACGGCGTATATGATAGAGCCCGCCTAGTCGAGTGTCGCCCTGTGAAATCGTGTTTGTCGCTATTAACCCAAATGTGCCGTGGGGTCGAATGAGTGTGAATGACCGTCGGAAGAAAAACGCGACAAGATCGGTGACTCGTTCGGTGCCTTCAAAAGTCGCCTTCAACCTGAGCTATGCGCTGTAGGAGGCGTCTCGGCAAAGTGAATTGAGAGCCAACCATTTGGGGACCCCGTTATCATGGGGTGAAACTGAAACTTTGCGGAGTCGCGAGCTTCGCAAGCCAACCGCATGGAGGCCACCC
>SXGS01119361.1_pt1 | contig 14301 bp, 8 predicted proteins | sample 3174681 | NCBI WGS metagenome assembly SXGS01 (sample SAMN11356861, study PRJNA531348) | freshwater metagenome | isolation source: freshwater sample F1-80 | place: China: Fuxian Lake, Yuxi | collected 2017-12-25
CACCGCCTCGGTGCCCGACATGTGGTAGCTGACCTCGTCCATGCCCGAGATCGCCTTCAAGCGCGCGGAGTTCGAGGCCACCAGCGGGTGGTACGAGCCGAGCACGGGCCCGAGCTCCTTGACGCGCTCGCCACCGCGTTCGATGCAGCGCTTGTAGAAATCATGGCCGTGCAGGTTGACTCCATAGGCGCCTCCGAGGTCGAAGGACCAGTTGCCGTCGAGGTCGCTGATCATCCTGCCGCGGGTCTCCGCGGCGAAGCTGCCGACGCGCAGGTGCCGGCGCGCCACGCCGCGGAATTGGAACGGCACGCGGTAGGCGTTGACGAAGGCGACATCGGAGACGTCCTCCTCGACTTGCGCGCTGCGCTCCAAGGTGCGCGGAGCCTTCGTGCGCAAGTCCTCCGCCAAGCCGCGGAAGGCGCGTTCGCGGCGCGCAACCACTTCGCCGGGCGCGCCGTCCATGCCAGCGAAGGCGTCCTCGGCGTACTCGTAGTGCGGCACGAGCTTGGCCACGAGCTGGGACATGCGGGCATGTCCGCGCAAGGACCGGTGCTTCGCCGCGGACAACTGCAGGCGCACGACGGCGCGTCGCGCGAGCAAGGCGGCGGGGGGCAAGGCCAGCAACCAGGTGGCGATCTCGTTCATGTGGTGGACTCGTCGGAGGACAGGCAGGCGGCGTGGATCTCGATGCGCGTGGAGATCAGCTCGACCTGGATCTCGGCGCGCTGCTCCTCGCGGCGTTCCTCCTCCTTCTTGAGCTGCTTGGCGCGACGACGGTAGGCGCTCGCGTCGAGGATGGCGGTGAAGGGCTCGTCGACGCGATTCCGCTCGGCGTACTCGCGCGCGTTGCGCCCCATGCGCAGGCGCGTCAGCGGATCGCACAAGGATTCCATCGCGGCCGCCAGCTGCTGCACGTCGCGCCCGCAAACGCGCAGGCCGGTCGCGCCTTCTTGCATCAGTTCCTGCGGCCCGCCCACGTCGGAGACGACGACCGGCAGGCCGGATGCCTGGGCCTCGAGCGGTGCGTTGCCCCAGGTATCGGTCGTGCTGGGGAAGACCTTGGCGTCGCAGGAGGCGATGGCGCGCGACAACTCCAGGCCTTCGAGCATGCCGGTGAAGGTCGCGGGCAGCCCCGCGAGTTGGCGTTCCATCTCGGCGCGCCACGGACCGTCGCCGATCACCACGAGGTGCACGTCCGAGCGCCGCGAGCGCAGGTCCTTGTAGGCCTCGACCAATCGACCGAGGTTCTTCTCCACGCTGACGCGGCCCACGTGGCAGAACTTGACCAATCGATCCTCGTCCTGCACGCCATGCCGCTTCCAGTAACCCTCGACGCGGTGACGCGGATGGAAGCGCTCCGTGTCGACCCAGCGATCGAGCACGAGCAGGCTGCGATTGCGCAGTCCGCGCGCGTGCAGCAGCTTGGCGATGTACTTCGACGGCACGACCACCTCGTCCACCGCGTGGTAGAAGAGGATCATGTACTTCCAAGCCAGCGCCTCGAGGCTGATGTCCTTGGTGAAGTCCTCGACGTACTCCGGGAAGCTCGTGTGGTAGGTCGAGCTGGTCTCGATCTGCAGCACCTTCGCGGCCAGCAAGCCCGCCACGCCGATCGTGCCGGGCGTGCTGATCTGCATCTTCGTGAAGCCCTCCTCCTGCAGCCAGCGCAGCATCTCGAGGAACGGCGGCACATGCACCTTCAGCCCTTCGTAGCGCGGGAAGTCCAACGACACCACCGAGCGGAAGATCTTCAGTCGTCCTTGGTCGATCAGGGCGGCGATCTCGGGCTTGGCGCAGTGGAGTTCGATCTCCTCCTCCGACAGGCAGGTGGCGACCACGAAGTCGATGCCGCGGCGCTTGGACTCGTCGAGCATGCGCCGGATGGTGCGCGAGACGCCGTTGACGTCGAAGAAGGTGTCCGTCACCAGCACGAGGCGCTGGCTCTCGCCGAGCTCGAAGGCCTTGCGCACGTCGCGGACGATGTCGCGGTCGGAGCTCTGGTGCAGGTAGGACACCAAATAGGGCAGCGAGACGAACAGGTTCGACGAGACCAGCGCCACGGCTTCCTTGATCGTGCACACGACATTGGCGCGATCCGAGTTGGCGAGGCGTCGGAGGTAGGTGGCGAAGAGCCGATTGATCAGCGTGCTGACGACGAGGAAGATCTTGTCGTCGGTCTTGGTGCAGGCCGATAGTTCGGCGCGGAACGAGGGGGCGCCGATCAGCGCGTCGATCTCGGCCACGAGCACCTGTTCGAACGGCTTCGAGGCGTGCTTCCCGGTCGAGGGCAGCCGCGCGAGCGCGTTGCGCAGCCACGACTTGGCCCGGAACGAGAGCTTCTCGCCCAAGCTGACGGAATCTCCGTCGAACACCATGCGCAGCAAGGTGTCCGCCGGTCCGCCGGCGGCCAGCGCCTTGCCTCCCGTCGCGCCGCGTCCTTGCTTGCGGCCGTCGTGCAGGAGCTTCAGCATCGCGTGCGCCAAGGTCACCGGCCCGCCATGGTCGCCACCGGGGCGGGTGCGACGCTCGCGGATGGCGTCGACCAGGTCGTTGGGCGTCGCGCGGCGCGAAGTGTGCAGGTTGAACTCGGTCCAGGTGCGCCCCGGATTGATGCCCGAGTGGTCGTCCGAGCCCGACAGGACGGCCTTGAGCCAAGGAACGGGTCCCTTCGGGGCGATGCCGTGCTTGTTCGCCAACCTCTCGATGGTGGCGCGGTCGAGCGACGAGACCAGCTTGTGCGTGAATTCGTTCAGGTGCCTCGTGCGCGCGCCGTTGCGCACCTCGAGCGCGTTGCACAGGAGGATCGCCTTCTCGATGTGCTGCAGGCCCAGCGATCCCTCGCGGCCGTAGGCGCGGTTCTGCGTGCTCATCAACGGGTGCGTCATGAAGTACGCGAGCTTGTTCGTCGCGCCGCGCGCCGTTTCGGTGTCGATCTGCTCGTCGAGCCACGCGACCAGCTCGTACAAGTTCGCGCGCAGCCTGTTGGCCTCCGCGAACTGCGCTTCGGTCGCGTTCGCGATCGTCACGTGGATGTTGCAGCCATCCTCTGGGAAGGTCGCCGTCAGCTCGGAGCTGATGAACACATCCGCGATGCCCTTGTCGAGCAGCATGCGCACGCCATCGATCGAGTTGTGGTCCGTCAGCGTGAAGAGCGTCATGCCGCGCGCCTTCAGGTCCGCGTGCAGCGCGAGCGGATCGGAGTAGGACTCCGGGATCGCGAACGAGTTGGCCGCGTAGTAGTCGGTGACGTTCGAGGCGTGCGAGTGCAGGTGGAAGTCGACCTTGGCCGTGTGGGTGCGCGTCATGTGCTCGCTTGGCGCCTGGGGACGCGGAGCACGCGCCGCGCGCGCTCCGATCTCGCCGTCCCGTGCGGCGCTTGCATTGTTCGAACACAAGATTGCGAGGCCTGTTCGCGGATCATGCAAAGAAACGAACAGCGCCCCGCGCAGCTTCGAGCTGGCGCGGGGCGCTGGATCGCCGCGAAGTTCGTCGACTCAGGGAGTCCAGGTCACGCGCACGCCATTGGTCAGGTTGAAGGTGTCCGGTCCGCAGAACGCCGCCGCGTTGCGGTACCAGACCTGGTAGTGGCGTTCGCCCGGCGCGCCGATCGCCCCGGTCGCCGAGATGGGCGCGTCGCCGGATGCGGGATGCAGCGAAGCTCCACCCGAGTTCGTCTTGGCGCCGAGGCGTCGCACCGAACCGCCTGCGCAGCGCAAGCCGTCGCCGAACAACCCGCTCGTGGCGGTGGTGCCTTGGAAGTACAGGGCCGAGCTGTCGGGCATGTTGGCGCCGCGCAGCACGAGCGTGTCCGCGGCGAGGCTCGCCACGCCTTGGGCACGCAAGGTCGCGGCGCCGCCCAGCGAGTTCAGGCAACCAGCTTGCGCGCCGCTCCAACTGGCGTTTCCGCAGGGGCAGGGCGTGCTCGAGCCGTCGCCGAAGCAGTACGCGACGCCGGTCGACTGTTCCCGCCACGCGATCTCGAGGCGCGGACGCAGCAGCGGGTTCGATGACTCGCTGGTCAGGATCTCGATGCCGTCGTCGTTGCCGGAGATGATCTCGGGCAGGATGGCGAAGCCGTGGTTGGGCGCGCCCGCGGCCCAAGCCTGCACCGCCGCGGTCACGTCGAGCCGGCGCAGCCCGTCCTGGTTGGGGTTGTTGTCGCCGCTGAAGCGCGCGAGCAACGCTCCGATCTCGCCGCTTCCGACCCCCGAGCCCAGCGAGTTCCAGGTGGACGCTTCGCTCCAAGGCACGAGCATGCGATGCACGAAGAAGTCGGGGTCGAAGAGCGGATTGTCGATGTCGTCGGCGATCTGGATCGTCAGGTGCGCCGAGACGATCTGCGCGCCGGGCGGGATCTGTCCGACGCTCGCGCCGAACAGTCCATCGAAGCGCAGCAAGGCTTGTCCGCGCTGGTCGCTGAACACGGAGTTCGCCACGTCGTCGTCGGAGACGCGCACGCCGCTCTCGCCATACGAGGTGTTCGGGTTCGATTGGTCGATCCAGGTGTCCTGCGTGCCCGCGTAGCCTGCGATGCCCTGTTGAAAGACGCGCACTGGATCTGCGGAGCGGTACTGCGCGAACGGCACCGCGAGGCTGAAGCTGCTCTCGTCGGCGGTGCGGGACTGGTCGAGGTAGGTCGAGTAGGTCTCGACGCCGATCCTGTCGTTGGCGAGGTCGAAGGTGTGCAGGCGTAACCAGCCGTCGCCGCCGTTGGGGTCGTCCTGGTAATCAGCGAGGATCTCGTGCACGGGCAGTCCGCGCACGTTGAGGCTCTGCTGGCGGTACTCCTCGTGGAAGTGGCCGCAGAGCACCATCACGATGTTCGGATTGCGCCGGACGAACCAGTCCCAGATCTGCTCGGAGCGCAGGCCTTGGGGGTGGTACAGGCCCTCGACTCCGTACCACACGTCGGGATAGCGGCCCGACGGGACGATGGGCACGCCGGAGGTGTAGTCCTCGGCGTCCTGCAGGTAGCGGTGGGTCGTCATGATCGCCACCTTGTCGCGGTTGGCGTCGAGGATCTCCTGGGCCCACGCAAGTTCGGCCAGCGGCGCATCGACCACGATGGAGAGTCCGAGGAACTCCTGGCCGCCGCCGTTGAAGACCTGCCAGCTGCTCATGCCGCTCGGCGAAGCGCCGCGGAACCACGACCTGCCCGCGTAGCGCTGCGGCCCGAAGTAGGCGAGGTAGTTGCCCGGGATGTAGGGCGTGCCGGCTGTACCCGACGGCGTGACATCGTGGTTGCCCGCCAAGACTCCTTGCGGCACGCCGCTGAAGTCCAGGGTGCGCATCGCGAAGTCCGCGTTGTTCCACTCCGCCAAGCGATCGCCGTTGTTGACGATGTCGCCGTAGTGCGTCACGAAGCGGATGTTGCGCGCGGCGATGTTGTTGGCGATCCAACTCGTCTGCTGGCTGTAGATGGCTGGATAGGACTGGGAGTAGTTCTGCGTGTCGGGAATGCCCACGACCACGAAGGACTGGGCGCTGGCGTCGGCGCAGGGGAATCCGGCGGCGCCGAGGAGGGAGGCGAGCAGGGGCAAGGACTTCATGGGCACCAAGTTCGCGCCAGGCCGCAAGGCCACGATCAAGAATCGCCCAAGGCCGCGTGGTGGCGCGCGTGACAACCGGGGCGAGCGAGGCTAGCCCCGCCGCCGGCCGGCAACTGAGCAGCCGCTCGCCGGCGGGGGGCCTCGCGTCGCGCCATGCTCGGCGCGAGGCCCAACCTGCGCGGTGGGGACGGGCCGCGACTCAGGCCTTGGCGGACGAAGGGCCGCGCGCCAATTCGACGAGCGGCAACACCGTCAGCACCAACATGGTGGGGGCCAGCAGGGCGCGCGCCGCGATCTTGCTCCACGCCCAGCCCGGGCCAAGTCCTTGCACCAACCACGGCGCCGCCAAGTCGAGCGCGGCGCCAGCAAAGCAAGCCAGCACGACCCCGAGACGCCAGCGTTCCTTGGCGCGACCGAGCAGGAACACATGGCCCAGCACGAACAACTGCATCGGCATGGCGAAGAGGTGGAAGTGCGTCGTCTCCAAGAGTTCGCCGCTCGACTTGGCCTCGTCGGGAGTCGCACCGCCGTAGTAGAGGGCAATCGACTCCGGCGAGAGCCCTGAACGTTGCAGGCCCAAGGCGACCATCACCCCGTACGAGGCCAAGGCGAACACGAGGAACAGCGCCAACGCGAAGCGCGTGGTTGGTTGCAGGGCGGCGAGGCCGCCCTTGTTGGCGAGGAACTCCTTCATACGGGCTCGATGCGATGGGCGCGCGTTGCTGTCTCGCCGTCTGGGTGAAGCCCCGGTGGGGGCCGTGGCGCTGTTGGTGCCCCGCGCTGGGACGCGGCCGGCCTCAGGCTCCGTCGTCGACCTTGGCCCCTGCCGCCAACAAGCGTTGGAAGGCCGCGTTGGACTTTCGCGTTCCATCCTCGTCGACAACGAGCGCGGCGCAATCAACGTCGCGACCCGGTGCATCCAAGCGCGCCAAGCCTGCGCCGCCCAAGACATGGATCGCGGTCGACCATCCGTCCGCCACGAGCGCGCTTGTGGCGGCTACGAGGGTCGCACGACGACCGGTGACAGGCATTCCTGTGCGCGGATCGAGGATGTGCGAACGCCTGCGGCCGTCGATGACGAGTCCGCGCTCGTCGTCGGCGCTGACGGCCAGCGATAGGTTGGCGACCACGAGAGGGCCGGCGAGGCCCAGCGACTCGCAGGCTTCCACCGTCCAACCACTGCGTCCACGCGGTGCATCCAAGGCGAGGATCTGACCACCGAAGTCGAGCAGCGCGCGTTCGACTCCCATCGAACGCAACAAGGCGGCCGCTCGATCCAAGGCGTGGCCCTTGGCGAGGCCGCCGAAGTCCAGCCGCGCTTCGGGATGGGCGAGGCGCGCTGCACCGCCGTCTTTGGAGCGCAGCACCTGACGCAAGCCTGACGCCGCCAAGGCGACGCGCAACTCCGACTCCGCAGGTTCGCGCCCGGCAGTCTCGGCCGAGCGCCACAGGCGCACCAAGGGGGCCGCCCCGGCGTCGTGCGCACCGCCGCTGTGCTCATGCAGGCGCGCGGCGGCGACGATCATCTCGTCAAGTTCCTTGGACAGGGGAGCCTCTCCGACGCCGGCCGCCGCCGCCCAGCGGTTCAACTCGCTGTGCGGGTCGCGCTCGGAAAGGATCGCTTCGAGCCGGCGCGCTTCGGCGAACACTGCAGTCGAGGCTGCCTGCGCCACGGACTCGTCGTCGTGGTCGATGAGCACCGACAACGTAGTGCCCATGGCGACTTGGGTGCGCAGGTGGAAGCCCTCGGCGTCGCTGCGCAGGTGGTCGGCCACGCGCACGACGGCCGGCCGCGGCGAACTCGCGTCAACGAGGCCTGCGGGGACGCGTACCGAGTGGCGCTCGAGCATCCCGCTCGAGCGTGCTTGATCCAATGCGCACAGGCGGACGCGCACCCCATTGGTCAAATTGCGGCAGGAGATCGTGGCACCGGCGATGTTCGAGATGTCGCGGCCGGGCGAGAGCGGCAGGCCCGCCTGCTTGCCGCGGAACTGCGCGCGCCAGTCGCGGCGCTTGACTTCGCCACCGTGCGACTCGCGGTAGGCGAGGATCTCGATGCCGAGCACCTTGCACTCGGCGTCGAGCGCGAGGAGGAACGTGATGGGACGCGTCTTGCCGATCACGTCGTCCACCACGGCGTAGCCGAGCAGGTTGGCGCCTTGCCACACAGCGTGGCCGTGCAGGCGCGTCGGGGCGCTGCGCACGCTTGCGCGCGCGGCCACGCGTGCACGCTGCTCCTCGTCGAGCACGAGTTCGAACGGCGTGCGCGAAGTCATGGCGGGATAGTGGGCGCGCAGGACATCCTCGGCCACTTCAACGTGCGCGGCGGCTCCGGCGCCGGACGTGCTTGAAGACCAAGCAGGCGCCGAGAGCACGCCGCTCACCACGGCCCACAAGGCGAGGCAGGCGACGCAGCGCGTGGTGGCGGGGTTGGACGCCATGGCTTGTCTCAGAAGCTCCACCCAAGGCCCATGTTGAACCGCTCCGGCAGGCCGTCGCCGGTATCGTCGTCGCGCCACTGGTAATCGACCTTGAAGACCACGTCGGGTACTGGCCAGAAAGAGGCCCCGACGGTGAACTCGTCGCGCCGAGCTGCGGGATTCTCCGTGGCGCCAGCCGGCAACTCGGCTTGCGTGTCAACCCAGTCGTAGCGCACGAACAAGGCGGCGTCCGCCTCGGAGAGGCGGCCTTGGCGCCAACCATCGGGCATCACGCGATGCGCGACCTGCGCCATGAAGCCGTCGATGCGTTCGCCCACATCGCCGCCGATGGACTCGGCGCCGTCGATGAACTCCACCGCGCCCGCTGCGCGCAGTTCAAAGCGGCCGACGCGACCATCGACATCGAGGCAGGCGATGCTGAGGTCGGCGTCCACGCCGGGCAGGGTGCCCTCGTCGCCGTTGTTCAAGCCGCCATGGAAACCCGACACGCCGATGGCCCAATCGGCGTGCGCCTGCCACGCGAGCCGGCCCGAGACGGCGGGCGCGTTCATGCCGGGTCGTTCTTCCTGGCGGCCGGGACGAATGCCTCCGACGTCGTCAATGCGCGAGCCATCCAGACTCGAGCCGAGATACAGCTCCCAGTTGAGCGTCTCGGACAAGGCACCGAAAGCGCCGATGCCGTCGGAAAACCACGTCGTGGGGATGACGGTCGTGTCGAACAACGAACGTTCGACGCCGAAGAAGAGCGGCGGCTCGTGGCGTTGGTTGACGATGCCCAAGGGCTGCAGGTACCGACCGGCGCGCAGATTGAAAGAGTCGCTGAACAAGAAGTCGAAGTACCACTGCTCGACCTTGATCTCGCCATCCCCGACGTCGTCGCCGTCGATGTCCTTGATGAAGGCGTGCTCGAGCTCCGTCTCGGAGTGCATCACGATCCAATCGGCGAAGTCCCAGCCGAGATAGAAGACGAGTCGATGCAAGTCGAGTTGCTCGCCGCCCGGGCCTTCCTGGGAATTGAAGTGCAGCTCGCCGTAGCCGCCGAAGTGCAGCTTGTCGGACCACGAGCCCTCGACCGCGTCGACGACGGGCGACGCGGCGAGCGCGGAGGCGAGCGGGTCGGCGCCCGGGTGGAAGCAGGGCGCGGCAAGCGGAGCAGTCAGCGCGGCGATCAGCAGGCACATGGCGCCAGCAAGGTGGGCTGTGGTGCCCGGTTGGACAAGTTAATTTTGAGATTGCGTCTCAAGATCAAAAAGGAGCCGAGCCTCCATCGCACTGCGTGCGCTTGCTTTATTTCGGGACAAGCGGTTCTGTGGCAGTGATTTATAAAATGCAAGCAGCCGGGCCATGCAGCCCGGCTGCCGAGTCGCAAGTCCGATTCACACGCCAGTGGCGACCACCGGGCGCACATTCCGCACCCGGAAGCGACCATCCAGCCGCGTCAGCCGTTCCTTGACGCCGGTGTACTCCAACTCGTCCATCGGCAGCATCGCCGCGCCGAAGAAGCCCTGGCGTCGCATGTCGAGCGCCTTCTTGGCCACGCGCTGGCGCACCTCGTCCCAAAAGGGCTGCGCGAAGGCGTCGACGGGCTCCGTCAGGCGTCCCTCGTGCAGGCAGTAGGCCGCGCAGCTGACGATCGGCGGTCCGTCGAACCAACTGACCTCGCCGCCTTGCTGGATCGGCATCAACGGCAGTTGGTGCGAGCCGCGCATGCCTCCGGCGACATGGTGTCCGATGGCGAAGGGGGAGAGGATCTCGCCCGTGGCGGGGAACTGCTTCTGGGTGCGCACGATCATCACGGGGTCGTCCTTGCCCGTGTACTTGCCGGCGATGTTGTGCAGCCGCGTGGTGGACACGACCGCGGCGAGTTCGCCCGTGGCGCGCGAGCGCACGGACTCGACCACGAAGCGCTCGGGGTCGCGCAGCAGCACGGCGAGTTCATGCAGATCGCCAGGAGTGTCCAGCTCGACGACGCGATCGCCGCTCGAGTGCGCCACGTCCATGACGGTGAAGCGGAAGCCCTTGCCGAGTTCCGCGGACAAGAGCAGGCCGCTCGAGTGCATGGGATCCGCGAAGGCCAGGTAGAGCGGCAAGTTGTACGCACCCGGGTCGGTCTTGTCGGCCGCGAACACCAGGAAGGGCTCGCCTTCGCGCTCGAGGACATCCATCTCGCACACCGCCGGGCCCATGCCGCGCACGTTGCCGGAGAAGGAGTCCTTCAGCAGGTCCTGGCCCGCGGCGTACAGCCCTTGCGAACGCGCGGCGGCGGCGCCCTTCAAGAAGGCGCGCCACGCCAGTTCATGCACGCGCGTGTCGCCCACGCCGTGCGCATGCGTCATCAGGATGGCGACATCGTCGCCGGTCGTGGAGATGTGGTGGTCGAGCAGCAGCTCGCGTCCGCCCGAGGCGAGCTCGAGCCGCACCGCGTCGAGCAGGCGCCGCGAGGGCCGCAGATGTCCGCCGATGGAACCGATGTCCGCCTTGATGACGCTGATGGTGGTCTTCATGCCTTGCTTCCTTCCTCTGTTGGAACGCCGTCGTGGCGACGAGCGCGCTCCACGCTGCACTATGCGGCGCGCGATGGATGTGGGACGAGTGGCGTACGCGCGGACGGAGAAAGAGCGTGGTTCCCAGCGATTCCGCGGATGTCCGCCTTCGCTCGCGCGAGGGAGCGCTACGCATTGTGGGTAGGTGTTTCGCGGTGGCCGCGAAGTCACCATGCGCGCATGAGCATCGAAATCGATTACGAACGATTGCGTCGCGAGATGGTCCGTCGGCAGATCGCGTCGCGCGGGATCCGCGACGAGGCCTTGCTGGAAGCGATGGCGCGCGTGCGCCGCGAGGGCTACATCCCGTCTTGGCTCGGCGAGTTCGCCTATGAAGATTCGCCCCTGCCCATCGAGGAAGAGCAGACGATCTCCCAACCCTACATCGTGGCAACGATGATCGACGCGCTGAAGATCGGGCGTTCGTCGCGCGTGCTGGAGGTTGGCACGGGATCGGGCTACGCGGCCGCGGTCCTGGCCGAACTGGCGAGCGAGGTCTACACCATCGAGCGGCACGCCAGCATGGCGCAGGCGGCGCACGATCGCTTGCGACGCGACGGCTACCACAACGTGCACGTCCAGCACGGCGACGGCTCGCTGGGTTGGCCGGAGAACTCGCCCTACGACGCCATCGTCGTGGCGGCTGGCGGCCCGCGCATACCGGAGACCTTGAAGCGCCAGCTCAAGGTGGGTGGTCGCCTCGTCAGGCCGGTGGGCAAGGAGCCCGGGTTGCAGCAACTCGTGCGCGTCGTGCGCACGCACGAGGATCGTTGGACGAGCGAGGATCTCGGCGCCGTGCGCTTCGTGCCGCTGGTCGGCGAGCAGGGGTGGCGCGAGGAGCCGACGTCCGCGCCTGCCCCCCGACCCGCGCCCGTGGACGAGGACGCGCGCACGGCGATCATGCGTCGGTGCGAACCCTTCGTCGACCACGACAGCGCCGACCTGCAGCCCTTGCTGCGCCGCATCGGCGACGCGCGGGTCGTGCTTGTCGGCGAATCGACGCACGGCACGAGCGAGTTCTACCGGTTGCGCGCGCGCTTGACGCGCGAGCTGGTCGAGAAGCACGGCTTCACGATCGTCGCGCTGGAGGCGGATTGGCCGGATGTCGCCCGGATCGATCGGCACGCGCGGGACCTGCGCGTGCCCGACGAGGCGTGGGAGGCGTTCGCGCGATTCCCGACATGGATGTGGCGCAACGAGGAGACGCGCGAATTCGTCGAGTGGCTGCGCGATCGAAACCTGGGCCTGCCGGCCGAGCGTCGCGCGCGGCTGGCGGGCTTGGACCTGTACGCCATGTCCAACTCCATCGCCGCGCTGCTGGGCTTCCTGGATCGGCGCGATCCAGCCGCCGCCACCTTGGCGCGCGAACGCTACGCGTGCCTGACGCCGTGGCAACGCGACCCGGCGGCGTATGGACGGGCCGCCGTGACCGGGGCGTACCGCAGCTGCGAAGGCGAGGCGACCGCCATGCTGCGCGAGCTGATGCGCAAGCGACTCGACCAGGCGCGCCGCGTCGACGAGCGTTGGTTCGACGCCGAGCAGAACGCCCATCTCGTCGCCGACGCGGAGTTGTACTACCGCGTCATGTACTACGGCGGCGCCGATGCATGGAACCTGCGCGATCGGCACATGCATCGCACCTTGCTGCGGCTCCTGGAGTTCCATGGTCCCGCCGCCAAGGCCGTGGTGTGGGCGCACAACTTGCATCTGGGCGACGCCTCGGCCACCGACATGGCGGCGCGTGGCGAGACGAACCTCGGCGAGTTGTGCCGCGCCCACCACGGGCGCGACTGCTACGCCATCGGCCTCGGCACGCACCATGGCACCGTGGCGGCAGCTTCCCATTGGGATGGTCCGGTCGAGTTCAAGCGCGTGCGTCCGGCGCTCGAGGGCAGTTGGGAACGGCTGTGCCACGAGACGCGCACGCCGGGCTTCTTCCTGCCGTTGCGCGGCGAGGAAGACGATCCGCTGCGCCGCGCGCTCGAGCGTCCGCGCTTGCAACGCGCCATCGGTGTCGTCTACAGGCCCGAGACCGAGCGCCACAGCCACTACTTCCACGCCGATCTGCCGCGCCAGTTCGACGAGTGGATCTGGATCGACCAGACCAGCGCTGTCACGCCCCTCCCGACGCGCGAGAGGGACGGCGTGCTCGAGACCTGGCCCTCGGGCCTCTAGGAAGGGGATGCCATGGCTCCGTTGGAAGACTGCCGGCGCGTCGACTCCGTGCTTCATCGCCTCGAGTGGATGCGCACCGAAGGCATTTGGCCGCATGGCAAGCGCTACTTGTGGACCGACGCCCATGGCGTCGTGTTGTCGACGTCCTTGTATCGCGCCACTGGCGACCAGGAGCATCTCGAGCGCGCCGAGTGGCTGGTGCGCGAGGTCGAGCGCGTCCTGGGCCGCGTACGCGGCATCCGCATCGGCGAGGCCCCCGATCGCGCGGGGCAGTACTACCACTACCTCGCCATGTGGGTCTTCGCCCTGTCGCGCCTTGGACGCCTCGTCCCGGGATATCGGGAACGCGCGGTCGAACTCGTGAAGGAGATCCATCGCCCCTTCGTCGTGCCCGGCCGCGGCGTGTGGTGGAAGATGGAGGAGGACTTGTCGCGGCCTTCCGACGGCTTGGGCTTCGGCGCGTTGGATCCCTTCGACGGCTACATCGCCTGCAGCCTGCTCGACGAGGCGTCGCTGGCCGTGGAGATCGCCGAGCTGCGGCGACTCGTCGAGGCGAGTTGGCGCGGGCTGCGCATCGACCAGGACTTGGGTCTGGGGATGATGCTGTGGCTGTCCAGCATCCGTCCCGAGGAACCGTGGGCCAAGTTCCACAAGCGTCGCTCCCTGGAGGCGCTCGACGACTTGTGGCTCGAACAGGAGGGTTGCTTCTGCCGCTCGACGCGCGAGCGCGGCACGCGGCTCGCCTTCGCCAACCACGGCGTTTCGCTGGGGCTGCAAGCGGTCGGCGAATGGCCTGAACGCGTCGAGCGTATCCGCGCCTGGGCGCGCACGTACAAGAGCCACGACCACTACGACCGCGACGCCATCACGCATGTCATGGCGTGCTGCGCGGAGCTGCCGGGTGACTTCCTCGCCAAGGGCGGGGCGTTGCGCGGTTCGTCGGCGTGCTCCTAGCAGCCTTCGACCTGCGCGAGTGCGCCGCGACCGGTTCGCGCGCGCGCGGGATCGCATCATCAAGTTCGTGCAGGCGTTGGATGAGACTCGCGCAAGCCATGCATCAAGGCGCGAGTTTCGCGGAGCGCGGGGTCCGTCGTTCCTTGGCGCATCTTTGCAGGACCTCGGGGATTTCCTTAGTGCGCGGCGCTTCAACTGCCCTCCAGAGCGCGAGGCATGGGCCTCGCCAGCGACCTCCTCAGGCTCCCAGCTCCTAGTGATTCCGCCATGATCGACCGCGTCGACGAAGTGCGCTGCGACGAGAACCCGCAGGGTTCCAACCAGAGCTCCAATCCCCACCTGAACGAAATGATCCAAGCCCAACTCGACCGGCGCACCGTGCTCGCCGGCGCCTTGGGTGCCGCCGCCGTCCAGTTCCTCGCTGGTTCGGTCGCGACGACCGGCCGCGCCTCCGCGAGCTCGCTCGCCGGCAGCGCTGGTGGTGGTGCGCCCACGCTTGGCTTCGCCGAAGTCCCGCCGAGCAGCGCGGACACCGTCGTCGTCCCCGCCGGGTACACCTACAAGGTGATCGTGCCTTGGGGCACCCCGCTGTTCCTCGGCGCGGCCGAGTTCCGCGAGGACGCGAGCAACACCGCCGCC
>SXGS01321259.1_pt1 | contig 14299 bp, 13 predicted proteins | sample 3174681 | NCBI WGS metagenome assembly SXGS01 (sample SAMN11356861, study PRJNA531348) | freshwater metagenome | isolation source: freshwater sample F1-80 | place: China: Fuxian Lake, Yuxi | collected 2017-12-25
AACCCGCTTCGGTGAGTGCGGTTGCATCGGCAATGGCAAACGGTACGTTCAACAGACGAGCGAGTGTTTGGGCCATGTGGGTCTTACCGCAGCCGGTGGGACCGAGAAGCAGGATGTTGCTCTTCTGTAGCTCGACTTCGTCACGACGCAACTTCTTGCTTTGCGAATACTTGATGCGTCGATAGTGGTTGAACACCGCGACAGCGAGCACCTTCTTGGCGGAGTCTTGCCCAATGACGAAGTCGTCGAGGAACGCGCGGATCTCGCGCGGGGTTGGCACGTTCTCCAATCCCAGACTCTTTGCATCGGCAACTTCGTCTTCGATGATCTCGTTGCACAAGTCGATGCACTCGTTGCAGATGTACACCGACGGACCCGCGATGAGTTTCTTTACCTGCTTCTGCGTCTTGCTGCAAAACGAGCACTTGACCAGCTCTGCCGTGTCACCGAACTTCGCCATGGTCTCCCCTTCTTATCGAATAGGTCCGCTGGTATCGGCCAGTTGACGCGTGGTGATGACCTCGTCAATCACCCCGTACGCCAATGCCTCTTTTGCCTCCATTACGAAGTCGCGATCCGTGTCCGCATGCACACGCTCGATGCTCTGACCTGTGTGATTGGACAAGATGATCTCCAACAAGTCGCGCATCCGAAGGATCTCTCGCGCGGCAATCTCCAGGTCGGTCACCTGGCCGTAGCCGACCTGACCGTAGGGCTGATGCAGGAGGATTCGCGCATGCGGCAATGCCAGACGCTTGCCCTTCGTTCCAGCGGCCAACAACACGGCGGCCGCTGACGCTGCCTGCCCAAGGCAGATAGTGGCGATGTCGTTCTTGATGAATTGCATGGTGTCGTAGATGGCGAACAAGGCCGTGATATCGCCACCGGGGCTGTTGATGTAGATGTTGATGTCCTTGTCCGGATTCTCGCTCTCCAGATGAATGAGCTGCGCACAGATGAGGTTGGCGATGGTGTCGTCGATCGGCGTACCGAGAAAGATGATGTTCTCTTTCAGCAAACGGCTGTAGAGGTCGTACACGCGCTCGCCACGGCTGGTGGTTTCGGTGACGTTGGGGACGTAATAGTTCGAAAAGTTCATGACCTGATCATTCATCGGGGGAATTGTCGTCCACCGTACTGGTCGACTCTTCGTTCGTGTTGGATTCACCGCCCAGGTTCATGGAAGCGCCCGTATCGGCGGTGGGATCGATGTCCACACCCGCGTCCAACAACAGGTCCGCCGAGATGGACTTCCCCTCGGCATCCACGTATGTGACTTGTCGCACGAGCCATTCGAGGGCCTTTGATTTGCGAATCTGTGCCTTCAGGTCGCCGATGGCATCGTTCTTTTCGTACAACGATCGAACGCGCTTCGCTTTGACGTTCGCGCGAACGGCGATGCGCTCGAGTTCGACATCGACGTCGGCGTCGTCGGCTTCCATGTGCTCGTCGCTTGCAACCGCCCGCAACGCAAGATCGACTCGAACGGCTTTGCGTGACTGCTCGCGCAACTGATCGATGAACTGTTCCTCGGTTTGCCCCGTGATCTGCAGGAACTGCGCGATGGCAATGCCCTGACGCTGGAACGTGTCCACGGTGTTGCGCACACGCGAACGAAGGTCGCCGTCAACCATGGCCTCGGGCAGGTCGATGTCCACCAACTTTGCAAGCTCGTCGGTAACACGGTCCACCACCGAGTTGCGTGCTTGATTGAGACGTGACTCGTTCATGCGCTCACCGATTGCGGTGCGCCATTGGGCAACGGTGTCGAACTCCCCGAACGTATCGGACACCCATTGATCGGTGGCTTCCGGAAGCTGCATCTCCTGCACCTTCACTACCTTGAGCGAAAAATCCGCCTCGTCTTCATTGCCGTTGGGTACGGCGGTGAACTTCTTCTCGTCCCCGGCGCTCAAACCGACGAGTTCGTCGTCGAACCCCTTGGCCACCCAACCGCGACCAACTTCGTACAACCAGGCTTCGACGTTGAGCCCGGGAACGGGCTCGCCGTTGCGTGATGCAGACAAGTCGAGTGTGACCTGATCACCGGTGACGATCGGGCGCGACGCATCGATGAGCGTGCCGTGACGCTTGCGTTCGTTGTCGACGACCTCGTCGATCTCCTTCTCGCTGGAGGTGATGCTCGGCAATTCCACGCGCAAACCCGCGTAACCGGCGACTGACACGATGGGCCGAACCTCAAGTTCGCAGTGAAACGAGATGGGGCCACTCACATCCTCGGCACCATGCACATGGTCGACCTTGGGTGTGGCGATGATGTCGATGTCGTGTTGTTTGACCACCTCGGCCAGGTACTTCGGTACGGCGTCCTCGATCGCTTGTGCTCGTGCGGCACGCTTACCGTCTTCTCCAAGGTGGGCTTCGATGATGCGACGTGGAGCCTTGCCGGGGCGGAATCCTGGGATGCGAACCTGACGAGCCAGCTTGCGATATGCGACCTCGATGTCCTGATCGAAGGCTGCTTCGTCAACCGACACATTGACCTTGACTTTGTTGCCCTCGAGCTGTTCCACGGTGCTTTGCATGAGTGAAGAAGGCTACAAGTGCCATACTGAGGTAATGCCTTTTTGGAAACCACACGCCCTTGCCAAGCCCCACGAGGGTCAGATTGATCTGCGAATCGGCGACACGGTGGTTACCACGGTGGATCTTCCGGATGTACCTGTGGGCAGTGAGGGTCGAGTGATTCTGGCCAACGGTTTTCAGTGGCAGCGATATTGGGTGCGTTTCGCGGACGGCACGGAAGTAAGCGACTTGGATCATCGCCATCTGGCGCCGGTGGGACGCACGAAGAAGCGCCTCGCCAAGGCAGCCAAACGCGTCAAGTGACCGACGCAATTCGCAGGCGATTTCCGGGATCGCAGAACGAGTGGGCGCGTTTCGATGGACCAGCCGGCACCCAGATGGTGGATGCAGCAATACGGGCCGCGAGTGATTGGTCGTCGAGCGGCAACAACGCCAATACTCATGGTGCATTCGCCGCTGCACATGCCACTGATGCCTTGCTGGAGCGCGCACGAGGGGTAGTCGCCCAGTTGTTGGACACCGACCCCAACGGTGTGGTGTTCGGCGCCAACATGACCACGATGACGTTCGCTCTAACGCGCGCCATCGCACGAACCCTGAAGCCGGGTGACCGAGTCGTGGGCACACGTCTCGATCACGATGCCAACGTGTCACCATGGCGAATTGCATGCGAGGAATCGGGGGCCGAGCATGTGCTGGCTCCGTTCTCCCCTATCGACGGTCGACTCGACATGGATGCGATGGCCAAACTCATCACACCGAATACCAAGTGGGTGGCGGTGACGGGCGCCTCCAACCTCATTGGCACCATGCCGGATATCAAGACCGTGGTGGCACTCGCTCGCCATGTTGGTGCTCGAGTGTTCGTCGATGCCGTGCATCTTGTTCCACACATGCCGGTGAGCGTTCGCGACATCGGCTGCGACGTACTCGCCACAAGTCCGTACAAGTGGTACGGCCCGCACGCGGGAGTGTTGTGCATCGAACCGAATCTCCTCAACGCGTTGCCCGTTGCCAAAGTTCGACCGGCAGATGATGTCGGGCCCAGACGTTTCGAAACCGGAACTCCAAATCTGGAGAACATCGCCGCGACCGAAGCAGCTGCACGTCATCTCCTCGAGGAGAACATGGCCAGTGTGGCGAAGTACGAACGCGATGTGTTCGCACCACTACTCCAGGGTTTGCTTTCGATGCCACGCGTGAAGGTGTGGGGCCCACCCACACTGGAGGCACGCACTCCCACCGTTGCATTCACCGTCGACGGCTTGTCACCGGATCGAGTTGCCGAAGTATTGGCTGCCAAGAAGATTGCCGTCTGGGCCGGCAGTTCGTACGCAGTGGAGTTGGTGTCGCACTTGGGGCTTGCCAAATCAGGTGGCGTGGTGCGCGCGGGAGTCGTGCGCTATGTAACACCTGATGACGTGCAGCGACTCCTCGCTGCGGTTGCTGCACTTTGAAGCATTAGCCTGATCTCAAGCGGGATGTAGCACAGCTTGGCTAGTGCGCCTGGTTTGGGACCAGGAGGTCGCAGGTTCAAATCCTGCCATCCCGACGGATCGCTCACCCTTGGTGTGCACATTCGGCTCGATCAGGAGTAACTCAGACATGTCGAACTCGCTCAGCAACCGCGAAAAGTACGTTTCGTTGGTGACGTTTCGCCGCGACGGAACCGCTGTGCCAACACCCGTGTGGTTCGCCGCGATGGGCGACGAGTTCGGAGTAATCACCGAAACCAACGTCGGCAAGGTCAAACGAATTCGCAACAATTCGAGGGTCACCGTGCAAGTGTGCGACATGAGCGGCAAGGTTTCGAGCGATGCACCGGTGCTTTCGGCAACGGCGCGCCTGGTAACCGGCGAGGATGCCGTCCGCGTTCGCAAGGCCGTGGGAAAGAAGTATGGCTCGGTTTACGTGGCTTTCAGCGTGTACTGGCAGTTGTCCACGTTGTGGGAGAAGATTCGCGGTCGTGACAAGCACGATCCCGAAACTGCGATCCTGTTCCGCCTCACGGCATAGCGCCGGCCGCTGGCCGTCTCATGCCCTGCCGCTGGCCGTCTCGTGCACTACCCCAGGTCGTCTCGCGCCCTACCCGCGACTGAGTGCAAACGTTTCGATGCGGTCGGTAATGGAGTCGAGATAATCCAGATCGGGGTCGATGCCGATACCGGGACCCGTGGGTACATCCAGGTGTCCATCGCGCAACTCGAACGGCGCAGTGACATCACGAAGGAAATATCGCGCTGATGCCGATGTATCCCCTGGCAACGTGAATCCAGGCATCGCTGCCAACGCCAAATTGGCGGCTCGACCGATTCCGGTTTCCAACATTCCCCCGCACCACACGGCAACGCCACGCTCGTAACACAAGTCGTGGATCTTCTTGGCTTCGAGATACCCGCCGACCCGACCCGGCTTGATGTTGATGATGCTGCACGCTCCAATGTCGAGTGCCTCTCGTGCCACCTCAGCAGAAAGTATCGACTCGTCGAGACAAATCGGTGTGCGCACCACCTTTGCAAGTTGCGCATGTGAGGCCACTTGTTCCTCTGGCAACGGTTGCTCGATAAGCAGCAGATTGAAGTCGTCTAGTTGAGCCAAGTGCTTCGCATCGCTCAATTCATAGGCCGAGTTGGCATCCACCTGTAACAACACATCGTCGCCGAACGTGGTTCGTACGGCTCGTACCGGCTCGATGTCGAAGCCAGGCTCGATCTTCAACTTGATGCGCAGGTAGCCATCATTCAGATATCCCTGGACCACTCGGAGTAGATCGTCGATGCTCGGTTGAATTCCCACCGACACTCCGGATCGCACTCGCGTTTGCGTTGCTCCGAGAAATGATCCGAGACTCACGCCTTCGCAACGCAGTTGGAAGTCGAGCAATGCAGTCTCCAGTACCGCCTTGGACATGTAGTGACCTCGGATACCGCTCGCCGACTTGGCGAACGATTGAGCGGTGGTATCGCGCTGAACGAGCGGCAACATGAATCGACGAAGCATCGTCTCGCAACCGTCGACGTACTCGCTGGAATACATTGGTTCGCTCATCGCGACGCATTCCCCCCAGCCCGTCACCCCTCCGCCGGACGCTTCTATATAGAGAAGGTCACGCGAGGTCTCCACGCCAAAGCTGGTGCGAAACGGCGATACCAAATCGATGTGGGCACGACGCAGCCGGATTTCCGAGATCATGCTCGCACCACCGCATAGCTGCCATCGCTCATGAGTCCCGCCACCTTCCAATCACCAGAGAATGCCTTGCGCAAGTCTGCCCGCTGTCGGGCGCGCCAAGCCTGGGCTTCACTGCGATTGGAGACGCGAAGTGCCTCGATGTCGTCGGGTGTTGGAATCGTCCACTCGGCCGATGTCACTGGAGCACCTAACGGCTGCGCACTTGCGCATCCAGCAACCTGCCATCGCACGAGGAGACGATCGGTGTGCTCGCCACGATTGAGTCCGTCGTTGATCGATCCGTAGAAGTCTTCGTGGTATTCGGTGACTTCGGCTCCGAGTTTGACGAGGTTGAAGTACGCATTGCGCCTCACCAACGGATCGAAGGTCCAGGTGATGGCCTCCAAGGAACGTTCGTTGGCCCACGTCCACTGGTGCCGTTTCAAGGCTTCGCCAATTCCACTGGAGTTGTGTTCTGGCAACACCCCGGTGACGTGCGAATGCAGGGTGGCCTCTGCGCCGAGGAATCCCCAACTGGCGCCGGCCAGTTCCTCGCCGATCCACGCCAGTGATGCATACCCACCGGCATGCACCGTGGCAATGATGACCTCGTTTGGCACCATGCTGCTCATCCCCCACACGCGGTCGAACAGCGAGCCAGCGAGTTCGCACTCGCTACGAGTGTGCGCAGTCACGATTCGCACGACCGAAACGCTAGTTCGCATCCCGAGATGAGCCACGTGGGTTCGCATCAACCCCACCTGCTGCGCAAGTATGTAGCCATGCCAGTTCAAGTCACCGTCGTCGACCACCCCGTTGCCCAGGAAGCCCTCACCAACTTGCGTGATCAGAACACCTCGAATCAAATCTTTCGCGCCGAGATGCGACGCCTGTCGCTCGTCGTGGTAACCGAGGCAACCCGTCGAATTCCCACCAGTGCTCGGAAGGTGACCACTCCACTTGCCACTACCGACGGCGTACAACTCGCGAGCCGTCCCGTGTTGGTGCCCATCTTGCGGGCCGGTCTTGGCATGTTGCCCGCCGCGATGGAGCTGCTTCCGGATGCCGACATCGCGGTCGTTGGCGTGCAACGTGACGAGGAGACGCACGCGCCAAGTGAATACGTGGCGAAACTGCCTACCAACTTGAGAGGTCGCACCTGCGTGGTGCTCGACCCGATGCTTGCCACCGGTGGTTCACTCGCACACGGCTGCAAGATCCTCGTGGATCGCGGGGCGAGTGACACCATCTTCATCGCGTGCGTGCTTGCTGCACCAGAAGGAATCAAGCACCTCGAGTCCACCGGTATGAACTTGCACATCATCACCGCATCGATCGACAGCCATCTCAACGAGCGAGCGTTCATCGTGCCCGGTCTCGGCGATGCAGGTGACCGTCAATTCGGCCCACCCAACTGACCCACTTGCATCCGACGCCGTGCTGCTCAGCACCGAACGAACGGGTCCGCTCAAGGAACAATGTTCCTGCCAAGAGACAACGACGGTGTAGGGGTACCCCGTTGCCTCCCGGCAGGAAGCGCTGCGTGATTCGAATCGTGCGTGGAGCAGTGCTCAGCTTCCGATGACGTCACCGTTCTTGCGTGTAATCACGATGGTGCAATCGCGTGGTACGGGACCCGTCGCACCCGTGAACGGTTCAGGAAAGTTGGAGACCTTGGGGTCTCCATCACCTGGATGTTGAATGTTCACGAACATCACATCGCGAGCCGGTGTCACCGCCACTCCGGTAACTTCACAACCCTTCACACCTGTGAAGATCCGCTTGAACTGCTTGCTACCCGCATCGGCAACCAACATCTGATCGTTGTTTCCTCCGGGTTGCTCACCATCGGTCTGCACAAAGACGCGACCATCTTTGTCAGCCCAGATTCCGTCGGGTGAGCCAAACATCTGACCAGCCGAGTCGGAGACATTGGCTGCCAGAGCAAACATGTCCCACGAAAACGTCAGGCCCGTGTGCTGTTTGGCATCGCGCCAGCGGACGATATGACCCCACTTGTTTGCCACGGTCGGGTTCGATGCGTTCACAGTTGCGCGGCCAGTGGTTCCACGTTGAGTGTTGTTGGTGAGTGTGCAGTAGACATCCCCGTCCGGACCAACCGTGATCCACTCAGGGCGGTCCATCTTTGTGGCTCCCGCGAGGTCGGCCGCCATTCGCGTGTACACCAGGATCTTCTCCAGACTCCAACCAGCAAGTGCCGGGTTGCTGGTACTGAGTTCCAACCAATCGCCGGTACCGTCGTCATTGAATCGAGCGACGTACAGGGTGCCCTCATCGAGTGGACTCTTGCCTGCCGCAACCATCTTCTTCCAGTCGGCCGATGAGACGAACTTGTAGATGTAGTCGAAACGCTCGTCATCACCCATGTATACGACGACGCGGTTGTCCTTGCCTACGACCACCTCTGCCCCCTCGTGCTTGATGCGTCCGAGTGCAGTTCGCTTGATCGGCTTCGACTTGGGTTTGTTGGGATCTATCTCGACTACCCAGCCATACGTGTTCTCTTCATTGAAGTACGCCGGGTTCGAGAGATTGAATCGGCCGTCGTACACGTGCCATCCGTAGCCGAACCCCGAAGCGCTAAATCCGTATCGTGCTTGTTCCGGAGTTGCCTTCCAGGTGGAGACGGTAGAGCCGAAGTAGCCGTTGAAGTTTTCTTCGCAGGTGAGATACGTGCCCCACGGCGTGTAGCCATTCGCACAGTTATTCAGCGTGCCGAGTGGCTGAGTTCCGGCATTGTTCTTGATCAACATGCTCTTTGCTGCTGGTCCGGAGAACTGCACTGGCGTATTCACCGTGATTCGGCGATTCCTTGTGCTCTTCTTCATTCGCCACGTCCGACCTTTAGCTTCGATTTCCACCACTGACACACCGTGTGCCGCCTGTGATAAGCGCACTTCTTCAAGGCTCGTGAGGACGGCCTTGCCCGTCAGATGGGTATTGGTGCCGTACTCGTGATTAATGCAGAGCATCCCACCCTTTGCATCACCGAAGTACCACATGCCATCGTGACCGATTCCGATACTCTGCTCCTGCTGCTCGGCCGTGAATCCGGCGTACGCGAACGAGGTGCCACTGCCATCCAGTTTCTCGCGCCACGGCAGAATCACGTTGTAGCGATACTCCGGAGCGATTGTTGGCATCGGACTCGCCTGCAGTGGAATCGATGTGAAGTTGATCTTTGGTTTTCTAGTTCTTGCATTGACAAGTCCACGTGAGTCAATGGAATCGGGTTTTGCCCCGGCCTTGGCAAGACTTCCAGCGAAGAACGTGAGTGCGGCACCAGCCAGACCTCCGACGACGACGCTACGCCGCGAGATGTTGGCCTCGAGAACGTCCGCGAACGTTCGATTCTCGGAGTGATTACTCCCGATGTCTTCGGAGTCGAAATTCAATGTCATGTTGTTTCCTCATTTTCATGAACGTTGAGTCGCCGAGAACCATTCTTTGATTCCCGTTGCAACGTCATCGAGCGATTCGATGACAGAGAAAGAATCCATCATCTAAGTGACGACAGGGTAAACATTGGTTTTCGGGGCTTCAGCCGACCAATGAATTCTCCGAACCTGCGCAAAGTCCCGAATTGCTCAGGCTCGTAATGACGCCACGAGTGTCGCAATCACCGTGATCGTTGCTGCCTGACTGGCAACGAACCACTTCAGCAGTGACCTTTGCATGCTTCCCATTTCCAAGCGAAGGTCTCGAATCTCCAGCCGCAACGCCTCGTCACCCGCCTTCATCTCTTCGCGCAACGTGGCCACAAAGTGGCTCATCTCCAAGCGAAGCGTGCTCTCCACGGCCCGGATCTCCAGGCGTAGCGCCTCGTCACCTGCCTTCATCTCTTCACGTGATGATCCGAGCTGGGCAAATAGCTCCTCACGGAGCGAACTGAATCCAGCCACCATTGAGGTCCGGAGGTTGGCAATTTCATAACGGACGAATGACTTCGTTGCGGGTACGTCGAAATCGTCGGAGGCGGTGACGGAGGTATCGGCGGTCATCAACCGCATCATCCCGTTGTTCTTTGTATCTGTCAAGGATGCTCCTTTCTGCGCCTCCAGCGTTCCCTGACACCAGGACCCGACTCGGTGGCGTTTCCAAGAGGTGTGTGCCCGAGACGGGCTCCCAATGCGGAGAATCTTTCACGATGCAAAGCGGCTGCGGAGTGGCCCGAAATTGGGCTGCCGAGTTAGGCGTTGAACGCGTCGCCGTCGGGGTACGGGAACCACTCTGGGTCGGACTGCGCAGTGGGCGCAATCATCACCATTTTGCTGCGGCGGAATTGATCGAGGCCTTCCGCGCCGAGTTCGCGACCGGCACCGGTGAACTTTCGCCCACCGAATGGGATTGCGTCATTGTCGTTGAGTGGTGTGTTCACCCACACGATCCCGCTCTCAATCTCGTTCACTGCGCGGAACGCCTCCGCCAAGTTTTCGGTGTAGATGTTGGCTCCAAGACCCAGGTCTGAGGCGTTGGCGAGTGCAATGGCTTCGTCAAGATCGCGAACACGACACACCGGCGCAAGCGGGCCGAAACACTCGCCATGCATGATGTCGAAGTTCGCTTGCACCTCGAGCACCGTTGGCTCGTAGAACGCACCGGTCGTTACATGCGGCGGGCGTCGGCCACCCGTGCGAACGATTGCCCCCTGCTCCACTGCTCGTGCGACGATGCGCTCGACACGGTCGCGCTCGCGATGCGAGGCCATTGGTCCGATGTCCACGGCGTCCAGGCCGTTGCCGATGCGAAGTGCCTTTGCCTGCTCGGTGAGCGCAGCAACGAACTGGTCGTAAATATCGGTATGCACGTAGAAACGTTCCGCCGACGTGCACACCTGTCCGCAATTGAGGAACGCCGCAAATGCCGCACCGCGCGCCACTGCATCGAGCGGTGCCGACGGCATCACGATGAACGGATCGTTTCCCGATGCTTCGATGAGTGCAGGCTTGAATCGCTCCGACGCGGCTCTCGCTACTGCTTGTGCCGCTGGAACGCTGCCGGTGAAAGCAATTCCATGCGTGTGCTCGTGTGCCACAAGACGCTGCCCCACCTCAGCTCCACCCGTGACCACCTGCACGAGACCCGGCGGCAAGTGATCGAACGCCTCCATGAGCGTGAGCAACGTCAACGAGGTGAGTTCGGAAGGCTTCACGATGATGGCGTTTCCGGCCGCCAGCGCTGCAGCCGCCTGCCAACCAAAGAGCAGCATCGGAAAGTTGAACGGAACGATCGACACGATGGTGCCCAACGGCTCCTTCATCACCATGTGCAGCTGCCCGGCAATTGCCGGCCCGGCTATACGACCTTGCTCGTTGCGCGCGATCTCGGCGTAGTAACGAAACGCCGACGCCGACGCCCCGCCTTCCCAGTTGCTTTCGCGGAAGGGTTTGCCCATCTCGCGAGTGAGACATTCCCCCGTGGTTCGCGTGATTGCCAACATGCGGTCGGCGATCTGATGCATTGCGTTGGCGCGATCCAGTGCACTCATCACCCACCACTCGCGTTGAGCACGATTGGCAACGGCAACGGCGGCATCAACTTCGGCGGTCGTCGCATGCGCGAACTCACCAATCGTTTCATCAGTGGCGGGGTTGACCACCGCGGTACGTTTTCCGGAACTTGCTACGTATTCATTGGCGATCCACAGATGTCCGGAACGTTCGCGCAGCGTCTGTTGCAAGGGTGTCTGGCCGGCAGGCATGACAAAAGAGTAGACGGCGAACCAAGCAGATCAAACGGTGTCAGAGTCCAGATAACTGAAGGAGAAGTTATCGCGAGCAATGGTGCCACCTTCAGCAAGAAATCGGTACCCAAGATGAAGTTGAATCGGGCGGAGTCGCTCTGGTAGTTGAAAGAATCCGTGGCGACCAAGGGCCCTGGCCGCTCCACTCGACTCCATCCACCACGCAAGTGCAATGTCAGCGCCACGTTCCCGCATGTCGGCTAACACGGCGTTCGTGAGTTCGTCTGCGGCTTCGGGGTGCCTCACGTCTGATATCAATTCCATGAGATAACCAGTGGCACAGCCGTGCTTGAGCACAAGTTCATATACGGCGTAGCCGACGAGCTCTCCCGATGTACTTCGGCATTCATAATGTGAGTAACTCGAAGCCGGTCTGGCAAGTCGCCAAGAGAGGTAGTCATAGTCGCGGCGTACTCCGATTCTTCCGACAAGCTCCGAGCGACCGAACAGATTTGTTATGTCTGGTGGACACACCGCGACTTGACGTACACCTCCCAAGGTTCCTGACTCGACACTCCCAATGATGCGCGGTCGTCTTACTCGCGCGCGAGCGCGGAGATAGCGAAGCCCAAATGGCTTCACCAAGAATGGGAGAGGATCGAGACTCCTCCATCCAAGCTGTGTGATTCTTGCATTGTTGATGTTCTCATTCGGTATTCCATAAACCAATTCAATTCCGTTCTCCTGAAACTTTCTATATGCATAGTTCCCGAGTCTCGAAAAAAGGCCCTTCCCCCGAAAGCGCTTTGAGGTGATTGAGTCAAACGACTGGACGGATGACAACACCCGATCTCCCCATTGCACCGAAGATGGAAGGGCCGCATACAACGAAGCCGCACCACTTTCAATACCTTGATCTGTGTGTGCGATGGCAACATGAGCCCCGCCGAGGCGCTCGAGATACTGCCATTTCAAGAGTTCAAGTGAGCGCGACTCCCCCTCCTCGCGGAACAAATCGCGAACCACGTGAAGCGATTCTGGGTTTGCTCGGCCGTACCAGACCCAGAATGTGTCGTCTAGTCGTTCCGAGCCAGTCATGTTCATGAAGTTCAGCCGAAGAAGGCGGCGGCGACGTCGTTGAACAGGTCGAGGTCGATCGTGCGAGTCTGCCCACGCGTCACCTGCATGGACACCCGTTCGATGCGTCCGCAGTGGAGCGCCACCATCAGTCCGAACGCCTTTGCGTAGACGGCGTCGACGGCAGCGAGACCGAACCGTGACGACAACACCCGGTCATAGGCCGTGGGTGTGCCGCCACGTTGCACATGCCCCAACTGCACCACTCGCGACTCGTAGCCCGTCAACTTCGAGAGTGCTGGTGCAACTACTTGGCTGATGCTGCCGTGCAACTCACGGCCATATTTATCGAGTGCCGGCTCAGGAACATCGAGGGTGCCCGGCTTGGGCTTGGCACCTTCCGCAACCACCACGAGGGACGCGTACCGACCGCGATCGTGACGCTTGGACACGATGTTGGCCACTTCACGAGTGTCGAACGGAACCTCTGGCACCAGGATGGCGGTTGCTCCGCCGGCGAGTCCCGCGTGAAGCGCAATCCATCCCGCATCGCGACCCATCACTTCCACCACCATCACACGGTCGTGACTTTCGGCGGTGGTGTGCAGACGATCGATTGCATCCGTGGCGATCTGCACCGCGGTCTGGAACCCGAAGGTGGCGTCTGTGCCGACAACGTCGTTGTCGATGGTCTTTGGCACACCGATGATTGGCAGGCCGTGATCATCCGCCAGCATCGAGGCGACGGTGAGCGAACCATTGCCACCAATCACCACGAGTGCATCAAGCCCGAGTTCTGCGAACACCTGCTTGGTGCGCTCGACTCCATCCGGATAATCGAACGGACTCCCGCGACGCGTGCCAAGGATCGTGCCACCTTTGGGCAGGATGCCTCGCACCTTGCTGATGTCCAATACTTCGTAGCGCTTCTCCAACACTCCGTCCCACGCGTCGTAGAAGCCGAGCACACGGTGTCCGCCAACCCCGTGCGCCTTGCGCACGATCGCTCGGATGACGGCGTTCAACCCGGGGCAATCACCGCCGCCGGTCAGGACACCTATGTTCACTACATCAAGGCTAAGCGCACTCAGCTGGTGACTCGACGAGCACCTTCCACCAGGTTGATGCGATAGATCACTTCGTCAAGCGCATCCCCCGCGGTGACCGTGGGATAGCGCAGCGGATTGTCCTTTGTCACGCAGGTCGGCAAGGGCGCCAACAAGGTGGATGGTCGTGGGTGGCAGAACTGAACGATGCTGTAGCGCTCGCCGTCGAAATCCGGGTCGGCAACCACACGGTGCCAGCCGATGGGAATCACACCATTGGTGAGTCGTTCCAACATGATGCCGGTATTCAATATCACGTGACCCGCGGGTGGCACGGCATCGATCCATTTGCCGCCGTGCTTCACTTGCAAACCCTTGGCGGTTGCACGCGGCAGTGCGGTAATCAAATTGATGTCGCCGTGCTCCGCCGCCCACACATGCCCTTCACCGGGCACTTGCTTCATGCTCGGATAACGAATTGCGCGGTTCAATGCACAGCCATTGTCGACCATCTCGTCAAAGAAGGTGTCCTTGCATCCAAGCCCCACGGCGATAATCCGCAAGAAGCGAGTCTGCAAATCGATCATCGCATCGTGAAATGCGTACAACACCTTGCTGATCCCCGGCACCGAAGCCTCGGGGAGTACCTGATCGGGGTAGGCCTGGGGGAACTTTCGGCGCATCGGATGCCCGGGCTCCATCTGTTTGCCCCAGTTGAGCATTTCTTTCCAATCGGGCTTGTCACTGACTTCCG
>SXGS01052485.1_pt1 | contig 14298 bp, 10 predicted proteins | sample 3174681 | NCBI WGS metagenome assembly SXGS01 (sample SAMN11356861, study PRJNA531348) | freshwater metagenome | isolation source: freshwater sample F1-80 | place: China: Fuxian Lake, Yuxi | collected 2017-12-25
AAAACACGGCGCGAACGGCGGAGCGCGGACGGCTCCCGTGAAAATCGGGGAGACAGTCGCCCAAGCGGCGTTTTTCTTGTCTCCAGCCGCTCCGACAAGCCTTGGCCTCGTCGTAACGTGGGAGTTTTGAAAGAGCGTCCTTAATTCAACGTCATTGGGTTGACCCTTCATGGAGGGAGCCCCGCATCGCCGGTCATCAGTTGCCCACTCGCGTTCTGGAATTCACATCCAGGATGTTCAGGGTGCGCAGGGTGCGGTTTGAAAAATCTTTCAAAAATTTCTTGTCATTGGATTGATGAAGCTAGATAAGCAAAGCATCCGCCACAAATTAGGCACCATTTCGGACGACTCGTTGTCCTCATGAAGAGGTCCGCGAGAGAGTTCGGATCGAAGTGAGGCCTCATGGGTGGGATAAAAAATAAACCAACCACAACACGACCTATGCTAGATCCAACAAGCATATCCAAATCCCGGTTCAGTCTGCGGAGTAGCCTGTGCATTGCAGGTACCGCATCACTCATGGCCTTGGGCTCTGCACATGCAGGACAGGCTTCCTTCGACTTCAGCGTCGATCCCACCACCGACCCCGCTGGCAAGCTGACCATCGTCGGCAACAATGACGCCCCCTGGCAGGCCGCAGGCGGTAATCCTGGCGGATTCCTCGCCATTACCTACCCAGTCGGCTCGCAATCCACGGGAATCATTTTCCCTGACATCGACACCGGAAAGATCGTCGGTTCATTCCAGTTTGAATGCGATCTCCGTGTGGGTAACAGCACGGGTAATCGAGCGGCGGATGGTTTCTCCATCAGCTTCGCTCGAGCTGCAGATCCTTATCTCGCATCCCTGCCGGATAGCGCGGTGGACTCCAATTTCGGCGGCAATTGCTGCTATGAAACCGGCACCAAGACAGGTATCGCCATCTCGTTCGACACGTGGTCGGGAAATACCTTCCCCAATGACCCTGTCGATAAGAGCGACGTTGAAGGCATCATCATCCGCGTGGATGATGTGACCGTCAAGAAGGTGCCCACACCAACTCGTCATGGCACATGCACAGACGCGACAAGCCTCCAGACCGGGCCCCGCAATGCTCAATTCTGGACCGACGGTGGCGACCCGAAGGATCCGGTCTCCTGGTCGGAACTCTGCTGGGCGAAGTTCTTCGTCAGCGTGGATGCTTCTGGCAAGGTCACCGTCAAATTCAAAGGTGTGACACTTCTGGATCAGTTCCAGACGTCATACTTCCCGAGTGCTGGACGCCTGGTCATGGCTGGCCGAACGGGTGGTGCCAACGAGCACACTCACGTGGACAACATCAAGTTGACTACTACCTCATTCGTGGATAACAGCCCGCCGACTGCTCCGAGCAACCTCACCGGCAAGGCGATTCATCCTCGCCGCGTCCAGATCTCTTGGGCTGGTGGCACCGATGATTCAGGCAGAGTGGCCTACGAAATCGAACGGGATGGCGTGGTGCTTCCCACCATCATCACCGGAACATCGTATTCACAGACGGCAAAGCCCGACACGAGCTACTCCTTCAAGGTCCGCACACAGGATCCGGCTTTGAACAAGTCGGCCTTCACCGCAGCAGTTACGGTCAAGACACCGGTGGAAGTACTCAGCGAACAAAAAGGGTTCGCCAAGTATGAATTCTACGGCGACATCGCTGGCGGTATCGACGAATTTGTCGCCGATCCAAAGTTTCCTGGCTCCCCGGACGATGCGCGGGTGCTATCGGCCTTTGAAGGGCCAACAGGCATCGCGGAAAATTATGGCGCGCGCGTCAGCGGTTATTTCACACCTGCAACAGGCGGTGACTATGTATTCTACATGTCCACGGACGACGGCGGTCGCCTCTTCCTCAGCACGGACGACAAGCCAGCAAACAAGAAGCAGATCGCTGCTGAACCCACTTGGAACGGCGAGCGTAATTGGGTTGGCCTTGACCGACGCGATCCCGATCTCCCGGAGAACCGCTCAGACAAGTACGCCGCGACGGAGTGGGCTACAGGCAACAAGATCACCCTCACGGCTGGAAAGAAATACTACCTCGAACTCCTCTATAAAGAAGGCGGTGGTGGTGATAACGGAGCTGTGTTCGTGAAGAAGGCTAGTGATCCGGATCCTGCCAATGGTGCTCCTGCGCTTGGCGGTGACCAAATCTCGGCGTTGATTGATCCGAACCAAGGCAAGCCCTCCATCACCTCCCAACCGAAAGCTGGCGCATTGTCGGTTTCCGCAGTCGGAACACAGCCGCTCAGCTATCAATGGAAGAAGACTGGATTGGTTTCAGGCAAGACTGAAGAAATTGCGGGTGCGACAGGCACTTCCTTCACAGTGACCGATTCAACTGCCGCCCTCTACTCGGTGGAAGTGCGAAACGAAGAAGGCCTTGCGACCAGCCGCTCGGTAATGACCCTCCCTGCGGGTGCTATCTTCATCGAAGCAGAAGACTTCGACTTCGGTGGTGGCAAAACGATCACCGACAAGGAAATCGGCATGAACGGCAAATATGCTGGTGGTCTGTTCCAAGACCTCGGCACGGATGCCGACGCCGGTATCGACTACAACAATCCAGGCGGCAACGCAGGTCAGTCCTACCGCCCCGGAACAGGTGTAGCAGCCGGTAAGAAGAACTCACACGCCGCAGGTCTCCCCCGTGGAGCGTTCGACGTGGAAGTGAACCATGTCGTCGGATGGAACGATGCCAATGCTGACTCACAAGATTGGCAGAACTACACCCGCACCTTCCCGGCAGCGGCGGATTACACCGTCATTGCTCGTTTGTCCTCCGGTGGCCAACCACTCGAGTTCCAATTGGACGAAGTGACATCAGGTGTTGGCACGACTACACAGACTCTGAAGAAACTCGGTGGCTGGAAACCAGGTCGCGCAACTCCTAGCTGGGATACCATGGAATGGTTTGACATGACTGACGACGCTGGCAAGCAAGCGGTGGTGAACCTCGGTGGTAAGAAAACCCTCCGTCTCACCATGCTGCCAGGGAATGGTGACTCTGACTACCTCATATTCGTTCCGGCCGCCCCCGCGCTGCCGCCGAACGTGCTCAAAGCCGGTGACCCGATCACGAGCAGCCACGCTGTTTCTGATTCTCCGGCTGGCGAACAAGTTGCCCTCGCAATCGATGGCAAGACTTCAACGAAGTATCTTAACTTCAAGAAGCTTAACACCGGCTTCACGGTCACACCCTCTGCGGGTGCGTCCGTCATCACCGGCATCCGCCTCACCTCTGCAAATGACTCTCCGGATCGCGATCCCGCCAGTTACATACTGGAAGGTTCGAATGACGGAACATCGTTCACGCAGATCTCGCAAGGCGCCGTTGCCAAGTTCAGCAAGCGTTTTGAAGCACAGGCCATCACGTTTGCCAACACGGCAGCTTACAAGACGTTCCGTGTGACATTCCCGACTGTCGCCAATGCGACAGCTGCGAACAGCATGCAAATCGCTGAAGTCGAACTCCTCGGCGTTCCCGGAACGGTCGCTCCGACGGCTTCCATCAGCCTGGCTGGTGGCAAGATCTCGATCACCTACCAGGGAACACTTGAATCCGCGGATTCAGTGACTGGTCCTTACACTCCTGTTGCAGGAGCAACAAGCCCGTTCAGCGCCGACCCGACGGCTGGGGCCAAATACTATCGCTTCCGTTAAGCGGTAAAGTTTGATTATACACAAAGGCTGGACCGCAAGGTCCGGCCTTTTTTTTGTTTAGTCTTCGCTGTTTCCGGTGAAATGGTCTGAGTGTTCGGTAGGAACGTCCGAGAATAGCCCGGCGTCTCAACTCCGGAAACAAATGGAAGAGGAACGAGTCCCGTAGGGACGACTGAACTTGAATTCACCTCCAGGCTCGAGGGCTGTTCCGGCGCATCAGCCGTACTTACGGAACCCAATTCCAACCCGCAACAACCCAACGTTGAAACGTTGGGTTGTTGTCTATTGGCCCTACGGGACAATCCATCCCCGGAATCCTTTCCACCGAAAACAGAGTTTTCTTTGTTCTGAGTATGGAAGTTTGAGGAAGGATGAACAGTCTTCTCAGGTCTCTGGTTCTGCGTCCAAAACTTTTGGCAGAACATAGATCGCCCAGAGCACCACGCCGGCGATCCAGGCGATGGCTCCATAGACGTAGTGAGAGGCGAGAATTTTCGGCCAGAAATCGCCGCTGATTCTCGTGGCCATGCCGAACAGCATCAGAGTCACCGCGATCAGCAGCCAGCGATTCCGCTCCTTCAGGAGATGAAGGTTACCGCTGTGTCCAAACACGACGCGCGTAGCGACTACGAAGGTGATCACGGCAAAACCTCCAACGAGCGTGAGGTGCAACAGACTGACTCGATACTGAGGAAAGATGGTCACGGCAAGAAAGCCCGCCAGCAATCCCACGAACGCAATCCTGATAGACAGGCCGAGTGGATTGCCAACCGTGGGCGCACGGTGAAATGGCATTTCCAGAATCAGGTAAATCAATGTTGTGGCGAATCGAAGGCCGTAGGCGGCTTGAAAAGCTCCGGACGCCTCGATGAAGAACGAGAATATGATGAGTGAACCCGAGATCAATGCAGTCAACGCCTTTCGCGTCCAGCCAGCGGGCACTCCGAGCGGTGACTCGGGAAAATCGTGAGGACTTGTCATGCCGAAGAACCGAGGCAGGAGGAACGGCCCAATGCCGAGGATCGGGAGCAGGACGAAACCCTGATACGACAGGAGCCGTTGCAGGTTGATCCAGAAAGCGTCGAGATCCCGACTGCTTTGCAGAATAGTGAGGATGGCACCGGCAGTGACACACAGGAATGCCAGCGCAACCAGAACAAACCCGGGTGGTGGCAAATCCCGGCGCGATCTGACACGCGCCGCGCCGCAGCAAGCAAAACCGGTCAGCAGCAGTAGGAACAGTGAGTCGCCCCAGATCATTTGCCCAAAGGCAAAGGACGAAACCATCGCCAGGTGAAGCAGAACGAGCCCGACCGTTTGCCACGTTGAGAAAGGGTGTGCGGACAACATCCGTGGCATGGCGGTGCCCAGAAAGCCGAAGATGAACCCGCCGAACATGCCACAAGCCATGATGCGCGCGTGATTCTGTCCTGGATAGGATTGTGCAATGCCGGCGAAATGCAGTGGCCAGAGCATCACGCCGGTGATTCCTGCAAGGACGCCGGATGGAAAGAACGCACGGTAGGGTTCCGCGCCCAATTGCCTGAAAGAGATGCGCTGCCGTCCATTTGAAGAACTCATCTTGGCTCAGATTATCCGTCGGACGAGCCAGTGACTCAACATAAACCAAGATTCACCAACCATCCGTGAGGACGATGATTGAGATCGACGGGCGTCGAATTGCTTCATAATGAGAGATCAAGCATGCGATACTTCAAACACGTTCCGGGAGCTGCAATTCTTATCGTCGGATTGATCGCAGAGGCTTCACTCACGTCTGCAAAGTCCCTTCCGATCATTTCCGTCACCGAGGATAACACGATCATCACCCAGTCCTGCACGGTTCAGATTCCGCCCGGGAAGGTCATCGAGGACACGGATGCCAATGGCGTCATCCAAATCGGTGCCGACAACATCAGGGTGCGTTTCAAGCAGGGAACAATCCTTCGTGGTGCGGCGATTTCGAAGCCCTGGGATGAACTTGCGGGCATCGGCATCCGTATCGATGGTCGTCGCGGTGTGGAGATCGAGAATGCCCGGGTTCACGGATTCAAGAATGGCCTTGTGGCGACGGCTGCCGATGGGCTTGTTGTGCGAGGGGGCGACTTTTCAGATAACTACCGTCAGCATCTGAAGTCCACGCCTGCTGCCGAAGACGGTGCTGACTGGATCTTCCCGCATCACAACGACGAGAGAAAGTGGCGCAACGAATACGGCGGCGCGGTGTGTGTCGAGTCTTCCACCAACGTTACGATTCGCGACATTCGAGTCCGGCGAGGACAGAACGGCATCATCCTGGATCGCGTCGAAGCTTCTTCAATTTACGATAACGATTGTTCGTTTTTGTCCGGCTGGGGACTTGCGCTGTGGCGGAGCAGCAGAAATATGGTCAGCCGCAACGCCTTTGACTTCTGCGTTCGCGGACATGTCGAGGGAGTCTATAATCGCGGACAGGATTCGGCTGGTATTCTTGCCTTTGAGCAGTGCAACGACAACGTGTTTGCGGAGAACTCGGCGACGCACGGTGGTGACTGTTTCTTTGGCTTTGCCGGTCACGAGGCCATTGGCGAGAAATGGATGAATCACGAGCGCGAGCGTTTGCGCAAGGAGACGGGACGAAAGGACGTTGATGACCTTGTCCAGGTGCCCGCCGAACTGGCCCGGCGCATGAGCGGGCTTGGCTGCAACCGGAATTTGCTGATCGGGAATGATTTCTCGTATGCGCCAGCGCACGGCATCGAGATGACCTTCTCGGAAGGCAACATGTTTGTGAGGAATCGGATTGTCGGGAATGCGATCTGCGGCATCTGGGGCGGTTACTCCTCCGGCACCCTCATTGCCGAAAACGAGTTTGTGGGAAACGGTGGCATGGCCTACGGCCTTGAACGCGGCGGCATCAACATGGAGCACGCCGCCGACAATCTCATCGTCCGGAATCGATTCCTGAACGACAAATGTGCGGTGCATCTCTGGTGGAACAACAACGTTTCCATGATGAAATTGCCCGGAGTGGCTGGAACGGAGCGCGGCGTGACCGGAAACGTGATTGCCGGCAACCGCTTCGAAATCAATCGGGATGTTCCCTTTAAGAATCTGCGGCCGGATGCTCAACTTATCGTGATTCAGTTTCGCGATTCTGATCGTGGGCACGTCACGAACAACTATTTCCTTAACAACCAAGTCAAGCTGACGCATCCGCAGGCGGTCGAGTTTTCGGTGAAGCCGGGCTGCGAACCTCTATCGACAGGTCGGACGCCAACCTACCAACTTCCGATCTACAAGCCGATGGGACAAAAGCGACCGGTGGGAAAGCGCACCCATCTCCGAGGCAGGGATCAGATCATCATGGACGAGTGGGGTCCATGGGATCACGAGAGCCCGATGCTTCGTCCGGCGAGGAGTGTGGCGAACTCGATCGCTTATGAAGTGTTCGGTCTGAAGCAGGCACCAAAGGTTGAAGTGCTCGGGGGCGATGTGACCGCTTCGGTCGAGACAGGCGGTGCGAAAGGGGCGTCGCGAGTTGTTTTGCAGGCGCAGCCGGGTGTAACGGCATATCAAGCGCGGATTTCATCCGGCAATTTTCAGGGGGAACTTCATGGCACCATTGTGGCCGCGGAATGGAAAGTGAGGTTCTTCCCATGGAAAGTGGACCCACGAGAGAATCTCTCCGCCTGGCGTGCGCTTGCTGATGGTCCCGATTCGGTGGGCGCGACAACCAGGGCGTTGGAGTTTCCATTCGGCTACGGTGGACCGCGTGATCTGAAACTCTCCGATCAATTGAACCAGGGCGGTCCCGTCTCCGATAAATTCGGCCTGACCGCGCGAACCGAACTCAAACTCCCCAAAGGCCGCTGGCGGTTTCAAACGATGAGCGACGACGGTATCCGCGTCCTTGTGAATGGCAAACCGGTGATCGATAACTGGACCTGGCACGTGCCGACCAAGGATCAGGGCTTCTTCGATCAGGCGGATGAGAGCATCGTAGCTGTTGTCGTGGAATACTTCGAGATCGATGGCTTCGCCACGCTTCAATTGGAGATCGAAGCGGCAAAGTTGTAGTTCCTGGTTGGAGGCGTTCTTGCTTCGGCAGTTCACCATCCCGGGTGGGAGAACGAGCCGGTGGAAATCTGAGCACTGCCGCCGAACAGTCGAATGAGGTGTGTGGTGACTCTGTTTGGAGTGTCTCCGTCGCCAGGGTCAGACCTACTCGGAGAAAATAAGCTCCGAGGGGAGCGGTTCGGTGGTGGCACGGAAGCGTTCGATGGCTTGCTCGAGCTCCGACTTGAAGACGTAACGGTTGCGCGGGGTCAAGACCACTGTCTTCAAAATCCCACGGTTGCGGCGGATGATGAGCGACCTGTGGCTCGGGCTCAGGGTGCTCCACCAGTTTTCTGCAAGGCCTTTGCCCCTCTTCTTCGAGACGGATTCAATGTGCTTGAGGGGAATCCGGCGCAGGCAAAAGCCAAAAAGCACGACTTTTACATGCTGGCTTGTGATCTGGTAATAGACCTTGCCCACGCACCAGACGAACAGGAACGTGAGCAACAGCAGTCCCAGCGCGGCGAACACAATCGTCTTCATGTGCAAAACAAATCAACGCTTCTGTGCCAGCCACAAAAACAACACTGGCAGAACTACGCCAAGGGCCATGGAAAGCCAGACGGGCCAGGGTCTGCGGCTGCTACGGAATGCGAGGAAGATGCCCAGTCCAATGGTGAGAATCAATGAAATTGACATCGCCACCACCAGCCATCGAAAGAGGGTCGGTGAATATCCGTGCTCAGCGCCGCGCTCTGTCGGGTAAATCTGATCCACGTGGATTTGTGTCAGGTTTGAAAGCCAGTCGGCGGGCTGGCCGGAGGATTTGTTGCGCTGAATCGTCACGGTCTGACGCCATCCTGTGAGTACAAAGAAGATCAGCAATGGCGCAAAGAAGACGCCGAGATACGTGTGGAGCCGGCGCAAAGACTTCATTGACTACTTTGCGTCTTTCTTGGGCGGCACGGGGATTTTGATGATCTTCCCGGCGAACAATTTGTTCAGATCCAGTTTGGGATTTGCCTTCATAACCTGGGCCACGGTGATCTTCGCGTGTCCGCGTTTGTCAAATTCCTCGTTGTAGCCCGCAACGATTTTTTCCAGGAAGTCGCCCTTCTTCACCGTGTAGTCGTATGTCGGGCCCGTGTATTCACGTTCCTCCGGGGATTCCTGCTTCGGCTCAATGGTTGCGACGGGCTGGGCAACGTGCATCGGGATCTTCTGTAATTCCTTGAAGGTTTTTAGAATGAGTTCCTTGTCATCCGCTCGTTTCCTGTCGATCTCTTTCATCTTTTCGGCAATCTCCATCAACTGTTCCACGGTGGCGAAGTTCGCGCCTGACCGGCTCTGGGTGCGCTTCATATCCTCAAGTTCACCACCCAGAGATCCGATTCGTTGCTGGAGCTTGTCCTGATTCTTCAGCAACAATTCCTGCGTTTCGATAATGCTCTCCAATTTCGAGTTCAGGAGCTTGTAACGTTCCTCCGCCTCTTCCCTGTGAGCCCGCGCTGACGCTTCCGCAGCCCTGTCCTGGCCCTGAAGCGGAAGACCAGCCAGCAAGACGTATAAACTCATGAAGAAAAATACACTTCTCATATCGCCAACATAGGAATCTCAAAATTCCCGCGCAAGAACGAACCCTGTTTCACTGGCAGCCTTGCAAGAATGGGCGCGCGGCGAATGTATGCCCGTTGAACGGTGGTGTTTTTACGGACGACTCATCAGTCTGACCGGCCTGGTTGAACCTCGATCATGGCGTCGAAGAGCTCACCCTGGCGCACGCCGTCGCGGATGATGTCGAAGGCGATGAGTTTCACGCCAGGTTTGGCGTCAGTCGCCACGGTGATGCGGAATGGAAACTTGCCACGGCTTGCCGCGGCCAGTCGGCCTTCCAGCACGCGTGGCTCGGCGGCAAGCCCGGGCGGTGTGTGGATCTCGATGCGATGGGTCTGGGTGCGGGACAGGAAGTTTCGAATTTCGAGCTTCAGCTCGACACCTCCACCCGCGAGCGCCGTCGAGCGATATGGTTCGGCGCGAACCCAGAACGGATCGAACCAGTAGCGGTAATCCTTCTCCGAACTGAGCGCGCGAAAGGCGTTGCGCATTTGGTAGGACCATCTGCGGTAGCGCTCGATGAATTTCGTGGGGCGGTCCATTACGAACGAATGGCCGCCCATCAGAAGATCAGGCTTGAGCCGCTTCAAGTATTCAGCGCCGTGGATGTAACCTTCTTCGAGAATCGCGCTGTTGTGGGCGACCATCGCTTCGTGACCGGTCTGCTTCGTGTCCTCGGGGTCGCCGAAAATGTTGTCGCCGGTGAAGGCGACTTTGCGTCCGTCGATTTCGCCGTGCAGACACAGCGCGAATTCCGTCTGGCCCGGCATCCAGTCGATGGTGAATTTCTTCCCTTCCCAGACGAACGATTCACCAGACTTGAAGGCGCGATCCACCCGCACGCCTTTGATGCGCGTGCCATCGGGGGACTTTTTCCCATAAGCTTGAATCGGCGCGGCGTAATCAAACCACTCCGGATGTTCCATCTTGTCCACCATTCGGTCGAGCGCCCAAATCTGCGCACCCCACTTTTCACGCAGGTATGGGGCCTCTAGGAAATGGTCGCCGTGCATGTGCGACACGACGATGGCGTCAATCGCCTTGAGACCGAAGTTCGTGCGCATCCCGTCGAGTGCGGCATCAAGCATCCGCTCGTCGAGCAGTCCGCAATCGGAGAGGAGCGCATGGCCGTTGTCGGAGAGAATAAGTGAGAAATTTGGCCAGAAGTTTGAGCGCTTGAACTTGAACAAATGAGGCGATACCTGCCAGATGTTCGAGACGACGGTGGGCTTGGAAACCTTGTCCTGATACGCAACGGAGCCGCCTTCGGGATCGTAGCCGCGCATGTAAACCTTCTCCAACCGCTCCAGTTTGTTCGCATACTGGCGCAACTGAGTCCGTGGCGCGCGCACTGGCGGCCCGTGCGAAGGCAGCAGCCATGCTATTTCTGAAGCGGCGAGTCGCGCCACGGACTGGCGCAAAGCCCGGATGCCGGCGGCGAAACCATAGTCCCACTCCGTGTCGAACCAGGTGTGCATCTTCGATCCATCGAGCATTACGTCACCGCTGAAGGCAAGCTTACGGCTGGACGGATACAGACCCGGCGCACGGTGCGCAGGGCGTTTCAATCTTGATGGGGCCGTGGCCGTTGGCAGTCGTGCGTCGGATGATATGCCTGAAGCCAAATCGGCGTGAACACTGCGGTCCGGAACGCTGAACAGGTAAGTCATGCCACCGGGACTGCTTCCGCGCGTGTCCATGCAAGCGAACTCATGACCGCGCCAGACGAACGTGTCATTGGTCTTGAAAGATCGGTCGAGCGGAATGGCCTGGATGGGCGGCCGAACATAGCTCGCTCCATGAATCGTGAACGCGTCGCCGAGATTTACGTTCATTTTGCGGAAGTCCAGCGGACGCTCGAACAAGGCGCGCTCCACATCTGGCGCGGCGACCTTGGTGCCACGCTCGCGCCACGGCCCCAGCTTCGACGCGCCCTGAGTCTGCTCGCGATGATGGTCGGTGAACAAAACCCACTCGACCCGCTTCACGCCAATCTCCGCGAGATGTTCGAGCACGCCGCCATCACCGAGATTGATCAACAGTGCCGCGTCGCCATCGCGCAGGACATGGACATTGCAGGTGTCCGACCAGACAAAGAGGTCTGGCAGCGCATTGGCGTCCGGCTGGGAAAAAGTCGCGGCGGGAAGCTGGCCGCAACCAACAAGGAGTGCGGCGAGCAACTTGAGCGGTGAGGCGGTCGCAGTCATCGGCGCAACGCCGTGACACCACCGGGCAATTTCATGAGTTGCTCGACTTCGGCGGCGGTGAGTGACCGGTTGAAGAATGCCAGTTCGTCGAACAGCCCGGTGTAATTGATGCCGATCATGGCGATCACTTTCGAGGGTTCCCAGGAAAGAGTTTGTTCCCACGCGCTCATTGTGCCCTGGGGCCTGCCATCAAGGTAGAGCGTGGCCATCCCGTCTTTCTTCCCGGTGTTGTAGTTTGTAAAAGTGAACACAACATGCGTCCACCGGTCGCGAGAGAAGGGAGGGTGGGTGACGGTGACCACGGGCCGCTCGCTCGCCAGCAGTGCGTCGTAGTTGCGCTTGAGCGGATCCCACACCGAGCGATCGGCGAAGGCCCCAAGCCGGAAATGCCGCGGGCGCTCGTCTTTGCTGAAATCCACCCAGAATGCGGCGTCGTTCCAATCGCGCGGCGTGATTTGAAGTGGATCGCAGTAGCCGGCCTCGAGGTCGGTGTCCGGATCCAGACGCAGCCAGAACGAGGCGGTGCCGCTCCAGTTCGACTTCGCGAAGGGGAAATTCCTTTCGCCCTGGAAAAACACAAGCTCCGGTGCCTTGCGATGAAACCGCAGCGCGTCGCCGACCTTGCCTTCCCCTTTGGCGATGGAAACAACGCCATTCGCGGGCAGTCCGGGTGTGCCGGTACGAGGTTGCTTCATCGAAGGTGCGCTGAACAGGCGGCGGTCGCCTCGTGCGAAGTCGGCATCCGGCCCGTGGTCGAATGATGCGTGAAACGTCAAGGCTTCCCGGAGAGTGGTGGCGGCTGTGGCGGCTGGTGCTGCGGTGATGGTCAGCGCGAGGAGGCTGAGGCAAAGGATGTGTTTCATAAGTCGCCGCAGATTCTGCCACAAACCAGGCGCGGCGCGAGCAAATGCTTGGGCACCTCCCACGCTCGGTGCAGCCGCAAGTTGTCGGTAGAGTCAATTCCACAAGAGGTGATCATCTTGATTTTTGAGGAGCACCACGACTTTGAGCAACCGTGTGAAACCGGGTCTGCTCCAGATCTGGCCAAAGGCCCGCAAGCGACGCTGTAATTGCTTGCCCAGCGATTCGACGGCGCCACTCCCCCGTGGAGCGCCGGCTTTCTCCATGTCGCGATAGTGCAGATGCTCACGGTGTTTGAGGAAGAACTTCACCTCCCGTTCGATCACTTCCTGCTGTTGGGGTGTTCGTTTCGAGGGTCTCTCAAGAAGCTCCTCCAATGGGCGTACCAACTGGCTTTCCCGGCCCTGGCGCAGCGATCGCAACGACGGCTTCACCCAAGCCCCGGCTTGGGGCGTATTCTCCCCGTGCGGGCTGTGAGCCAGTGCCCAAAGGTGGTCGCGGGCATGATGAAAATCCAAAGCCATGATGGCTTGAGCGAAGTGGTCCTGGGCCAAATCCCATAACCAGATCGCGCCGTCCATCACCATATTGACACACTTGGCTCGCCCCAGGCCACGACGCCTGGCCTCGTTTTGCACAGCCGCTCCGAAATCCACGGGCGCGGATTCCGGCGGCGTGGCCACCACAAATTTCTCGATCAACATCCCTCGTCCACTGTCGTTGGTGCCCCGACGCTCCAGCCGGTATATGACCGCCGACTTCACCTCGTGCCAGAGGACGCGTTGCGCCTCTTTCTTCTGAAGTCCGGCTCCCCAATCCGGACCCCGCTCCCGAGCCATCCACCCATCGAGCATGATCACCATGCTAAACTGTGGCTCTTGCGGCGGGATCACCGGAGCAGGCAATTCCATCCGCTCGGCGGCCTCCTCCAAGCTCTGCACATGCTGATGAATACAACCGTCGCTGACCGGACAGCCCCAGCTCGTCGCCATTTGCGCCGCCGCCTCACATGAAGTCGTCTCACTGGCTGTATACTGAGGAGACCGTGGGCTAGGCTACAAATCTTGACGGCGGCACAGACGCACCTGCTTCGTTGCTCACTTGGTCAGAGGCCGCTGCGGGCATCCTCCCGCGTTCGCGCCTCGCATCTGCATCTGTGGCGCTTGCCATCATTCGTAGCCTATCCCACGGTCTCCTCAGTAAGGCAGGCGGCTCTCCAGTTCCGGACTGAGCCGCTGGTAAGGTTGGAAACTCCACGCCTGACGCACCGGACAAACCCACTGCCCCAGAGCCGGACTGTAACCATGGCGAACCTTCAGTTTGATCACGCCCGAAACCAGTACGTGCGGCAGAGGTTTTCGAGAGCCGCCTGCGCCTGCGAAGAATCATTGGTGCCCGCCGCCAGCACGACACTCCAGTGCGTGGTTGCGAAGAGGCCAGGCCGGTCACCGCCCGATACCGGGTCCGCTGCTGGATTAGCATTGGGCACGGACGGATACTCACGCAGACTCGCTCGAAAGACGACGCCTGAATTCAAAAACCAGGCGAAGGGAATCCATCCTGCCAACCCGGGACGAAAGCCTGTTTGGATCGGGCGATCGTGTCCCCGTCGAATGTGGCTGATGGTTGAACTCCGATCCCTTACTTCAAGCGCAATTTGAAATATCTCGAGGAACCGGCGGGAGCGACCGTAACCCCTTTCCACTCGTCGGTGGTCGTTGGCGCTTCGGACACATCGGTCCAGGAAGCCGGTTCTCCCGCTAAGGGCGGGCGAAATAATAACTTGAGCAAATGTTAGTTAACGGGGTTCGATGACATAGTTCCATTCCCCGTGGAACTTCGCTGGCGTGATATGGACGCGAGCCAGTTCATCGTCCGAGACGCTCACTCCAGTTTCATA